>ERZ795053.1101-NODE-1101-length-34548-cov-10.077581_pt1 | contig 34548 bp, 24 predicted proteins | sample MGYA00375137_ERZ795053 | MGnify/ENA primary metagenome ERZ795053 (study PRJEB30182, sample SAMN05720284) | activated sludge metagenome | isolation source: Anaerobic digester | place: Hong Kong | collected 2014-12-17 ...
GTACATACTGCGGAGGAAATCCATCGGGTTGGTCGCTACCGGACGAGTTCACAACTGAGTGTGGACCAATAGAGGTGTCATTCTTAAGCCCACAAGAAAACCAAACCTTCGACTTAAGTGTTAGTTCCCAGATCCCATACTCATTCGATTATTTTGGATGCGAACAATTTTGCCCAAATATTTATCTTTATGATGTTACAGAAACTAATGGCTGGCAAGTAATGTGGCCTTGCTACAGCAACTCAGTAAGCATTAGTGATTCATATAGTGCACCAGCAACATTACCAAGCGGAACCTATAAGTTCAGAATGGAATACTGGTATAATGATCAAACAAATTACGTGTATAGCGATGAGTTTGAGGTTGTGAATAATAATTCGTTAATCGATATATGGAAACCTAACTCTTCAAGTTACTGGTTTCAAGGGTATAATTATACTATTTGTTGGAATTCTGTAAATGTTGTGTCCATAAACATTAGCTACTCACTCGATAATGGAATTACATGGAGTTTAATAGAAAGCGGTGTCCTCTCACAGGATGGATCAAATAGTTATTCCTTTATTGTTCCTGCCGAAATTACAGGCGAAAACACTCAGTGTCTAATAAAAATGGAAGATGCCTCGAATAGCAGTGTTGTTGATTACTCTGAACCATTTACAATCTCCAATATTCCTCCATATTCCTATATTGAACCCAATGCTTTAAGCCATGTTGAAACCTTAGGAACTATGGAGATTATAATTGATAATAGATTCTATTCATGGATGGGTTTTCAGATAACAGATGTCAATTATAACTACTTATGGGTAGAGGAAGGCTATTATAACGAGGGTCAAAACAAAATCATTTTTAATACTGAGAATCTTATTGTTGGAGAAAGTTATCGTGTATATTCTTTTCATTACGGTAAGGAATATGGTGTTTACAGCGAATATTTCACCGTTAGCAAAGCAACACCAAATATTACTGAGTGGCCAGTTGCAGGCTCAATAACATATGGCGATGCCCTTTCTGCATCAGTTTTAACAGGTGGATTTTCATCGCACAATAGCACGCAGGTTGAGGGAACTTTTACTTTCGATACGCCAACCTATGAGCCAAATGCAGGAACTTATGTTGCCAATGTTACATTTACTCCAACCAATAGCGAAACCTATAGCACAGTTAGCGGAACCGTTGAGGTTACTGTAGAAAAAGCCGAGCCTGTAATTAGCGTGTGGCCTGTTGCAAGCCCAATCACTTATGGCGAAGCTGTCTCACAATCAACGCTTTCTGGCGGAACGGTAGATGTTGCTGGTGAATTCTCTTTCAATAGTCCGGCTACCAAGCCAAATGCTGGCACCTACGCTGCCGAGGTTACGTTTACGCCATCCGATAATGCAAACTACATCTCTGTTGCAGGAACTGTTGATGTAACTGTAAATCAGGCACCGCTTACTATTATTGCCAATAGCTTCTCGAAGAAGTTGGGCACTGAGTATGTGTTTGTGGGCGATGAGTTTACAACTAATCCGCTCGAATTGGTAGGCAATGATGTTGTTACAAGTGTTACTTTAACAAGTGCAGGAGCAGCATCAGCTGCAATTGAAGGCGATTATCCGGTTATACCATCTTCTGCAGTGGGAAGTGGTCTTAGCAACTACAGTATTACCTATCAAAACGGAACGCTTTCTGTGGTAAATAGAACAATACTTACTATTGAAGGATTAACCATTGCAGAAAAAGAGTACGATGGAACCAGAACAGCTGTAGTTTTAAGTTGGGGTAATCTCACCGGTTTTGAAGAAACCTTTGAAAATGTACAGCTCGATATTACAAACGCTGTGATCCTTTTCGATAATAAAAATGCAGGGAATAATAAAACTGTTATTGTTACAGGCTTAGCGCTAACGGGTGACGATGAGTGGTTGTATGCAATCAACGATCAAATTGTTTCTGGAAACATTCTCCCAAAACCATTAACCATAGCTGCCCAAAATTGCAGCAAAACTTACGGTGAAACCGATCCAGATTTTACCGTTTCATATAATGGTTTTATTGCTGGTGAAAACGAATCAGTGCTTGAAGGTACTTTGTCTGTTTCGCGTGAGCCCGGTGAGGATGTTGATAGTTACGCTATAACTCCTTCTGGTTTAAGTTCAAATAACTACAGTATTACTTTTGATGCTGGAGTTTTCACAATTGCTCCAAAGGAGCTAATTGTAACAGCAACCAATGCTGAAAAGGTTTATGGATCCATCGACCCAGTCTTTGCTGCTTCTTACAGCGGATTTGAGTTTGGCGAAAACCAAAGTGTACTAACCGGTGAACTTCATCTAACTCGTGAAGTTGGAGAAGATGTTGATAGCTACTCCATTACACCTTCGGGTTTGTCGGCAAGTAACTATTCAATAAGTTATGTTAGCGGGGTACTTACAATTACACCAAAAACATTAACCATTACTGCAGAGAATAAAACCAAAGTTTATGGCAGCGACGACCCTGCATTCAGTATCGAGTACAGCGGATTTGTATCTGGCGATGATTTAACGTCACTTAGCGGTTCACTTGGTTATACCCGTGAAGCTGGCGAAGACGTGGGAACCTATGCTGTAACTCCCAATGGCTACTCTTCAATTAACTACAACATTAACTATGTAGATGGCTTGTTGGGGATTACTAAAAAAGCGTTGGTTGTTTCAGCTGATAATGTGGAGAAGGTATATGGTAGCAACGACCCCGAATTTTCTGTTACCTACACTGGATTTGCACTCGATGATGACAATGCCGTTCTTGCAGGAACCCTTGCATTTTCACGTGAAGTAGGAGAGGATGCTGGTAATTACGTCATCACTCCTTCCGGATTATCATCAACAAACTATAGTATTAGCTTTGATAATGGAGAACTTGTAATTATTCCGAAAGATTTGACAATTAGTGCTGTAAACGATACTAAAGTTTACGGCGAGTCTGACCCACAATTCGCTGCAACCTACAGCGGGTTTATTACGGGTGAGGACGAAACCATTCTTTCAGGTAATCTTGAGTTTAATCGTGCTCACGGTGAAGATGTTGGTGATTATGCCGTAACCCCAGAGGGATTAACTTCTAATAACTATAACTTAATATTTACAAGCACTGGTAAGTTAACTGTTACACCAAAGCCACTAACTGTTACCGCTAGTAATGCAACCAAGGTTTATGGAAGTTCCGATCCTGCATTCTCGGTAACATACAGTGAATTTGCTTTTTCCGAAAACCAGTCGAGTTTAGGTGGAACCTTGGCGTTCGACAGAATTGCAGGAGAAACGGTAGGTAACTACACCATAACTCCTTCGGGTTTACTGTCTGATAATTATAGCATTTCTTTTGCAACGGGTACCTTAGCAATTACTCAAAAAGAGCTAACAATTACTGCTGTAAACAAGAGTAAGGTTTATGGCGATGCTGATCCCGTTTTCACTGTAACCTATACTGGTTTTATTACAGGTGAGGATGAATCGGTACTTAGCGGAACTCTTGCAATAGACAGAGTTGCAGGGGAAGATGTAGGAAACTATGTAATTACTCCTTCAGGCTTAACGGCAACAAACTACTCAGTATCCTTTGCTAATGGCACTTTAACCGTTAATGAAAAGGAACTCACAGTTGGTGGAACGTTCACTGTCGCAAACCGTGAGTACGATGGTTTAATAGCCGCAGCAATTGCTACAAATTCGCTAACGCTAACCGGTGCTTTAAGTTCCGATAATGTAACTTTAAATCCTGTCGCTGCATTTGCTGATAAGAATGTTGGTACCTCAAAAATTGTTAGCCTAACTAACACAACAACTCTTGCTGGTACCGACGCTGGAAACTACACCTTAACGTTAACCGGTGCACCAACAGCTACAGCAAATATTACACCGAAGGCTCTATCGGTTACTGGAGCAACTGTCGCTGATAAAGTTTACGATGGAACCACCAATGCAACAATCTCTGGTGCAACACTTGTTGGCACAGTTGGGAACGATGTTGTAACGCTGGGCAATGCTACAACCGGAACGTTCGCTCAGAAGTCTGTTGGAACAGACATTGCAGTTACCACAGCAATGACAATCAGCGGAACCGATGCGGGCAACTACACAATTACTCAGCCATCCGGCCTGCAGGCCGATATTACTACCAAGGAGCTTACAGTTGGAGGAAGCTTCACCGTACTCGACAAGGTTTACGATGAAAATACTGTCGCAACGATAAGCGAGAATAATCTCACCCTGGTAACTCCTGTAACTGGGGATGTGGTATCCTTAACTGGTATTGTTGCAGCTTTTTCCGATGCAGAAGTTGGCAACGATAAGATTGTAACAATTACAGCAGCATCTCTGGATGGTACCGATAAAGGGAACTATTCACTTTCCCTAACGGGAGCACCAACCGCTACGGCGAGTATCACTGCCTCGTCAACCACAACCTTTACAGTAACATTCAGCGTGGTTAACGGGAATGGTACCTTAACCGCAACAGTTGATGGCAACGCAATTTCATCGGGCGATGAGGTGTTGGCTTCAAAGGATGTTGTGTTTACAGCAACACCCGCAAGTGGTTACCAAGTAAAAGCGTGGGCAACCAACGGAAGCCCTGTAGCAGACAACACAACCAATAGTTTAACGGTTGCTAACCTAATGGCAAATACAGCTGTAACTGTTGATTTTGAAGAGATTCCTCCAGTTGTTTACACCCTAACCTTAGAGGTTAGCCCCGAGAACTCAGGAACCGTAGCAGGAGCAGGCCAATACGAGGAGAACGAGCAGGTTAGTATCACAGCAACTCCTGCTGAAGGCTTTATCTTCCAGAACTGGAGGTTAAATGGGACTGTGGTAAGCAGCGAAGCATCCGTAACCTACACCATGCCAGCAGCAGATGTTACGCTGGTAGCATATTTCATTGAGGAATCGGTTGAAACCTACACTCTAACGTTGGTTGCCAATCCTGTAGAAGGGGGGCTGGTAATCGGTGGTGGAGAATTCGCCGAGGGCGAAGTTGTTACGGTTACTGCGCAGCCCAGCGAGGGTTACCAGTTTGTGAATTGGGTTATAACGGTGCCAGAGGCTCTCGAAGGCACCGAAGTCAGCACCGAAGCCACCACTACATTCACCATGCTAGCTGCAGATGTTACACTAACTGCAAACTTCGAGATGGAGCAACCTGAAACATATACGGTAACCTTCATCGTTACCAATAATCAGGAGAATTCTGTTGAGGGCGCAACCATTGCAATCGATGGCATTTACGATGAGCTAATAACTGATGCATCTGGAATGACAACCATCGAGCTGGAAGACGGCGAGTACGGCTACTCAGTGACCAAGGAGGGCTTTGAGGCCGAGTCGGGAACCTTCACCGTTGCCGGTGAGGATATTGCCGTTGATGTTGAGCTCACTACCGTTGGACTTAACACCGACATGCTGTCCAACATTGAGGTATTCCCTAACCCATTCAGCAGCAGCATTACGCTGAACAACGTTGGCAAAGCCAGCCGTGTTGTGGTAACCAGCCTGATAGGCCAGAAGGTGATGGAGGTTAAACTCAGCGGTGCTGAGCGTGAAACCATCCAGACCGAGAGCCTGGCTAATGGTATCTATCTCATTCAAATCTACAATGCAAATGGAGGTAGAACCGTAAGGAAAATGATGAAGGAGTAGTTTGCTTGCAAAATCTTAAATGATACTTGGATAAACACCCTCACGGGGTGGCGTAATAATCACCCCGTGAGTTTCTAACCTCAATAATCTTTTTGTTATTAATTAATCTTTCAAATACTTTTAATAAAATGAGAATAACAAAAGCCTTATTTATTTTACTTGGAATTATTGTTGTTTTTTCAACTTCCTGTGAAAAAGATTCCAACGATGGAGAGTTTACATCATTTACCGATACACGTGATGGGAGAACATATAAGTGTGTTGAAATTAATGGGGTAACTTGGATGGCGGAAAACTTTTCGTATCAACCTCCAGCTAAAAGTTCAGACGATGTGATAGATTATTCTAAAGGCGACATTAGCTTTAAATTGTATAGGTGGAGCATCATCTCAAGCATTATTCCTGAGGGTTGGCATTTGCCAAGTGAAAGTGAGTATGATGAATTAATTCAATATCTAGGCGGTTACGATGTGGCAGGTAATAAAATGAAAGCTATTGGTGTATGGGAGGGAACTGAAAATGGAAACAACGAAAGCGGTTTTTCGGCTCTTCCAGGTTGTAACAAGGAAGACCCTACAGGATTTCTTTACACATTCTTTTGGACCTCAACAGAGGTTAATGAAACTATGGCAAAAAAACTAAGCATTGCCTACGGAATCCCAAATGTTGCAATCTACGAAGAGTATAAAGAAGATTTCTTGTGTGTTAGATTGATAAAGAATGATTAAGCCTAATCTTTCTTTTGTGAGAATTGCATTTTTATTAGTTCCTGCTCGTGTATTTGAAATTTACCCAAATAAAAAGCTCGGTTTCTAAGTCAGAAACCGAGCTTTTTATTTTAAATTTTATAATTAGTAAACCTCTATCTCGTATGGAATTCTAGCCTGAACACCTCTGGTGTTTGCCAGCTCCATCAGGTTTTTGTAGTGCTTGTATGCAAAACCTAGCTCGTCTTCAAGAAGGCTGGCTTTTGCTGAGCCGGTTAAATCCTTAAGTAATGCCTCAAACGGATCCTTCTGCTTAGGAAGTTCAGTAATTCTATAGTTTTCAAGGTTGGCTTTTTCTGCTGCAATTTCAATGGCTCGCTCTAGTCCGCCAAACTCGTCGATGAGTTTAATATCCATTGCGTTTACACCGCTCCAAACACGACCCTGGCCAATTTCATCAACCTGCTCAACGGTTAGGCTACGGCCAAGGGCAACGTGGCCAATAAAGGTTTGGTAAATTTCCTCAACGCCAAGCTGTGCAACAGCTCTCTCCTCAGCGGTAAGTGGTCTGAAAATGGTTCCAAAGTCGGAATGTTTGTTGGTTTTTACAACATCAACGTTAACGCCAAGTTTCTTGTTCATGCCCTCCTTAATGCTTGGGTACATTCCGAAAACTCCAATCGATCCGGTGATTGTTGTTGGGCTGGCAAGAATAACATCTGCTGGCGCAGCAATGTAGTATCCGCCCGAGGCAGCCACATCGCCCATCGAAACGATTACAGGTTTAACCTCTTTCGCCAGAGTCATTTCGCGCCACATAATTTCCGAAGCTAGCGCACTTCCTCCACCTGAGTTAACGCGGAGAATAATTGCTTTAATTGAGCTATCGCGACGAGCCTCACGAATTACCCTTCCGTAGTGGTCGCCTGCAATGTTGCCATCGGAGTTATCTCCGTCAACAATGTTTCCTGTGGCGTAAATTACAGCAATTTTTTCCTTTGCCAACCCCTTTTCCTTACGTGGAGCAGGAACTTTTGCGTATTGTGCTATTGAAATAGATGTAATATCGTCTTTTCCCTCGGTGTTTGTGAGTTCTTTAAGTTTATTTACAACTTGGTCCTTGTAAACCAGGCTGTCAACAAGCCCGTTTTCCAGGGCCGTTTTTGCATTTCGAATATCCATATTATCTGCCAGAAGGTTAAGCTGCTCGGGGCTAATTCCTCTTGCTTCCGAAATTCCTTTCACCCAGTGGTTCCAAATTGAACCGGTGTAGGTCATTATCTGTTCACGGTTATCATCGCTCATCTTTTCGTACATGAATGGTTCAACAGCAGCTTTGAATTTACCGTGACGAATAATTTGAGCCTCAACGCCTAGCTTCTCCAGGGCATTTTTAAAGAAGGTAATCTCGCTGCTTAAGCCAGACCACATCATGCCACCTTCGGGGTTGAGCATAATTTTGTCGGAAACCGTTGACAGATAGTAACTTTTTTGTGAGTAAACGTTGCTGAAGCTATAAATGAACTTGCCCGATTCCTTAAATTTTAGGAGGGCATCCCGAATCTCCTCAACGGTAGCAGCTCCGGCAGGAATGTTCTGGTTCTCCATGTAAATTCCAAGAATTTTTGGATCGTCAGCGGCGTTCTTAATGGCTTTTAGAATATCATTCAGCCCCAGTTTCTGCGAGGGTTTCATGCTGGCGAAGTTAAAATCGTCGAACGGACTTTTCGAACCACGGTCAACAATTTCATTGTCGAATTTTACAACAAGGAGAGAATTTTCCTTTACCTCTACTGCTTTGTCGGATTTCGACATAATTGCTCCTGCTATGCCGAAGAAGATAAAGAACATGAGTAGTCCGGTGATAAAGACACCCAGAATGGTTGCCAGTAAATACTTGAAGAAATTTTTCATGGTATAATTGAATTTAGGTTAATTAATTGCATACTTATTGGAGATAAAAGTATGAAAAAAGTTTAAGCCAAAGGTTGCTTCTTTTTAAAATTAAGTTAAACTTTGCGACTTAAATCGATTTAACATGAACAAGGTTTTCCTCGGTCTTGGTGGAAATTTAGGCAATAGAGAAGCTTATCTTACACAGGCAATTCAGCAAATTAACAAAGAAGTTGGTGCAGTAAAGAATGTTTCCGATATTTTTGAATCGGAGCCTTGGGGCTTCGAGCACCATATTCCTTTCTTAAATCAGGTTGTTGAAGTGGAGACTGAGTTGGAGGCTCTCTGCGTTCTCGATAAGTGTCAACTAATAGAGAAGTTGTTGGGTCGTAAAAGATTTCAGGACGAAGGTTACCGCCCTCGCAACATTGATATTGATGTGCTTTTCTATAACGACTTTATTTACACGTTACCCCCGCTTATTTTACCTCATAAGTTTCTCCACCAACGCATGTTTGTTCTTGAGCCATTGGCTCAAATAGCTCCCGATATAGTGCATCCGCTGTTTGGTATTACCGTAAAAGAGTTGAAGCAAGCTTGCACCGACAATGTAAAGGTTTGGCATTACAAGCCCAAGCTGGTTGGTGCGCAATAAAATTTCAGGTTACTCCTTCGCTCCGTAAGCTAAATCGCCTGCATCGCCCAAACCGGGTACAATGTACGACTTCACGGTTAGCTCATCGTCAACGGCACCAAGCCATAGGCTTACGTTGCTTTGAGGAAGGTTCTTTCGGGTGTACTCAACGCCTTCCTTCGAGGCGATAATAGACACAATGTGTGTGTAAGAGGGTTTCCCTTTTTCAATTAATGCCTTGTATGCCAGCACCATCGATGAGCCTGTTGCCAGCATGGGGTCAGCAATAATCAGAACTTTATCGTTGATTATTGGACACGAAAGGTGCTCAAATTGAATCTTAAAGTTCCCGTCCTTGCTGTATTTTCGGTATGCCGAGATGAATGCGTTTTCGGCACCATCAAAGTAGTTAAGGAATCCCTGATGCATAGGCAATCCCGCACGCATTATCGAGGCAACCACAATGGTGTCGGATGGAGTTGACATGTCGGCAATGCCTAGTGGGGTTTGCACCTGAACCGATTTGTAATTCAACTCACGACTAATTTCATAGGCGAATATTTCGCTAATTCGTTCAAGGTTTCTTCGGAATCGGAGGCTATCATGCTGAATTTTTACATCCCTTAACTCAAGAATGAAACGGTTTAGCACCGAGTTGCTTTCACCAAGAATTTTTACCATTTCAATAGTGTTTCAGTATTCTGGTTTTTTAAAAGCGAAAAGTAGAAAATATATTCTTATATCCCAAAAGTAATTATTTTATCAATGCCTTATAAATTAGAATAAAAAAAACACTTATTTTGTTTAGGGTATTTACGCTTTCAAGTATCATACGACTATAGAAAATCCTAAATAATTTAAAAATGAAAGCAATAGTAAATCTTTGTGTGGTGTTTTTTTTGCTCTTAACGGGTTGTACTCTTTCCCCAAGAAACAAGGCTATTACCCTTGAGGGCGATTACGTTGGACAGATTTGCCCTGGTAAAGAGGCAAAAGTATTTGCTCCCGGATTTATTTCAACCGGCATGTATGAGCGCGATTTTGCCATTTCGCCCAAGGGCGATGAAGTTTACTACTCACTTTTTCAGGGCGATTGGAATACCATAATGGTTACTCGAAGGGTAAATAATGTTTGGCAGCAACCTGTTGTGGCTGAGTTTGCCCGCGACACAACCCGCTTTTTTGCCGAGGCATCGTTTTCAGCGGATGGAGAAAGGTTGTATTTTCTGGGAGCTAAGGCTGGTTGGGCCGAGCAGGATATCTGGGTGGTTGAGAGGCAAGCAAACAATTCTTGGGGCGAGCCCCAAAAGTTACCCGAGATAATAAACGAAAAAGAGGAGTTTTTTCCATCGTTAACCCGTTCGGGAACACTATACTTTTGTAGAACCGATGAAAAAACAAGAATTTCTCAAATCCTTAGATCAAAACTTGTAGATGGGGAGTATCAAGCCCCCGAAGTTCTCCCTTCCCCGATTAATGCTAGGGGAACCCATTTTAACGCATGTATCTCGCCCGATGATAGCTACCTGATTGGATGTGTTGTTGGCCGCGATTCTCTGAATCCCAGAAAATCAACCTATATGCTCTTCCTTCATAACCCCGATGACACCTGGTCAGAAGGGATTGACCTGATTGAAAGGATGAAGTTACCAAGTAGCAACGCTATAAGCGTAAGCCTTTCGCCCGATGGGAGGTACTTTTTCTTTGCGACTACATTAAAAACAATTTCTTTCAAGGAACTTGAACCTACGTGGGATGTTTCGAGAATTCAGGAGCGAAGGTTGACCCATGGGAATGGTAATTCCGATATTTACTGGGTTCGAATAGATGAGTTTGTAGAAAAACTCAAGCAAGGGAATTCCTGAGTTGTTTAAAGCACTCCTTCGTCAGCCATGGAGTAGCACTGGCCATCTGTAACAATTATATGGTCGAGCAGATTAACTTCAAGCGTGCTGGCAGCAGCTTTTAGCTTCTGGGTAATTTTTATATCGTCGTTACTGGGATTGTGGTTTCCCGAAGGATGATTGTGACATAGAATAATTCCCAGTGCTTGATATTCAAGTACAAGCCGCATTATTTTTCTTGTATCAACAACCGTTGCGATTTGTCCACCTTCGCTCACTTTTACCTGAGCAATTATTCGGTTTGCTCTATTGAGCAGTAGAATCCAGAACTCCTCGTGGGGTAGATCGGCAAGTTGAGGCTGAAAAATATCAATTACGTCCTTGCTCGATGATATTTGTTTTTTGGAGAGGGCTTCCGAAATTTTTCTTCTTCTTCCCAACTCAAGGGCAGCCATAATTGTAATGGCTTTCGCGGGGCCAATGCCTTTTATTTTGGTTAAATCAGATAGGGAGTACTTGCCCAGCTCGTTGAGGTTGTTGTTTGCAATCCCAAGAATACGCTGTGATATTGCCACTGCAGTTTCGTTTCGGGTGCCCGTGCCGATTAGAATGGCCATAAGTTCGGCATCGCTAAGCGCACCAATGCCCTTGCTCATCATCTTCTCGCGGGGCCTGTCGTCCAGCGCCCACTCTTTTATGGTAAGCGCACGTGAATTCTGTTCCATGAACTGGTTGATTTGTCACGCTAAATTAGGTAAAAAGAAATTCTTATAAAATAAAAAAAGGCTTACCTAAAATTGGCAAGCCTTAACCATTTAACCTAAAACTATTCCTATTGAAGACTATTAACATGCAGTGTGAGCGAACTCTTTAAGTTAGCAGCTTTGTTCTTGTGGATAATGTTCTTTTTTGCAAGTTTATCGAGCATAGAACTAACTTTTGGCAACATTTCAGTTGCTGCTGCCTTGTCGGACAAACCCCTTAAACTTTTAATAGCATTACGAGTGGTTTTTGCGTAATACTTATTGTGTACCCTTCTGGCTTCGGTTTGCCTAATTCGCTTAATTGATGACTTATGATTTGCCATGATCAAATTGTATAAAAATGATTGGTAGCCCGTAGGGGAATCGAACCCCTGTTACCAGGATGAAAACCTGGCGTCCTAACCCCTAGACGAACGGGCCAACTGTTTTCAAAACACGCGCTTCATTCCTAAAGCGGGTGCAAAGGTAGCTGAAAATTTTTTTCTGCAAAAAAAAAATGCAAAAAAATCAAAAAAAAATGCAGGTTAAAAAACATAACGAACAGAAAGTCCTGCATTGAACCAAACGCCAGGGCTTTCAATGATGTTTAGTATGGGTAAAATATCGACGCTAATGGAGATAGGTGCCTCTGAGAAAACGTATTCAACTCCTAAAACGCCATCAACTCCAATGTACAGCTCTCCGTCAGTGGCAGATGACCATGGCGTTTTTTTGCCAGATTGTGAGGCGGCGAAATGCCCGCCAATGCCATAGTACCAGTTGAAGTCGGGTAAATCGGGGATGGGTTGGTGGATTTGGTAAAGGCCTGTTACTCCGTAGTAGCCCCAGCCAATGGAGAGAATCCCTTCCATAGCAGTTCGCTTGGTAACAAAGTGCTTTAAAGTTATACCCGAGGGGTAACCGCCACGAAGCCCTACCCCGGTTTTGTAACTTTCCTGTGCCTGTAACGGAAATGAGAGAATAAAAACTATTGCCAATGGCAATACCCTTTTTGCTATTTGAATCATATAAATACTATTTGTTTGTAATGTAAAAACGGGAAGATGAGTAATTATTGTTTATGTATCAAAATCGAGGTCCTCGGTTTCAATGTCTTTTGGGCAAACAATTCTGTAGTATTTGCTCGATGGTGGGTCGTTTTCATCGGTGGAAACCTTGTGGAACCCTAGCTTTTTTAGCGACGCTAAAGCTGCTTCGTTTTCCCGGAATGCCTCAACCAGTACCACTTTAAACATTTTATTCTCTTTTGCCCACTTCAGAATTGCTTCGGTTGCTTCTGTACCAAAACCTTGTTTTCTGAAGTTCTTGTCGATGCTGAAAAAAATCTCAACTTCTCCACTGGTATTTGGGAGGCCGTTGAATGTGAATTGTCCAATGATAGTTTTCGATTTTTTCTCAACAATTATCCAAAGGGTAAAGAAAAGGTAGTCGTTACTATGGTTTTGCCAAATATGCTTGTTCTTTTCAATGTTCTCAATAATCTCTTCGCAGTAATCGTTGGCTAAGCAGCAGTTTGATGGCGATAGGTTATACTGCTCCTCATAATCGGTTCTCGACTTAACAAATAGGTTCAGTTCACTTAGCGACAATGGCTTAATCTCTGTTCTGCTACTTTGAAGAATCATGCCAATTTATGTTTAGGTTAAAACAAGCAATGATGCTAGCTCCCGCAAATTTACTCCAGAAAAATTACCGGAGGTCATAATTAGCAAATTTTTTTGCCTAAAATCGATGCTTTTTAAACAGTCGATTAACTTCTCGGAGTTCGTAAACACTTCTGGCTTGGGGTTTCCAAAGTTGTGCGAAACGGTTTCTGTGCTAATTTCAGGGAGCTTTTTGTGCTGAAGTGTTTCAGGGTTGAAGTAAACAATGGGCAAATCGGCACCCTGCAGCTTATCCTTGTATTCGCCTAAGAAATTTGGGTTTAAGCTGCTGAATGTGTGCAGTTCTAGGCACGCAACCAGCTCCCTTTCGGGGTAAGCTTCTCTAAGCGCCTTCACTGTTGCCGAAACCTTTGAGGGTGAGTGCGCAAAGTCGAGAAAAACTTTTGTTTGACTGTTTTCAGCTAGCAGCTGAAGGCGTTTCGATGCCCCTTTGAAGGTGGCAATGGCCTCATAAAAATCTTTGCTGGATATTCCTAGTTCTTTGCAAACTGCTTGCGCACCGGCAATATTCTGCATGTTATGCGACCCGAAAACTTCAACCGGATGGGAATTCCCATTTTCTTTTAAAATGTATTTACTGTTTTCTACTTTGAAAGGATGGGTTGTATAGGCAACTCTTTTGATATTTTTGGGGGCGTGCTGGCTAACCTGTTCAACTTCCTTGTCGTCGGAGCAGAAAACCAGCGAACCGTGAGGTTCAATGGTGTTTACAAAAATGTTAAACTGTTCGCGGTAAATTTCGAATGTTGGGAATGCGTTTATGTGGTCCCATGCAATTCCCGAAATTAAGGCTATGTGGGGTTTGTAAAGGTGAAACTTCGGGCGCAGGTCAATTGGGGAGGTTAGGTACTCGTCGCCTTCAAAAACGGCAACCTGCGAATCTTCGCTCAACGAAACCATATTCTCAAAACCTTCGAGCTGGGCGCCAACCATGTAGTCGAACTTCGTTCCACAATTTTTTAGAACGTGCATCACCATTGAGGTGATTGTGGTTTTTCCGTGGCTTCCTCCAATAACCACCCTGGTTTTGTTGCGGGTTTGTTCGTAGAGGTATTCAGGGTAAGAAAAGATTTTCAACCCGAGTTCTTCCGCCTTTAAAAGTTCTGGGTTGTCTTTTCGTGCATGCATTCCCAGAACTACAGCATCGAGTTCAGGCGTGATTCTGGCTGGGTTCCAGCCAATGGTTTCGGGTAGAATTCCGTGATTCTTCAACCTGCTGAGCGAGGGCTCAAAAATTTCGTCGTCGGAACCGGTAATGGAGTAACCTTTTATTTTTAGGGCAATTGCTAAGTTGTGCATGGCGCTACCGCCAATGGCTATGAAATGGATTCGCATTATAATTTCGATTTTTCGCAAAGTTACAGCTTCTGAATTATGGATGGTCAACCAATTACCATTATTTTTGTTTGGTAAATAAACGTAAAAACATTCAGCATGAAGATTCAGTCGTTCAATATTGCCAACTTTAAGGTTGATGGTGGGGCCATGTTTGGCGTGGTTCCCAAAGTTTTATGGAACAAGGCGTATCCTGCCGACGAGAACAACTTAATTCCACTTTCGCTGCGCACGTTGGTTGTTGAAACGGGAGGGAGAGTTATTCTTACCGACAACGGTTTTGGCGATAAGCAGAGCGAGAAGTTCTTTAGCCATTTCCATATTTTTGGGGGCGATGGGCTGATTAGTGGGCTTGCGAAAATGGGTTACAAACCTGAGGACATTACGGATGTTATTCTAACTCACCTTCACTACGACCATTGTGGGGGAGGTGTGAAAAGGAATTCCAGCGGGGAGTTTGAGCTCGTTTTTCCGAATGCAAGGTATCATGTTAGTAAAGCCCAGTGGGAATCGGCGCTAAATCCGAATGCTCGTGAGGCCGATTCGTTTCTCGAAGAGAACATGATTCCCATGCGCGATTTGGGTGCGCTTAACCTGATTGAAAAGGAGGGGGGAATAGCACCTGGTGTGGAAATACGGTTCTTTAACGGCCATACCCGTGGGCAAATAGTCCCAATATTTTCATTACCCAGTGGGAAAAAGTTGGTTTTCGCAGCGGACCTTTTCCCGTCAACTGCGCACATTCACTTGGCGTGGAATATGAGCTACGATGTTGAGCCGCTGGTTACCATGCAGGAGAAGGAGGCTTTTCTGAATGAGGCGTTACAGAATGGTTACATTCTCTACTACCAGCACGATTACTTTACAGAGTGTAGCAGCCTTATTCAAACGCCCAAGGGCATTAGGGCGGGAGAAAGAATGACGCTGGATGAAGCGCTTGCAATTTAGCGTTTTACAATACTAAATTCCGAAAAGTATATAGCGTATACGTAATAAGCGGAGCAAAGCTCCAAAAAAAGAATGCTGCCGAAATTGCTGAATCGGAGAGGGCTAACACCTTAATTTTGCCCGGCTTTATTCGGATTAACAGGGAAAAAAAGATTCTTAAAAGAAGTTGGATTGCAAAGAAGAAGAATACTCTAACGCTGTAAGGGTTGATATTTTCGGCATTTGAAAGGTTGCCCCTCACGATTTCTGAAAAACTTTGCGACAACCCTTTGCTTGGAGGAATTATGCCTGTAACTTCGGTTAACAGGGCTGGAATTGGATGGGTGGTTCCAGTAAAAAGAAATGAGTAGAGAAGAACTAAAAGGATTGTAAGAATAAAAAGCCCGTTTACGAAGTGGTAGCTTCGTTCCTTTTGGCCAATGTAATAAAATGCTCCCATAAGGAGGTTTTTATGATTGTTTCAGGAAAAGATTCGCAAATTTGAATCCGTGGTGAACGTCGTACACCATTCGCTCGGGAACTTTAATTGAGACGGTATTTTCTGTGTAAATAATTGTAACCGACATTGCCCCGGTTAAAAAGCGTTCAACGAATTTTACGGGTTGCATCACAATTTTTCCTGGTGTTTCACTAATAGTCCGGTAGCTTCTGCTTTCGAAATAGTTTTTAATAAGCAGGGGATCAACCTCGCCACTATGTTCAACGGTAAGTTGCTTCTGTCGGTACGAGAATGCAATTGACGCCGGGAAAATAAGGGAGTAAAAAACTATAAAGAACCAGTTATTCGCAAAATGCTCAACCAGCGTTTTTTTGCTAGCCGCAAAAATGTAGTAGAAAACCCAGTTGAAGATTATTAGCAGCACCAAAATAACAGTAAAAGATGCAAACCATGTAGCGAATGTTTTTTTTGTGGTTTTGGCTTTGCCAATAATAATTTTCATTGCAACGGGAGTTTGAAAATGGGAAAACAGAGGAGCTATTGCACCTCTGTTGTGTCGGTTTCAGCGGTTGATACCTGTACGCTTTTGGCAACCTTTTTTGCTGCCTTGGCAGCTGCTTCGCCCGCTCTGCGGGCAGTTTCCTTGTCGCGAAGCTCCTTGTTAACGTTCTCCATGTCATCCTCAATTTTGTCCATCTCCAGTTCCAGCTCGCGGAGGGCTTCCTCAAGGCTGTCGCCAATGGCTTCGGTGTCAATGTCGTCGCCCATTTCTTCCTCGAAAGCCTTCTGGAACTCTTTGCCAAAGAGTTCGAATTTACCAGAATCCTTAATGGCTTCATTGGCAATTATCGATGCTCCGCTGAAAACAATTAGCCAAACCGCTGCCAGCAGAACAGCAATAATTGATATGATAAGGGATGCTATTCCAAGGCCACGAGCCCCGTTCCCTCTCGATGCCTGAACAATAGAAATTATGCTGAAAACTATGGCAAGTATCCCGGGTAGCAGGGCCACTATGCCAACGCAGGGAATGAATGCAACTATTAGCGAAATAATTGCCAGCACTATGCCGATAATTCCCATTACTTGTCCTTCGGTCGATGTTTTTTCAGGTTCCATTTTTGTAAGCTTTAATGTTTTATGAAATGACGAATTTTAAACCTCATCTGCTGCATTACTTCTGTTGTATTTCCCATTAAGGATGTCAAGCATATCCTTTTCGAGGCTATGGATTGGGGTTTCAACAATTCTTCCAATTTCCACCCCTTCGAGCAGAATAATAAAAGTTGGAACAAACTCAATGTCGCCTTGAAAAATCCGGTACTCAACAGCGGTTTTTTCCCCGTTTACACAAACTGTGTAGGTTTTTTCTTTCGGGAAATTAAGGGATTCAAGAATTTTAAAGAACCTTGGTACTTCCCTTTGGCTATCGGAACACCAGGTGCCTAAAATAATTTTGATTTCAATGTTTTCAACCTTTGGATTTAGCGAATCGGAAATGGCAGCATCGGGAATGTAGCTCTTGAACTCTTGGTTGAACCATTTGCTGAATGGCGCTTTTTGAAAATCGGTTACATCACAATCTCCGTAGAGGATTTCTTGGTTAGTAGCCTCGTCGAAAACAACCTTGCCTGGTTGCTGTGGTAACGCTACATGTGCGGTGACCATTATAAGTGCAAATATTAACGTACTTTTCATGCTAAAAATATTTTAGCTAAAGGTAAAAAAAGTTATTGAACAACACTAAGGCTTTACTGCCGAATAGGATTTACATATGCTAAAAAACACTATCTGCCTATTTATCTGTAATAAAGCTAGCATATAAAAATTAATAGTTTGTAAATTTGCACAACTATTTTAAAAACAAAAATACACGTTATGGCAGAAAACACTAACGATTCAAAGTTATTCTCCGAATTCCCTCCGGTAACAACCCGTGAGTGGGAGGAGGTGATACAGAAGGATCTGAAGGGCGCCGATTACGACAAGAAGTTGGTATGGAAAACGCTTGAGGGGTTCAGCGTTAGGCCATACTACCGCGCCGAGGATCTGGAAAATTTACAGAATATAAATGTACTCCCTGCCGATTTTCCTTTCATCAGGGGTAACCAAACAGTTTCCAACGAGTGGCTTGTGAGGCAGGATTTCGATACAACCAATGCCAAGCAGGCAAATGCCAAGGCTCTCGATGCTTTGGCAAAGGGTGCCACAGCTATTGGTTTCGAAACTTGTGCCGATTGTGAACCCTCTGCCGACGGCATAGGGACAATTCTAAACGGAATTGATATAACACTGAACGAAGTGAACTTCGTATCGGGTTGCAACTCGCGCAAAATATTACCAGTACTGGTTAAACTCTTAAAAGAAAAGGGTGTTGATTTTGCTACAGCTAAGGGTTCCTTCGATTACAGCCCGCTTGCAGCCTACTCGCTCAAGGGTAAGTTCTGCGTCGATTTGGCTACAGCCAAAGCTAGAGTGAAAGAAGTTTTCGATGCAGGTGCTGAACTACAATCGTTCAGGTTATTTGCTGTACGTGGCGATATTTTCCGCAACAGCGGTGCATCGTTGGTGCAGGAGTTAGCATTCTCCCTGGCCATGGGCGCTGAGTACATGACATGGCTTACCTCACAGGGGGTTTCACCAAGCCAAGCAGCAGCAAAAATTAAATTCACCTTTGCAATTGGCTCCAGCTACTTCATGGAGATTGCAAAAATCCGTGCGGCACGTATGTTATGGGCAAAAATTGTTGAAGCCTACTTACCAAACGATATTGAAAGCACAAAGATGTGTATTCATGCCGTTACCAGCGATTGGAATAAAACTATCTACGATCCCTACGTTAACATGCTGAGAACTACCACCGAGGCCATGTCGGGCGTTTTGGGAGGTGTTCATAGTTTCACAGTGCAGCCCTTCGATAAATCTTTTCAGGAACCAACAGTTTTCTCGGAGCGCATTGCCCGTAACCAGCAGCTTATACTGAAGGAGGAAGCATACCTCGATAAGGTTGTTGACCCATCGGCAGGCAGCTACTACATTGAAAACTTAACAGCCTCCATTATTCAAAACGCATGGGAGTTGTTTGTAAAGGTTGATGATTTAGGTGGCTATACCGAAGCGTTTACGAAGGGTTTTATTCAGGCTCAAATTAAGGAGTTAGCTCTGAAACGTGAGGCGAATATTGCCACCCGTCGGGAAACCATTTTGGGCACCAACCAGTTTCCAAATTTTGGCGAAGTGGCTGATGTTAAGAAAATTCCTGCAGACAGAATTGAGCGGAAGATTGATGCGAAGCAAAATGGAATGGTTTGTGAACCCTTAGTTCCATTCCGCGGATCGCAGGCATTCGAGCAGCTTCGTTACAGAACCGATGCTAGCGGCAGTAGACCAAAAGTATTCATGCTGGCTCTTGGGAACCTGGCTTTCCGTAGGGCACGCGCTCAGTTTAGCTGTAACTTCTTTGCATGCGCCGGATTTGAGGTGATTGATAACATCGGGTTTAAGTCTGTTGCCGAAGGCGTTAAGGCTGCTCTCGATGCAAAGTCCGACATTATAGTAATCTGCTCATCCGATGAGGAGTATGAAACCATGGCGCCTGAGGCTTTTGAGATGATTGGTACCAAATCCATATTTGTTGTGGCGGGAGAACCTGCCTCAAAACCTGCTCTCGAAGCCAAAGGAATAAAGAATTACATCAGCGTGAAGAGCAACGTGCTTGAAACGTTGAAGGAGTATCAACGCCTGCTAAAATTATAAGCTATGAAACCAGATTTCAAAAAAATTAAAATAAACCAGGAACACTGCAGCGATCACAAGCATGGCGGTAACGGTGTATTCTTTACACCCGAACAGATTGCAGTTAAACCGGTGTATAGCGCCGATGACCTGGCCAACATGGAGCACCTAAACTATGCAGCAGGAATTCCTCCTTTCCTCCGTGGCCCTTACAGTACAATGTACGTAATGAAACCATGGACAGTTCGCCAGTACGCTGGGTTTTCAACTGCCGAGGAATCAAATGCATTCTACCGCCGTAACCTGGCCGCTGGCCAGAAAGGGTTATCCGTTGCTTTCGACCTGGCAACCCATCGTGGTTACGATAGCGACCATCCCCGTGTTGTAGGCGATGTGGGGAAAGCCGGCGTTGCCATCGACAGCGTTGAGGATATGAAGGTGCTGTTCGACGGAATTCCCCTTGATAAGATGTCGGTTTCCATGACCATGAACGGCGCAGTTCTTCCGGTTATGGCATTTTACATTGTGGCCGCAATGGAGCAGGGGGCAACCCTCGACCAGCTGGCTGGAACCATTCAGAACGATATTCTGAAGGAATTCATGGTGCGGAACACATATATTTACCCACCTGAATTTTCGATGAAAATAATCGCCGATATCTTTCAATACACGGCCAAGAACATGCCAAAGTTCAACAGCATTTCCATTTCGGGTTACCACATGCAGGAAGCTGGGGCTACCGCCGATATTGAGCTGGCCTACACGCTTGCCGATGGTTTGGAGTATTTGAGAACGGGCGTTAACTCAGGGCTCGATATCGATGCGTTTGCGCCTCGTTTGTCCTTCTTCTGGGCAATTGGCATGAACCATTTCATGGAGATAGCAAAAATGCGGGCAGCGCGTTTGCTTTGGGCAAAAATTGTGAGCCAATTCAACCCAAAGAATCCCAAATCATTAGCGCTAAGGACGCATAGCCAGACCTCGGGGTGGAGCCTAACCGAGCAGGATCCATTCAATAACGTTGCACGAACCTGCATTGAAGCCATGGCTGCAGCACTGGGACATACCCAAAGTTTGCATACAAATGCTTTGGATGAGGCAATTGCTCTGCCAACCGATTTCTCGGCACGTATTGCTAGGAATACTCAGATTTATCTTCAGGAAGAAACACATATTTGTAAAGCGGTTGATCCCTGGGCTGGTTCGTACTACGTTGAGAAACTTACCCATGAAATTGCCCATAAGGCTTGGGCGTTGATTCAGGAAGTTGAGGAGCTGGGTGGAATGGCTAAGGCCATTGAAACAGGGTTGCCAAAAATGCGTATTGAGGAGGCAGCCGCTAGAAAACAGGCTCGAATCGATTCAGGGAAAGATATTATTGTTGGCCTTAACAAGTACCGCCTTGAGAAGGAGGATCCCATTGAGATTCTTGATGTTGACAATACCGCTGTTCGTGAAAGCCAGTTAAAGCGTTTGCAGAAGCTTCGGGCTGAGCGTAATGAGGGGGATGTGAAGAAAGCGCTAGAGGCGATTACACGCTGTGCTGAAACCGGCGAAGGGAATCTGCTCGAGCTTTCTGTTGAGGCAGCAAAGTTGAGGGCAACGCTGGGGGAAATTTCCGATGCCTGCGAAAAGGTTTCGGGACGTTACAAAGCGGTAATACGCTCCATTTCAGGAATATATTCAGCAGAATCAATGGATGATAAGAACTTTAAGGAAGCACGCGAACTCTGCGACAGGTTCGCTAAGTTAGAGGGTCGTCAGCCTCGCATAATGATTGCCAAAATGGGACAGGATGGTCACGACCGGGGTGCAAAGGTTGTTGCCACAGGTTACGCCGACATAGGATTCGATGTTGATATCGGACCGCTATTCCAAACACCTGCCGAAGCGGCAAAACAGGCAGTGGAGAACGATGTTCATGTGCTGGGAGTTTCCAGCCTAGCTGCTGGACACAAAACCCTTGTACCTCAAGTTATTGATGAATTGAAAAAGCTTGGTCGCGACGACATTATGGTAATTTGTGGCGGTGTAATTCCCGCTCAGGATTATCAGTATCTTTATGATCAAGGGGTTGCTGCAATTTTTGGCCCTGGATCATCGGTTTCCCTTGCAGGAAAACAAATTCTAGAAATTTTATTGAAAAGGCACGAGTAGCTTTTTCTTATTAACTAAGCAAGGCCACTGGGAGTTTAAACACCTGGTGGCCTTGCTTTTTTATTTAAAAAAGTTTGATTGTATTATTAAAATTTTACCTTTGTTAGACAATAGAGTAATTCTGTTTGAACAAGTTGCACTAAATGTAACCCCTGCAAAGATATGTTCGATTATAAAAGCGATGTTGATCAAAAACTAATCAATCGAAGAGAAATTGTTTTTATCATTCTTGTTGGCTTTTTCCTTGGTACTTTGGCAATGCTTAATATACTTGGAATTTCAAGGTCAATTCATTTTACAATTAAACTATTTTCCCTTGAAATACCTGTAATGCTTTTTATAGGAATTCTTCCATACCCAATTACCTTTTTATGTACCGATTTCATTAGCGAGCTGTACGGCAAGCACAGGGCGAATGTAGTAGTATGGACAGGGTTGCTGCTTAATATTTGGGTGCTTTTTATTCTTTGGATTGGAGGAGTTTTACCGCCAGTACCAGATTTTCTGCCCGAAACAGGTTTGCCCCAGCCTACTGATCCCAGCCATTCTTTCTTCCACATTCGAAAGTTAACGTTTGGAGCCACCATTGCATCAATGCTAGCCTACTTAACAGCGCAGTTTGTTGATGTTCATGTATTCCATTTTTTTAAGAGGTTGACTAAGGGGAAGCATCTCTGGCTAAGGAATAATGCATCAACATTAACCAGCCAAATGGTAGATACTGTATCGGTAGTGCTAATAACCTACTACTACGCAAAGGCCATTCAAATTCCTGATGGCAGGGGAGTGCTTGAAACCCTTATGATTTTTATTTTTTCAAGCTACATATTTAAAATGCTTGCGGCATTGCTCGATACGGTTCCTTTTTACTTCGGGGTGAAGTTCTTTTCGCGTTACCTTCAGATAAACCCGAACGAAGAATTTGCTGATGAAAAGGGAGAAAAATACAAGTAGTAATTTGTGTTGAATAGCTGAATTTGATTAAATTAGTAGATTAAACTTTTGTAAACTGTGGCACTACACGAATCGTTGAATTTACGGCAGGAGGAAGTTTTCCCTGTATCGTTGCTTGTTTTGCAATCGGTGTTTCTGGGTTTCTTTCTTGGAGCATTCGATGTGGGTGCAAATACATTGTTTCTCAATAATTTCGATCAGAGCATGATTCCGAAAGCCATTGTTATTTCTGGAATAACAGGAATTGTGTTAACCTCTGTTTACTCATTCTTCCAAAATAGGTTGAGGTTTTCAACCCTTGCGCAGGTTAACCTGTTTTTTGTGTTTTTTATAACATTCCTTCTGAGGGCAGGCTACTATATTTCCGATACCAAATGGTTGGCTTTCGCCCTTTTTGTTTTAATGGGCCCGCTTAATATTGTTGCTCTTGTTGGTTTTTGGGGAACAGCAGGAAGAATATTTGACATACGGCAAGGGAAGCGAATTTTTGGTTTTGTTGATACCGGGCAGGTTATTGGAGTTATCATTAGCTCCCTTTCCATTCCTTTCCTTGTAACCATTGGCTTTAAAACAAAAAACTTATTATACATTAGTGCAATAAGTATGTTTCTGGCGTTTGTTTTTCAGGTAATAATCAGCGCAAAATTCCCGAAACAACTAAAAATTAAAGCTGCCAAAGCTGCAAAAAAGAGCACCTTTGCTGACACCTTGCGAATCCCTTATGTTCGTACAATTGCAACCTTCGTGGTGCTCTCCATGTTAGTGGCTTTTTTCGTTCATTACCTTTTCTTGGCGGTTGCCAGCCAAAGGTTCGATAACCCCGACGAGCTGGCGAAGTACTTTGGTGGACTTATGGGAACCCTAACGGTTGTAAGTGTGCTAATAAAAACATTCGTTTACGGTTCGCTAATGAAAACCTACGGCCTAAGGGTTAGCCTCTTGGTTTCCCCGGTTATTATGACCATCGTTACTGTGAGCGCAGCGATTATTGGTAGTTTTTTTGGTTACACTCTAGAATCGGCATCCTTCACATTCTTTTTCCTACTTATCTCCCTCAGTAAATTTTTCCAAAAAGCCCTAAAGGATTCCATTGAAAGTCCAGTGCTAAAACTTATCTATCAATCACTCTCCCCTTCGATTCGTCACGAGGTTCAGGCTCGGGTTGACGGCACTATTAACGAAATGGCGGCGCTTGCTTCGGGAGTGGTTCTTACAGTGATGGGGCTGTTCAGTTTCATTGGTTTAATTCACTACGTGTACTTCCTCCTTGGGTTTATTGCTATTTGGTTCTATATTTCACTCAAACTATTTCAAGGCTACCGGAAAACACTTAAACAAACCCTTGACTCTGCCTCTGAGAAAGAGATTCAACATGATGCGACAGTTGGCTGGATTGAGAACTTTTCAGGGTTGAGCATTCCTAAACAGCTTGAACTTATAAGCTTTTCGAGACCCTGGTTGCTCCCTGATTTTTTGGGAGATAAGTTGAGGGTTGCAAGTAGCCAGGAACTTGAAATTTTGTGCGAATACATAGTAAAATACTCAGCAGTTAAAACAATCCCTTTCCTCGTTGAGCAAAAGGAACGTACATCGAGTGAAGAAACAGTTGGTATTTACGATAAAACAATTCTTGAACTTAAAGGTATAGTGGAGAATGCAGAAGATGAGGCAGTGGTGAACAGCTTGTTGGCATCAAAGGATTATCTTGAAAGGATTCAGGCTGCAAAACTTCTGGGGCAAACCACAAAAACTGCCGAAAAACTTAAACTCACCTTCCTTCTACGCGACCTGGTTCCTCAGGTTAAGAAGCAGGCAATATGGGCTTCCCGAGCAACCCACTCCAAAGAAATAATCAGTTTCTTAATTGATTTTTTAGATAAAGACGATTATGCCCCCATGGCCCATGGAGCCCTCATAGGTTCAGGTGAAATTGGTTTAGAAATGTTACTATTGGCATTCAACCGCACCGGCGTGTCCGATCAGTTTAGGAAGCGTATTATTAGAATAATCCCTGAAACAGGGAGCGCCATTGCCGCTAACGTTCTTTTTGGGAAACTCGATATTAAATCGAACCTGAAAACAGAAGTCCTCAACGGGCTGCTAAAACTCGATTTTGTTGCCGATGACAGGGAAGAGGTGGCCTTGCATCAGCTGCTTGTTGAACAAGCAGGAATCTGCGCTTGGAATCTTAATGCCCTCCATCACTGTCCACCGGAAAGCAAAGCCCCTAATCTCAAATCAGAGTTAGAGCATGAGTTTAGTGTGAGCAGGCATAACCTTTTCCAGCTTCTTAAGCTACAATACGATAAAAGTTCAATCGAGGCTGTTATTGAGAACCTTGAGGTTGGTACAGGTGAAAGCATCTCGTTTGCCATTGAGCTGCTCGATACGTTTATTGTTGAAGATTTAAAACCATATATCTTCCCAATACTTGAGGATACTACCCTCGCAAATAAAATATGGGCTTTGCAAAGTTACTTCCCATTAAGAGAATACACTGTGGAAGAATTGCTCAACGCAATAATAAATCGAAACGAGAACCTTATGGGCAAGCAGGCAAAAATATATGCCATGAATGCTCACCGAAATATTGAACAGTTAAGCGTAACCACCGATTTAACAGCACAACTTTTTAACACCGATAAGGTACTTCGACAAATTTCTGCCAATTTAATTCAGCGTATTGATCAGCAGAAATACATTTCAACTAAGAAGCGGCTTAACGATAGGTTAAGAGTTGAACTTGACAGAAACATTGAAATGGCAGAAGCCACAAAAGTTAATATTATTGAACGGTTAGCCTTTTTTACCAATTTACCATACTGTGAGGTACATGCAGCCCCACTTTTTTGGCTTTACAACTCCACACCCCTTCTGGTTTCAGAAACAGATATTCTATCACTTGGAATTTTTCGTAATAAAGCCTTTGTGATTCTTGTACAGAAGGGTTCGCTTACGTTAAAAAAACATTCAGGAGAAACAGTTATTAGCACAGGAGAAATAATTATTACAAATGATTTGATTACAGGAAATGACTCCCTTTATGCTGTTGAAAATACAGTTATTCATTATGTAGAATACAGCAAGTATGTTGCGGAAGTTTATAACAATGAGTATTTGATTGATTACTTAAAATAACGAAACTGATAATGAGAAAATACCTTAATATTTTTTCTTACATGAAACAGACTTCAATTTTTCGGCAGCTAATTTTTAACGTGGTTATTCCGGTGGTAATAGCCCTCCTGCTGCTTGGGGTATACAATTTTAGAAGCACCAGAATAATGCTTCACGAGAACAGGGAAACCAGAAACTTTCTGCTTTCCGACGAGCTAATTCAGGTGCTGAAATTTCAGGATATTACACTTCAAATGATTGAAGAGAAGCTAAATGATGAGCTTGAAGCGGTTAGTAACGAGATAGTTGTAAAGTACCTCCTGTCCGATGAGCAGATGAATGAAACCAACCTTAAAGAGTTAAGGTTGAAACTCGGGCTCGATTCAACTTTGTATGATATTTATATAATTGATACAAACGGAGTTGTAGTAAATACAACTTTCGATAAGGATATGGGATTAAACTTCTTCAGCTTCGGAATGGAGCATGAGATGCACATTCGTCATATATTTGAAAATGGTGAGTACGTTAGCGAACGCTTCACCATTGAATCGAGCACAAGAAGGCTGAAAAAATACACCTATCAAACCACACTAAATGGAAACTATATAGTAGAACTTGGTGTGTACTCGCCGGCTGCCGACGAGGTAATTAATATCATTAAGAGCATGCTCGACGAGTCGAGCAAAAAGCACAGCACAATAGTATCAGCTGAGCTGTTCATGAATGCCGACGACCCCTTCTCGCTCACAAAACTCGATGCCCTTGAGGAGAACGAGAAGGAATTCCTTAAGCAACGCTTCGTTTCCCGCGACAGCGTAACCGTTGAGAAGAAGCTAGATAAAAGGTACTTCTCGTTTCAGTACATTTACTCCGAATCGAACGATTCGAACCTCTACAAGGGTTCCGTAATACGTATTGTGTCCGACACAACCGATGAAATAAGGGCTGAACTTTTCAGAATGGTGGTCTTTATAATAGTTTTCATTGTTATTTTAATGCTAATAATCCTGCTCATTTACCGCAAAACAAGAGTTATTACAAACCCCATAAAGAAGCTGGTAGATCATGTGAACCGCATTTCAAACGGAAACCTGAGTGAACGAGCTGAAGTAACAGGAAGCACAGAGATAGTAACTCTTTCAATGAGGTTCAATAAGATGATTGCTGAGCTGGAGGAACTTTACAACGATTTGGAGCAGAAAGTGAAGGATAGAACAGCAGAAGTTGTTGCCCAAAAGGAAGAACTTCAGGCTCAGCGCGACCTGTTGGCAGAGCAGCAAAAGCATATTATGGATAGTATCCAGTACTCTAAACGACTTCAGAACGCAATTTTACCGACAAATGATTTTGTTCACGAGCTTTTCCCCGAATCGTTCATACTTTACCTGCCGAAGGACATAATTAGCGGAGATTTTTACTGGTTCCACCGCCATGATGAGAAGCGATACTTCTCCGCAATTGACTGTACCGGCCATGGAGTGCCCGGTGCGCTGGTTTCCATGGTGGGGCAAAACTGGCTCAACTACGCAGTAAAAGATCTACAGTTAGAAAAACCTTCCGATATTCTTGATGCGCTCAACGATGGCGTTATGTCAACCTTCAAGGAACGAGATGATGAAACTTCAGTCAAGGACGGAATGGATATTGCGTTGTGCTGCGTGAACTATCAGAGCATGGAACTTGAATTTGCGGGAGCATACAACCCCGTACTTATTGTTCGTAACGGGGAGGCTAACCAGATTAAAGGCGATAAGTTTCCGGTTGGTGCATTCTTTAAAGGAATACGAGGGAAGTTTAAAAACCACTCTTTGGAAGTGCAGAAAGGTGATGTGGTTTACGTGTTCTCCGATGGTTTTGCCGATCAGTTTGGTGGCCCCGATAACTTCAAGTTCCTAACAAAACGATTCAGGGAGTTGCTGGTGCAGATCCATCAGAAACCCATGGATGAGCAACAACAAATACTTCATCAAACTATAAACGATTGGATGAATGGGCAGGAACAGCTTGATGATATTACCGTTATTGGAATAAAGATTTAGTAAAAAATAACTGGGATATGAATATTCTGATTTGGTATAACGAGAAGAATCAACAATCGGCAGAATTTGCTGAAGAATTTCAGGCAGATTTAAGTAAATGCCTGAATCGTTTCCATTCTGCTTTTACAATTATGGTAAACGCCGAATCAGAAAATGCGGATTTTAGGCTGATTGTTTTCGATGCTTCCGATTCCAACGATGAACTTTTTATACAATCGCTTAAACACTTTCTTGCTGATGACAAAAGTTTTATTGTAAGCGTTAGCCCATTCAACTCATTGGGGTTTGATGCTAGCAAATTGCGACAACCCTACCTTTTTTGGGATAAGCAGTACGAAACTGGAGAGTACCGACTATTCCGAAATAACAGCGAGTTGGTAGCAAACTACTGGGAGAAGGTTACCGACATGGCGGTTGACATTCAGGAATCGCAACTTTTTGATAGCAGGATTACTGATAAGAAGCACGTTTTCTTATCGCAGGACGATGTGAGCCATAATGCCGACAGAGAGAATTTAGCCCGTGACCTGAAGGATTTAGGGTTCGAAGTACTTCCCGATAAGCCTTTTAGTAGCAATTTCGACGAGTGTACCCGTCAAATTGAGGAAGCGTTGCCAAAGTCGCAGGTAGTGATACATATAATTCCTCCCATTTACAATGTCCATTTTCCCGAACATCATTTATCGATCAGCGAGCATCAATGTAACGTTTCAGCAAGTTTCCTGAAGAGCAAATCAAGCGAGGTAATTCGAATTATCTGGATATCGTCTGCTTACGATATTACCGATGAAGAGAACCAGGTTTTTATCGAAAAAATTCAGCGCGACACCGAACAAACTCACGGAACAACCATCCTTAAGTCATCAATAGAGGAGCTGAAAAAGCTATACAGGCACATGCTGGAGTATGGAGCAACCCATATTGATAAGCAAACCGAACCGGCTGATGTTTACTTCATTTCCGATTCCATAAACGGAGAGGCCCAGATGATTACTGAAAAGTTGAATGTTGATAGCCGTAAGGTAGCAACAAATTTTAGCGGGATAAGTTACAACCAGCACCTGAATTTTCTTGCCAGTGCAAGCGTGGCTATTCTCCACTACTCTTCACCAAACGAGCAGTGGCTTCGGTCGAAGGTTAACGATATTCTTAAATCGAAAGGGCTGGATTCGGCGAAACCATTTGATAAGGTGATACTCGTTGATAGTAGCGGAGGTGCCGATAAAGAGCAGTTTACTGAATACTTTACGAACGTTTTCAATGATTTAGCGGAGCTAAAAATTAACTAATTCGATAACCCTAAAATCACTATAGCCTATGGATTCAACATCCGGGCAAAATACAACAGCAACCAGGCTGCAGAACCCATTCCCGGGTTTACGCCCGTTTCACCCGAAGGAAGCACACCTGTTTTTTGGCCGTGAGGGCCAAAGCGATGAGATTCTTCGAAACCTATCCGGAAATAAGTTCTCTGCAATTCTGGGTGCTTCCGGTTCCGGAAAGTCGTCGTTAATATACTGTGGCTTGCTTCCCATACTTTACGGAGGATTCCTACATAATGGCCGTTCAAAATGGCGTATCGCCATATCACGTCCGGGTTCAAGCCCAATTCAGAACCTTGCTCAGTCAATTGCTGATGCTTTTGCGAAATCGAAAGATCAGAAGGATATTGATGCCGATGCGTTCATAAATCAGGCGGTTCTTCGCCGTTCTTCCGATGGGATTTCCAACGTACTGAACCAGTATGGCGTTGCCAACGATGAGAATATCCTGATTCTGGTTGACCAGTTCGAGGAGCTGTTTCGCTACCAGTACTCAGGCAAGGAGGCCGATGCACTCGATAAGGTTGACCACTTTATTAACCTACTTGTAAATATCGTGAAGCAGCAGGAGTTACCTGTTTACGTTGTAATTACCATGCGTTCCGATTTCATCGGCGACTGTTCCCCGTTCCAGCAGTTTACACGGCTCATTAACGATAGCCACTACCTTATTCCCCGCATGACCCGCGACGATTTTCGCAAGGCAATTACCGGGCCGGTAGCAGTGGGAGGTGGAAAAATATCCGAGCAGCTGGTTCAGCTGCTGCTGAACGAAATGGGAAACAATCCCGATCACCTTCCCATTCTCCAGCATGCCCTCATGCGAACCTGGGACTACTGGATAAACCATGGCGATACCAACCACCCAATGGGAATTGTTGAGTACGAAGCTATTGGTAGGTTAGAGCGAGCGCTCTCGAATCACGCAAATGAGGCATACGATGAACTTTCTGTTGAGCAGAAAAGGGTGTGCGAGGTTGTGTTCAAGTCGTTAACCGAGAAAGGAGCCGATAACAGAGGAATTCGGAGGCCTACAAGCGTAAAAGAGCTGGCGGCTATTGCCGAGAGTAACTCTCAGGAAGTAATAAACGTGGCGGAGGTATTCAGAATGAGGGGAAGGACCTTTCTAACCCCCGCTCCACATATTTTACTTAATGAGGATTCGCTCATTGATATCTCACACGAGAGTTTAATGCGTGTGTGGGATAAGCTCAAGGTTTGGGTTGACGATGAATCGTCGGCAGTAAAAATGTACCTCCGTTTGGCCGAATCGGCCGATATGTACAGCGAGGGAAAAACCAGCCTTTGGGGGCCACCCGACTTGCAGCTGGCAATTAACTGGCGCGAGAAACAGAATCCGAATTTGGCATGGGCGGTTCGTTACCACCCCGCTTTTGAACGAACCATGGTTTACCTTCGCACCAGCGAGGAGGAGTACATTGCCGAGGAGGAGAATAAAATCAGGCTACAGAAAAGAGCCATTCGCCGTTCGCGCATAGTGGCGTTGGTACTTGGAACCGCCGGTTTAATTGCAATTGGACTTGGAATCCTCGCATTAATTCAACGGCAGGATGCGCTAAAGGCTCAGAACGAAGCGGTTGCTGCACAAAAGGATGCCATTAAGCAGAAAGAGGAAGCTGATGTGCAACGTAACATTGCTCAGGATAAAGAGAAGGAAGCCCTAGAGCAGAAAGAGTTAGCTAATAAGAACTTCAAGGAGGCTGAGGTTGCAAGGCAAAATGCACTCCGAAATCTTAACGAAGCAGATAGACAGAGAAAGATTGCAACTCAAAAATCGATAGAAGCGCAGGAACAGCAGAAAAAAGCTGAAGAAAATGCACAGCGAGCTCTTGAAGAGCAGAAACGTGCAGAGCAGGCTAGCTTAGAAGCAGAGCGACGTAGAATGCTTTCCATCGCCCAATCAATGGCTGTAAAAAGTCAACAGCTTAGAGTTGATACAGTTTTAAAAGGGTTGCTTGCCTACCAGGGATTCGTATTCAACACAGAATACGAAGGAACTCCTTACAACCCTGATGTTTATAAAGCACTCTACGCAAGTGTTCGTTACTTCAAAGGGAGCGATTTTAATGTTTACAAAGGACATAGCAGCTTGGTTCGTACATTCCTATTCCAGAATGGAACGTTGCTTTCTTCGGGGAGTGATGGTAAACTTTTGCAATGGAATTTGGAAACGAAACAGAATGATACTGTTATGACCAATTTACAAATTGTGAAGAAAATTATTGACTTGGAAGGGGGAATTGTTGGGATTTCAAACAACGGTTTCTTTGAGTTTTCTCTTGAAAATAAAAACCTTAAAGAACATAGCTTATCCCCGCTTGATATTAAAGATTTTTTTATCACCGAGGAGGGAAGGTTCATCATGGTTTTCAACCAATCAATATCTATAGCTGATTCATACACCCAAAACGGAAGTGAGATTTATAAAAGTGACGTTAGAATTAATACAACGAGATATAGCAAGAACTTAAAAACGCTTTTTGTTGCCCTAAACGATGGGAAAATAATAAAAATTTCAAACCCTGGCTCTGATAATATGGAGGTAAAGCAGCTTGCAAATATCCCTGAGAGTAATTGGGGTGAAATTGCATATTTTCACGAACGAAACCTTCTTGCTGCAGGTTTTGGAAACTTCCAGGGAGCCGTGTACTTGTGGAACATGAAAACAGGAGAGCAGGTTAATGTTCTACGCGGACACAACGCAAAAATCACCGGAATTAGTTTCTCTTCCGACGGGAAGTATATGGCTACTGCCAGCTACGATGGTTCTGTGCGTCTTTGGCATGTCGATGACTTAAATACCCTGCCAATTGTTTTTGATGAGCACACATCGTGGGTAACCTCCGTAGCGTTCACCCCCGATAACAAGTATATTATCAGCGGAGAGAAAGATGGGGATATCAGAAAGTTCCCGGTTGATGTGAACTTCCTAATTGAGGATTATTGCCAGTACCTTACCAGAGCTTTAACAAGGGAAGAGTGGAACAACTATGTGGGCGAGGATATTGAGTATAAACCAAAATCCTGTAAATAGAACAGGAGATTGCTTTGAAGTAAATATTACAAAAATGACATACAGAATAAAGCAAATATTGTTGGGAACTTCATTGCTGCTTCTTGTATTTGGGCTTAAGGCTCAAAGTGACTGTTCGGAGCAGCTACGATTAGCTCAGAGTAGGTACGATGCAGGTTTGCTCGATGAAATACCGGGGATTCTCGAATCGTGTATGGCTAAGGGATTTACCAACGAGGAAAAGATTACTGCATACAAGTTGCTAATCCAAACTTACCTTTTCAGCGATATGCCCGAGATGGCCGATAAGGTTATGATGAATTTCCTGCGTGAATTCCCTTCGCAAACTACATCAACGAACGATACACAGGAGTTTGTAAACCTTTTTAAGACATACAGAACCGACCCGATAATGAAAATTGAAGCGAGTGTGGGGGGGATTTTAACTTTACCTTTTGTTAAGGAATTTTACGGGTTGGAAGATTTAAACAAGGTTTACCCTGAGTATTCATCAGGTGGATGGTTCGGTGCAGAGGTGAACTACATTGATAATCTTTTTGGTGATTTTGATGGTAGTTTTGGCCTTTCGTTTTCGTACATGCAGGTTGGCTACTGGAATATTCCTTACGAATTTACAGAAGTGTCGGCTACTTACAATAATATTTATTTTGGAGTTCCTTTAGCCTTGCGATACAATAAAAGGCTTTTAGGAATAGATTTCTTTGCAAAGGGAGGGTTTGAGCCTGTTTACTTGCTCTCCTCAAATATCGCTTTTACAAGAACAAGGGTTGGAGCTACAGATGATATTACCGGAACAGAAAGTGTTATCGATTTACAACGAAAATTCGATATCAGACCAATGCTTGCAGTTGGTGCGAATGTTAAAATTGGGAATTTTAAATTATTAATAACATCTGGAGTTAAGTTTGGAACCATAATGCCAACCGAAAGTAGTACCCGGTACAAAGGGTTGAATGAGGAAATGTATCAGAAATACTACTTTATTATGGATGATTATTTTATTAATCAGGCATTTATTAATTTTTCGTACGTTTTCTCAATATATAACCCAAAGAAAATTCGCTAACAATGAAAAGAATTTGGTTAGTCATAATAGTAGTAGCAGCGTTATCATCGTGCGAGAAAAAAATATCTGAGTTTCAGTCGTCAAACTTTATAAAGTTTTTTGGTTCAGGCTCTTTGTCGAATGGATTCGATGTTAAAGAGCTACCAAATGGATATTTAGCGGTTGGGTTTGATAACACATCCGATTTGGATAACCAATTTTTAGTGGTTAGAACCGATAAAGCAGGCAATACAATCTGGCAAAAAAGTTATGGAACAGATTTTGCCGATGAGGCATATACGGTTCATGTTGATGGAGATAACTACTATGTGGGTGGCACAACAACTGACGATGATGGAATAGTAAGTTCCCATATTTTACATCTTAACTCACAGGGCGACTCATTGGGTTGCCTAGCCATATCTGGTGAAAATTATTCTTTGAAATTGAATAATTTCTGTGTTTCCGAGTCATCAATTGTGGTTGTTGGTGAAACCAATGAAAACTCGGCCATCCAATCCGATTACTTTATATCAAAGTACTCGTTCGAAGGAGCTCCTCAATGGCAAAAAGATGGTGTTTACGGAGCAGAGGGGAGTAGCCAGTCCTTCAAAAAAGTATTTGTTGATGGTGATAGGATTGTGGCCGTTGGAACAAATAATGGATGGATAGGAAGTACCTTAACCCACATTTCAATTACCCCATTCAACCTTACAACTGGTGCACCCTTGTTCTTTTTTAATATGGAAACAACAGTTAGTCAGCAATTTGGCGATGCAATACTTCTAGGTGAAGGAGATATTGTGATTGCCTACAACCAGCTTGTTCAGGGTAAGTACGAGGCAAGATTAATTAGAATTTCGTTATCCGATTACTCAACTGTTTGGCATGTTGAATCAGGGATTCCCTGTCAGGCAAAATCGTTAACTCTTGCCACTGATGGCACAATTATTTTAAGTGGTGAGCGCGATGAGTTAATCTATATATTCAAATTTGATGATTCAGGAAACATAACCCTCTCAAGTCCAAGCGAAGAAACGGATGTGCTGTTAGGTAGCGTTGAAGCAGTAGTTTCCACATCGGATAATGGACTTGTTATTGTCGGTACCACTGCACCCGATTACGGAACCATGATGCAGCTGATTAAAACTGATTCTGAGCTATACCTTTTTAAACCTTAAGTTGTAAAGCCATGAGAACGAAGAGATTTTTAACCCTGTTGATTTT
>ERZ795053.1105-NODE-1105-length-34509-cov-6.311981_pt1 | contig 34509 bp, 31 predicted proteins | sample MGYA00375137_ERZ795053 | MGnify/ENA primary metagenome ERZ795053 (study PRJEB30182, sample SAMN05720284) | activated sludge metagenome | isolation source: Anaerobic digester | place: Hong Kong | collected 2014-12-17 ...
ACCCGGTGCGGCAGCACGTCGCCGAGGAAGGTCGCCGCGAGCTCGCGGTAGTCATCGGGCACGGCCGCCTCGCCGGCGAACCGTGCCGCCGCGATATGGTCGTGAATCGCGTTGCCGCGCAGTCTGTTTCGGATGGCATCCTGGCTGGCGTTGGCGCTCCGGTCGAGCAGCTCGGGCGGCACCAGGTCGCTCCAGTGCCACAGCAGCGCGACGATCGAGGCCCGTGGGTTGATCCGGAAGTTGTTGAAGGTCTCCGCCAGTTGCCCCGGCACGCCCTGGTCCCACCAAGGCGCGTGCGGATGGTGCTGCGCCTCCGGCGGCAGGAAAACCCAGCCCGGCCCGTCGTCGACCAAGGTCGCCACCTGCGCGACGAGCCAACCCACCCCGCCCTGCACGAGCGGGTCGTCCGCAGGCGCGTCGATCTCGCGCAGCACCTCCAGCGCTGTCCAGGTGGCCAGCGCGCTGCTCTGCGGTGCCCGGCAGTCCGGCTCGAGCGCGTGCCCGAAGCCGCCGTCCTCGTTCCGGTATGCCGCGAGCGCACCGCGGACGTCGTCCGCCGGACCGCGCTCCACGGCATACCGCCAACGGGCGGCCTCGAGCGATCGTCCGGTGCCGACGACGAGCCCGCGAGCCCGTGCCACTGCCTCCCGGCCGAGCCGCGCGGTCAGAGGTACTGCCCGGTGTTCTCGACGGTGTGGATGGAGCGACCCGGCTCGGTGCCGTCCTTGGTGTTGATGAGCGTGCGGATGTAGACGATCCGCTCGCCCTTCTTGCCCGAGATCCGCGCCCAGTCGTCGGGGTTGGTCGTGTTGGGCAGGTCCTCGTTCTCCTTGAACTCGTCAATGCACGAGCTGAGCAGATGCTCGACCCGCAGCCCCTTGTGCCCGGTGGCGAGGAACTCCTTGATGGCGTTCTTCTTGGCCCGGTCGACGACGTTCTGGATCATCGCGCCGGAGTTGAAGTCCTTGAAGTAGAGGATCTCCTTGTCGCCACCGGCGTAGGTGACCTCGAGGAAGCGGTTCTCCTCGCTCTCGGCATACATCCGGGCCACCGCGGCCTGGATCATCGCCTCGACGCACCGCTCCCGGTCGCCGCCGTGCTCGGCGAGGTCGTCGTCGTGCAGCGGCAGCTCGACGGTGAGGTACTTGCTGAAGATGTCACGAGCCGACTCGGCATCCGGCCGCTCGATCTTGATCTTCGCGTCGAGCCGACCGGGGCGCAGGATGGCCGGGTCGATCATGTCCTCGCGGTTGGAGGCGCCGATGACGATGACGTTCTCGAGCCGCTCGACGCCGTCGATCTCGGACAGCAGCTGGGGCACGATCGTCGTCTCGACGTCGGAGCTCACGCCCGACCCGCGGGTGCGGAACAGCGAGTCCATCTCGTCGAAGAAGACCACCACCGGCGTGCCGTCGGAGGCCTTCTCCCGAGCCCGCTGGAAGATCAGCCGGATGTGCCGCTCGGTCTCCCCGACGTACTTGTTGAGCAGCTCGGGGCCCTTGATGTTGAGGAAGTAGGACTTCTCGACCTTCTTGCCGGTCTTCTCGGCGACCTTGCGGGCCAGCGACGCAGCGACCGCCTTGGCGATGAGCGTCTTGCCGCAGCCGGGCGGGCCGTAGAGGAGCACGCCCTTCGGCGGCTTGAGCCGGTGCTCGCGGTAGAGCTCGGGGTGCAGGTAGGGCAGCTCGACCGCGTCGCGGATCGCCTCGATCTGCCCGGCCAGGCCACCGATGTCCTCGTAGGCGATGTCCGGGACCTCCTCGAGGACGAGGTCCTGCACCTCGGCCTTGGGGATCCGCTCGAAGACGAAGCCGGCCCGCGAGTCGATGGTGAGCGCGTCGCCGACCCGCAGCGGCTGGCCGATGAGCGACTGGGCGAGGCGCACCACCCGCTCCTCGTCGCCGTGCGAGACGACGAGGACCCGGTCGTCGTCGAGGATCTCCTTGACGAGCACGACCTCGCCGGTCTGCTCGAAGCCCTTGACGGCGACGATGTTGAGCGCCTCGTTGAGCATCACCTCGCGGCCCTTGCTCACTTCGGCCTCGCTGAGCCCGGGGCTCACCGCGACCCGCATCTTGCGGCCCGAGGTGAGGATGTCGACGGTGCCGTCGTCGACCTCGCTCACGACCACGCCGTAGGCGTTCGGCGGCTGGGCCAGCCGGTCGACCTCCGCCTTGAGGTTGACGATCTGCTGGCGGGCGTCCTTGAGGGTGCGCACGAGCCGCTCGTTCTGGGCCGACAGGGTGGACAGCGACGTCTGCTGCGAGGCCAGTCGGTGCTCGAGCTCGCGCAGCCGGGTCGGGTCCATGCCCCGTCCCTGCTGTCGCAGCTCGGCGATCTCCTCGTCGAGTCGGCGAGCGGCGAGCTGCTCGCTGTCGGTCGGCGCGCCTGCCCCCACGCTCGCTGCCGACTCGGGCCCGCTGGCCGACCCGGTGTCGCGCGTGCTGTCCTGCCCGCTGTCGGCGTCCCTCGTGCCGTCGTGGCTGGTGTCGTCGGACATCGAAGCCTCCCTACCTCTCGTCCTTCCCGACATTAACTCGCAGCCGGCCTCAGTCCGGGGACGTTCCGGTCACAGTTCGGTGTGCTCGTCTCACCTTTCGGTCACTCACCGGCCGCTCGCCGAGGTCGGCCGCCGTCCATTCCGGTATGCCGCCCTCGCTCGAATCCCCCGCGCGCTGCCCGGCACCACTGCGACCGGGGTCGCCGCCCGCCTCGACCTCGGCGTCGCCGTCAACCACCGGAGTGCCCTCTTGCGATCCCTTGGCCGGCCGCCGGGTGCGCCGCGGCGGGGTGACCCCGTCGGCCAACCGGCGGGTGGTGATGAGGAAGCCGGTGTGTCCGTGCATCCGGTGCTGGGGCCGGACCGCGAGCCCTTCGAGGTGCCAGCCGCGCACGAGCGACTCCCACGCGCTGGGCTCGGTGAAGCAGCCGTGCTCGCGCATCGCCTCGGCCACCCGGGACAGCTGGGTCGTCGTCGCGACGTAGCAGATGAGGACGCCCCCGGGTCGCAGCGCGTCGGCGACGGCTGCCAGGCACTCCCAAGGGGCGAGCATGTCCAGGACGACCCGGTCGACGCTGCCGGGCTGCACAGCGGTCGGCAGCGACTCGACGAGGTCGCCGACGACGACCCGCCAGGCCGGGTGCTCCCGCCCGAAGAAGGCGCGGGCGTTGCCCTGGGCGATGCCGGCGAAGTCGGCCCGGCGCTCGAAGGAGATGAGCTCACCCTCCTCGCCGATCGCCCGCAGCAGCGACATGGACAGGGCACCGGACCCGACGCCGGCCTCGACGACCCGGGCGCCCGGGTGGATGTCGGCCATCGTGACGATCTGCCCGGCGTCCTTGGGGTAGACGACGGCGGCGCCGCGCGGCATCGACATGACGTAGTCGGCGAGCAGCGGGCGCAGCGCGAGGAACTCCGCTCCCCCGCTGTTGACGACGACGCTGCCCTCGGGCTGGCCGATGACCTCGTCGTGGAGCAGCCGACCCTGGTGGGTGTGGAACTCCCGGCCAGGCTCGAGGGTGATGGTGTGCAAGCGTCCCTTGGTGTCGGTCAGCTGCACCCGGTCTCCCGGCACGAAGGCCCCTCGTGCCGCCTGGGTGCCGCGCCGTCCCGAGCTCATGGTCGCCGAGTCTAGGTTCTCCGCAGCATGCCCACCTCCACCTCATAGCGCGACTGGGTGCCACCGCCGCCGCGGAAGAAGCGCCGCCGCAAGGCCCCGACGATCTCGATCTCGTCGCCGACCCCGACCCGCAGCGCAGCCGCCCGCACCCGGGCGCCCCAGCAGGCCAGATCGACGACATCGACGGTCGGCGAGGTCTCGGTCCGCCGGCGTCCTCGGGGCACGACCAGCCGCAAGCCGACGACGACGTCACCGCTGGGCAGCTCGCGCTGCTCCCCGGCCATCGACACCCGGCCCCGCAACCGCACCTCGTTGACCGGTGTCGCCTCGTCGACCGCCGCCGCCTCGCTGCCGGGCTTCACGACGACCCGACGGCCCGACGTCCGCGCCACGCTCGCCATGCCGCTCCCCTTCCGCTCGCTCTCGCTCTCGGAGCTCAGCCTGCGCAAGCAGGCCTTCTGGGTGCCAGCGGCATACCCGCTCCTGTGGAGAACCCCGCGACCACGCAGGGGGATGTGGACAACCCCGTCAAGAGCGACGCAAAGCCGCCACTCAGAGGGTGTTCAGGCTGGTTCAGCCGTCCTGCAGCGCGTGCTCGACATCATCGAGCGACACCGTGCCCACCGCACGGCCGGCCGGGTCGACGACGAGCACCGCGTGCTTGACCTGCTCGCCCTCGAGATGCCCGGCGAGCGCCTGGACGATCGGGGTGATGTCGCCGTCGGGCAGCCCGACGACGACCCACCCGGGCGACGGGGCCAGCAGGAACGACGTGACCGGCACCTGCGGCCGCTGCTCGGCCGGCACCGACGCCACTGCCTGCAGGTCGAGGAAGCCCATCGGCCGGCCGACCGGGTCGAGCGCGACCGCCCACTCCGCCCCGCGCTGCTCCATCAGCCCGCGCACGAGCGTCTCGGCCGAGACATGTCCCGGCACGACGACGACCGGTCGCAGCACGCTCGCCAGCGGCACCCGCGCCACGGCCGACTGAGCCCGGGCCGAGCCGATCGACTGCGTCGCGCCCTGCCACAGGAAGGCCCCGATGAGCGCCACCCAGCCGATCGAGAAGAGGTCCGGCCGCTCGCCCGCGAGCAGCGGTCGGACGACCATCCAGGCCACGACGACGACCGCGAGCAACCGGCCCACCCAGCCGGCGGCGAGCAGCCCGGTCGAGCGCCGCCCGGTCGCGCCCCAGACTCCCGCAGCGAGGATGTGCCCGCCGTCGAGCGGGAGCCCAGGCAGCAGGTTGAAGATCGCGACGAAGAGGTTGGCGACGACGAAGGCGCCGGCCAGCACCCAGAGCTCGGGCATCGATCGGGCGGCCGGCTCGATGAGCCGCTGGGCGCCCCAGCCGACGGCCGCGAGCGCGAGGTTGCCGAGCGGGCCGGCTGCCGCGATGAGCGCGGCCGAGCGCGGTCGCAGCTGTCCGCCAGCAAAGACCGTGTGCCCACCCATGAGGGTCGCGACGATCCGATCCACCCGTTGACCGCTCGCCTGCGCGGCGATCGTGTGGCCGGCCTCGTGGACGAGCACCGACACGAGCAGCAGCACCGCGTATGCCGCCGCGATGAACGTCGCCGAGGTCGCCGAGAAGCCCTCGCGTTGCAGCTGCGGCCCGAAGACCGCGACGATGACGACCGCGATCAGCGCCCAGGACCAGCCGAGGTAGATCGGCACGCCGCGCAGCCGACCGATCCGCCACCCGTGCGATCGGTCCACGGCCTGGGTCATGCGGGCACCCTAAGGCATGGCGCGGCATACTGGACGCTCGCCCACGCCAGCCGAAGGACCCTCGTGACCGACGCGCCCGCCCAGCGTCCCGATGCCACCGCCGACCTGCACGCCGCACTCTCGCAACGGGTGCTGCTGCTCGACGGCGCGATGGGCACGATGGTCCAGCGGCACGGGCTGGGCGAGTCCGACTATTGCGGCGAGCGGTTCGCCGACTGGCCGAGCGACCTCAAGGGCAACAACGACCTGCTGTGCCTCAGCCAGCCCGACATCGTCCGCGGCATCCACCGCGCCTACCTCGAGGCCGGCAGCGACATCGTCGAGACGAACACCTTCAACGCCCAGCGAATCTCCTTGGCCGACTATGGCATGGAGCAGCTGGCCTACGAGATCAACTGCGCCGCAGCGCAGCTCGCGCGGGCCGAGTGCGACGCCCAGACCGCCCGCACCCCGGACCGCCCCCGCTGGGTCGCGGGCGCGATCGGCCCGACGACCAAGACCGCCTCGATCTCGCCGGACGTCAACGACCCCGGCTTCCGCAACGTCTCCTTCGACGATCTCGTCGCCGCCTATCTCGAGCAGGCGCAGGGTCTCGTCGACGGCGGCGCCGACCTGCTCATCGTCGAGACGATCTTCGACACCCTCAACGCCAAGGCCGCGATCTTCGCGCTCGAGACGCTCTTCGAGCAGGCCGGCCGGCGCTGGCCGGTGATCATCTCGGGCACCATCACCGACGCGTCGGGGCGCACCCTGTCCGGGCAGGTCACCGAGGCCTTCTGGAACTCGGTGCGGCACGCCCGCCCGCTCGCCGTCGGCCTCAACTGCGCCCTCGGCGCCGACGAGATGCGGCCCTACGTCGCCGAGCTGTCCCGCGTCGCCGACACCTTCGTCTCCTGCTACCCCAATGCCGGTCTGCCGAACGCCTTCGGCGAGTACGACGAGACCCCCGAGGCGATGGCGGCGGTCGTCGCCGAGTTCGCCTCGGCCGGCCTCGTGAACCTCCTGGGCGGCTGCTGTGGCACGACGCCAGACCACATCGCCGCGGTCGCCCGCTCCATCTCCGGTATGCCGCCGCGCCCGGTCCCCGAGGTGCCTCGCGCCATGCGCCTGGCCGGTCTCGAGCCGTGCACCATCGATGAGAGCTCGCTGTTCGTCAACGTCGGCGAGCGGACCAACATCACCGGCTCGGCGCGCTTCCGCAACCTCATCAAGGCCGAGGACTACTCGGCCGCTCTCGCCGTCGCCCGGCAGCAGGTCGAGGCCGGCGCGCAGGTCATCGACGTCAACATGGATGAGGGCATGATCGACGGGGTCGCGGCGATGGACCGCTTCCTCAAGCTCGTCGCGAGCGAGCCGGACATCTCCCGGGTGCCGATCATGGTCGACTCGAGCAAGTGGGAGGTCATCGAGTCCGGCCTCAAGTGCATCCAGGGCAAGCCGATCGTCAACTCGATCTCGATGAAGGAGGGCGTCGACGCCTTCGTCGAGCACGCCCGGCTGTGCCGCAAGTACGGCGCGGCCGTCGTCGTCATGGCCTTCGACGAGCAGGGCCAGGCCGACACCCTCGAGCGGCGCATCGAGATCAGCCGCACGGCATACGAGATCCTCACCCAGACAGTCGGATTCCCGGCTGAGGACATCGTCATCGATCCCAATGTCTTCGCCTTGGCGACCGGCATCGAGGAGCACGCGGCCTACGGCACCGACTTCATCGAGGCGACTCGCTGGATCAAGGCCAACCTGCCCGGCGCGCTCGTCTCCGGCGGCGTCTCCAACGTCTCGTTCAGCTTCCGCGGCAACAACCCGGTCCGCGAGGCGATCCACGCCGTCTTCCTCTTCCACGCGATTCGTGCCGGCATGGACATGGGCATCGTCAATGCCGGCGCGCTCGTCGTCTATGACGAGATCGACCCCGAGCTGCGCGACCGCATCGAGGACGTCGTGCTCAACCGCCGGCCGGATGCCGCCGAGCGGCTCCTCGAGGTCGCCGAGCGGTTCAATGTCGCTGCCGGACAGCAGGATCCGGCCACCGAGGAGTGGCGCAGCCTGCCCTTGCGCGAGCGGATCACGCACGCCCTGGTCAAGGGCATCGACGAGCATGTCGAGGCCGACACCGAGGCGCTGCGCGCCGAGATCGCCGCGGCCGGGGGCCGCCCGATCGAGGTCATCGAGGGCCCCCTCATGGACGGCATGAACGTCGTCGGCGACCTCTTCGGGGCAGGCAGGATGTTCCTCCCCCAGGTGGTCAAGTCAGCCCGGGTGATGAAGCGCGCGGTGGGCTACCTCGTGCCCTTCATCGAGGCCGAGAAAGCCGAATCCGGCGATGCGACAAGCGGATCCAACGGCACCATCGTCATGGCCACGGTCAAGGGCGACGTCCACGACATCGGCAAGAACATCGTCGGCGTCGTGCTGCAGTGCAACAACTACGACGTCGTGGACCTCGGCGTCATGGTGCCGGCCCAGCGGATCCTCGAGGCGGCCAAGGAGCACGACGCCGACATCATCGGCCTCTCCGGCCTGATCACCCCGAGCCTCGACGAGATGGTGGCCTTCGCCGCCGAGCTGCAGCGCCTCGGCCTCGACATCCCGCTGCTCATCGGCGGCGCGACGACCTCCAAGGCGCACACGGCGGTCAAGGTGGCGCCGCGCTACACCGGCCCAGTCGTCTGGGTGAAGGACGCCTCGCGCTCGGTGCCCGTGGCCGCCGCCCTGCTCTCCGACGAGCAGCGCCCGGCCCTGCTGCAGGCAACCCGCGCCGACTATGCCGAGATCCGCGCCCGGCATGCGGCCCGCCAGGGCGAGCGACCGGTGCTGCCGGTCGAGCAGGCCCGGGCCAACCGCACGCCGGTCGACTGGGCGGCATACAAGCCAGTGCGTCCGCACCTGCTGCTGCAGCAGGCCAGGGACGTCGGGGTACTGTCGAGCAACCCGGGGGCGCGGGCCACCCACTTCACCCGCGTCTTCGCCGACTACCCGATCGATGAGCTGCGTCGCTACATCGACTGGCAGCCGTTCTTCGCCGCGTGGGAGCTCAAGGGGCGCTTCCCCGACATCCTCAACAACCCCGCGTCCGGCGAGGCCGCCCGCAAGCTCTACGAGGACGCCCAGGCGATGCTCGACCGGATCGAGCGCGAGCGCTGGCTGCGGCCGGCCGGCGTCATCGGTCTCTTCCCGGCAAACTCCGTCGGCGACGACATCGAGGTGTATGCCGCGGAGTCCCGCGACGAGGTCCGGATGGTGCTGCACCACCTGCGTCAGCAGGGACAGCACCGCGACGGTGTGCCGCACCGCTCCAACGCCGACTTCGTCGCCCCGAAGGAGTCCGGGGTCAAGGACTACATGGGGGCCTTCGCGGTGACCGCCGGGGTCGACCTGCCCGAGCGGGTCGCGGCCTTCAAGGCCGACCTCGACGACTACTCGGCGATCCTGCTCGAGTCGCTCGCCGACCGGCTCGCCGAGGCCTTCGCCGAGCGGATGCACGAGCGGGTGCGCCGTGAGCTGTGGGGCTACGCGGCCGACGAGCGCCTGGCCAACGATGCGCTCATCGCCGAGGACTACGTCGGCGTCCGACCGGCCCCCGGCTATCCCGCCTGCCCGGACCACACCGAGAAGGCGCTGCTCTGGGAGCTGCTCGACGTCGAGCGGACCACCGGGATGCAGCTGACCGAGTCGATGGCGATGTGGCCGGGCGCGTCGGTGTCCGGGTGGTACTTCGCCGGGCCGCACGCGCAGTACTTCGTCGTCGGGCGGATCGGGCGCGACCAGGTCGAGGACTACGCCCGGCGCAAGGGCTGGACGATGGCCGAGGCCGAGCGTTGGCTCGGGCCCAATCTCGGCTACGAGCCCGAGGACTGAGATGGGCGAGGGGCTGGCCGCCGGCGTCCAGCCGGCGATCGTCGTGCTGGCCGCCGAGCACCGCCGGCAGATCCTCGACGAGCTCGGGGCGCGCTACTCCCGTGACTACGAGCTGCTCTCCGGCGAGACCGTGCCCGAGGCCAAGGCGCTGCTCAAGGACCTGCTCGCCCATGGGCACCCGGTGGCGATGATCGCCTGTGAGCTGGACCTTGGCCCCTTCGGCGCGGTCGACGTGTTCGGTTGGCTGCAGCCGGTGCTTACCACCGCGCGCCGGGTCGTGCTCATCCCCGCCGGGCAGTTCCGCGGCTCGGTCGCGACGCTGCGCGAGTCGCTCGCCGCCGGGCATATCGACGCCTATTTCGTCATCCCGCAAGGGCCCCGGGACGAGGAGTTCCACGCCGGCATCACCGACCTGCTCTCCGACTGGACCTGGTCGGCGGGGGCCGTCTCCATCGACGTCACCCGCGTCGTCGTCGACGGGCCGAGCCCCGACGTCTCCCGGGTGCGCGACTTCTTCGACCGGATGGGCATCCCGAGCCGCAGCTATCCCGCCGACAGCGAGCCGGGGCGGGCGGCGCTCGCCGCCCTGGCCGACCTCGGGGTTGAGCCCGCCTTCCCCGTCGTCCACGGCATGGACGGGCGAGTCCTGGCCAATCCGAGCCTGGCCGAGCTCGGCGGGCTGATGTACGGCGCGCCGGTCGACCTCGATCCGGACGAGGTCTACGACCTTCTCGTCGTCGGCGCAGGGCCGGCCGGCTTGGCCGCCGCGGTCTACGGCGCGTCGGAGGGTCTCTCGACGATGGTCGTCGACGCCGAGGCGATCGGCGGTCAGACGGGCACGAGCTCGATGATCCGCAACTACCTGGGCTTTCCGCGCGGCATCAGCGGCATGCGGCTGGCCCAGCGGGCGCGCGTGCAGGCGACCCGCTTCGGCGCCCGCTTCCTCGTGGGCTGGTCGGTGACCTCGCTCGAGATCGAGGAGTCCGTCGACGGCCGGCCGCTGCATTGCGTGCGGGTCGGCCCGCACCACCTGCACGCCCGCACCGTCCTCGTCGCGACGGGCGTGACCTACCGTCGGATCGGCGTGCCGGCCCTCGAGGAGCTGGTCGGCAGGGGCGTCAGCTACGGCGCCGCGACGAGCACCGCCCGCGAGATGCGCGGCAGACACGTCTACGTCGTCGGCGGCGGCAACAGCGCAGGTCAGGCCGCAGTCCACCTGGCTCGGTTCGCCGAGAGCGTGACGATCCTCATCCGGCGGGAGAGCCTCGCAGCGACGATGTCCGACTACCTCATCCGTGAGATCGCCGGCCGATCGCGGATCACCGTGCGGCCCAACACCGTCGTCGCGGACGGCGGTGGAGAGGGCCGGCTCGAGAGGCTCCGGTTGCGTGATCTGCGCAGCGGCGCCGAGGAGCAGGTCGAGGCCTCGGGGCTCTACCTGCTGCTCGGGGCCCAGCCGCACTGCGCGTGGCTCCCCGACGAGGTATGCCGCGACGACCACGGCTTCGTGCTCGCCGGACGGGACGTGCCCGAGGCGCTCTGGGTCGACGGCCGGCCACCTGTGGCGCTCGGCACGGCAGTGCCTGGCGTCTTCGTCGCCGGCGACGTGCGGTCCGGGTCGATGAAGCGGGTGGCCGCCGCGACCGGCGAGGGGGCGGCCGTCGTCGCCCTCGTGCACGCCTATCTCGGCGACGCATGAGCGCTGCAGGGTCGGGTCGCGCGGTTGCCGCGACCGTGCTCGGCGGCGCCCTCTTCGGCACCGCCGGCACGGCGGCGGTGCTCTATGCCCGCGCTGGCCACGGCCGGCGTCGCCCTCGCCACCCTGGTCGCGGTCGGCAGTGCACCTGTCTGCACGGGGTTGCTGGCGTGGATCACGTTGCGCGAGAGACCGACTCGGTCCTGGGCGATCGCCACTGCAGTGTGCGTCACGGGTCTCGGCATCGCCACCCTCGGCGCCCGAGACACGCCGTCGACCGGCGGAGTCGGCTCGGCAGTGGCCGGGACCCTGCTCGCCCTCGGCGCCGGTCTCGCCATCGCCGGCTACACCGTCTGCGCGAAGCACCTCCTCGGCGCAGGCGTCGACGGCCTGCCCTACATGGCGACGACCTACCTCCTCGCCTGGGCCTGGCTCGCACCCTTCGTGCTCACCGGCCCCATCGGCTGGCTGTGGCAGCCGTCGGGGCTGGCGCTGGCGGCATACCTCGGCATCGCGACGATGGCCGTGGCCAACGTGCTCTATCTGCGCGGCGTGGCTCACCTGTCCCCCGGCCCGGTCTCAACCCTCGCGCTCACCGACCCGGTCGTCGCCACCCTGCTCGGGGTCGTCGTGCTCGGGGAGCGACCGACGGCGCTGACCTGGACCGGCTTCCTGCTCGTCGCCGCGGGACTCGTCTGGCAGGGGGTCACGGCGACCCGCTCGGGGCGGGCGCTGCAGCAGTAGGGCGGCCGGCGCGCGGGGTCTGTCGGTGCGGCGGCATACAGTCGAGGCGACATGGTTGCCGCCCTCTCGCCGAGCCGCGCCTCGGACTTCAAGCAGTGCCCGATGCTCTATCGCTTCCGGGTCGTCGACCGGCTTGCCGCGCCGGCGAGCCCAGCCGCCGCGCGCGGCACCCTTGTGCACTCCGTGCTTGAGCGGCTCTTCGACCTGCCCGCCGCCGAGCGCACCCCCGAGGCCGCGGCCACCCTCGTCGCACCGGCCTGGGCCGCCCTCGTCGAGGAGGAGCCGGGGTATGCCGCGCTGCTCGCCGACCGCGCCGAGTCCGACTGGTTCGCCGAGGCCCGGCGGCTGGTCGAGCGGTGGTTCACCCTCGAGGACCCGACCCGGCTCGAGCCGCAGGCCCGCGAGCTCTACGTCGAGGCCGAGCTCGACGGTCTGGTGCTGCGGGGCTACGTCGACCGGCTGGACGTCCGCGACGACGGGGCGCTGCGGATCGTCGACTACAAGACCGGCCGGTCGCCATCGGAGCTGTTCGAGCGGGCCTCGCTGTTCCAGATGCGCTTCTATGCGCTGGTCCTGTGGCGGATGCACGGGGTGGTGCCCCGAATGCTCCAGCTGGTCTATCTCGGCAACGGCGAGCTCGTCTGCTACGAGCCCGACGAGGCCGACCTGCTCGCGACCGAGCGCTCGTTGCGGGCGCTCTGGGAGGCCATCTCGCTCGCCGCGCGCACCGGCGACTGGCGACCGCGGGTCTCGCGGCTGTGTGACGGCTGCGACTTCAAGGCGCTCTGCCCGGCGTGGGGCGGCACGCCGCCGCCGCTGCCGCAGGACGCCGCCAGCCGGGCGCTCGACCCGGCCGCAGCCGGTCGGCCCGAGCTCGCGGACGACTAGACTCGCTCGGTTCCCTTCGCTGCCGCCGGAAAGGCTTCCTCCCGTATGCCGCCCGCCCCCGCCGCCCTCCCGGCGGCCGTGCTCTTCGACATGGACGGCACCGTCGTCGACACCGAGCCCTACTGGATCGCCGCCGAGACCGACCTGGTCGCGGCCTACGGGGGGACGTGGACGCACGACGACGGGATGCTGCTCGTCGGCCGAGCGCTGTTGGACAGCGCGGCGATCCTCATCGAGCACTCGCCGGTCACCTTGACTCCGGAGCAGGTCGTCGACCGGCTCGTCGCGGGCGTCGGGGCGCGGCTGGCCGAGCAGGTGCCGTGGCGGCCCGGGGCGCTGGAGCTGCTGCGTGAGCTGCGCGCGCTCGGGGTGCCGACGGCGCTGGTGACGATGTCCTACCGCTCGCTCACCGACCTGCTCGAGGCGGCCCTGCCCGAGCCGCTGTTCGACGTCGTCGTCACCGGTGACGAGGTGTCACGCGGCAAGCCGGACCCCGAGCCCTACCTCCGGGCGGCCGAGCTGCTCGATGCCGACCCGGCTGCATGCGTCGCGATCGAGGACTCCGAGACGGGGGTTCGGTCGGCGGTGGCCGCCGGCTGTCGGACCCTGGCCGTGCCGCACGTCCTGCCGGTGTCGGCCAACGCCGGGGCGGTCCACGTGCCCTCGCTCGCCGGTGTGGCGGCGGCCGACCTGCTCACCCTGGCCTAGGCTGACGTCGTGGTGCACCTGCACGATGTTCCCGAGGGGCTGCGCGACCCGGTGCTCGTCGCGGCCTTCGAGGGCTGGAACGACGCCGGCGATGCGGCGAGCCAGGCAGTGGCCCACCTCGTCGAGGTCTGGGGAGCGCGCGAGGTTGGCGTGCTCGACCCCGAGGACTACTACGACTTCCAGGTCAACCGGCCTCGGGTGCGCTTCGACGATGGCCGGCGGGTGCTGTCCTGGCCGTCGACCCGGATCCTCGTGGCGACCCCGCCCAGCCTGGCTCGCGACGTCGTGCTGGTCCAGGGCATCGAGCCCTCGACCCGGTGGCGCAGCTATGTCGCCGAGCTGCTCGACGCGGCCGGTGAGCTCGGCGTGAGCCTCGTCGTCACGCTCGGGGCGCTGCTCGCCGACGTCCCGCACACCCGGCCGATCCCGGTCATCACGACCTCCGACGATCCCGCGACCCGTGAGCGCTACGGCGTCGGCGCGAGCGACTACGAGGGCCCGACCGGCATCGTCGGCGTGCTCGCGCACGCAGCGGCCGAGCGCGAGCTGGCCGCGCTGTCGAGCTGGGCTCGGGTGCCGCACTACGCCGGCGCCCCGCCCTCGCCCAAGGCCGCGCTGGCGCTGGTCGGTCGGCTCGAGGCGCTGCTCGAGCTGACCGTCGCGCACGGTGACCTCGACGAGCAGGCCCAGGCCTGGGAGCGCGGCGTCGACGAGCTGGCCGAGAGCGACGACGAGGTCGCCGACTACGTCCACGCCCTCGAGGAGGACGTCGACACCGCCGACCTCCCCGAGGCCAGCGGCGACGCGATCGCCCTGGAGTTCGAGCGCTACCTGCGCCGCCGGGGCGACGAGCGCGGCGACAGCTAGCGAGCCAGAGGCCGGATCGGCGGCTGAGTCGTCGACTCAGCGGGTGTCGCCTGCCGGCGGATGCTGGCCGGCGGATGCTGGCCGGCGGATGACAGGGACCTCGAGCGCTTACGCACTGGTGGGCTCCTCCACCACCACGCACTGGTGGGCTCCTCCACCACCGCGTACCCGAGCAACCCCCTCAGGCGAAGACCGCGGCCCATCGCCCTTCGCGCAGCCGGGCCGCCGCCGGCCGTCCGCCCGCGTTCAGGGCCGACTACAGCCGGACGCCCAACAGCCGGTCGACCGCTCGCGCCACCAGGCCGGGAGCCACCGGGTCGTCCCCGTGACCCGAGATCGCCGCGCGCGCCCACTCGTCGACCAGGTCGAGGGCCGCCGGGGTGTCCAGGTCGTCGGCGACCCGCTCGCGCAACGCCGCCACGACCGGCCCGGCTTCCGGAGCACCGTTGACCGACAGGCCCGCTCGCCACCGGGCCAGCCGCAACTGGGCGGTGAGCAGGTCGGACTGGGTCCACTCCCACTCGGTGCGGTAGTGGTGGTCGAGCAGCGCCAACCGGATCGCCATCGGGTCCACGCCTTGCTCCCGCAAGGCCGAGACCAGCACCAGGTTGCCCTTGGACTTGCTCATCTTCTCGCCGTCGAGCCCGACCATCGCCTGGTGGACGAAGACCTCCGCGAAGGGGCGCGTCCCGGTGAGGGCGCACCCTTGCACCGCGCTCATCTCGTGATGTGGGAAGACCAGGTCCGAGCCGCCACCCTGCACGAGGAAGGGCACCCCGAGGTGCTCGACAGCGATCGCGGTGCACTCGATGTGCCAGCCGGGCCGCCCGGACCCCAGCGTCCCGCCGCCCCAGGCCGGCTCGCCGTCGCGCTCGGCCCGCCACAGCAGCGGATCGAGCGGGTCGCGCTTGCCTTCCCGGTCGGGGTCGCCGCCCCGTTCGCCGAAGAGGTCGAGCATCTCGGTGCGACTGGCGCCCGACACGGCGCCGAATCCTGGCCGCTGACTGATGTCGAGGTAGACGTCGGCACCGCCCGGCTGGCTCGCATCCGGTGCCTCCAGCCGGTATGCCGCCCCATCGGCGAGCAGTCGGGTCACCGCGTCGACGATCAGCCCGATGCTCTCGGTGACCCCGAGGTAGTGGTCCGGTGCGAGCACCGACAGCGCCGTCATGTCCTCGCGGAACAGCTCGGTCTCGCGGTCGGCCAGCTGCTCCCAGTCCACGCCGTCGCGCACCGCTCGGGCGAGCAGCGGGTCGTCGACGTCGGTGACGTTCTGCACGTAGCGCACCTCTTGGCCCGCGTCGCGCAGCGCGCGCTGCAGCACGTCGAAGGTGACATAAGTGGCGGCGTGGCCGAGGTGGGTGGCGTCGTAGGGGGTGATCCCGCAGACGTAGAGCCCGGCCACCGGCCCAGGCTCGAGGGTCACCAGCTCACCGCGAGCCGTGTCGTGAACCCGCACCGGCCGTCCGGCACCGGGCAGGTCGGGGATGTGGGGCGAAGGCCAGGAGCGCACCGGCTGAGCCTATCCTTCCGGCCGATTTCGGCGATTCCCACACCTGGCCGACGCGGCACCGACGGCCAGCCCCGCCCCGGCAGCGGCCCCTCACGGGGCAGGTCACCACTCGCGCGACCTGACGGCACCCCTAGATCGCCGGCCAGGGCACCGACGGCCAGCCCCGCCCCGGCAGCGGGTGCACCCCGGCGCGCGCCAGCCGCTCCACCCGCTGTCGCAGCGCGTCGACGTCCCCAGCGGGCAACAGGCCGAGCAGCTCGTCGACCAGCGAATCCCCTTGTGTGGCACAGCGTTCGGCGAGCCCTGCCACCGCCGCCAGGTCCTCGGCGCCCAGCGGCTGCCCGGCCCACCCCCACAGCACCGTCCGCAGCTTCGGCTCGGCGTGGAAGGTCAGCCCGTGGTCGAAGCCGCGCAGCTCACCGGCCGCGTCCCGCACCAGATGCGAGCCCTTGCGGTCGGAGTTGTTGAGCACCGCGTCGAGCACGGCGACCGAGCGCAGGTCGGCGCGGTCCTCATGGGCGACGACCACCGGCGTGCCGTCGCCGAGCTCGCCGTCGATCACCGTGAGCCACCCGTGCGGCACCCGGCCCCGGCGCACGACCCGCACCGGCAGCTCGTCCGGCTCGACAGCGGCGAAGGGGTCGCCGACCCACGCCTGGACCGAGCCGACCCCGAGCGGCCCGTCGCGCAGCACGGTCGGCGGCACCACGGCATACCCCATCGCCTCGGCGACCAGCGCGGTCGCGACCTCTCGGCCCGCGCGGGTGCCGTCGGGGAAGTCCCACAGCGGCCGCTCCCCGCGCACCGGCTTGTAGATCGCCCACCGGGTCGGCGCACCGCCGGAGCGCGGGTGCACCGTGCCGTTGGCGTCGACGGTGGGCTCCTCGCCCGCCTCGCACACCTCGACGAGCAGCGCGACGTTGCTCGAGTCGACGACCCGTCCGTGGACGACGAGCTCGCCGGCGAGCAGCTCCTCGCGGGTGGCGGTCATGGCCGCACCGTCAGCGGCGATAGCCGTTGGCGCGGGGACAGACGTGCCCGTCGGGGTCGAGCGGGCCGCCGCAGAAGGGGCACGGGGGCCGACCGGCCGAGACGATCGCGCGGGCTCGCCGGGCGAAGGCGCGAGCCTGGGCCGGGCCGAGCACGACCCGCAGCGCCGACTCCGGCTCGAGCTCGTCCTCGCTCTCCTCCCCCTCGGCGCGGGCCGCGAGCACCTCGTCGTCGTCGCGTTGCACCTCGATGAGCACGACCCGCCGGTCGCCGTCCCAGCCGAGCGAGAGCGAGGTGACCCGGAACTCGTCCTCGATGGGGCTCTCCAGCGGTCCGTCGTCGCTGTATGCCGCCGCCGCAGCATCGCTGCCGGCCTCACCGGCGAGATCGTCGAGCAGGTCGAGCAGCCGGTCGGCGAGGATGACGAGCTGCTCCTTCTCGCACGACACGCTCACCACCCGGCGACCCTCGCGCGCCTGCAGGAAGAAGGTGCGCTGGCCGGGCGGTCCGACCGTGCCCGCGACGAACCGCTCGGGGCTCTCGAAGTCGTAGACCGGCATACGCACGACCCTAACCCGCACCCGTCGCCGGCCCCGCGCCACCACCCACCGGCGCGTCCTGCTCGGCCTGATCGTGCGCCGGCTCGGGTGGGATCAGCCCGGCGAGCGAGCCGCCGACGTCGTTGACCCGCACGACGAAGGGCCGCCGCTCGGTGTAGCGCACGACCGAGATCGACCCCGGGTCGACGTGAATGCGCTGGAAGTGGTCGAGGTGGGTGCCGGCCGCATCGGCCAGCAGCGCCTTGATCGGGTCGCCGTGGCTCACCGCGAGCCACACCGCTCTCGGCCCGTATGCCGCGTCGACCGCCGCATCGGTCTCGCGCACCGCGGCGACGATCCGCGCGGCCATCGCCGCGATCGACTCCGCCGCGGGTCCGTCGGCCTCGGTGGACGGCGGGAAGGTCGCTGCCGACGGGTGGTCCTGCACGGTGCGCCACAGCGGCTCGGCGGCCAGCTCGGTCAACGGCCGGCCGGTCCACCCGCCATAGCGGCACTCCCCCAGCCGGTCGTCGGTCTCGACGCCGGGCACGCCGCCGGCGAGCCCGGCGAGCTCCGCGAGCACCGCCGCCGCGGTCTCCTGACAGCGCTGCAGTGGGCTGCTGACGATGCGCGCGAGCGGCATACCGGCTGCGGCGAGACGCTCGCCGACGGCCCGCGCCTGAGCCAGCCCGACCTCGTCCAGACCCACCCCCGGTGTCCAACCGGCTAGCGTTCCAGAGGCGTTCGCGGTGGTGCGGCCGTGGCGCAGCAGCAGGACAGTGGGCACGACCGACACGGTAGCCCGATCTCGGGCCCAGGGTCCCGCACCCCGGCAGGGCGGCGTGGGACATTGCCATGGTGATCGTGGACCAGGCCATGTACGTCGACGGCGAGCGGCAGCCGGCCGCGGAGCTGGCCCGCGCCCTCGAGGCTCTGCGGACTGCCGGGAACGGCTTCCTGTGGATCGGCCTCAAGGACCCGACCGACGAGGAGTTCGCCGGCGTCAACGCCGAGCTGGGGCTGCATCCGCTCGCCGTCGAGGACGCCGTCAAGGGCAACCAGCGCGCGAAGATCGACAACTACGAGGGCAACATGCTCGCCGTCCTCAAGACGCTGCGCTACATCGAGCGGACCTCGGACATCGAGACCGGCGAGCTCATGGTCTTCGTCGGCGACCGCTTCGTCGTCACCGTGCGCCGCGGCGAGGCCAACCCGCTGGACCATGTGCGCCGCCGGCTCGAGGCCAACCCGGCCCAGCTGCGGCTCGGTCCGCTCGCCGTCCTGCACGCGGTCATGGACAGCGTCGTCGACACCTACGAGATCATCGACCGCTACATCGCCGAGGACCTCACCCAGATCGAGCACCTCGTCTTCGGGCACGACACGACCGCCGACGCCAACGACATCTACCGGCTCAAGCGCGAGGTGCTCGAGTTCCGGCGGGCGGCCTTCCCGTTGGCCGAGGCGCTCAAGCGCTTCCCCTTCCTCAACTTCGTCGGCAAGGGCGAGAAGAAGATCCTGCCCTTCTTCCGCGACGTCGAGGACCACCTCGCCCGCACCAACGACCATGTCGAGTCCTACGACCGCCTGCTCTCCGAGCTGCTCAACGCCCACCTGTCGAAGGTGACGGTGCAGCAGAACGCCGACATGCGCCGCATCTCGGCATGGGTGGCGATGGCCGCCGTGCCGACGATGATCGCCGGCATCTACGGCATGAACTTCGACGTGTTACCTGAGCTGCACGCCTCGGTCAACGTCAACGGCACCGAGTACTACTGGGGCTACTTCGCGGTGCTCGCGCTCATGGCGGCGTGCAGCGTCGGCCTGTTCCTCTTCTTCCGACGGCACAAGTGGCTCTGACCACTCCGTCGGTATGCCGCGTGCGCGGCTCGCTCAGCGGGCGCTGAGCAGTCCCGCGGCGAGCACGCCGGCGAGGGCCAGCCCGGCGACCACGCGGTACCACACGAAGGGCAGCAGGGTGTTGCTCGCGACGAACCGGAGCAGCCAGGCGATCGCGGCATACGCGACGACGAAGGAGACGACGACACCGACGAGCATCGGGCCCATCCCGAGGGCCGGCAGGTCGGAGCGCGCCTCAAAGGCCTGGAAGATGCCGGCCGCGGTAAGCGCGGGGATGGCGAGGAAGAACGACAGGCGGGTGCCGGTGACCCGGTCGATCCCGCGGAATAGGCCGGCCGAGATGGTCGCCCCCGAGCGGCTCACCCCGGGGATGAGCGAGAAGCACTGGACCAGGCCGATGATCAGCCCGTCGCGCAGGGTGACCGTGCCCTCGCCCCGCTCCTGGCCGGCTCGGGTGAGCACGCCGTGCCGCCGCTCGGCTACCCACATGACGACGCTCCACAGCACGAGCGCGGCAGCGACGACCCACAGGCTGCGCAGCGGCCCCTCGATGACCTTCTTGAGGGCGAGGGCGACGACCATCACCGGCACCGACCCGACGATGACCGCCCAGGCCAGCCGATAGTCGGAGCCGCGCCGCTGCGGGCTGCGCAGCCCACCGACCCACGCGACGACGAGGCGGACGATGTCCCGCCAGAAATACAGGAAGGTCGCCGCGATCGCGCCGAGCTGGATGATCGCGGTGTATGCCGTGACCGCCGGGGCGTCGACCTGCAGTCCGAGCAGCTTCTCGGTCACCGTGAGGTGGCCGGTCGAGGAGACCGGCAGGAACTCGGTGAGTCCCTCGACGATCCCGAGGATGATGGCGTCGAGGTAGGACAGGTCGGACACGAGGGGAGAGCCTATCCCCCGAGCCCGGCTGCCTCCGCCACCTCGGCCATGACGCGCACCACCTGCTTGCGAGCCTCCATCGACGGCGCGAAGGGGCTGATCGTCAGGGTGGTCACCCCGGCTTCCTGGTATGCCGCGAGCCGGTCACGGATTCGCTCGCGCGGCCCGAGCAGGCTTGTCGCGTCGAGGAACTCGCGCGGGACGGCGGCTGCGGCGTCGCGGGCCCGGCCGTCGAGGTAGAGGTCCTGGATCTGCCTGGCCTGCTCCTCGAAGCCCATCCGGCAGGCGAGCTGGTTGTAGAAGTTCTTCTCCCGCGAGCCCATGCCCCCGATGTAGAGCGCGGCATACGAGCTGACCGCGGCATACGCCATCTCGAGGTCGTCGGTGACGACGACGGGCACCGTCGGCACGACGTCGAAGTCGGCGAGCGGCTCCTCGGGGGTGCCGCGGCCGGCCTTGCGGGCGCCGGCCTGCACGTGCGCGAGGTGCTCGCTCGCGTGCTCGGGACTGAAGAAGATCGCCAGCCAGCCGTCGGCGATCTCGCCGGCGAGCTCGAGGTTCTTCGGGCCGACTGCCGCCAGATAGATGGGGATCTGCTCGCCGCGGACCGGGCGGACGGTGAGCTTGAGCGCCTTGCCGGGGCCGTCGGGCAGCGGCAGGGTGACGTGCTTGCCCTGGTAGCTCACGACCTCGCGGCGCAGCGCCATCCGGACGACGTCGACGTACTCGCGGGTGCGGCCGAGCGGCGCGACGAAGCGCACGCCGTGCCACCCCTCGGAGACCTGCGGGCCGCTCACGCCGAGCCCGAGCCGGAAGCGCCCGCCGGAGAGCGAGTCGAGGGTGGCGGCGGTCATCGCGGTCATCGCCGGGGTGCGGGCCGGGATCTGCATGACGGCCGCGCCGAGGTCGATTCGCTCGGTGCAGGCACCGACCCAGGACAGCACGGTGGGCGCGTCCGAGCCGTAGGCCTCGGCCACCCAGCACACGGCATACCCCAAGCGGTCGGCCTCCTGGGCCAACGTGACGTTCTCCTGGTCGTTGCCGGCACCCCAGTAGCCAAGGTTGAGCCCGAGTCGCATGTCAGCAGGCTAGCGTGGTCCGACATGCGCACTCGCCGCCTGGGCCGCAGCGGCCTCACGGTCTCGGCCCTTGGTCTCGGCACGCTCACCTGGGGACTCGGGGTCGACGAGGAGGCCGCCCGCGACCAGCTGACGACCTTCGTCGGCACCGGCGGGACGCTCGTCGACACCGCGCCGACCTATGGCGGCGGGGCGGCCGAGGAGTGGCTCGGGGCGCTGCTCGACCGTGAGGTGGCCCGCGAGGATGTCGTGCTGCTCAGCAAGGCGGGGCTGCGGCGCGGTGCTGGCGGGCGGGTGGTCGATCCGTCCCGGCGCGGCATCCTCGACTCGCTCGACGGCTCGTTGCGTCGGCTGCGCACCGATCACGTCGACGTGCTGCTCGTCCATGCGTGGAGCGACGAGGTGCCGCTCGAGGAGACCTGCGCAGCGCTCGAGTATGCCGTGTCGTCCGGTCGGGCCCGCTATGTCGGGGTGTCGAACTACTCGGGCTGGCAGGTGGCGAGGGCCTTTTCGCTGCTCGAGTCGGCGCGGGTGCCGCTGGTGGCCGACGAGGTCGAGCTCTCCTTGCTGCAGCGGGAGGCCGAGCACGAGGTGCTGCCGGCGTCGGAGGCACTGGGCTTCGGGGTGCTCGCCTGGGGGGTGCTCGGTCGCGGCATCCTCACCGGGAAGTACCGGGGCGGGGTGCCGCCGGAGTCACGGGCGGCCAGCCGGGCCTTTGCCGGAAGCCTCGAGGCGCTGCTCGACGAGCGGGCGGCCTCGGTGACCGAGGCAGTCGTGACGGCTGCCCGCGGGCTGGGGAGCACGCCGGCAGAGGTGGCGCTGGCCTGGGTGCGGGATCTGCCCGGGGTGAGCTCGGCGCTCATCGGCGCGCGGACGATGGCTCAGCTCAAGGCGGCCCTGAGCTCGGACGGCCTCACCCTACCGCCGGAGATCCGCACCGCGCTCTCGGACGTCTCCGCATAGCTCCTGCTCGGCGAGCAGGAGCGTGGCCCCGGCCGGGTGCTGCCGGGTGCTGCCGGGCGTCCCGGCCGATAGTCGCTCGAGTGTGGACTTTCGGTCACCACGAGCTGACACTCGCGACCGATAGTGGCCCGAGTGTGGACTTCCGGTCACCACGCCCGGTCGGATGGGCAGCGCAAGGTCAGGAGCGGTAACACGAGCGCCGGCCTGGTGGGGGTTGGCGCCGTTACGCGGTGGTGGAGGGGCCCCCGGGGCAACTGGTGCAGGGGCCCACCAGCGGGTACTGGTGGAGGGGCCCACCAGGGCAACTGGTGGAGGGGCCCACCACCGCGTACTGGTGGAGGGACTCACCCCCGCGGACTGGTGGAGGGGCCCACCAGCGGGTTTCCCCGCGGGAGGCATCAGCGACGTTGCCAGCCCCGGCGGCGGACCCACCATCACCAATGGCTTGCGCGCGAGTCAACCTTGCGCAGCGGGGACGCGCGGCGGTCCGGGAACGTCCGGCACCAGGCCTAGCCGCGGCCGTCCTCGAAGTCGATCTCCTCGTCGTCGAGCCCGGCATAGACGGTCGCGTCGCCGTCCTCGTCGGTGTGATCGTCGACCTCGACGCCATCGACATCATCTGCGTCATCGTCGGCGTCGTCGTCGCCGTCGTCGCCGTCGCCGTCGTCCTCGTCATCATCCGAGTCGCTGTCGTCGTCGGCGTCGTCGTCCTCGTCGAAGTCGTCCTCGTCGCCGATCGGCAGGTCGACCCCGGTCGCGGCGAAGAGCGCCTCGTCATAGTCCTCGAGGGCCTCGACGAGCGCGTCGCTCGCGTCGAGGACCGCCGGGTCGTCCGGGTCCTGGCGGCTCGAGGCAAGCTCGAGATGCCGCTCGAAGGCGGAGACGAGCATGGCGAGCGCGGCGCGCGGGTCGGCGGTCATGGCTTGACCGTATCCGGTCCGGGGAGAGAATGGGCAGCCGGTCGGTAAACGACCGGGCCGACCACGCGCCCAGCACCCCAGGAATCGGAGGCAGCCGCAGTGGAGTACGAGTACCGCGTGCTCACCTTCGACCGCTCGGTGACCCGCGCCGACATCCGTCGCACGCTCGTCGAGCACGCGGAATACGGGCGGTGGGAGCTGGCCCGATCGGTCGTCTATCTCGGCGGGGTCCGCCGGACCTGGCTGCGACGCAGGATCATCCGGGTGCAGCGCACTGCGTGAGGCTCAGCCCTGCCAGGGCTGCTGCGGGGCCGTCGGTCCCGGATGTGGCTGCCCCGGCTGCGGGGCGGCCTGCGGCCAGGTCGGCTGAGGCTGCGTCGACCAGCTCTGCGCGGGCTGCTGCCACGGCTGCTGCTGGACCGGCTGGGCGCCGAGATGCGGCTGGGTCACCGGCGCCGGCAGGGCGCGAGCCTGGTCGAGCCGCTGCCGGTCACTGCGGTTGAGCATGACCACGGCGACGACGGCGGCCACGAACAGCAGCGCGAGGATCCCGCCGACGACGAAGAACGGAACGATGCTCATGGCGGCCTATGCTTCCACACCCTCGCCGCGTCGACGGGAGCCGCCGCCGGCCCTCACGCGAGGTCGAGGAAGCGCCGCAGCACCCGTGCGCCGAAGCGCAGCGAGTCGACCGGCACCCGCTCGTCAACCCCGTGGAACATCGACACGAAGTCGAGCTCGGCGGGCAGCCGCAGTGGCGCGAAGCCGTAGCCGGTGATGCCGAGCCGGGAGAGCGCCTTGTTGTCGGTCCCGCCGGACAGGCAGTAGGGCAAGACCGTCGCGCCCGGGTCCGCCTCGAGCAGCGAGCGCTTCATCGCGTCGACGAGCGAGCCACTGAAGGGGGCGTCCAGGGCGCGGTCGAGGTGCACGACCTCGATCTCGCAGTGCTCGCCGGCGAGCTCGGCGATGGTGTCGAGCAGGCTCTGCTCGTGGCCGGGCAGGAAGCGGCAGTCGATCGCGGCGCTGGCCTGTTGAGGGATGACGTTGTGCTTGTAGCCGGCCGTGAGCATCGTCGGCTGGGCGGTGTCGCGCAGCGTGCCCATGACGAATCCCTTTGCCCCACCGAGGGTTTCGAGCAGGGTGACCGGCTCCTGGGAGGCGTCATGCGCGGCATACGGGATGCCGGTGAGGTCGGAGAGCCCGTCGAGCAGGCCCCGCACCGAGGCGATGTACTCCCGCGGCCACACGTGCGCGTCGATCCGGGTCAGCGCGGCGGCGAGCCGGGCGACGGCATTCTCGTCGTTGGGCACCGAGCCGTGTCCGGCCCGGCCGCGCGCGTGGATCCGGATCCACGCGATGCCCTTCTCGGCGGTCTGCAGCAGATAGGCGCGGGTGGGCTCGCCGGTATGCCGCGACGGCACCGTCACGCTGAAGCCGCCGACCTCGCTGACCGCCTCGGTCGCGCCCTCGAACCACTCGGGGTGCTGCTCGACCGCCCAGATCGAGCCGTGCACTCCCCCGGCCTCCTCGTCGGCGAAGAAGGCGAAGGTCGTCGTGCGCGCGGGGCTGGCACCGGTGCGGGCCAGGTCGCGGATGCTCGCGAGGATCATCGCGTCCATGTCCTTCATGTCGACCGCACCGCGGCCCCAGATGCAGGCGCCACGCTCCTCACCGGCGAAGGGGTCGACCTGCCAGTCCGCGGGGTCGGCGGGCACGACGTCGAGGTGACCGTGCACGACGAGGCCGGGCAGGCTGGGATCGGCGCCCTCGAGCCGGACGACGACGGTGGCCCGGCCCGGACGGCTCTCGGCGATCTCCGGGCTCAGGCCGACCTCGTGCAGCCGCTCCATGACGTACTCGGCGGCGGCCCGCTCGCCGTCGCCTGCGTCGTCACCGGTGTTGACGCTGCGGATCCGGATGAGGTCCTGACACAGCTGCACCACCTCGTCCTCGGGTGTGGGCCCTGGCGCAGGGCTCGGGGCGGGCGATCCGGTCGGGTCGGTCATCGGGTCAGTCCCACTCCCAGCGCAGTCCTACTGTTGACGGTTGCAGATCGACGAAGACGGCTTGGGCGGCACCGCCGTGGATGGGCACCTCGTCAACGAGCCGCTCGGTGCCGCTGAGCCGGTCCTTGACGAAGCGGAAGGCATGGGTCGGCTGGTTGTCGGGGTGGAAGTGCGCCTCCATGACGAGCTCGCGCAGCGGGCGTTGCAGGCCGCGCTGCAGCAGCGTGGCGGGCACGCCGGAGTATCTGGAGAGCAGCAGGTATTCGGCGAGCAGCAGCTGGCCGGCGCGTAGCGGCTCGGGGAAGAGGATCTCGGCGACGACGAGGTTGCGCTCCTCCACCCGCTCGAAGCGCCCGATCCGGCACGGGCGCAGCGGCACGACGTTGGCCTCGTCGTCGTCCTCCCCCTCGAGCGCGGCCAGCTTGGGCAGGAAGCGCTCGCCGTTCTCGAAGGCGTCCTGCACCCACACGACGGGGAAGGAGTCCACGCCGTCGATGTCGGCGCGCAGCATGGTGCGGGTGTTCTGGGTGCCTTCGAGGCGCTCGTCGGTGACGGCGATCCGGTCGTGGACGCTGAGCCTGGTCAGCCGGCCGGGCAGCGCATTGCCCCAGCGGTCGATGATCGCCTGGGCAATCTCGCCGGAGGGCGTGACCTCGCCCATGGGGGGCATCGGCGGAGAGAGTCGGTGCGGCTCGATCGCCTGCGGCCCGGCGGACTCCGCGCTGCCGCGCACCTCGACGTGCCGCACGAGGTGGCCGGGTGCGACGCCGAGCACGCCTTCGAGGACGGCCAGGGTGCGCATCGAGGCGCGGCGGCCGGGCTCGGAGCGGCCGCTGCGCCAATAGCTGAGGGTGGCCACGCTCACCGGAGCACCCGCCTGGACCAGTCGGTCGTGCAACCGGTCGAGGCTCAGACCCCGGTCGGCGACCGCTGCGGCGAAGGCGTCGGCGAACGTCGGCCTGCTCACCTGGTCGAGCCTACGTTGCCGGAGCGAGAACCCGCATCAGGAAACCCCGAAGGCCCCACGGCCCTGCTGGGCCTCGGGGCGCTTCGGGTCGCAAGAGACGCGACTGCTGTCGGCGTCGGCCCGCGGGCCTCGACCTTTGTGCGCCCGACTGGGTGACTGAGGGTCCACCATGATCGTCGTCGGGGGCCGACGATCGTGTCGGGTGTCTTGCTCCGGACGTCGGGGGTCGTCCGTCCTTCCACGATGACATCCGGCCAGTCCGCACACCAACATCTGGACGTCCTTAACAGTTAACTTGCGTGTCATGCGGCGCGAGTTGGCTGCGGATGACCGAGTGAGGAGAACGACGTTGGCGCGATCATCAGCAGTCCTGCGCGAGGCTCTGGCTGCGAACGGGGAGCTTCGGGCCGTCATCAATCTCGGCAATCCGGTCCTTGCTCAGGGTGACGCCAGCACCCCGCGCGGCGTCAGCGTGGACGTGGCACGCAGCCTCGCCGACGAGCTGGGTGTGCCGGTGCAACTGACCTGCGTGACGGCAGCCCGCGACTCGGTCGCCGCGCTCGAGTCCGGCGCGGTGTCCCTCGGCTTCGTCGCCATCGATCCCGCGCGCGAGGGCACGCTCGCCTTCACCCAGCCCTACGTGACCATCGAGGGCGTCTTCGTCGTGCCCTGCGACTCGCCGCTGACGTCACCCACTGACGTCGACGCCGAAGGGGTCCGGGTTCGGGGTGAAGCTGGGATCGGCCTACGACCTGCACCTGTCGCGCGCGCTCGAGCGGGCGAGCATCGTTCGCGGCGACGAAGGTGTCGACGTCTATGTCGACCAGGGCCTGGAGGCCGGCGCCGGGATCCGGGGGCCCGTCGCCGACTTCGTCAGGCGGCATACCGGCCACCGGCTCGTCGAGCCCGCCTTCATGCAGATCCGCCAGGCGCTCGCCGTGCGCAGCGACCACAGCCCTGCGGTGGTCGCTGCCCTGGATGAGGTCGTCGGTCGGCTGATCGAGAGCGGCCAGATCGCCAGGATGCTCGAGGGGTCCGGTCAGGACGTCGGCTTGGTATCCCGACAGCCCTGAGCCGGTCTGCGACTTGGCAACCGACTGCGCGACGCCCACCGCCGCCAGGAAGGTAGGGCAAGGACCGAGTCGGTGCACAGTCCGGTCGCCCGAAGCTGAGGTGGATGGGTGTGGACCGAGAATCGACGAAGCTGTGGTGTGGTGTGGTGTCCGGAGGGGGACTTGAACCCCCATGCCCGTTAGGGCACTAGCACCTCAAGCTAGCGCGTCTGCCATTCCGCCACCCGGACAGGTGGTGCTCGGTGCGACCCGTGGGAGCGCTCCTCGCGACCCGCAACGTTAGCACGGGCGGGCGGCATACCACGAACCGAAACCACCGCCCGGCGCGGCACCGCCACCCGTGCCACGTCAGGGAGCAGGTGTCGCGCGCACTAGCCTGATCGGGTGGCCCGAAGCATCTACCTGGCAGCAGCGGAAGCTCGATCCGGCAAGGCGGCGATCGCCGTGGGACTGCTCGACGCCCTCACCCGGCGGGTCGGGCGGGTCGGCATCTTCCGGCCGGTCACCCGCAGTGCCGACCCGGCCGACGACCACGTCGTCGAGCTGCTGCTGCACCGGCTCGGCAGTCCGCTCGCGCCGGCCGAGGTGTGCGGGGTCACCTACGAGCAGATCCACGAGGACGAGGCCGGCGCGATGTCGCTCGTCATCGAGCGCTACCACGCCCTCGCCGCCGACTGCGACGCCGTGCTCGTCGTCGGCTCCGACTACACCGACGTCGTCTCCCCCACCGAGTTCTCGGTCAACGCCCGGATCGCCGCCAACCTCGGCGCGCCGCTGCTGCTCGTCGCCTCCGCGCGCGAGCACAGCCCCGAGCAGGTGCACGTCGCCGTCTCGCTCGCCGTCGAGGAGGCCCGCGTCCAGCACGCGCGGGTCATCGGCATCATCGCCAACCAGGTGCCCGAGCCACGGCGCAGCGCCTTCCGCGAGGCGCTCACCGGCGTCGTCGACGGCGCTCTCGTGTATGCCGTGCCGGACAGTCCCGTCCTCGCCGCACCGACGGTGCGTGACCTGGTCGCCGCTGCCGACGGACGGCTGCTGCACGGCGACGACTCGCTGCTCGACCGAGAGTCCGGTGGCCTGGTCATCGCCGCGATGACCCTGCCCAACGTGCTCGAGCGGATCTTCCCCGACGCCGTCGTCATCAGCCCCGCCGACCGGGCCGACATCATCCTCGGCCTGCTGCTCGCTCACCACAGCCAGACCTTCCCCGAGCTCTCCGGCATCGTGCTCAACGGCGGCTTCGACGTGCACCCCCAGGTCACCAGGCTCGTCGAGGGACTCAAGCTGCGGGTGCCGGTCGTCGCCGTCGACGAGGGCACCGCCGAGACCGCCGCGATCCTCAGCCGGGTGCCCGGGCGGATCACCGCCACCGCGACCCGCAAGGTGCAGACCGCGCTGGCCCTCGTCGAGGAGTTCGTCGACTGCGGGGAGATCGTCGACCGAATCGAGATCGCACCGAGCACCGCGGTCACCCCGCTGATGTTCGAGCACGAGCTGCTGTCACGGGCCCGCGCCGCCGACCGGCACATCGTGCTGCCGGAGGGCGAGGAGGACCGCATCCTGCTCGCCGCCGACCAGCTGCTGCGCCGCAAGGTCGCCCGGCTCACCCTGCTCGGCGACCCCGAGCTCATCGCCCGCAAGGCCGCCTCGCTGCGCGTCGACATCTCCGGCGCCGCCGTCCTCGACCCGCACGACGAGACGCTGCGCCGCCGCTTCGCCCAGGAGTACACCGACCTGCGCGCCAGCAAGGGCATGAGCTACGACATCGCCTGGGACACCGTCGTCGACGTCTCCTTCTTCGGCACGATGATGGTCCTCGACGGGCTCGCCGACGGCATGGTCTCCGGCTCGGTCAACACGACCGCCCACACGATCCGCCCGGCGCTGCAGGTGATCCGCACCGTGCCCGGGGTGTCGGTCGTCTCGTCGGTCTTCCTCATGTGCCTCGCCGACCGGGTCCTCGTCTACGGCGACTGCGCCGTCAACCCCGACCCCACCGCCGAGCAGCTCGCCGACATCGCGATCTCCTCCGCCGCCACCGCCGAGCAGTTCGGCATCGAGCCGCGGATCGCCATGCTGTCCTACTCCACCGGCCAGTCCGGCACCGGTGCCGACGTCGACAAGGTCCGCGCCGCAACGGCATTGGTGCGGGAGCGCGCCCCCCACCTGTCCGTCGAGGGGCCGATCCAATACGACGCCGCCGTCGACCTGGCGGTCGCTGCGACCAAGCTCAAGGACTCCCCCGTCGCCGGCCGCGCGACGGTGCTGATCTTCCCCGACCTCAACACCGGCAACAACACCTACAAGGCCGTCCAGCGCAGCGCCGGCGCGGTCGCCATCGGCCCGGTCCTGCAGGGGCTGCGGATGCCGGTCAACGACCTGTCCCGAGGGGCGCTGGTGCAGGACATCGTCAACACCGTGGCGATCACGGCGATCCAGGCCGCTCAGCCGACCGGTGACCCCGCCGTCGCAGCCGGCACCCCCGGCGCCACCGACACCGCTGGGAGCCTCCGATGAGCGTTCTCGTCGTCAACGCCGGATCCAGCTCGCTGAAGTACCAGCTCGTCGACCCCGGAAACGGGGCCGTGCACGCCGTCGGACTCATCGAGCGGATCGGCGAGGCCGGCACGAAAGCGGCTGCGCGGCATACCGTCTCGGGAGCAGGCGCAGTCGAGCGCGCTGTCGACGCACCCGACCACGAGAGTGCGATGCGCGTCGTCCTCGACTTCTTCGACACCCTCGGTCCGGCACTCGACGACGTCGTCGCCGTCGGCCACCGGGTCGTGCACGGCGGCGAGCGGTTCAGCGCACCGGCCCTGGTCACTGACGAGGTCCTCGACGCCATCGCCGACCTCGTGCCCCTCGCCCCGCTGCACAATCCGGGCAACCTCGCCGGCATCCGGGCCGCGCAGGCCGCGCTGCCGGGCGTGCCGCAGGTGGCCGTCTTCGACACCGCGTTCCACCAGACCCTGCCGCCGCACGCCTTCACGTATGCCGTGCCCCGCGAGTGGCGCGAGCAGCACCGGGTGCGTCGCTATGGCTTCCACGGCACGAGCCATCAGTACGTCTCCCGCCGGGTGGCGGCGCTGCTCGACCGGCCGCTCGAGCAGGTCAACACGATCGTGCTGCACCTTGGCAACGGCGCGAGTGCGGCTGCGGTCCAGGGTGGTCGGAGCATCGACACGTCGATGGGACTCACCCCGCTCGAGGGGTTGGTCATGGGCACGCGGCCCGGTGACCTCGACCCGGCGCTCGCCTTCCACATGTCGCGCGAGGGGGTGTCGATCGAGGACTATGACCGGGCGCTCAACAAGGGCAGCGGGCTGCTCGGGCTCACCGGCACCAACGACTTCCGCGAGGTGATGGCCCAGGTCGACGCCGGCGTGCCCGAGGCGGCCCTCGCCCTGCGGATCGTCGCCTACCGGCTCGCGAAGTATGTCGGTGCGTATGCCGTCGCGGTGGGCCGGCTCGACGCCATCGCCTTCACTGCCGGTATCGGCGAGCACAGTCCTCGACTGCGGGCCGAGGTCGTCGGTCAGCTCGGCATCCTCGGCGCGCGAATCGATCTGTCTCGCAACGAGACCGGCTCGGGCGAGCGGGTCGTCTCCACGGACGACAGCGCGGTCTCGGTGCTCGTCGTGCCCACTGACGAGGAGCTCGAGATCGCCCGGCAGACCCTGGCGGTGCTCGGTGCGTGACGCCGTCGCGGCGACACCCTCCACCGAGCTCGTCCGCGTCGCCGCCACCCGCTACGTCGTGCCGCTGCGCGAGGGCGGCTCACTTCCCGGCATCGTCGAGGCCGACGACGACGGCACCTATGTGCTGAAGTTCCGCGGTGCCGGCCAGGGCGTCAAGGTGCTCGTCGCCGAGATCGTCGTCGGCGAGCTGGCCCGGGCGCTCGGCATCCCCGTGCCGCGGCTGGTGCTTGTCGATCTGGCCGAGCAGATCGCGCGCTACGAGGCGCACGAGGAGGTGCAGGACCTGCTCACGGCAAGTGTCGGGCTCAACCTCGGCGTCGACTTCCTGCCCGGCGCGTTCGGCTACGACGGCCGCCGTCCGCCAGCGGCCGAGCTGGCCGCCCGGATCCTCTGGCTCGACGCGATGACCGCCAACGTCGACCGCACCTGGGCCAACCCCAATCTGCTTGTCTGGCACCGCGAGACGTGGGCCATCGACCACGGCGCGGCGCTCTACTTCCAGCACGGCTGGCCCTCCCGGGCACCCGACCCGGCGCGCTTCGCCGACCAGCCCTTCGACGCCTCCGGGCACGTGCTGCGCGAGGTCGCCGCCGACCCCCGCGCCCTGCACGACGAGCTCGCCGCGACCACCCGGGCGCACCTGCCCACCGTGCTCGACCTGGCGCCGGACGCGTGGCTGGAGCCGACCGCGGAGCTGCCCGACGCCGGCGCGGTGCGCGCGGCATACCTCGAGCACGTCCAGGCTCGGCTCGAGAGGCCGGATCGCTGGCTGCCCGCGGTGACCCGATGATCGGCTACCAGTACGTCGTGCTGCGGGTCGTGCCGCGCGTCGACCGCGAGGAGTTCGTCAACGTCGGCGTCGTCCTCTTCGCCCAGCAGGTCGACGTGCTCGCGGTGCGCACCGAGGTCGACGAGGCCCGGCTGCGTGCGCTGGCGCCGGCCATCGACCTCGACGCCGTCCACTCGGCACTCGCGGCCGTCGATGCCGTATGCCGCGGCGACCAGACCGCGGGCCTGCCCCACCCCGATCGGCTCGGCCGGCGATTCGGCTGGGTCAGCGCGCCACGCTCGACCGTCGTGCAGCCCGGACCGGTGCACGGCGGGCTCACCGACGACCCTCTGGCGACGCTGGAGCGACTCGTCGAGCGGCTCGTGCTGCCCTGCTGACGGGCTCCGGCGCGGGCCGGAACGAGCGGATCAGCCGGCGGGAGTTCCCTTGAGCCGCAACAGGGTCGACTTGCCGAACATCGAGTCGATGAGGTCCGTCGCCACCTCGGCGGTGCGGTTGGCGTGGTCCTTGGCCGGGTTGAGCTCCATGACGTCGAGCGACCCGAGCCGGCCGGTGTCGGCGATCATCTCCATGACGAGCTGGGCCTCGCGATAGGTCGGCCCGCCCTGGACCGTGGTGCCGACGCCGGGGGCGATCGACGGGTCGAGGAAGTCGACGTCGAAGGAGACGTGCAGGTGGGTGCGCTCCCCCACGCCGTCGAGGGCTCGGCGCACGGACTTGCGCATGCCGTGCTCGTCGATGTGCCGCATGTCGTAGACCGCCATGCCGTCACCGTGGACGAGCTTCTTCTCGTCGGCGTCGACCGAGCGGATGCCGAGCTGGCGGACCGTGCCGGCCGGGATCGCCGGGGTGTGCCCGCCCATCGACGTCAGCGCCTCCGGGCCCATCCCGCGCAGGCAGGCGACCGGCATCCCGTGGATGTTGCCGGTGGGGGTCGTGCCCGAGGTGTTGAAGTCGGCGTGCGCGTCGAGCCAGAGGACGACGAGGTCCAGACCCGCCTCGCGGCAGTAGCGGGCGACCGCGCTGATCGAGCCGATGGCGAGGCTGTGGTCGCCGCCGAGCAGGATCGGCAGGTGTCCCGCGGTGAGCGAGGCGTGCACGGCGTCGTGGACGGCCTGGTTCCAGGCGGTGACCTCCGGCAGGTGGCGATACCCCTCGACCGGTGGCAGCCACGGGTTGGGCGGTCCGGGCAGGTTGCCGTGGTCGTTGACGTGGACGCCGAACTCGGTCAGCGTCTGCTGGATGCCGGCGACCCGCATGGCCTCCGGGCCCATCGACGCGCCGCGGTGTGCCGCTCCGACGTCGGTGGGGGCGCCGATCAGGTCGACGATCTTGGTGGGGGTGCTCACGGCGGGCAGTGTAGGCGTCCCGGGCCGCGCGGGCGAACTGCCCACAAGGCCACCGCGCTCGCGGCGGCGACGTTGAGCGAGTCGACTCCGCCAGCCATCGGGATGCGCACGACGAGGTCGGCGGCCGCCACGGTATGCCGCGTCAGCCCGTCACCCTCGGTGCCGACGACGAGCGCGAGCCGCTCGGGCGGGTCGGCGGCCAAGGCGTCCAGGGTGATCGCGTCGTCGGCCAGAGCGAGAGCGGCGACCACGAATCCGTCGTCCTGCAAGGCCTGCACTCCCCCGCGGGGCCACGGCTCGATCCGGGTCCACGGGACCTGGAAGACCGTGCCCATCGACACCCGAACGGCCCGGCGATAGAGCGGGTCGGCGCACCGCGGCGTCACGAGCACCGCGTCGACGCCGAGCGCGGCAGCCGATCGGAAGGCGGCCCCGACGTTGGTGTGGTCGACGATGTCCTCGAGCACGAGCACCCGTCGGGCACTCGCGACGACGTCGTCGACGGCCGGCAGGACGGGGCGCTGCATCGCGGCCAGCGCCCCGCGGTGCAGGTGGAAGCCGGTGAGCCGCTCGATGACCGGATGGTCGCCGGCATACACCGGGATGCCGTGCTGCTCGGCGTCCGCGACGAGGTCGGCGAGGTCGGTGAGCCAGCGTGGCGCCATGAGATAGGAGCGCGGTCGGTGCCCGGCTCCGAGGGCTCGACGGATGACCTTCTCCGACTCGGCGACGTAGAGGCCGCCCTCCGGCTCGAGCCGCCGGCGCAGCGCGACGTCGGTGAGGGACACGTAGTCGGCGAGCCGCGGGTCGGCCGGGTCGGCGACCCAGGTGACGCCGGGCGGCATACCGGCCGGTGACGTCACGGGAACCACACCATCTTGACGATGGCGACCACCCCGACGACGACGATGATGCCGCGCAGCACGACCGGTGGCAGCCGCCGGCCCACGTGCGCGCCGAGCCAGCCGCCGATGATCGAGCCGACCGCCACCAGCCCGACGACCGGCCAGCTCACGTGTTCCCGCGCGAAGAGCAGAAAGGCCACTGCTGCAACGAGATTGACGATGGTGACGAGGACGTTCTTGTAGCCGTTGAGACGTTGCAGCGGCTCGCTCGACAGCGCGCTGAACAGCCCCATCATGAGCACGCCTTGGGCTGCCCCGAAGTAGCCGCCGTAGACGCCGCCGACGAAGACACCGCCGAGCAGCGCGGGCTGGTGCCAGCTCGGGACGGCCGGTGCCGTCGCCGTCGGGGTCGCCGTCGGCGCTTCGGCCGGTGCGGTATGCCGCGCGGCCGACCTGCGCTGCAGGCTCGGGCCGGCGATGACGAGGACGAGGGCGAGCAGGATGAGGGCCGGCACGATGGCCCGGAAGGCGGCGGCCGGCAGGACGAGCAACAAGGTGGCGCCGACGATCGAGCCGAGCAGCGACATCGGCAGCAGGCGGCGCAGCACCGGCCCGGCGCCGCCAAGCTCGCGACGATAGCCCCACGCGGCGGAGGCGCCTCCGGCGACCAGGCCGATGTTGTTGCTGACGTTGGCGGTCAACGGCGGGTAGCCGAGGAAGAGCAGGGTCGGGAAGGTGATGAGGGTGCCTGAGCCGACGATCGAGTTGATCGTGCCCGCACCGATGCCGGCCAGCACGACAAGCAGGGCGTCGATGACGGACATTCGGCCACCCTACGGCGTGGCGGCGGGTCGGTGACCAGGCGTGCGGTCGGTGGGAGTCGGGCGGGTCGAGCGGGTCGAGCGGGTCGAGTG
>ERZ795053.1107-NODE-1107-length-34500-cov-6.316156_pt1 | contig 34500 bp, 21 predicted proteins | sample MGYA00375137_ERZ795053 | MGnify/ENA primary metagenome ERZ795053 (study PRJEB30182, sample SAMN05720284) | activated sludge metagenome | isolation source: Anaerobic digester | place: Hong Kong | collected 2014-12-17 ...
AATGTCCATTAGAAGGGTAGTACTAAAAAAAAGCCTGAAAAATGTCCATTACGGCTCATTTAACTAACAATGCCACTTTTTACAAAAGACCCTAAACGTTGATGAATAAGAAGATAGAAAAAAAAAGCCCCGAACATTTCGGAGCTTTCTTTGATGTCGGCGGTCTGGACGGGACTCGAACCCGCGACCTCCTGCGTGACAGGCAGGCATTCTAACCAGCTGAACTACCAGACCAAAAATAACTTTCTAAAAACCGGCTGCAAAATTACACCAACTTTTTAAATGACCAACTTTTTTTTGCAATACAAAAATTATTTCCTGAAAATTAGATCAATTCATTCTTCTTGTCAGGTAGAGGTAATCAAGATAATAAAGCAATTTTACAGAAAAACTGTTGTCGGCCGGTGAATCAATAGTGTTTTTAAAATTACGAAAGTAATTATCCACAGTAACTCCATCATTTCGGGTAAGCACAGCGTTTTTCCATGCAATTGCCAGTTCACTCCCCGGAGCAAATTCCCATCGGACAATCATGTCAATATTAAAAGTATTAAAGTTAAAGTCGTTGTTTTCTGAATAATCAGAGCTGCCGGGCAGACCGTCCTGTTCCAGCAAAAAGTATTGCCTGTATTTTGTTTTAAGCCAATAATGCCGGAGTCTGAAGTCGAGCGCCATTTTACCTGTAAAAATGTAAGTAATTTGAAATATACTTTCAATATTGGTCAGGTCCCGTCTTCCAAAAATTATTTCAGGTTTTTCGCCTCCAAAATTTTTCGCAACAAAGCCATAATCGTTTTTCTTGTCATTCCAGTAACCTGACAACCTGAATGTTAGCTTGTCGTTGACCCTTATCCTGGGTTCCAGTTGAAGTGATATCGAAGTGTAGTCGTACTGCTTTGAGTGAAGATAGCTAGTTCTGACATCCACAATAAAAGGTTTGCGGTAGTCCGGTGACAAGAATCCGCCAATTTTCCAAAAAGGAGGAAGCATAAACGGCTGTCCGGGTGTTCTTGCTTCAAAATAGTCATAAGTCTTTACCGGAGACAATTCAAAATTTAGACTCAAACTCAGATAATTTCTGAAAGTAGCCCATGATTGCCCTTCAATCTCAAAGGCAGTGAACTTACGTGGATTATAGAGCAGGTCGTAGCTGGCAGAGAGTTCGTTGTTGAGTTGCATAAATTTCCAGAAGGGATTGTAAAAATTATAGCTTAGTTCAATGCTGTTCGATAGGTAATTGTTCGATTGCAAATAGCCCAAATCATTGGGATCGTATGTGTCGCTTTCGACATTTTGCGATAACTCGGCCCTGAACTTCCCGCTGGTTTTTGACAATCGTGCAGTGTACAAAAAACCTGTTTCGGTGATGTTGTCGGGTAAATATTTCTGACTCAGGTTAAACCGACCGTAAATAGAATAGGAGGACGCTTTGTTGTTCAGTCTAAACTGTGTACCCGAAACATTTGCCGTGTAGTATTGCCGCCCTTTGTAAACATTGGTATTGTAAAAGCTCAGGTAAGAGTTGTTTTTCAGATTTTGATCGAGTACCAGCATGTTGTAATTTGAGAAAGGTTGTGTTTCTATTTCGCGGGTATTCCCTGCCGAATCCGAAACAATGGCACGGGTAATGGCTGAAATAGCATTAAAGACACCGATGCCAAGCCCGCCACTAGTCCTTCCTGACAGTTTTGTTGCATTAATTAATTTAGTCCGCGCTGGATTTTCTTTGATAAATTCTCCGGGGTTCAGACTGTCGGCAACGGCGTCATAACCATCAGGGGTACTCCCGACACGGCGTGAGTAAAAAATATCTCCTTTTTCGAACAACTCGGTACCTTCAGTAAAAAATGTTCTTTTTTCGTCATAATAAATTTCGAATGGCGTAAGATTGAAAACCTGGTCATCCGACTGCACCTGTCCGAAATCGGGAATAAGGGTCATGTCGAGGGTAAAACTCCCGGTTATTCCATACTTCAAATCCATTCCGTAGTTAAAATTGTAACCCCAGTCGGATTCATTTGCATTTTTTTCAAGGTACCCTGACACATAAGGTGTCAATGAAAGGCGGAGCGGAGGTTTTATGTCAGACAAACCGGTGAGTAGTCCTGCTTGTTTAGTCCGTCCTTCAATGTGTTTATCCACAAAATTCCAGGAATGGATTTCTCTGTAACGTCGAATACTACGCCAGATGTTAAGCCCCCATTTGCCTGAAGATTCTTTTGGAAAACGTAATGCAGAGTATGGGATCATCAGTTCGGCCGACCAGCCATTTTCAAGAATGGCTACACTGCTGCGCCATACCGAATTCCAACTGTAATCCTGATCGTCATCCGAAATTTTATAATCAACCTGAACACCAGATGCGAGAACACCAAAAGTCAACGCATTGAGCCCGTCGTTGAAAGGATTAATCTCGACAAAAAGATAATCCGCATTCAGGTCTTCCGAATCCCTGAAACCAAGTTCGGTAAGAATACTGTCAGGAGCACTGTCATACATCATGGCACCGATGTAAATGGCAAAGTCGTTAAAAAGAAAACGGACTTCCGTATTTAGTCCGGGCTGACCACCATTAACAGGTTCATACTGAACAAATCCGGTTGCAGGTTCAACTGATTTCCATACCTGATCATCAAGCACACCATCAATTATCGGATGTTTTTCGGTATTTAAGGCATGGATTTGTTTTTTAACATTTTGACCATAGCTTTGGCCGCAGAGTAGGAGAAGAATGACAGAAAGAAAAGGGGATAAAAAATTCAATTTCACAAGTGATTCGGTAGTTCAGTCAGTTGAAGATAAATAGAAAAATTTTTGTCATCAAAGCAGCAAAAATAAACAACTTCGGGTAAAGCGGCCTGCCGAAGAAAATCTGTGACGGTTTTGATGGCAATGCCTGCAGCTTCTCTTTTGGGAAACCCATAAATTCCGGTGCTGATGTTTGGGAATGCTATACTTTTGCACTGATGCTGACTTCCGATTTCGAGGCTTTGCAGGTAACAGGATGCAAGGAGCTGAGCTTCGTTATGGTTCCCTCCCCTCCACACAGGGCCAACAGTATGAATCACAAATTTTGCAGGTAAATTATAGCCTGCTGTGATCTTTGCCTGTCCGGTTTCACACCCGTTAAGCTTACGGCACTCTTCAAGCAACCGGGGACCTGCAGCACGATGAATTGCACCATCCACCCCGCCGCCACCCAAAAGTGTTCTGTTGGCTGCATTTACAACAGCATCGGTTTTGAGGCGGGTAATATCTCCTCTGATAACTTCAATTCTTTTTAGTTTATCCATGAAATACTTAGACAATAAACTCCCAGATAATAAAAATGATGCTGAATAAGGTAAGAAAAACAAGCCCCAGCCATGAATAAATACGCAACCACATTTTTGGACGAGCATTCTCAGGAACATGGTTGTGTGTTATTACCTTGAAATTGATAAAAGCCAGGACAGGAGCTGTAACAAAAGAAATTGTGGTAGCCAGATCAACCATAAAGCGCATTGTTCCGGAAAGGTAACCAAGCAACAACACCGTCCCTGCAACTATAACTATAATCCATACCCAGTAAAGTCTGCGGTAATATTTGCTGATGAGCAGTGTTTTGGGAAACAGCAGTTCGGTAGATTTTCGGAGCACACGCGGATAAGCGTCAAGACAGGTAATTACTGTACTAAACATAGTGGTAAGGGCAGCAATAGCAATCAGCGAATAAGCCCACGGTCCAATGCTGGCAGTGTACATCGCAATAAGCTGACTGGCAAATACCGTTCCATCAGCCGAAAGTTTTTCACCCGAGCCGAACATTACCAATGCTCCAAGGGTTAGAAAACAAATTCCAAGAAATGCAGCACCTATGTAGCCAATATTGAAATCAATAAGCGTATGGCGCAGGCTTGGTCGTTTCCCAAGTTGATCTTCTTTGGCCACCGACCATAGCGAATGCCATACCGAAACATCAATGGGAGCAGGCATCCAGCCAACAAAAGCAATAAGAAACAAAATATCCACATGATTTTGCCAGTTGAATTGTCCAGAAACGGCATTTTGATCGAAAAACCCAAGATTTAAAGCAAAAACCACAGCAATTATCGTTGATATAGCCAAAGTAACAATGACCACTTTAATGATTTTGTCGAGGGCAGAATAATGACCAAGTCCAAGGATAATCATTGAAATAATGAGGAGAAACGCAGAGATTTCAACAGGTGAAATATGCAGGTTAAAAATACTGCCAAATAACCCGGCAGTTACAATGGTTACTGCAGCCTGTATGGCAAACATACTCCCGATGGTAAAAATCAAATAAAGAATCAATGCCCAGTTGCCGATTTTCTTATAACCTTCGATAAGTGAATGCCCCGTAGCACAAGCATAGCGGGGACCATATTCCATAAAAGGATATTTCAGCACATTCGCCAGAATAAGTACCCAAACGAGTTCAAATCCATAATTTGCACCGGCACGTGTGGATTGTACCAAATGTGAAACCCCTACGGCTGCTCCTGCAAACATAAGCCCGGGGCCTAATATCTTCCAGGCAGCAATTATCTTTTTCAGGCTTATCATTTTGTTGTTGCATTTTAAATTTTCTGAAAACAAAATTAGTTTTTTTACTCAATGACATTGAAGGGTTTTACATTTTATTACAAAGCAGGAATAAAAGGGTGCAACAGGCTGTCTAAAAAACAAATTTTGAAAATACCTGTTATTTCTTTGTTTAACACTTGAAGAACATTGTTTTATGTTGAAGAAAATTTTTGCACTGCTTTCTGTTAGTATAATTACATTTTCGGCTTTTGCACAGCGACCAGGAGTTGGTACATCCGGCTCTGCTTTACCCGCTGAAGGAATCATCAATGGACAAATCATTGATTCTTATTCCGGCAAACCCATGGAATATGCCAATGTAGTATTGTTCAGTCAGAGAGATTCAAGCATGGTAACCGGTACTGTAACACTTACTGATGGTTCATTTTCACTGACCCGGGTTCCGTACGGACGTTTTTATATGATTGCCAATTTTATTGGATTCAACAAATTGACGATCCACGACATCCGAATCACACCAACCAACAAAACCCTTGATCTCGGACAAATCAGACTTGATCCTGCTTCCGAAAGTCTTGAAGCAGTGGAAGTCACCGCTGAGCGCGAGCATATAGAATTTCAGATTGATAAACGGGTGGTTAATGTTACACAGGATATCATGGCGCAGGGGGGAACTGCTGTTACTGCGCTCGAAAATACACCCTCGGTTCAGGTGGATATTGAAGGGAATGTAAGTTTAAGAGGCAGTTCCAGTTTCACCGTTCTTGTTGACGGCCGTCCCAGCGTCCTGGGCGGAAGTGATGCACTTCAGCAAATTCCTGCAAGTAATATTGAGCGCATTGAAATCATCACGAACCCTTCAGCAAAATACGATCCTGATGGTGTAGCAGGGATAATTAATGTAATTCTGAAACAAAGAAAAAGTGAGGGTGTCAATGGAATTATAAATCTTTCGGCTGGTACCGGCGATAAATATAGCACTGATTTTCTGCTGAATTTGCGCACCGGAAAGTTCAACATCTTTGGAGGAGCCAATTACCGGGAACACACTTTTGATGGAGAGCGTGAATCCTTGCAGGAAACATATCAGAACGACACTACCAGATACGTTGAATCGATCGGAGATCGTGGAATGATTCGTGGCGGGTACAGTGTCAGAGGCGGATTCGATTATCTGATGAGCGATAAAACCACCCTTTCGTTATCCGGAGAACTTGGAAAATTTGAATTTGAGCGAACACTTACCGCCAACCAGACCGATTATACCAATCCGGCTTCTTATTTTGATTATCTGAAAACAACCAGCACTTCTGACAGGGAAAATAATTACAACAGGATAACCTTCAATGCCCAGCATAAATTTAATGATGCCGGTCACCAAATTGATGCCATGATCTTTTTCTCACAAAATGACGGTACCTCCCATAACGATCAAAAGGAATACCACACAGATGAAAACTGGATTAACAATGATCCTGATCCCTACTTCATCCGCACAAATGAACCGGGTGACAGCCGCGATTGGCGGGTTAAAATAGATTACACACACCCGCTCTCGGAAACAGCAAAATTCGAAGCCGGTTATCAGGGCAGAATAGACCGGACCAATGACGTTTATCAATTTACTGAATATGATTTCCTTCAAGAGGAATGGATAGAAAACCCTTTTTATTCCAATGAAATGGATTTTTCAGAAGATATTCATTCCGCCTATGCCCTCTATTCAAATTCATTTAAAAAACTGGGTTATCAGCTTGGACTGAGAGGCGAATACAATTATCGTGAAATTCAAAATATCAAAGCCCAGGAACCTTCGCTGATCGATCGTTTTGATTTGTTCCCCACTGTTCATTTATCGCATACTTTCGAAAATAAAGACCAAATACTGGCCAGTTATACCCGCCGGGTTGACAGACCAAGAGGTTGGTCACTTGATCCATTTATCATGTACATCGATGCTTTTAGCCGCAGACAGGGCAATCCAAACCTTAAGCCCGAGTTTACCGATTCCTACGAACTGGCTTACCAAAAGCGCGCTTTAGGTTCATTGTTTTCCCTTGAGGGCTATTACCGAGTTACTACGGATAAAATTTCAAGAATAAGATCACTTCAAAATGACGGTACTTTTCTGTATTCCTTCGATAACATCAACAAAGATTATTCTCTTGGAGGTGAACTGATGATTAACACCTCTCCGGTGAAATGGCTGGATCTGAATTTGTCGGGTAACCTTTTTCACTACCGTATCGAAGGTGAAATTTCCGATTCGGAGGTTGATCGTGAAAGTCTGAACTGGAATGGCCGTCTAAACATGATTGTGAAGCTGCCCAAAGATTTCAGGATTCAGCTTAATGGACGCTATCAAGGGCCAACAGTGACGGCTCAGGGTGAAAGCAAAGGATTTTTAATGAGCAGCATGGCTTTGCGCAAAGAATTCTTTAACCGGCAAATGTCTGCTTCATTATCTATTCAGGACATTTTCGGGACAGCAAAATGGGAGAATACCTCCTCCGGTCCCGGTTTCTATTCTTATGATATGTCAACCCATGAATCACAGGTTGTTATGCTCAATCTGAGTTACAGGATCAACAACTACAAACGTGATAGAAACCCGGAAGTCAATGGAAATGAAGAAATGGACATGGAAGGTGAGGATTTCTAGTCTTCGAACTGATAATTCGCAGAAATTTAAGATTCCATCATTATTTACCGTAATATATTGCTCCCGAAACATGATCGCGGGAAGCTCCGGTAACCGAAGCAAGACAGTTTGGCTGATCTAACAGACGCAATAAACCAAGGAAGGCAAAAATTATGGCTTCCTTGAAATTAACGGTTTTTTCGTCGGGAATAATCATATGATGCTTTGAAATTTCCTCTAACCTTTGAATTAAAAACCCGTTGTGAGCCCCTCCTCCGGTTATCAGCATTTTAGCGGGCGGTAGATTGCTGGTATTTTTGTCAAGCTGAATTACAATATGTTCGGTAACTGTTCGCAATTTGTCGGCAATCGAAATGTCGAAAACGTTCAATAATGGATTAAAAAATTCCTCCACCCACTCTCTGCCCAGTGATTTTGGCGGATTTTTTTTGTAAAAACTGAGGTCATTTAGGGCTGAAAGCAACTCAGTGTGTATTTTTCCGGATGCTGCCATTGCTCCTCCTCTGTCAAATTCCATTCCGGCCATTCTGGCCAGGTGATTTAGAACAATATTGACAGGGCTGATGTCAAACGCTATCCTTTGGTCATTTTTATTAAAAGAAATATTGGAAAAACCACCAAGATTAATGCAAATATCAAAATCACCGAATAAAAGCCTGTCGCCTATCGGGACTAACGGCGCACCCTGACCACCAAGGGCAACATCCTGGGAACGAAAATCACAAACAGTATTAATTCCGGTGATTGCAGCCAGTTCGGCACCATGTCCAATTTGTAATGTAAGCCCTGACTGTGGTATGTGAAAAACAGTATGTCCGTGCGACGCAATAAGCTGTGGAACATGCGGCTGAAGATTTATAAAATCTTTTGCCAGTTTGCCAAGATAACGGCCGTAGTTTACATTGAGCATGGCCAATCCTCTGGCATCAAGTTGCTGAGCGTTTCCAAGTGCATTACGCCACTCTTCGCTATAGGAAACAGTAATTGCATCAACAACATGATAATTCCATTTATACCCATCAAAAGTAAATTTGCAACAGGCAAGGTCAACACCATCCAGAGAAGTTCCTGACATCAGCCCGAGCACACGATAGATTTTTTGAACCGATGATTCCATTTTTGATGATTAAATTACAAAACATCCAGAAGTTTTTCCAATCGAATACCTCTGGAACCTTTGATGAGAATAGTTTTACCCGAAAGGTGTTTTTGCCTGAAACGCTGTATGGCTTCCTCCACTGATGAAAAGGTATTCAGGACTTTATTCTTTCCGGTTTCTCCAAACCATCGGCCGATCAGAATAATCTCTCCGGCACCCGAATGTAAGGCAAGATCAAGTATTCGGTTATGTTCTGCAAGACTTTCTGCACCCAGCTCAAGCATGTCACCAAGAATAATAACTTTGTTTTGGCCGGGGAATTTTGCAAAATGTGAAATTGCGGCTTCCATGCTTGAAGGATTGGCATTGTAGGCATCCATAATGATTTTGTTTTGCCGGGTATTGATAAGTTGCGACCGGTTATTGGTTGGCTTGTAACCGGCAATGGCTTCCCGGATATTGTTCAGATCAACTCCAAAATGATCTCCGATACAGGCAGCTGCGAGAATATTATGGATGTTGTAACTTCCGGTGAGCTGGGTTTCAATATCAGTCCTTCCTGTATTTGTTTCAATGTTAACCTTAATAAATGGAAACTCGCCGGTAAGCTTACCTTTTACTTTTAAATTTTCCCCTGTTCCGTATTTAATACGATCGATTTTATTGCTCAGTGAATTTAACAAACTATCGTCTGCATTGAGAAAAATTTTACCCTGTACATTTCTGATATGATCGTATAGTTCCGTTTTGGCGCTGACAACACCATCAAAGCTCCCGAATCCTTCAAGATGGGCTTTCCCGATATTGGTAATCAAACCATAGGTTGGGCTGGCAATCCGGCAAAGCATTGCAATTTCGCCCTTGTGGTTTGCTCCCATTTCCACTACAGCTATTTCCGTTTTTGAAGTAATCGACAAAATTGTGAGTGGAACACCGATATGATTATTCAGGTTGCCCTGAGTAACCAGTGTGGAAAATTGTTTTGAAAGTACAGCACCGGTCAGTTCTTTTGTGGTTGTTTTACCATTTGAGCCGGTAATAGCGATAATCGGAACAGAAAAATGACGGCGGTGAAGTTGGGCCAATTGCTGCAATGTTGACAAAACATCGTTCACAAGTAAAAAATTAGGTGTTGCAGCCAGGCTTTTATTGTCTATCACAGCATAGGCAGCCCCGTTTTCAATTGCCACAGGTGCATAATTGTTGCCGTCAAATTTTTCTCCTTTCAGGGCAAAAAAGATACCCCCCTGAGGAACATTCCTTGAATCAGTTGTTACAAAAGGATGTTCCAAAAAGATGTCATAAAGCTGATTGATGGATGTCGTCATAAGATTGTTGGAAACTATTGAGGAAGCAAATTTAGAAAATAAAAAAACCCGTTACATTTCAGAGCAACGGGTTTCTATAGTTAACAATGAATGATTATTTCGTTTCAACGGGTGCGCCAACACGGTCCATAGCACATCTAAAACCAATATAGTTTGTAGCCATATGCTGATCAAGGTATCTTCTAACTGCGGGATTCAGGTAATAAACACCATCTTTCCATGAACCACCTTTTACAACTCTGGTATTATTGCTGATTAGTGATGATTGACCATAATTATACATTTTATTAAGGGTATTACTGCCATTTTGCTGGCCATTGGGATTCCATGCATTTCTGTCAATCACTGACATCTGGTCGCCATCGAGGTAATCGCGATTGTCGGCTGTCCGATAATTGGTACGTGTAGCAATTTCATTTGCCGTTACGGGTTCAAATCTCATGCGACCGAGGCTGTCTTTTTCAGCGGGCAAACCATCTTCCAGCTTCATTTTTGTAAACACATTACCACGGTAAGGGCTAAAATCTGAAACATCCTGATGGCTGAGCTGACGATAAACATCCGAAACCCACTCAGCAACATTACCTGCCATGTTATACAAACCATAATCGTTAGGTGGGAAAGTACCTACAGGCGAAGTGATGTCAGCACCGTCATTCAGTGCACCGGCTACACCCATATAATCACCACGAGCTCTTTTGAAATTACTCATAAATTCACCATAGGAATTTTTTCCGTCGGTATTTCTGACCATTCTGCCTTCCCAGGGATATAAATTCCGCTGAACAATATTTTCATAAGAAGCTACCATTCCAAGTGCGGCATATTCCCATTCAGCTTCTGTTGGTAAACGATATTTGGGAAGAATGATGCCGTCTTCAAGTCTTACGCGACGTGTGCCGGTACCTCCCGGATTTAGGTCCTCAAGCGGACGGTTGACAAGCCCTTCATATTGTCCTGCCAGATAAGCGTCGGTATTAAAATTATCCTGGTCTTCCTGTGCAGGATTTTCGGATAATATTCCCTGACGAATAAGCAACATTTCGTTGACACGGTCAGAACGCCAGGAGCAGTAATCGTTGGCCTGAACCCAACTGACACCTACAACTGGATAGTTGTGGTATGCCGGATGGCGAAGATAGAGCTGTGACAGGGGCTCGTTGTAGGCCAGTCGCTCACGCCATACCAGCGTATCGGGCAAAGCCTTGAAATAAACTTCCGGGTAGCTTACAAATACTCTTCTGAGCCAATAAAGGTATTCCAGATAATCGAGATTGGTTACCTCTGTTTCATCCATATAGAAAGAACGAACGGTTACCCGGCGAGGAGGATTGTTATGTTCAAACATAATATCCTCATCGTTTTGCCCCATTACAAAAGTACCGCCTTCAATAAAAACAAGTCCCGGTCCGGTTTCCTGCTCATTGTAACGACGGACTTCAAACCCGCCATTTTGAGGATTGTTGTATTCCCAACCGGTAGTTGGCGAAACTTTATTCTTTGTCCCGAAAATTCCTTTGCAGGAAGGCAAAAGAATACCAGCTGAAAATACTAAAACTAAAATGAATAACTGCTGATTTTTGAACATGCTTGGTGGTTTTTTAAAAAACATCGGTACTAACTAAAAAGTCGGACATTTTATTGCTTTTGGTCTTTTGCTTTTTTTACTGCATGGGAAAACATAGGAAAAAGATACCTCATGGGCTCCTCCGGCAGCATTCGTCAATGACGACAGTGTATAATCGTAACTGTAGCCAAACCGGTACTGTTCATGGTCTAATCCAATTAATAAGATGATGGCATCACTGTTATTGAATGCATGTCTGAACCACAATCCGGCCACAAATGGCGATAGTGTAAAATAGCTCCCCAGGTTGAGATGTCTGAATTCATCCTGTTGCTGATAAAGAATATTTGGGGAAATCTCAAGATTTGAACCATACGAACGATGATAATTGTCATTTCCGCCTAAGTGGGCACCTGCATGAAGAGTAAGTTTCATCCCCAGTTTGTATTGCTGGTTTTCAAAAAAGCCTATTTCGGGTTGTGTCAGATGATGCACAGCACTACCAAAAAAAAAGCGATTGTCGTAACCCAGTAAAAAACCGGCAGCAAAATCAGGAAAATTTACATTGCCGTTAAAAAATTCGGGCATTACGGTCGGGTTGCCACTAAGTCCGGACGGAAGCATCAGGTCGTTCCGGTTTAAACCACGCTGGCCAAAACCGGCCTGCAATGCCAACCTTGCTTCTACATCACGCGACAATGTCAGGCGATATGAGTAAATCCCTGAAACCTGGAAGTGAGTGATCGAAGCTTCGCCTTGCTTGTCATAACTAACCTGAAGTCCCAGTCCACCATTTAAAAACTCCGAAAAACCATCCACCGAAGCACTGTAGTTTAAGAAAGCCCCCGACAATGACGGCCACTGATTGCGATAGTTGATTCCCGCTCTGATACAATATTCTGATCCGGCCAGTGCCGGATTCAGGTACAAAGGATTTGCATAAAATTGCGAAAAAGGAAAGTCCTGTGCCTGAATTGCCGACAGGAACATCCAGAACAACAGAAACAACAATCTTGATTTTTTCTTTTTTAACATGAAAATGAGACCTTTTACGCAACCTTTAATCTCACTATTAACTCATTAAAACAGGTGTTATTTTGTGATTGATTTACATAAACCCGATTTGTGCAGCAGAAAAAGTAAATTGCTTCAGAACAACATCTGATTGATCGGATTAAGCACGATTTTTAAATTATCAAAAGATGAATTAGCCTGAAAATATTGATTTATCGGCTGTTCAGAATAAAAACTGTGTAAACCAAAATCAAAAAACACTTTGGGGCGTAAAAACAAGGAAAGATCGTAACTGAATTAAACTATCGTTCAAATCCGTTCCGGCAATATTGAGAGCAGTGTTCCGTTTTTTCTGTGTTTCTGAAAATAGTTTATTATTGATAATAAAGTAAATAAAGCCAATATGTTGATAGTGAGTATGAACAATCCTATCTGTACGATGTTTTTCAATTACAGCCCAACTAACCAAGACTACGTATGAAGTATCTCATTATTCTCTCAGCATTCTTCCTGGTATTCTACAGGTCATCATACGCATCGCCCCAGGAACAAACTGTACCGTTCCAAATTCACTGGAATCAACCCGTTGTGTTACGAACTTTTGGTGATGAACAAACCAAATACCTCAATTTTGATGATGCGACCTATCACCAATCCGAGAATCTGACACCCTGGTTTCAACGATTTTTCCCACTGGATACAAATCCTGAAGAAATTGCTGCCGAACTGGTCAATCCTGTTTTTGTCCCGATGACTCATGATGAGCTCCTGTGGCTGAACGACATTCATTTGCTGGCCTGGAATGTCAAAGTAAATGCAGGCATTTCGAAAATGCAGAATAAATCGTTGGCAGTTATAAGTTTTATGCCTTTTCGCATAAATCCGTTATCAGGTAAAATCGAAAAACTGATATCGGGAGAAATACTGCTTACCCTTACAGGTGAGATGAAATCGGGGACAGCAGTTTCTAACTTTGCCGAACAATCAGTATTGGCATCAGGAACATGGTTTAAAATCAAAATCCCTAAGACGGGGCTTTTCAGGGTTACTTACGCCCAGTTGGCTGAATTAGGAATGAATATGAACGGTTTAAGTTCTGCCAACCTCAGCCTTTTTGGAAATGGCGGTGGAATGTTGCCTGAAAACAATGCTGCTTCAAGGTTTGACGATCTGCAGGAAACTCCGATTGCTGTGTACGACGGAGGAGATGGAATATTCGACCCGGGCGATTACTTCGTTTTTTATGGTATTGGCCCTGATATATGGAAACTCGATCAGGTGCACATGAGGTTTTATCACCAAAAACATGCCTACGACAATTATTCCTATTATTTTATCACACCAGATGCCGGCGAAGGAAAACGTATAACCACCATTCCATCATCAAATGAACCACCCACTCATATTTCTGCAACATTCAACGATTATCAGTTTCATGAACTGGATCAGGTTAATCTGATCAAATCGGGCAGAGAGTGGTTTGGAGAAATTTTTGACCTTACCACTACCTACAATTTCCTTTTTCCATTTCCAAATCTTGCAGCAGATGCATCGCATCATTTTAAAATCCGTACCGTTGCCAAATCGGAGCTGACAAGTACATTTGTTGCCACTGTAAATAATCTGGATCCATTGATTATTCCCATCAGCGGAATTCCCGACAATCCCGAAGGCCAGTATGCCAAAGATGCATCAGGTGAAATGGCATTTGAAGCAACCGGGGATAATATCAACTTCAGTCTTAAATATAATAAATCTGCAAATGATGCTCAGGGCTGGCTGGATTATATCGAACTAAATGTGGTCAGAAACAACATATTTACCGGAGGACAAATGGCTTTCAGGTATCTTCCGTCGCTGGGACTTTACAATGTAACCGAATTCAGACTGAATAATGCAAATTCGACAGTTACAGTATGGGATGTTACTGACCGGCATAATGTCAAACGAGTGGAAACCTCATTATCAGGGAGCATGCTCACTTTTACCCTCCCGACCAATCAATTAAAAGAATTTATTGCTTTCGACGGAAGTGTTTACTATGATGTGGAAGTTGTCGGAAGTGTGGAAAATCAAAATCTTCACGCATTTACTGACATTGAATACATGATTGTCACACATCCGGATTTTATTAACCAGGCTTTACAACTTAGTGATTTTCACCGGTCGTTTTCAGGACTCGAAATAAGGGTTGTGACCGTAGAACAGATTTACAACGAATTTTCATCTGGTGCACAGGATATCACTGCAATCCGAGACATGATGAAAATGCTTTACGAACGGGGAAATTCAGGAGTTATGCCACGTTATCTGCTCCTTTTTGGCGATGCTTCCTACGACTATAAAAACATACTGAGCAACAATTCCAATTTTGTTCCTGCTTTTCAATCCGAAAATTCAATTCATTTTACCAATTCCTGGGCAACAGACGATTATTTTGGGTATCTTGACCCAAACGAAGGAACAGGATTGAACGACCTGGTGGATATTGGCATAGGAAGATTAGTTGTGCAAACAGTTGATGAGGCACAAACGGCAATTGATAAAATCATTCACTATGCCACATCTCCTGAAACATTCGGTAGCTGGAGGAATGTGGTTACTTTTGTAGCCGACGATGAAAACGGAAATTCTCATCTTAATCAGGCGGAGCAACTTGCAGTGTTCGTTGATACCACTTACAAAAATTACAACGTGGATAAAATTTATATTGATGCCTATTTACAGGAATCTACAACAGGTGGTCAGCGCTTTCCATCAGTAAATCAGGCTATTAATGCAAGAATAGAAAAAGGGACACTGATTATGAACTATACCGGACACGGCGGTGAGTTGGGTTGGGCTCATGAACGCATTCTCGAAATACCTGATATTAATGCATGGTCAAATATCAATAAGCTACCTGTTTTCATTACCGCTACCTGTGAATTTTCCCGCTATGATGATCCGGAAAGGATTTCTGCGGGCGAATATGTTTCCCTTAATCCCAACGGTGGTGGCATTGCTCTTTTCACTACTGCACGCTTAACATTCGGATCTTCCAACCTGAGCCTCAACCGGGGTATTTACAAATATGCTTTCGAAAAAAACACCAATGAGCCATACTCGCTTGGCGATCTCATCCGACTGGCAAAAATGGAAAGCAGCGGAGCTTATAACGATAAAAAATTTCTTTTGATCGGCGATCCTGCACTCAAAATGGCCTATTCTTCTTACAACATCGAAACGCTTTCCATCAACGGACAGGAAACAAATGAAAATTCGGCACCTGATACCCTGATCGCTTTTTCGATGGTAACCGTTTCAGGAAGAGTTACCGATGAATTCAAAAACCCTGTTTCTGATTTCGATGGAGTACTTCATGCAACAGTTTTCGATAAAGAGTCAGAAGTATATACTTTAGGACAGGACGACGGAAGCACCCCGCGCAGGTTTATGCTGAGAAAAAATACACTTTTCAACGGCAAAACCCGGATTGTGGATGGTAATTTCACTTTTTCCTTCATTGTTCCGCAAGATATTGCCTATCAGTATGGTTTTGGAAAAATCAGCTACTTTGCCAACAACGAAACCACCGCTGCCAGCGGTTATTACGAAAATATTGTAATAGGAGGGTATGATCATACTGCTCAGGTTGACCAGACCGGACCTGAGATTGGCTTATTTATGAATGACACAACTTTTATCAGTGGCGGAATCACCAACGAAAATCCTGTTTTACTGGCAAAAGTTTTTGACGAAAGTGGCATCAACACCGTTGGTAACAGTATCGGGCACGACATCACTGCAGTGCTCAATGATGATGTTGAAAACCCTTACATTCTGAACGATTATTACGAAGCTGATTTCAGCGGATATCAAAATGGAACTGTCCGGTTCCAATTCAGCAATCTGCCTGACGGATTTCATGAGATAAAATTTAAGATATGGGATGTCTTCAACAATTCAGGTGATGCCGTTATTCGTTTTAAGGTAGTTAATCAAAACAATATTTTGGTTACTGATCTGCTCAATTACCCAAATCCGATGACCGGAGAAACTTTCTTTGTTTTCAACCACAACAAAGCTGAGGCCGATCTGGAGGTTCGTATCGAAATCTTTGATCTTTCGGGGCGAAAGGTTACCGAATTGCAACAAAATTATGTCAATCCCGCTTTCAGGTCTGTTCCACTTCGATGGGACGGCACAACTGCCGACGGCAGGCTTCTTGATTCCGGATTATATATTTATCGTCTTCTTATCAGGGACATAGAGGGACGAACAGCCTCCGATGTCAGCAAGCTGATTATAACCAGATAAAACCAGGAATCCCTTTTACAAAAACGAACTAACCTATGCTGAAAAATTGTTATCTTATTCTTTTTTTTCTTACTCAGATCATTATTCCATCTGTTCACGGGCAGCACAAGGTTTTTCATGAACAAATTCTATGGCAGAATGTGCAACATTTTTCAGCAGAGAGCACCCCTGAAGATTTTCTTTATTTTGAAGAAGCAGTAACTGCAGAACCTTTTGGTACATTGCCGGTTTATTCAAAACTTCTTCCCTTTAAAAACCATGGTACTTCATACGATTTTCATATTTCGGATACCCGATTCGTACCTTTCGAGGATCAGTTGCAAATAGCTCAATTACAGGACATTGACAAGGTAAGTGAAAAACTGCAATACTTTTCAGAAATCATCACCTCACAAAAAAAAGATTACTGCCACTTTCAACTTTTGCCACTAAGAAGGAATCCTACAACCGGTCAATTTGAAAAGCTAACTTCTTTCACTGTTACCATTCAGTTGCAAAAGGATGTAAAAACCAGCCATTCGTCAAGCGCTGTTACTTTCAACGATAATTCGGTGCTGTCCGAAGGCGACTGGTACCGTATGACCATAACAAAAAATGGTGTTTACAAACTAACTTATGAAGAACTCACCGGTGCAGGGATGAATCTTACGGGGATCAACTCCGGGCAACTGCGAATTTATGGCAATGGCGGCGAAATGCTGCCTGAACGAAATGGCGATTTCAGATATGATGATTTACAGGAGAATGCCATTCATGTTGAGGATGGAGGTGATGGAACATTTGATCCGGGCGATTTTTTGATATTTTATGGACAGGGAACTTCAATCTGGAAATTTGTCCCATTGCGAACCGGCTATGAATTTGTCCGTCACCATTACTCAGATAAAAATTACTACTACATTACCTTAAAAGATGGAGAAGGCAAACGAATTCAGCCACAGCAGGAAATTCCGGGACCGGCAACCCAGATAATTACAACCTTTAACGATTATGCTACATTCAGCCTTGACAGTATCAATCTGATCAGGTCCGGGTCTGAGTGGTTTAGTCATGAATTTTCGGAAATAACCAGCCGGACCTATCATTTTGACTTTCCCCGTCGCGATGTTACACAAAGTGTACTTATGGTAACCAATTGCGCAGCACGCTCATACGTAAACTCAAATTTTAATATAAATGCCAACGGGAATTTTTTTGTCAATCTTCCTATTGGTGCTGTTCCGCAAGGTAATCAATCAAAATTTGGAAACGAGCTTACCAAAATCCGGCGGGATGTGATAAGCGGCAGTAAAGATATTACGATTGAACTGATATATGATAAACCCCATTCTGAAAGTGTCGGCTGGCTTGATTATATTGACCTTAACGTAATGAGTATGCTTGAATTTACCGGAGGTCAAATGGAATTCAGAAATATCTTTGCCCGACTTTATGATACCATATCTACTTTCAAGCTTGCTCAGGTAAACATTCCGGTTACTATCTGGGATATCACTGATTTGCTCAATATTCAGTCCATAACCTACACGATAAGTGATGAAGATTGTTTTTTTATTGCCGAAACCAAAGAAATAAGAGAATACCTGGCCTTTGACAACACGGTTTTTCACCAGATAGAAAAAATTGAAAAAATTGAAAACCAAAATCTTCATGCTCTCGAACCAGTTGATTTTCTGATTATTACCCATCCGGATTTTTTGGATCAGGCACAGAGGCTGAAAGCTTTACACGAAGAGCTGGACGGATTTAGTGTGCATGTGATAGAACCGGAAAAAATTTACAATGAATTCTCATCTGGGAAACAGGACCCTGCCGCTATACGTGATTTTGTGAGAATGATCTTTGAACGCTCGGGCGATCCTCCAAAACTGAAATATCTTTTACTTTTTGGGGATGGTTCTTTTGATCCAAAAAACCGTTTGGAAAACAACCGGTTTTTCATCCCGACTTTTCAGTCCAAACAATCTCTGTCTTTTACTACCTCATACGTATCTGATGATTTCTATGGACTGATGGACATCAATGAAGGGGAAGACGGAGCCGGGAATCTGGACATTGGAATTGGCCGGCTGCCGGTAAATACTGCCGAAGAAGCAAAGGCGCTGGTGGATAAATTTGAACGGTATATGAAAATGACCCCTGACAATACAGGCAATTGGAAAAACACCATTTGTTTCATTGCTGACGATGAGGACGAAAACCTTCACATTTATCAGGCTGATACCATTCTGGTCAATATTGTTTCAGCAAATAACAACATCAACATCAATAAGATTTACTTCGATGCTTTTAATCAGGTTTCAACCTCGGTTGGCGACCGTTTCCCTGATGCTACAGAAGCCATAAATCATCAAATGAACGAAGGTGCCCTGATTATGAATTACACCGGACACGGAGGGGATGTTGCACTTGCTCATGAACGTGTAATACAGGTGCAGGATATTTTATCGTGGAACAATAAATACAAAATGCCGGTAATGATTACAGCAACCTGTGAATTTGCTCCATACGACAATCCCGGAATGATTTCGGCCGGTGAACAGGTAATCCTGAATCCAAATGGCGGAGCTGTGGGGTTGATGTCAACAACACGCGTAGCCTTTGCCACCTCCAACATAGCAATCAATCGTCGTATCTATGACACCCTTTTCCGCTCCAATCCTGATAATTATCCTCGTTTGGGAGACCTGGTAAAGTTTTCGAAAATCCCTTCCAATGTAAATACCCGCAACTTTACCCTGCTGGGAAACCCTGCATTGAAACTTGCCTTCCCCGAAAATGATATTATCATTGATTCCATCAACGGTCATCCGGCAAATAACAGTCCTGATACCATCCATGCCGGCAGTTTTGTCAGTTTTAGCGGATTTATTGCTGACTATGCATCCAGGCAGATTATTGACAGCTTCAATGGTTTTATTTATCCTGCACTTTATGACAAACCCACTCCAGTAACCACACTTGGAAATGATCCAAAAAGTTTCCCCTATCAGTTCGACCTGCAACAGGAGATTATATATCAGGGTAAATATTCTGTAAAAAACGGGAGATTTTCTTTCTCTTTTATTGTTCCTGTTGATATTGCCTACAACTACGGACAGGGAAAGTTATCCCTATATGCCAATGACAGTACGACTGATGCGAGCGGGTCTTGCAATAATTTTATCATTGGCGGTTTCGATGTCAACCAGAATGATTTTACCGGACCTGAAATCATGCTTTATCTGAATGATAAAACATTTCTAAATGGCAGCATGGTAAATAACAACCCGGTTATGTATGCCGAAATTACTGATCCGTCCGGGATCAACATCTTTGGATCAGGAATTGGACATGACATTGTTGCCCGGCTGACCGGCCCTGTGAATACAACAGTGATACTGAACGAAAATTTTGCTTTTGATTTGGATAAATACCAGTCCGGCAGACTAACATATCTTTTCGAAACCCTGCCAAATGGTTCCTATTCTCTTGAACTGAAAGCATGGGATATGCTCAATAATTCTTCCGCTAATACCATAAACTTTGTTGTATCGGATAACATTAGCATCAATCTGCAACAAGTGTACAATTACCCCAATCCTTTTACTGATTTCACCTATTTTACCTTCCGTCATAACCAGTTTAATTCTTCTGTAACTGTTGAAATCAACATTTATAATATCAATGGAGAGCTAGTAAAAACCATCGGTCCGATAGACACTGACGGAAGCGGTTATTTCATCAATCCGATCAAATGGGATGGAACCGGTGAAGGAGGAACAAAACTAAAACCCGGCTTGTATGTTTATACCCTGGATGTTAATACTCAGCAGAATGATTTTACAAGAATGGTACAAAAACTTATTATTGGTCTCTGACAGCCTGACAGACTGATTCCCTTCCAATCATTTTTTCACAGGATTTAAACAAACACAGCTTTTCCCATCAGCAGGCCGTTTAAACCAACAGCCCAAATAATCAGCAAACAATATAAAATTTGAATGGCCGTTTAAAAGAATAATTTTTACAAGCAAACTAAAACTTTATGATTAACAGAACCTTTGCTTTCATCATTTTGAGTATAGCGATTGCAAGTTTTGCACAGGCACAAAAACCTAATTATCTGGGACAAACTAACACCATCACCACGGCAGTACCCTTTCTTCTGATTGCACCGGATGCACGCGCAGGAGCTATGGGTGATGTGGGAGGAGCCACCACCCCTGATGCAAACTCCATGCACTGGAATCCTGCAAAGTATGCATTCATTGAATCAAAAGCCGGATTCGCAGCTTCTTACAGCCCTTGGCTGAGAGCCATTGTTAGCGACATTAACCTTGCCTATGTTGCCGGGTATTATAAACTTGACGAAAGGCAAACGATAGCTGCTTCACTGCTTTATTTTACTTTGGGAGACATCACCTTTACCGATATTCAGGGGTCAACCATCGGGAATTACCGTCCAAACGAATTCTCCCTTGACGGAACTTACTCAAGAAAATTTTCAGAAACCTGGTCAGGAGCTGTTGCAGCCCGCTATATCCATTCCAATCTTACTCAGGGAATCAGCGTTGGAGGTGTAGCTACAAAGCCCGGACAAAGTATTGCAGCCGATGTTTCGGTTTACCATCAGCGTGAACTCGAATGGCGCAATGTGGAATTTGCTGAGTTTGCTTTTGGAGTGAATATTTCCAATATTGGTTCTAAAATATCCTACTCAGATGCTACAACCGAAACCGACTTCATCCCAACCAATCTTCGGATTTCTCCCCGCCTTACTGTTGACCTCGACGAATACAACCGATTGTCATTTACCTTCGATGTAAATAAACTTCTGGTGCCCACACCACCTATTTATGCCACAGATGACTCCGGAAATCCATTGTACGACAATGACGGGAACCGTATCATTGCTGCAGGCAAAGATCCTGACGTAAACGTAGTGCAGGGTATGATACAATCGTGGTACGATGCTCCCGACGGTTTTGAGGAAGAATTACGCGAGTTTTACTACGCTGTAAGCGCAGAATATTGGTATGACAAAGCATTTGCCGTAAGAAGCGGATTTTTCTATGAAAATAAACTTAAAGGCAATCGCCAGTATTTTACCCTGGGTGCCGGTCTAAAATACAATGTTTTCGGACTCGATTTTTCCTATCTGGTTCCACTCGAACAGCGTAATCCGCTTGAAAATACCCTGCGATTTACACTATCCTTCGATTTTGACGACTTTTACAATTAAAAATCGTTGTCAATTTTTCCCGGAGAGGATTCCCGTTAAAACGAAATTTCTTCTGTGAAGAATCTTAATTAATCATTCCTGATTTTAGGAAAATTGCTTACTACCAATAAATTTCCATTTCTTGCAGAATAGGCAAATGAAAGGTTCGGTTATTCCTTTAGGTTAGAATATCATCAGCAAATAAACCGATTTAAAAAACACCTGATTATTATACCCCGATGGATTTTCATGTTCAAATCATAATGAAGTAAGCATCCCGTACGAAAAATTTTGTTCAGTTTTTTATTGTAAGCCGATTGGATAATACAATTTATCTTTGAGAAAAAATTCATCGCAAATGTTCAGGATAGGTTTTGGATACGACGTACACCGGTTAGCAGAGGGACGGCGTTTTGTGCTGGGCGGAGTGGAAATCCCCCATTTAAAAGGAGCCGTTGGTCATTCGGATGCCGATGTACTGGTTCATGCCATATGTGATGCTCTGCTTGGTGCAGCCAATCTTGGTGACATTGGCATTCATTTTCCCGATAAAGATCCGAAATACAAAAACATTAACAGCCTGATACTTCTTGCAGAAGTACTGGGAAAAATCAGTTCGAAAGGTTATACAATTGGCAATGTGGATACTACTATCGCTCTGCAGCAACCAAAAATTGCGGAGTTTATCCCTTTGATGAAAAAGCAGCTTGCGCAGACATTAAAAGTAAATGAATCAATCATTTCAATAAAAGCAACCACAACTGAAAAACTCGGTTTTGTAGGTCGTGAAGAAGGGATTTCAGCTTATGCTGTAGTGCTGATTACAAAGGAATAGAGTGAAAATATTGCTGATTAAGAGAAAAACAACTGCTGATAACGTTTTGTTAATAATGGAAATGTAATCCAAAAAAAATCCACTGCTGATAAAAATCTTCCAGTGGATTATCCAGTTGCCCGACCAGGATTCGAACCTAGACCAAGAGAACCAAAATCTCTTGTGCTGCCATTACACCATCGGGCAATTGAAACAGTGGTTTCGGTGTGCAAAAATAATACTTTTTCTGTTTTTCGATTTTTTTTTACTGGTTATCCAAATCTTTTTTCCAATAACATCAAAACTACGTCGGGATATCTTTCCTGTAAAATTTCGTCTGTGTTGCACAGATAAAAAAAGGCTGTCTCAAAAGTCTGTTTTATCCTTGAAATATTGAAAACTAAAAGCAAGTACTTTTGAGACAGCCACTTCAGGTACCCGGAGCGGGAATTGAACCCGCACGGCCGCAATGGCCAAAGGATTTTAAGTCCTTCGTGTCTACCAATTCCACCACCCGGGCAGATTTGAATATTGGAAGTAAAGAACGATACAACTAAAAACCCCGAACCCGATGTACCCGGGATCGGGGATTGGAGCGGAAGACGGGACTCGGACCCGCGACCCTAACCTTGGCAAGGTTATGCTCTACCAACTGAGCTACTTCCGCAGTTGATTTGGGAGTGCAAAAATAGTATCAAATTTTTTCCTGACAAAAAATTTTGAAAAATTTTTCTTCCATATCAAAAGTTTGGCTTGATCTTGAATTTTTCATAATACTTAACGATGTGATTAACTGCTTCTTCAGCTGTATCCACCAATCGGAAAAGTTGAAGATCATCGGGGCTAATCATTGATTCGGTCAGCAATTGATCTTTGACCCAGGATAAAAGTCCGCTCCAGTAACTTTTTTTTACGAGCACTATCGGAAACTTCACCATTTTGTGTGTCTGGATCAGTGTGAGTGCTTCAAACATTTCATCGAGCGTACCAAACCCGCCCGGAAGGACAATGTATCCCTGTGAATATTTCATGAACATTACCTTTCGGACAAAGAAGTAGTCGAAATTGATGAGTTTGTCATTGTCAATAAAGGGATTTGCTTTTTGCTCATGAGGAAGTACAATATTCAGCCCGACGGATTTGCCTCCGGCAAAATGAGCACCTTTATTGGCAGCTTCCATAATTCCCGGGCCACCACCGGTAACAATACCAAATCCTTTTTTGGTGAGCAGATAAGCAATTTCTTCAGCAAGACGATAATGCGGATGGTTTTCATTTGCTCTTGCAGATCCGAAGATCGAGACGCAGGGGCCAATTCTGGCAAGCGTCTCAAAGCCGTCCACCATTTCCGACATCACTTTAAAAACCATCCAGGAATCGTTGGTTTTAATCTCGTTCCAGCTCTTTGGTTCAAAAACGCCTTCAATGTGGTCGTTTTCCCCGTAATCCAAATTATTGAGGTCGTTGTTCAGCATTGTAGAATTATTTATCAGTTTGATTTTGCAAAGATAATTTCTCTTTTGGGTGAAAGTTCATTTTTAAGAAATTCAGCAGTAAAAGACTTTTTATTTCTGATAATTTCCTCGGGAGTTCCTTCACAAACGATTTCACCGCCTCTTAGACCTCCTTCAGGACCAAGATCAATAATATGATCAGCTACTTTGATTACATCCATGTTATGTTCGATTACCAATACGGTATTGCCTTTGTCCACAAGTTTGCTTAACACTTCCAGCAACACTTTAACATCTTCAAAATGGAGACCTGTTGTGGGTTCATCAAGGATATAGATGGTTTTACCGGTATCTCTTTTCGAAAGCTCGGCAGCGAGTTTCACACGCTGAGCTTCACCTCCGGAGAGGGTGGTGGATTGCTGTCCCAGCGTAACATAGCCAAGCCCGACTTCCTGAAGTGTTTTAATTTTTTGAATTATGGATGGATGATTTTCGAAAAATTCGACAGCCTGGTTGATGGTCATGTTGAGCACGTCATTGATGGATTTACCCTTGTACCTGATTTCAAGGGTTTCACGGTTATAGCGTTTCCCCTGACAAGTTTCACAAACTACCTGTACATCCGGAAGGAAGTTCATCTCAATCAGTCGAATACCTGCCCCACTGCAGGTCTCACAGCGACCACCCTTTACATTAAAACTGAATCTTCCTGGTTTGTATCCTCTGATTTGTGATTCGGGCAGCGAGCCGAAAAGTTTTCTGATTTCATCAAAAACTTTTGTGTAAGTAGCCGGATTGGATCGTGGTGTCCGACCAATAGGTGACTGATCAATTTCGATTACTTTGTCAATATTGTCAAGTCCGGTGATTTTTTTGAAGGGAAGGGGTTTTTTTTCGGAACGGTAAAAATGATGGCTGAGTACCGGATACAATGTTTCGTTGATAAGGCTGGATTTGCCGCTTCCGGAAACACCTGTAACACAAATAAATGTTCCAAGAGGAAGGGTCAGGGTTACGTTTTTCAGGTTATTGCCTGTTGCACCGGTAAGCTGAAGTATTTTCCCGTTGCCTTTGCGTCTTGTAGCAGGTACAGGAATTTCCTTTTTCCTGCTGAGATACTGACAGGTTATTGTATCGCAGCTGAGCATGTTTTCGGGAGTTCCCTGACCGACAATCAAACCACCTTTGACTCCGGCACCAGGTCCAATATCAACAATGTAATCGGCTGACAAGATCATATCCTTGTCATGCTCAACAACAATCACAGAATTTCCTGCATCACGCAGTTCTTTTAAAGCATCAATTAATCGGTGGTTATCGCGCTGATGTAATCCGATACTTGGTTCGTCAAGGATATAAAGTACACCGGTGAGCTGCGAGCCAATTTGTGTTGCCAGCCGGATACGTTGTGATTCTCCTCCTGAAAGACTTTTGGCAGGCCGGTTGAGGGTGAGATAATCTAGTCCTACTTCGAGCAGGAATTTCAAACGTGAACTGATTTCGCGGGTAATTTCGCGTGCAATGCGCCGGGTTCGTTCCGGAAGTTTTGAAGGAAGAGCATTAATCCAGCCGAGCAGCATGTAAAGGTCCATTCCGGCAAGATCAGCAATATTTTTATCCAGTATTTTAAAATGAAGGGATTCCTTTTTCAGCCTGGTACCATTGCATTCAGGACAAGGGATACGGTTCATGAATCCTGAAATCCACCTTTGAACCGATTTACTGCTGGTTTCAAAATCCTGATTCAGGATAAAACTGATAATACCCTCGAAATTAAGAGAATAACCGGAAGTTACCCCAAGGTATTCGTTTTTAACATGGATCAGTTCATCCGAACCGTATAGGATTGTAGTAAGTCCCTCTTCGGGAATCTCGGCTATAGGTGTATCCAGAGTAAACCCGTATTTGTGTCCGATGGCTTCTACCTGCCTGAAAATCCAATTATTTTTGTATTCACCCAAAGGCACAAGACCTCCTTTCCGAATGCTGATCCGGTCATCAGGGATTACCCGCTTCAGGTCAACCTGCGAAACTTCCCCGAGCCCGTTACAATGCGGACAGGCACCATAAGGTGAATTAAAAGAAAAAGTATTTGGTTCGGGTTCATTATATGATATTCCGGTTACAGGACACATAAGCAGGCGGCTGAAGTGGCGAATATTGTCGCTATCATTTTCATGTATGATGATAACTCCCTTTCCCATTTTCAGAGCCATCTGAACAGATTTGGTGATTCGCTCTACGATGTCTTTGCTGATGATCAAACGATCTACAACGACCTCAATATCATGGGTTTTATAGCGATCAACCTTCATTCCAAAAGCAATATCTTTAATTTTTCCGTCAATTCTTACCTTCAGAAATCCCTGTTTACGCACTTGTTCGAACAGTTCCCTGTAATGCCCTTTACGACCTTTTACCAATGGCGCCAGTATATTTACAGCTTTTCCCGAATAATCATTTTGAATAAGCTCAATGATCTGTTTTTCTGTGTACCGGATCATCTTCTCACCTGATTTATAGGAATAGGCTTCCCCGATTCTTGCAAAAAGCAGGCGAAGGAAATCATATACTTCAGTGATGGTTCCTACGGTGGATCGGGGATTTTTGTTAACTGTTTTCTGTTCGATTGAAATCACCGGACTCAGGCCATCAATTTTATCAACATCCGGACGTTCAAGATTCCCGATAAACTGGCGGGCATAAGCGCTGAAAGTTTCCATGTACCGTCGCTGACCTTCTGCATAAATGGTATCAAAAGCGAGTGATGATTTTCCGCTTCCACTTAAACCTGTAATGACCACCAGCTTGTTGCGCGGAATTTTCACATCAATGTTACGAAGGTTGTGCATTCGGGCTCCATATACCTCAAGCATGTCACCGGATGTCACGTAGGTGTGATCCGACTTTTCAACGCTAATTATCTGTTCCGAAGTTTGTTCTTCCTTCATCCTGCAGTCAGGGTTTGTTCTCTTATCAGTTTCAACCGAACACTTTAACAAATGAAAACAATTTTTTATTGCAATAGTTTAAAAAAACGAATCCTGCTCTTAAAATGAAAAATTGTATTTGCGAATTAATCCGCTATTCCTTAAAAGAACCTATTTTTGAAGCCAATTCGATCATTTTATGAAATTATATTTTCGTTTAACTGAAAAGCATTTACTGATGCGGATTTCATTATTCATGTTGAATTTTGTGCTGACGGTTTCAGGATTGTTTTGCCAGAATTTTTCTGATGTTCAAATCAATGAGGAAAAGCATTTCTTCAACGAAGCGGACAAAATCCGGTTTTTGCAGTTGCCTCAGGCCGTACTGCCTGATTTCCTGAAAAACAGAGATTTGCCATCCATAATAAACAACGACAGTTTGCCGTATTTTCGACCGGTATTCAATCAGTCAGGATCATCCTGCGGACAGTCGGCAGGTGTAGGGTATAACTTCACTTATGAAATCAACCGGGCAAGGCAACTCCCTGCTGATACCAATATTAATCAGTATCCTACTCATTTTGTCTATAATTTCATGAGTGGCGGTAGTGGATACTTTGGGGTGAATTACATGCACAGCTTTGAAATTTTACGCACCCTTGGCACGCCCAACGTTGCAGAATTTGGTGGGATGAGCAATGACGGAGAAACCTGGATAAGCGGTTACGACTTTTATTATTCAGCTATGAAAAACCGTATCAGGGAAGTGAGGAACATCAGAGTGGATAACCCTGAAGGTCTGCTCACGCTGAAACACTGGCTGGTTAATCATCTCGAAGGAGCAGCAACCGGAGGTATAGCCAATTTTAATGCTGGCAGTCCTTGGAACCTTAGTTCGCTTCCACCCGGCAGTCCTGAAGCAGGAAAAAAAGTTATTGCAAATTTTGCCCAGACTTACGCTACCCATGCCATGACCATCGTAGGATACAACGACAGCATTCGTTACGACTACAACAACGACGGTCAATATACCAATTACATTGACATTAATAATGACGGAGAAATTGATATGCGCGACTGGGAAATCGGAGGAGTCAGGTTTGCCAACAGTTATGGGAATTCATGGGCTGATGAAGGTTTTTGTTACATGATGTACAAAGTGCTTGCCGACGATGTTACCGAAGGTGGTATCTGGAATGGAACAGTAACCATCCTTGATGTAAAAGGAACATATGAACCACTGCTTACCATGAAACTGGTGGTTAAACATGACTCAAGAAAAAAAATCAGGATTTCAGCCGGCGTCGCCACGGATACCTCTGATATGAAACCTGATCATCACCTCTTTTTCCCGGTTTTCAACTATCAGGGAGGGCACAAATACATGCAGGGAGGAAGAGAAGACGAATCAAAAAAAACCATCGAAATAGGGCTTGATCTGACTCCACTCCTGACCTATACCCTGCCCGGGCAACCAGCAAAGTTTTTTGTGGAAATTAATGAAAACGACCCACAAAATGAAGGTTCAGGTGAAATCATCTCTTTCGGTCTTGTTGATTACACATCAGGTATAACTATTATTCCATGTGCCAATACAAACCAACCTTTGCAAAACAATCAGACCACACGTTTGTCGGTAATCCATACCCTGCAGTTTAATCCGCCGGTAATCACCACAGCGCAATTACCAACGGTTTCACCCAATCAACCCTGTCAGCAGCAAATGACGGTTAGTGGTGGTACTCCTGATTACCGCTGGCATCTTAAAACGCCCTATTATCAACAACAGTTTGAATCCGTTTTCCCTGTGATTGAGCAAAAAGAGCTTATTCCTGAAGCTCCACATTTCAAATACGCTACCCAGGAGATTGAGTTTGAATTTCCTTTTTACGGGGAAAAATTCAGTACGCTTTACATTCATCAGAACGGATTTATCCTGTTTGGAGAAGACATTTATCCCTGGCCATACTATAATGATGGCTATCTGCTTTTCAGAGAAATGAAAAATATTGCAGCATTTTTGTTTTATCCGGTCGAATATTACAACGGCACCAAAGGTGCGGAAGGAATCTGGTATGAAGGAAATGAAAATTATGCTGCTTTCCGATGGAAAAAGCCACTCATGCATCATACCCACACTGCCGGATATGGCGAATTTGCAGTAAAACTTTATCCCGACGGGACAATTGAGTATTTTTTCAATGGTTTTGAGCTGGACGAGGATATTCTTTGGTATTCGGGAGTATCGGAAGGAAAAAACAAGGATCATACACTCATCGATAATTCAAATTCAATACAATTACCCGGATTTAATGCGATCAGGCTTGTTCCGGAACTGATACCCGATTCGTTCACGCTTACTTCTACTGGATTCCTCAGCGGTTTCCCCGAGCCTTCCCAGAAGATTCATCACCTGACTTTCGAGGTTACTGACGACAAGGAAATCTCAGCAGAAAAAACCCTGCAGCTCAGTGACGCAATTACTTTTGAATATTCGGTTTACTCCGGTGAAAATAGTCCTGTTCAAAGCGGAGAAACTGCCAGAATGGATATTACTTTAAAAAATATTTCATCAACAGTATTGAATAATGTTACAATACATATTTCATCCAACAATCCTTATCTGGCTGTAATTACAGGCACGGTTACAGCAGGTAATATCCAGCCCGGAGAAGAAATAACCCTCAATGAAGCTTTTGAAATGTTTGTTTCGGCTCAGTGCCCTGATCAATATTCTTTTTTACCTGTGCTGGAAATCCAATCGGACACGATTTTGAGAGAAGGAATAATTCCTTTTACCACACAGGCTCCGGTGCTTGCCATAAAAAATATTTTTGTTGATGACCAGGACAATCATCGCATTGATCCCGGTGAAACAGCAGAATTATTGCTCACGATCATCAATGAAGGCACCAGCAAGGCTCTCTCTGTTACCGGTTTGTTAACCAGCGACGATCCTTTCATCACTGTGCTGACTGTTGTTCCAAAACCTTATGGTAATATACAACCAGGTGCTTATCAGCAAAATACATTCACAGTTTCAGCCGATGTCAGTTGCCCGATTTCTCATGTGGCCAAATTCGATTTTCTTATCGAAACCGAAAACGGAGTTCAGGTTTTTGATTCTTTTAATCTGACAATAGGTCAGCACCCCTTGTTGATAGTTAACTTAGCCAAAAATGAAAACTCAGTCTCTGTCATCAAAAATACCCTGAATATCATCAACATTCCTTATCTTTTTCAGGATTCGCTCCCCAAACAACCGGAACTTTACCGTGCAATGATTCTCTGCCTTGGGACTTTTTACGGCAACACGGCACTGACACAGGATGAAGGTCAGTTGTTGGCACATTACCTCGATCAGGGCGGAAAACTTTACATGGAAGGAACAACAACCTGGTACATTGACCCGCAAACTGCCGTACACCCCCGGTTCAGAACAGCAATAATTACCGTCCCTAACTGGTACAACTTCACAACACTAAATGGCCTTGCCGGAACTTTTGCCGAAGGGCTTTCATTCGATTTTACCGGCACCTACAATCTGCTGCCCTGCTATTTTCAACCCGCCGATTCAGCTTTCCCTGTGATGCGTGCTGACGAATATCAGGAAATATACACCATGACAGCCTGCGAAACCAGTACTTATAAAACAGTGGGATCACTCCTTGAATTTGGAAGTTTTGGAAATGAAAATGCAAATGAGGAACGAAAAATACTATTGACAGGCATAATCGAATTTTTTGGTTTGCAGAATTATATCAGTTCAGCCCCGGATCAATTTGATCACAGTGAAAACCTATTAATCGTGCAGCCTATGCCTAATCCTTTCACTGACATCGTAAATCTTAATATTCTGACCAACCAGACGGGAAATTTTGTAATCAGCATTTTTAATATCAACGGAGAGCCCGTTGGACAATCCAAAACTTTCCATTTTTTGACAGGTGAGCAGAACCCGGTTAAACTTGATCTAAGTAAAGAGGCAGGTATCAATCTTCCGGCCGGTATCTATTTTTACAGAATCATTTCAGGCAGCAACACAGCTAACGGAAAACTGATAAAGATTAAATAGGGGCTGATGCAAAACCCCAAAAGTCCATTTTGAAAGCAAATATTTCGGTGCGCCTGTCCCGTCCTTCGGGGCTGCACTTTAAAAATTCCTTTTATTTGTTTTTGAAAAATGAAAGGTATCTTTTTAGTTTGCATGAATTTAGATGTTTATCTGCAACCCCAAGTTACTTTTATTTCAGGTAAAGTCCTTATTTTTACAAACGCCGATAAAAATTGTAGCTTTGCAGTCAGAATATCAACAACATCTCAGTATGACCTATCACAATAATTATGGCGGCCTTGATGCCGGTTATACCAGTCTTGAACATTCCAGGGTTGTAGTTCTGCCGGTACCTTATGACGAAACCAGTACCTGGGGAAAAGGTGCCGATAAAGGGCCGGAGGCTATTCTTGAAGCCTCTGCCAACATGGAGCTTTACGATATTGAAACCAACTCCGAAATTTACAAGATCGGGATTTTTACCGCTCCACCGGTTATTGAAAAATCCTCTCCCGAAAAAATGGTTAATGCAGTCCATCGGGAAACACTGAAGTATCTGAACCAAGGGAAGTTTATTGTCGGACTGGGGGGTGAACATTCGGTAACAACAGGATTTGTGAGAGCTCATGCCGAATTGTACAAAAACCTGACTGTGCTTCAACTGGATGCCCATACCGATTTGCGTCCGGAATACGAAGGCAGTCCATACAATCATGCATGTGTGATGTCGCGTGTAGCCGAAATATGTCCGTTTGTTCAGGTGGGAATTCGCAGCATGGATAGTATTGAAAAACCATTTCTAAAACAGGAAAAGCTTTTTCTTGCCGAACATATTCATGGCCGTAGTGACTGGCATCAAAAAGTGGCAGATCAGCTGACCGAAAACGTTTTTATCACCATAGACCTGGATGTTTTTGATCCGTCAATAATGCCATCGACAGGTACTCCCGAACCAGGCGGGATGCTTTGGTACGATGTTATTGCCTTATTGCGCCTCGTTGCCGGACAAAGAAAGATCGTAGGATTTGACGTAGTTGAACTGGCTCCGTCTGAAATAAACAAAGCACCGGACTTTATGGCATCAAAACTGATTTACAAGCTATTGAGCTATATTTTTCAAACAGGCAGATAATCATTCAAAATAAACGAACATAACATGGAAAAGAAAAAATTATTAAAAGAAACAGTAAAACACGTTGACATCAAGTCGTTTGATGCTACACCAATTATTGATGCCATGCGGGAAATGTCGTTCACATCACGTGATACCGCTTCGGCAGCTGATATTCTCCAGCGCATGATTAAAGATACCGACTGCACAATATGGCTCACCCTGGCAGGAAGTACAAGTGCAGGTGGCTGTATGCAGGTTTATGTGGATATGATTAAGCATAATATGATTGATGCCGTGGTAGCTACGGGAGCTTCCATCGTTGACATGGACTTTTTTGAAGCTTTGGGATTTAAGCATTACAAAGGCTCACCCTGGGTTGACGATAAAGTTCTGCGATCTCTCTACATCGACAGAATTTACGATACCTATATTGACGAGGAAGAATTGCAAAAGTGTGATGAAACCACCAAGATGATTGCTGACAACCTGGAACCGCGCCCATATTCTTCAAGGGAGTTCATCCGCGAAATGGGGCGTTATCTCACCAGACATTCCGTAAAAAAAGACTCACTGGTACAAACAGCATTTGAACACAATGTGCCCATATTCTGCCCGGCTTTCTCTGACTCCAGTGCAGGTTTTGGTCTCGTTAAACATCAGTGGGAGAAACCAGAAAAGCATGTCTCCATTGACTCAGTTAAAGATTTTCTTGAGCTTACCAAAATAAAAATAGCAGCCGGAACCAGCGGATTATTTATGATTGGAGGCGGAGTCCCCAAAAATTTTGCCCAGGACACAGTCGTATGTGCTGAAATCCTTGGCAATGATGTACCCATGCATAAATATGCTGTGCAAATTACCGTTGCCGATTCAAGAGACGGCGCCTGCTCCAGCTCAACACTGAAAGAAGCTGCTTCATGGGGCAAAGTCGATACCGTTTTCGAACAAATGGTTTATGCCGAAGCTACATCTATCCTTCCTCTTATCATCAGCTATGCCTACCATAAAGGTGACTGGAAAAACCGTAAAAAATGGGAATGGACTAAAATGCTTGATAAATAATACTTTATCAACTTTTAGAGTATAAAGTGGCTGTTTTAAAAGTTTGTTTTATCCTTTAAGATTGAAAACCTGAAACTGAATGCTTTTGAAACCACTATTGTCCAATTAAAAATGAAAGCAATTAGTTCTACTTTAACAGATTAAAAATATCCACACATTATTGATAATTAATTGATTAAATATATTTTGGTGTTCAAAAAATGTCTATTTTTACTGCACAGAAAAACAAGCCATTCGTTCTATAAAATGTTTAACACAACGTAAAAATAACAAAAATTATGGAAAAACACTGGTCTTCTTAGCACGGAGACTAATGTTCCATATTGCTGATTATCAGCAGCATTTCATCAACAGAACCAAAAACAATTTCATTAAAGCAGAAACTTACATCAAGGGTATTGTGAAAAGCGAACTACGGAACATCGGACGAATTTCTGAGGATACAGGTGCTGATGATCACCAGATGCAACACTTTATTACTGAATCAAATTGGGAAGCTCGTAAAGTAATCAACCAGGTAGCTACTGAAGTAAGTACAATTTTGCCAAAAAGAAAGTTGACCGGATTAATCATTGATGAAAGTGGCCGGGTAAAAAAAGGCGACAAGAGCGTAGGAGTAGGCTGGCAATACTGTGGAAATGTAGGAAATGTGGGAAAAATTTCCAATAGCCAGGTAGCTGTTTTTGCGTGTTTAAGCAATGGCGACTTCGCATCCATGGTTGATGACAGATTGTATTTACCCAAAGATTGGTGTGATGATCCCGACAGGTGCGATGAAGCAGGTATTCCAAAAGAGAGCCGTGGCTTTAAAACGAAGTTAGAATTAGCTGTTGACATCATCCATCAACAAGTTGCAAATACGAATTATTAATTAAAAATTACGTAATTCGTAATTCGTAATTGAAATTGATTTTATTGGTGCTGACGGATACTATGGAAACGATGTCAACTTTGCCAGCAAGATAGAGGAACTGGGATATTTGTACATGGTGGATATCCATTCAGATCAGAACATTTATTTGGAACCTGCGGAACTGATCGTTCCCGAGCGCAAAAGCAAACTTTTTAATCGACATTTAAAACATCAACGAGATATAAATTACTCATTCTCCAAAACTTAAATGTGTTAAATTAGAATTAATCCTGAAATTTTTAAAGAAAATCCATTGCAGTTTAAAAATAAAATGCTAAATTTGCAGCAAATGAATAATTCAAGTTTTCATAAACAACGTTGTGAAACATGACACTTATCAAAATTTGCAGGGCAAAAGGGAAAAAGGACAGGTACACGCTTCTTTCCCGGAAATTGCTGGAGTTGCTCCGCTACTATTACAGGAAGTACAAGCCCG
>ERZ795053.1108-NODE-1108-length-34498-cov-8.982899_pt1 | contig 34498 bp, 32 predicted proteins | sample MGYA00375137_ERZ795053 | MGnify/ENA primary metagenome ERZ795053 (study PRJEB30182, sample SAMN05720284) | activated sludge metagenome | isolation source: Anaerobic digester | place: Hong Kong | collected 2014-12-17 ...
ATAAGGTGGTCGCGGCGATGCGGCTGGTTTTCTGTAGGAGCGCCGGCAGGCGCGAACGGGCGGCGGTCCATGCGCCGCCGCTCTCTTCGTCGCCGGATTCGCGCCTTCCGGAGCTCCTGCATGGGGTGGTCGCGGCGACGCGGTGGGCGCTCCTGCAAAGGGGGGGGGGAGATCAGCGCTTCTTGCTGCGCTTGGCGGATCGCTTCTCGCCCGGGCGCGCCTTGGTCTTGGGCGACTTGAGGCGGGGTTCGCCGCTGCGGGCCTTGCTGGTGTTGAGCTTGAGGCCGGGCTGGCGGGCGGCGGTGGCGGCGAGCGGGAGCAGGCTGGTCACCTCGAGCGCGCCGTCCGGATCGATGCCGTCGGGCACCAGCAGCGAATAGCCTTCGCCCGGCCGGCTGCCGGGGCCGAGGCCGTTGAGCTTGCGCAGCTCGGCCGAGCTTAGCCCGTGGCGGGCGGCGACCGCCTCGAGGGTCTCGCCCGCGGCCATCACGTGCATCCGCCATTCGCCGTCGTCCTCGTCGAGCTCGGCGAGACCTTGCTGCAGCTGCTCGGCGCGGTCGGTAGGGACGATGAAGATCTGCCCCGGTGTGGTCACCGCCGGGCGGTTGAAGCTCGGGTTGAGGGCGAGGAACTCGTCCAGCGGCATGCCGGAGAGCTTCGCCGCGGTAGCGAGGTCCACGCCGATGGGCGCCTCGACGCTGACGAAGTGCAGCTCGTTGGCGACATAGGGCAGCTCGAAGTGGAAGAGCTCGGGCTCGGAGACGATGTTCTTGATCGCCTGCAGCTTGGGCACGTAGTTGCGCGTCTCGTCGGGCATGCGCAGGTGCTCGTATTCGAGCGGCAGGCCGTCCTCGGCGTTGCGCTTGAGCGCGCGCTGCACCGCGCCTTCGCCCCAGTTGTAGGACGCGAGCGCAAGGTGCCAGTCGCCGTGCATCTCGTAGATGCGCTGCAGGTAGTCGAGCGCGGCGTTGGTCGAGGCGATCACGTCGCGGCGCTCGTCCACCCAGTGGTCCTGGGTGAGGTTGTAGTGCTTGCCGGTGGAGGGGATGAACTGCCACAGGCCGGAGGCGTGCGCGCGCGAGTAGGCCATCGGGTTGTAGCTGCTCTCGACCATCGGCAGCAAGGCGATCTCGGTGGGCATGCCGCGGCGCTCGAGTTCGTCGACGATGTAGTAGAGGTAGCGCCCGCCGCGCTCGAAGACCTGCTTGAGGAAGCGCGGGCGGTTGAGGTAGAAGCTCTGCTGGTCCATCACGCGCTGGCTGTCGAGGTCGGGCATGCCGAAGCCGCGGCGGATGCGGTCCCAGATGTCGTGGGCGTCGCGAGTGAGGTCGAGCGTAAGCACCCGCGCCGTCTCGGGCGCGGGCATCGCGGCCAGCGTGCCTTCAGCCGCGTCGCCGATCCGCAGCGAGGTGGCCGGAAGCGGGGCAGGAGCGTTGTCCTGGCCTGCCACGGGTGGGGCGAGAACGGCCAGGGCGAGGGCGCAGGCGGCCAGCAACGGGCCGCGCCTGCGGCTGCCGCGGGCAATGGCGGCACGAAGATCGGAGGAAGTCATCGGGGCTCAGAAGCGGTCCTTCCAGGCACGCAGCGCCGCGAGGCACTCGAGCGCATCCTGCGGGCGGCTGCCGGCCTGGGCGGCGACGGCCTCGATCACCCCGGGCTGCTCGCAGCGCAGGAAGGGGTTGATCGCCCGCTCGCGGGCGATGGTGCTCGGCAGGGTGGGTTCGCCGCGGGCGCGCAGGGCCTCGCAGTGCGCGGCCCAGGCATCGCGTTCGGCGTTGTCGGGCTCGGCCGCGCGGGCGAAGGCCAGGTTGGACAGCGTGTATTCGTGGGTGCAATACACCCGGGTGTCGGGGGGCAGGGCGGCCAGGCGGGCGAGCGAGCGCCCGAGCTGGGCCGGCGTGCCTTCGAAGAGCCGGCCGCAGCCGGCGGAAAAGAGCGTATCCCCGCAGAACACCAGGCCGGGCTCGATGTCCATGCCCACGTAGGCCACGTGGCCGGCGGTGTGCCCGGGCACGTCGAGCACGCGCAGCGTGAGGGCGGGTGCGGGCAGGTGGATCTCGTCGCCGTCGGCGACGGCATGGACGACACCCGCGATCGACTCGCGCGCGGGGCCGTACACCGGTACACGATGGCTCGCCACCAGCGCGCCGATGCCGCCGGTGTGGTCGGGATGGTGGTGGGTGACCAGGATCGCGGTGAGCGTGAGGCCGTGCTCGCGCAGGGCTTCCTCGACCGGGGTCGCGTCGCCCGGATCGACCACCAGGGCATGGCGGCCGTCGTGGACGAGCCAGATATAGTTATCGCGGAAGGCGGGAATAGGGATAATGTCCATCCCGCGAATTGTGAGGACCTGAGTGCCGATGTCAATCCTCCGGCTCGAGGAATGGCTGCAGACCCCGCAGGGGCGCTACCTGCTCGACTGGGAGCAGGATGGGCTGGACCGCCTGGTGGCGGACATCTTCGGCTATCACGCGGTGCAGCTCGGCCTGCCCGGGTTGGAGTTGCTGCGCGCCAATCGCATGCCGCGCCGGATCAACTGCGGCCCGCAAGGCCGCGACCTGTGCTGCAGCGAATACGAGCTGCCCTTCGCCACCGGCAGCCTCGACTTGGTGCTGCTGCCGCACGTGCTCGAGTTTTCCGCGCACCCGCATCGGGTGCTGCGCGAGGTCGAGCGCGTACTGGTGCCCGAGGGCAGCGTGGTGATCAGCGGCCTCAACCCGATCAGCCTTTGGGGCTTGCGCCGCCTGGTGGCGCGCCGCGGTGCCGAGGCGCCGTGGAGCGGGCACTACCGCTCGGCGATGCGCATCCGCGACTGGCTCACCCTGCTCGGCTTCGAGATCCAGGAGAGCCGCTTCGGCTGCTACGCCCCGCCCTTGCGCACTCCGCGATGGCTGGAGCGCTGGCGCTGCATCGACCGCGCCGGCTCGCGCTGGTGGCCGGTGCTGGGGGCGGGCTACCTGCTGCACGGGATCAAGCGGGTGCAGGGCATGCGGCTGATCACCCCCCACTGGCGCGGCCGCAAGGCCGTGGCCAAACGACTTTCGCCGGTCGCCCAGCGCGACGGCTCGACGAGGAACATGCAGTAGCGATGGAAGAAGTGGATATCTATACCGACGGCGCCTGCAGCGGCAATCCGGGACCCGGGGGCTGGGGCGCGATCCTGCGTTCCGGCGCGCACGAGAAGGAGATCTGGGGCGGCGAGCCGGCGACGACCAACAACCGCATGGAGCTGCTCGCGGTGATCCGCGCCCTCGAGGCGCTCAAGCGCCCGGTGGCGGCGCGGGTGCACACCGACAGCCAGTACGTGCAGAAGGGAATCTCGGAGTGGATCCACGGCTGGAAGGCGCGTGGCTGGAAGACGGCCTCGAAGGAGCCGGTGAAGAACGCCGACCTGTGGCGGGCGCTCGACGAGGCGGCGTCGCGCCACCAGGTGAAGTGGCTGTGGGTGCGCGGCCATAACGGCCACCCCGAGAACGAACGCGCCGACGCGCTCGCGCGCCGCGGCGTGGATGCGGTGCGCAAGTCCGGCGCCGTGGTGGAATGCTGAGGAGCTGCCGGCAATGAGACAGATCGTCCTCGACACCGAAACCACCGGCCTCGACTGGCGCAACGGCGACCGTGTCATCGAGATCGGCTGCGTCGAGCTGCTCGACCGCGGCCTTACCGGCCGCCACTACCACGTGTACATCAACCCCGGGCGCGGCATCGACGCCGAGGCGGTGGCGGTGCACGGCATCACCGAGGAGTTCCTCGCCGACAAGCCGAAGTTCTCCGATATCGTCGCCGACTTCGAGGACTTCGTGCGCGACGCCGAGCTGGTGATCCACAACGCGAGCTTCGACGTCGGCTTCCTGGACGCCGAGCTCGACCGCCTCGGGCGCGCCAGGCTGGGCGTGCTGTGTGCCGGGGTCATCGACACGCTCAAGCTCGCCAAGGAGCAGAACCCGGGCAAGAAGGCCTCGCTCGACGCCCTGTGCGACCGCTACGAGATCGACAACGCGCACCGCGAGCTGCACGGCGCGCTGCTCGACGCGGAGCTGCTCGCCGAGGTCTTCCTGGCAATGACGCGCGGCCAGGAGAGCCTGATGATCGGGCTCGACGACGAGCCCTCGGCGCGCGAGGCCGACAGCGAAGGCGCCCCCCTGTTGCGCGCCGCGATTCCGGTTCTGCGCGCGAGCGCGGAGGAATGCACCGCCCATGACGCGGTGCTCGCGGAGATCGCGAAGGCGAACAAGGGGCTGTGCCTTTGGTTGCCGCCAGAGGGGGATCCGGCGCAGGCGGGCTGAGGCATGCATCCGCGGCGGGGGCCGCCAGGGGGCGACCCTGGCGATCGCCGCGCAGGCCGGGCATCGAAGGCTGCACTCCGCCTTCGCACCCGGCGAGACGTGCAGCGGTGACTTTCAGCGCTCGTCGCGGCGAACCTTCTCGAGACCCTTGAGGATGTCGTGGCGGGAGAGCTGGCCGATCAGGCGCGAGCCCTCGACCACCGGCAGGCTGCGGTAGTTCTTGGACAGGAAAAGCTCGATCGCGTCGATCAGGCTCGCGCTCGCCGAGATCGACGTGACGTCGCGGCTCATGAAGTCTTCCACCGTGCCCTCGTCGCGACGGAAATACGAGGCGTCGAGCGCCGCCTTGAGGCAGTCCTTCTCGGACAGGAAGCCGACCAGGCGCTGGTTCTCGTCGACGACCGGCGCACCGCTGAGGCCGCGCTTGAGGAGGAGATGAACCGCCTTGAGCAGGTCGGTATTGGGCGAAAAGGCGAGGTGATCGCCGACCATGTAGTCCTTGACGAGCAGCGAACCGAGCATCATGTCTCCCGGGAATCAGTGTTGTTGTTCGGCCTGCGCCGCCAGCGCGCGGGCCTGGCGCTTCGAGCACGGCTTCTTGCAGCCGAACTCGCAGTCCTGGCCCATCGCGCCGAGCCCGCCGCAGCTTCCGGCGATCGGCTTGCGGCCGAAGAGGACGCCGATCGCCATCGCCAGGATCACGAGGCCGACGACGAGCAGGGTGATCAGGAAAGTGTTCATCGTTTCCAACCTATCGGGTTGCGGATGTTCAGGCATCCGAACGTGTGGACAATAACGCGGGCCGGCGGGTTCTGGCCATGGGGGCGTGCGCCCTGGATCCAGCACTGCCAGCTCGGCCGCGCCTCACATGCGTAACACGCCGCCGGGCAAGCTGCCCGCGACCTCCAGGCGAGTCACCGTGGGCAGCAGGTCGAGGCCGGTCTCGGTCTTCAGCTGGCGGGCACGCTCGCGCAGTTCCTCGACGGCGCGCTCGATCGGCTCGCCCGCCGCGCCGAAGGCGACGACGTTGCCGCTGTCACAGGACGGGAAGGCGAGCGCGCGGTCTTCGTAGGCGCGCACGATGCGCTCCAGGCTGGCCTTGTAGCCGCGCGAGCGGCCGAAGAGGTTCACCGCCATGATCCCGCGCGCCGACAGCCGCGCGCGCACCGCCTGATGGAAGGGCTCGGTGTCGAGCACGCCGGCGCGGGCGTTGCGGTCGAAGCCGTCGACCAGCACGTAGTCCCATTCCTCATCGTGCTCGAGCACGAACTGCGCACCGCAGCCGATATGCACCGAGAAGCGCGCGTCCTCCGTCGGCAGCTTGAAGAACTGGCGCGCGGCGGCGACCACCGCGGGCGCGATCTCGACCACGCGGATCCTGGCCTGCGGCAGGTGGTGATGCACGAAGCGCGCCAGAGAGGCCGCGCCCAGGCCGATGATCAGCACCTTGCGCGGCCAGTGCGCGCCGTCGGCGGCGAGACCGTCGCGCAGCAGCAGGCCGGCCATCATCTCGCGGGTGTAGGCGAGCTCGAGGGCGTAGGGCTTGCGGATGCGCATCGCACCCTGGATCCAGTCGGAGCCGAAGTGCAGGTAGCGCACGCCGGCTTCTTCGGAGATGTCGATGGGGAGATTCATGGGGTGGGAGGCGTCAGGGGTGAGGTATGAGGAGCGGTGGGTGCGGGGGGCTCGCGGTGGTGTCGGGCGCTGGGGGGCCGGTTAGGGGCTGGGGGATGATCCGGAGTGCGCCGCTCAGCCGGCGGCCAGGCGCTTGAGGGCGTACAGGCGTTCGAGCGCCTCGCGCGGGGTGAGCGCGTCGGGGTCGATGTCGGCGAGCTCGGTGAGCACCGGGTGCGACAGCGGTGCGTCCTCCGGTTCGGGCAGGTCGGCGAAGAGGTCGGCCTGCGGGCCGGCGTCGATCTCGCGGTTCTCCAGCGCGCGCAGCCGGCGCTTGGCGTCGCGGATCACCGTGGCCGGGATGCCGGCGAGGGCGGCGACCTCGATGCCGTAGCTCTGGCTCGCCGGGCCTTCCTCCAGCGCGTGCAGGAAGACGATGCGGTGGCCGTGCTCGACCGCATCCAGGTGCACGTTGGCGCACTCGGGGTAGTCGGCGTTGAGCCGGGTGAGCTCGAAGTAGTGGGTGGCGAACAGCGTCAGCGCGCGCGACTTCTCCAGCAGGTGGCGGGCGATCGCGAAGGCGAGCGCGAGGCCGTCGAAGGTCGAGGTGCCGCGGCCGATCTCGTCCATCAGCACCAGGCTGCGCTCGGTGGCGCCGTGCAGGATGGCGGCGGCCTCGGTCATCTCGACCATGAAGGTCGAGCGCCCCGAGGCGAGGTCGTCCGAGGCGCCGATGCGGGTGAAGATGGCGTCCAGGGGCCCGAGCTCGGCGGCGTCCGCCGGCACGAAGCTGCCGACGTGGGCGAGCAGGCAGATCAGCGCCACCTGGCGCATGAAGGTCGATTTGCCGCCCATGTTGGGACCGGTGATCATCAGCATGCGGCGGGTGGCGGCCAGGCGCGCGTCGTTGCGGATGAAGCTTTCGACCTGGCGCTCGACCACCGGATGGCGGCCGCCGACGATGTTCAAGCCTGGGGTGTCGACGAAGCGCGGCTGCACGTAGCCGTAGCGCAGCGCGGCCTCGGCCAGCGCGGCGAGGCCGTCGAGCAGGGCGAGCGCACGCGCGATGCGCTGCAAAGTCGGGATGTGCGCGGCGAGCACGTCCAGCACCTGGTCGAAGAGCAGCTTCTCGCGTGCCAGCGCGCGCTCGTTGGCCGACAGCGCCTTGTCCTCGAAGGCCTTGAGCTCGGGCGTGATGTAGCGCTCGGCGTTCTTCAGCGTCTGGCGGCGGCGGTAGTCGTCGGGCACCTTGTCGGCGTTGGCGCGGCTGACCTCGATGTAGAAGCCGTGCACCTTGTTGAACTCGACCTTGAGCCCGGGAATGCCGCTGCGCTCGCGCTCGCGGGTCTCCAGCGCCATCAGGAACTCGCCGCAGTTGGTCTGGATGCCGCGCAGCTCGTCGAGCTCGGCATCGAAGCCGGGGGCGATCACGCCGCCATCGCGCACCATGGCGGCGGGCTCGGCGGCGATGGCGTGCTGCAGCAGCGCGAGCGGCTCGGGGGCGATGGCGAGCGCGCCGACGATCTCGGCGAGCAGCGGCGCGCGGCAAGGGGCGAGCGCGGCGGCGAGCTCGGGCAGCCGCAGCAGGCTCTCGCGCAGCGCCGAGAGGTCGCGCGGGCGCGCGCTGCGCAGCGCGATGCGGGCGGTGATGCGGTCGACGTCGGCCACGCCACGCAGCGCGCCGCGCACTGCGAAGGCGACGCGGCCGTCGCGGCCGGCCAGCGCCAGGCCGGCGGCGCCGGCGCCCTGCGCCACTGCGCCGCCCCCTGTACCGCCCGCCTCGACGTTCATGTCCGCTTCGGCCGCACCCACCAGCTCGGCCACCGCGGCATGGCGCGCGGCGGGCTCGGCGCGCTCGCGCAGCGGGTGGTGCAGGGCATGGCGCAGCCAGCGCGAGCCCATGCTGGTCACGCAGGTGTCGAGCAGCGACAGCAGGGTCGGCGAGGACTCGCCGCGCAGGGTCTCGGTGAGTTCCAGGTTGCGCCGGGTGGCGGCGTCCAGGCGCAGGGTTTCGGATTCGCGCTCGACGACGAGGCCGGTGACGTGGGCGAGCGTCTGGCGCTGGGTGGCCTGGGCGTAGTCGTACAGGGCCGCGGCGGCGCCGAGCGCCACCGGCAGGTCCTCGACGCCGAAGCCGGCGAGGTCGCGGGTGCCGAAGTGGGTGGTGAGCAGGCGCGTGCCGGTCTCGGCATCGAACTGCCAGTCGGCCAGCCGGCGCTGCGCGGGGGCGAGCGCGTCGAGGAGCGGCAGGGCGAGGCCGTCGGGCACCAGCACTTCGGCCGGGCGCAGGCGCTCGAACTGCGCCTGCAGCGCATCCGACGGGCACTGCATGAGGCGGAAGTCGCCGTTCGCGAGGTTCAGCCACGCTAGCCCGAGCACGCCGCGGTGCAGGCTGGCGGCGAGCAGCAGGGAATCGCGGCGGTCGTCGAGCAGCGCGGCGTCGGTCAGCGTGCCGGGGGTGACGATGCGGCTCACCGCGCGCTCCATCGGCCCCTTGGTCGCGCCCGGCTCGCCCACCTGCTCGGCGATCACCACCGATTCGCCGAGTTTGACCAGGCGGGCGAGGTATTGCTCGACCGCGTGGAAGGGCACGCCCGCCATGCGGATCGGCTTGCCGCCCGACTGGCCGCGGGTGGTGAGCGTGATGTCGAGCAGGCGCGCGGCCTTCTCGGCGTCGTCGAAGAAGAGCTCGTAGAAGTCGCCCATGCGGTAGAAGAGCAGGGTGTCCGGATGCTGCTGCTTGATCCGGAGGTACTGCTGCATCATTGGCGTGTGGGCGCCGATCTCGGCCTCGCTCAGGGCGGCGGGGCGGATGGCGGTGTCGTCGAAGGGCGGCTTGCGGATTGCCAATTGAAGAAACCTCCCGGTTGCCGTGCTGTCGTCAGCATAGGCAGGATTATCACCGTGGATCGAAGGAAGGACCGACTTGAACACCCCGGACGCCGACACCCGCCGCATCGGCCGCAGGCTGGGCCTGCTGGCGACGCTCGCCTTTCTCGCGCTGGGCTGGGTGAGCTTCGACGGCGCGATCGAGCGCCGCGAGGACCCCAACCGCAATCTCGTGGTCGCCCCCGGCGCCAGCGAGCTGGTGCTGCAGCGCAACCGCGCCGGGCACTACCTGCTGCCGGGCGAGATCAACGGCCGTCCGGTGCGCCTGCTGCTCGACACCGGCGCCACACAGGTGTCGGTGCCCGCGCGCCTCGCCGCGGAACTGGGACTGCAGGCGGGCGCGCCGGCGTCGGTGCGGACCGCCAACGGCGCGGTGACGGTGCGCCAGACGCGCATTCCGCGCCTCGCCTTCGGCCCCTTCGAGTTCCGCGACGTGGCCGGTCACCTCAACCCGGGCATGCAGGGCGACGAGGTGCTGCTCGGCATGTCTGCTTTGCGTCACCTGGAGTTCACCCAGCGCGGCGATACGCTGACCCTGCGCGCGCCGGGTTCTCCGGGGGCGTCCTGAGCGGCGGTCCTCAGGCCTGCAGATTGGCCGGGCGCCAGGCCTGGATGATCGGCAGCAGCTGGCCGAAGATCTTCGGCGAGCCCGCGACGAGGTTGCCGGTGGCGAGGTAGTTGGCCTCGCCCGAGAGGTCGGACACCAGGCCGCCGGCCTCCTGGATCAGCAGTACGCCTGCCGCCATGTCCCACGGCGACAGACCCATCTCCCAGAAGCCGTCGAAGCGGCCCGCGGCCACGTAGGCGAGGTCGAGCGAGGCGGCGCCCGGGCGGCGGATGCCGGCGGTCTTCTGGGTGAGCTCCTTGAACATTGCCAGGTAGGCGTCGACGTGGTCGAACTGGCGGAAGGGAAAACCGGTCCCGATCAGCGACTCGTTGAGGCGGGTGCGGCGCGAGACGCGGATGCGGCGGTCGTTGAGGAAGGCACCGGCGCCGCGCGAGGCGGTGAACATCTCGTTGGTGTTGGGATCGTAGACCACCGCGTGCTCGAGCACGCCGTTCTTGGTCTGCGCGATCGAGACCGCGTACTGCGGCATGCCATGGATGAAGTTGGTGGTGCCGTCGAGCGGATCGATGATCCAGGTGAACTCGCTCTCCGGTCCGGACTCGCCGGACTCCTCTGCTAGAATCCCGTGCCCCGGGAAGGCGTCGCGCAGCACCTCGATGATCGCCTGCTCGGCGGCGCGGTCGACCTCGGTGACGAAGTCGTTGGGCGACTTGGACTGCACGGTCAGCAGATCGAGCTGGGTCGACGCGCGGTTGATGACGGTCGCGGCGCGACGGGCGGCCTTGACGGCGATGTTCAGGGTGGGATGCATGCGGAGCGGTCTCGGTTAAAGAATCGGGGCCTGCCACGTGCGCCGGGTGCGCGCCGCCGCCCGCTTCATCGAGCCGCCGCGCGGCCCTCGGGCCACGTTCCGGGCAGGCAGCCCGGCAAATTCGGAAAACGCGGAATTTTAATATGAATCGCCCCCTTGCGCTCGACCGCATCCGCGTCGTGCTGTCCCGTACCAGCCACCCCGGCAACATCGGCGCCGCTGCGCGCGCGATGAAGACCATGGGCCTGCGCGAGCTCTGGCTGGTCGCGCCGGAGTCCTTTCCCGACGAGGTCGCCAGCGCGCGCGCCTCGGGTGCGGCCGACCTGCTGGAGAAGGCGCGCGTGGTCGACACCCTGGAGGAGGCGCTCGCCGACACGGTTTTCTCGGCGGCGCTCACCGCGCGTCGGCGCGAGCTATCGCTGCCGCGCCTGCAGGCGCGCGACGCGGCGGTGGAGCTGGTGGGGCGCACGCAGGACGGCGCGGTGGCGCTGGTGTTCGGCAACGAGACCAGCGGGCTCACCAACGAGGAAGCCGCCCTGTGCAGCCTTCCCGTGACCATCCCCACCGACGCGGAGTTCTCGTCGCTGAACCTCGGCGCGGCGGTGCAGGTGCTGGCCTACGAGTTGCGCATGGCCGCGCTCGGCGATGCTGCCGCGCCTGCCGACCCGCAGCCCGAGCCGGCCACCCATGCCGACTTCGAGGGCTTCATGGCCCACCTCGAGCGCGCCGTCACCGCCAGTGGCTTTCATGACCCCGCCAACCCCAAGCGCCTGCTGCCGCGCATGCGGCGCCTGTTCAACCGCGTGCGGCTCGAGCGCGAGGAGGTCGCCCTGCTGCGCGGCATGCTCACCACCTTCGAGACCCCCCGCCGCCGCGGCTGATCGCTGCACACTGCGCGGACGATCTTGCGGGGGTTCTTGTAGGAGCGCCGGCAGGCGCGAAGACCACGCCAGGGATGCCCCCCGCGTCGATTGCGCGACCGCCCGGCTCGCGGCTTGCGCCGCCCCTGCAGACGTCCGGAAGCACGGCGGTTTCTGTAGGAGCGCCGGCAGGCGCGAACAAGGCCGCGGGGGAAGGGACGCGCGTCGGGTGACCGTGCGCCGCTTTCGCGCCTGCCGGCGCTCCTACAGAAACCGGCGCGGGTCGGAAGCTTTTGTAGGAGCACCGGCAGGGGCGAACGCGGCTGCGCGCAAGGCGCGGGCTTTCGGGGGTGCGGTATAGTCGATTAAAATGATCGGGAATTGGTGTCCCGCCCGCTTGGGCGGTGCCGCTCCGCTTTCTTGTTTCTGCGCACACCCGGGAGTCCCTTCATCATGTTCAGCCGCCTCCGAGAAGACCTGGCCAGCGTCCGCGAGCGCGACCCCGCCGCGCGCTCCACGCTCGAGGTGCTGACCTGTTACCCCGGCATCCACGCGCTGATGTTCCATCGCCTCGCCCACGGCGCCTGGCGCCGCGGCTGGTTTTGGGCGGGGCGCTTCGCCAGCCACATCGGCCGCCTGCTTACCGGGATCGAGATCCACCCCGGTGCCAGGATCGGCCGCCGCGTGTTCATCGACCACGGCATGGGCGTGGTGATCGGCGAGACCGCGGAGATCGGCGACGACTGCACGATCTACCAGGGGGTCACGCTCGGCGGCACCTCGCTCTACCGCGGCACCAAGCGCCACCCCACCTTGGGGCGCGGCGTGGTGGTGGGCGCGGGCGCGAAGGTGCTCGGCGGCTTCACGGTGGGCGACGGCGCCAAGGTCGGCTCCAACGCGGTGGTGGTCAAGCCGGTGCCCGCCGGCGCCACCGCGGTGGGCAACCCCGCCCGCATCCTCGATTCCGAGCGCGATGCCGCGCGCGAGCAGAAGGCCGAGCAGATCGGCTTCAGCGCCTACGGCGTGACCCGCGACATGGACGACCCGGTCGCCAAGGCGCTGCACGGACTGCTCGACCATTCGGTGGAGACCGACCGCCGTCTGCAGGCCATCCTCGCGCGCCTCGAGGCCGCCGGGATCAAGCTCGACGACACCGTGGCGCCGAACGACGATTTCGACCCGGGGCGCCTGTCGCGGATGGTGGATTGAGCAGCACGCGCCCTCCGCGTCGATGGACCGACGGCCGCTTTCGCGCCTGCCGGCGCTCCTACAAGTGCTCCCGACCCGCGCCGGTTCCTGTAGGAGCGCCGGCAGGCGCGAAAGCGGCGCTCGGCCACCCGACGCGCATCCCTTCCCCCGCGGCCCATTCGCGCCTGCCGGCGCACCTCCAAGTGCTCGCGACCCGCGCCGGCTTCTGTAGGCGCCGGCAGGCGCGAGAGCAGCGCACGGGGTCGGCCTACCTCCATCTCTGCGCTGCTTTGGCGCCGCGCCTGCAAGGGCGCACCTTCATCCTCGATTAGTTGACCGTTTTTGTCGGGATCCATATACTCGACCAAAATGATGGGATATTCGGCGGCCCACGGCACGCGCGAGCCCGGACAGCCTTCGAGGAGAGCCTCATGCGACTTACGACCAAGGGACGGTTTGCGGTGACCGCGATGATCGACCTGGCTGCACGCCAGGGGGATGGCCCTGTCACGCTGGCGGGCATCGCCGAGCGCCAGAGCATTTCGCTGTCCTACCTCGAGCAGCTCTTCGGCAAGCTGCGCAGGCACAAGCTGGTCAACAGCGTGCGCGGCCCCGGCGGCGGCTACCGTCTGGCGCGAGCGATGGACGAGATCACCGTCGCCGACATCATCATCGCGGTCGACGAGCCGATGGACGCCACCCAGTGCGGCGGCAAGGAGAACTGCCACGACGACCACGTGTGCATGACCCACCACCTGTGGTCCAACCTCAACCAGCGCATCTACGCCTACCTCGACTCGGTGAGCCTGGAGGCGCTGGTCAAGCATCAGGTGCGGCCCGACCCCGACATGACGGTGCTCAAGAGCGTGCGCCGGCGCAGCCGCATGCCGGTGCACGAGATCGCCGCCGTCTGACCCGAGGCGCGCATGAGCTTCACCCCCGCCTACCTCGACTGGAACGCGACCACGCCGCTCGACCCGGCCGTGCGCGAGGCCATGCTGCCCTGGCTCGGCGCGGCCGAGCCGGTGCGCTTCGGCAACGCCTCGAGCCGCCACGAGTACGGCCGCCAGGCGCGTGCGGCGGTGGACGAGGCGCGCACACGGGTGGCGGAAGCGGTCGGCGCGCACGCGACCGAGGTGATCTTCACCAGCGGCGGTTCGGAGGCCAACAACCTCTTCCTCAAGGGCGCCGCGCCCAACCTCAAGCCGGGCGTGGTCGCGGTGAGCGCGATCGAGCATCCGTGCGTGCGCGAGCCCGCCCGCCAGTTGCGGCGCGCGGGCTGGACGCTGCGCGAGATCGGCGTGGACGATCAGGGCCGGATCGACCTCGCGGACTGGGCTGCGGTGCTCGAATCCCGCCCCGGCCTGGTGTCGGTGATGCTGGCCAACAACGAGACCGGCGTCCTGCAGGACGTGGCCGCGCTGGCGCGCGAGGCGCGCACCAGCGGCGCCTGGTTCCACACCGACGCGGTGCAGGGGCTGGGGAAGGTGGCGGTGGATTTCCGCGCGCTCGGCGTGAACGCGATGACGCTGTCGGCGCACAAGATCGGCGGGCCGCTCGGCGCGGGCGCGCTGGTGGTGGACAAGCGCGTCGAGCTGGCGCCGCTGATCGCCGGTGGCGGGCAGGAGCGCGGGCTGCGCTCGGGCACCGAAAACGTCGCCGCGATCGTCGGCTTCGGCGTGGCCTGCACGCGCGCGGTGGCGCGGCGCGAAGCCGAGGCCGTGCGCCTGGCCGCACTGCGCGACGAACTTTGCGCTGCGCTCGCCGGGCGCGGCGCGAGGATCTTCTCGGTGGCTGCCCCGCGCCTGCCGAATACCGTATTCTTCGCCGTCGAGGACATCGACGGCGAGACCCTGGTCGGCCGCCTGGACCGAGCCGGGTTTGCCTGCGCGAGCGGCTCGGCGTGCTCGAGCGCGAACCCCGAGCCGTCCCACACCCTGCTGGCGATGGGCGTGGAGCCCGGGCTGGCGCGCGCCGCGGTGCGCGTAAGCCTCGGCCGCGACACGCGCGCGGACGACGTGCATAGCTTCATCGAAACCTTCGTCCGAGTGACGGACGAGCTCAAGAGCCTGGCCTCGATCGGGGCCTGAACCGGCCACGCTGGCCATCCACCGAACTCGCTAACGAAGAAAGTGCGGAGAGACACAATGCTGAAGTTCCCCATCTACCTCGACTACTCGGCGACGACCCCGGTCGATCCGCGCGTGGCGGCAAAGATGATCCCCTGGCTGACCGAGCACTTCGGCAACCCGGCGAGCCGCTCGCACGCCTACGGCTGGGAGGCCGAGAAGGCCGTCGAGGATGCGCGCGAACAGGTCGCCGCGCTGGTCAATGCCGACGCCAAGGAGATCATCTGGACCTCGGGCGCGACCGAATCGAACAACCTTGCCATCAAGGGTGCGGCGCACTTCTACCAGGGCAAGGGCAAGCACATCATCACGGTGAAGACCGAGCACAAGGCCGTGCTCGACACGGTGCGCGAGCTCGAGCGCGAGGGCTTCGAGGCGACCTATCTCGACGTGCAGGAGAACGGCCTGATCGACCTCGAGGTGCTCAAGGCGGCGATCCGACCCGACACCATCGTGGTGTCGGTGATGTTCGTGAATAACGAGATCGGCGTCGTCCAGCCGATCGCCGAGATCGGCGAGCTCTGTCGCGAGAAGGGCGTGGTCTTCCACGTCGACGCTGCGCAAGCCACCGGCAAGGTCGACATCGACCTCGACAAGCTCAAGGTCGACCTGATGAGCTTCTGTGCGCACAAGACCTATGGCCCGAAGGGCATCGGCGCGCTCTACGTGCGCCGCAAGCCGCGCGTCCGCCTCGAGGCGCAGATGCACGGCGGCGGCCACGAGCGCGGCCTGCGCTCGGGCACGCTGGCCACCCACCAGATCGTCGGCATGGGCGAGTCCTTCCGTCTCGCCCGCGAGGAGATGGCCGAGGAGAACGCCCGCGTCGGCAAGCTGCGCGACCGCCTCCTCGCCGGCCTCACCGACCTCGAGGCCACCTATGTGAACGGCGACCTCGAGCAGCGCGTGCCGCACAACCTCAACATCTCCTTCGCCTACGTCGAGGGCGAGTCGCTGATCATGGCGGTCAAGGACATCGCGGTCTCCTCCGGCTCGGCCTGTACTTCCGCCAGCCTGGAGCCGTCCTACGTGCTGCGCGCGCTCGGCCGCAACGACGAACTCGCGCACAGCTCGATCCGCTTCACCATCGGCCGCTTCACCACCGAGGAAGAGATCGAATACACGATCAAGCTCCTGCACGACAAGATCGGCAAGCTGCGCGAGCTGTCGCCGCTGTGGGAGATGTACAAGGACGGCGTCGATCTCGACGCGGTGCAGTGGGCTGCCCACTGAACTTTAGTGCAGAAGATGATGTAAATTGCAGGTGAAGCGATTCACCGCCCCAGCAGGAGAAAAAACATGGCATACAGCGAAAAGGTCCTCGACCACTACGAAAACCCCCGCAACGTCGGCTCCTTCGGCAAGGAAGAGGACGGCGTCGCCACCGGCATGGTCGGCGCGCCTGCCTGTGGCGACGTGATGAAGCTCCAGATCAAGGTCGGCAAGGACGGCGTGATCGAGGACGCGAAGTTCAAGACCTACGGCTGCGGCTCGGCGATCGCGTCGAGCTCGCTGGTCACCGAGTGGGTCAAGGGCAAGACCCTCGACCAGGCGCTCGAGATCAAGAACACGCAGATCGCCGAGGAACTCGCGCTGCCGCCGGTGAAGATCCATTGCTCGATCCTGGCCGAAGATGCGATCAAGGCCGCCGTGGCGGACTATAAAAAGAAGCATGAGGCCTGAGCGGCCTTCGTCGAAGAGGAGGAAACATGGCTGTCACGCTTTCTGAATCGGCTGCGCGCCACGTCTCGAACTTCATCGCCAAGCGCGGCAAGGGCTTCGGCATTCGCCTCGGCGTGAAGACCTCGGGCTGTTCGGGCATGGCCTACAAGCTCGAGTTCGTCGATCAGACGGAGGACGAGGACGAGGTCTTCGAGAGCCACGGCGTCAAGGTCGTCATCGACCCCAAGAGCCTGGCCTATCTCGACGGCACCGAGCTCGACTTCGTCAAGGAAGGTCTCAACGAGGGCTTCAAGTTCAACAACCCGAACGTCAAGGACCAGTGCGGGTGCGGCGAGAGCTTCAACGTCTGAGCCGCGCCCGATGAGCATCGACCTGACGCAGGACTACTTCGCGCTCTTCGGCCTGCCGCGCCGCTATGCGCTCGACGAAGGCGCGCTCGAAGCCGCCTGGCACGAGCTGCAGGGGCGCGTGCATCCCGACCGACACGCCCACCTCTCCGACTTCGAGAAGCGACGCTCCATGCAGTGGGCGACGCGGGTCAATGAAGGCTTTCGCGTGCTGCGCAAGCCGCTCGCGCGTGCCCAGTACCTGCTCGAGCTCGCCGGGGTCGATGCCGCGCTCGAGACCAACACCGCGATGTCCGCCGAGTTCCTGATGGAACAGATGGAGTGGCGCGAGGCGGTGGAGGAGGCGCGCGAGGCCGCCGAGGTCTCGGAGCTCGAGGACCTGCACCGGCGTCTGCTCGGGCATGCGCGCGAGGTGCGCGGTCACCTCGCGGCGCAGCTCGACGAGCACCAGGACTACGAAGCCGCGGCCGACACCGTGCGTCGACTGATGTTCATCGACAAGCTCCAGCAGGAAATCGACGAAGCGCTGCTCGCGCTCGAAAACTAGAACGCCAGAAAGGCACGGAACAGCACCGATGGCCCTGTTGCAAATCACCGAACCCGGCATGTCCACCGAGCCGCACAAGCACAGGCTCGCCGTCGGCATCGACCTCGGCACCACCAATTCGCTCGTTGCCACCGTGCGCAACGGCATCGCGATCTGCCTGCCCGACGAGGCCGGCCGCACCATGTTGCCCTCGGCGGTGCGCTATCAGGCCGACGGCGGCATCGAGGTCGGGCTCGGTGCGCTCAAGGCGCAGGCGGTCGACCCGCGCAACACCATCGTGTCGGTGAAGCGCTTCATGGGTCGCGGACTCAAGGACGTCGCCCACATCGAGGCGATGCCCTACGACTTCGAGGACAGCCCGGGCATGGTGCGGCTGCGTACCGTCCAGGGTGTCAAGAGCCCGGTGGAGGTCTCCGCGGAGATCCTGCGCCGGCTGCGCGAGCGCGCGGAGGCCAGCCTCGGCGGTGCGCTGGTCGGGGCGGTGATCACCGTGCCGGCCTACTTCGACGACGCCCAGCGCCAGGCCACCAAGGACGCCGCGCGCCTGGCGGGACTCGACGTGCTGCGTCTTCTCAACGAGCCGACCGCCGCGGCGGTGGCCTACGGTCTCGACAACGCGGCCGAGGGCGTATACGCGGTGTACGACCTCGGCGGCGGCACCTTCGACCTCTCCATCCTCAAGCTCTCGCGCGGCGTGTTCGAGGTGCTGTCGACCAACGGCGACGCGGCGCTCGGCGGCGACGACTTCGATCACCGCCTGTTCTGCTGGATCCTCGATCGCGCCAAGATCTCGCCGCCCTCGCTGGAAGACGCGCGCCGCCTGCAGATGAAGGCACGCGAGGCCAAGGAGCTGCTGACGAGCTGCGACGAGGCGCCGGTTCATGTGCGGCTGGGCTCGGGTGAAGAGGTGGACCTCGTGGTGACGCGCGAGGAGTTCGCCGAGATGACCACGCATCTGGTGCAGAAGACCCTGGCGCCGGTGCGCAAGGCCTTGCGCGATGCCGGGCTTGCTCCCGACGAGATCAAGGGCGTTGTGATGGTGGGCGGCGCGACGCGCATGCCGCACGTTCAACGCGCGGTGGCGAACTACTTCGGCCAGGAGCCACTGACCAACCTCGACCCCGACAAGGTCGTCGCGCTCGGCGCGGCGATGCAGGCCAACGTGCTCGCCGGCAACCGTGCCGACCAGGACGACTGGCTGCTGCTCGACGTGATCCCGCTCTCGCTCGGCCTCGAGACCATGGGGGGCCTGGTCGAGAAGGTCGTGCCGCGCAACTCCACGCTGCCGATCGCGCGCGCCCAGGAATTCACCACCTTCAAGGACGGCCAGACCGCGATGGCCTTCCACGTCGTCCAGGGCGAGCGCGAGCTCGTCTCCGACTGCCGCTCGCTGGCTCGCTTCGAGTTGCGCGGCATCCCGGCCATGGTGGCGGGTGCGGCGCGTATCCGCGTGACCTTCCAGGTCGACGCCGACGGCCTGCTGTCGGTGTCGGCGCGTGAAATGTCCTCGGGCGTCGAGGCCAGCGTGCTGGTCAAGCCCTCGTACGGACTGTCCGACGACGAGATCGCCGAGATGCTGCGCTCGGGCGTGGATCACGCCGGCGACGACATGGCCGCACGCGCACTGCGCGAGCAGCAGGTCGAGGCCGACCGCGTCGTCGAGGCCACCGAGCAGGCGCTCGCGCACGACGGCCATCTGCTCTCGGCCTCCGAAGCGGAAGAGATCCGCAGCGTCATCGCGCGCCTGCGCGAGCTGCGCGCGGGCAACGACAACCGCGCGATCAAGGCAGGCATCGACGCGCTCGCGCGCGCCACCGACACCTTCGCCGCGCGCCGCATGGACAACAGCATCCGCAGCGCGCTGGCCGGCCACAAGGTCGACGAACTTCCCATCTGAAACTTCGCCCATGACCCAGATCATCGTCCTTCCCCATGTCGAACTCTGTCCGGACGGCAGCGTCCTCGAGGCCGCCCCCGGGACCACCATCTGCGACGCGCTGCTCGACAACGGCATCGACATCGAACATGCCTGCGAGAAATCCTGTGCCTGCACCACCTGCCACGTCATCGTGCGCGAGGGCTTTTCCTCGTTGAACAGCGCCGAGGACGAGGAGGAGGATCTGCTCGACAAGGCCTGGGGCCTGGAGCCGCAGTCGCGTCTGTCCTGCCAGGCGGTGGTTGCCAGCACTCCGCTGGTGGTCGAGATTCCGCGCTACACGATCAACATGGCTCGCGAAGGAAAGCACTGACATGAAGTGGACCGAAGTTCAGGAGATCGCCATCCAGCTCACCGACGCGCACCCCGACGTCGACCCGACGCGGGTGAATTTCGTCGACCTGATGAACTGGGTGATGGCCCTGCCCGATTTCGACGACGACCCGAAGCGCTGCGGCGAACGCATCCTCGAAGGCATCCAGCAGGCCTGGATCGACGAGGTCGCCTGAGGCCCGAGTTTGCGCCAAAGAACCCGTCGCGCAGCGGCCCCCCGTAGGAGCTGCGGCAGCCGCGAACAGGGCCGTCGGATATCCGCCGCGCGTCGGGATTTTCGCCGCCTTGTTCGCGCCTGCCGGCGCTCCTACATGAAGCATCGCGGAGGCTCAATATGCGCCGCGCGCGACCGTCTCCGTGGTCTCGTTGAGCTCCAGCCAGTAGTGCCCGATGAGTCCGATTGCACGCTCGAAGCGGTCGAAATCCACCGGCTTGCGGATGTAGCTGTTGGCTCCCAGACGGTAGGCCTGGGCGAGGTCGAGCGGTTCGCGAGAGGTCGTCAGTACCACCACCGGTAGAAGCGCGGTGCGCTGGTCGGCGCGGATGCGGCGCAGCACCTCCAGCCCGTCGATGCGCGGCAGCTTGAGATCGAGCAGCACCACCGCGGGCAGCGGCGGCAGCGTCTGCCCCGCGCGGCTGCCGGTCGAGAACAGGTATTCCACCGCCTCAACGCCATCGTGCGCCACCACCACCGGGCTGCTGATGCGGTTGCGCGAAAGTGCGTGCAAGGTCAGCGCCTCGTCGTCCGGGTTGTCCTCGACCAGCAGGATCGGTCTCTCGCTTGCCATGTGCCTGGATGGATGAAGGTAGTGGTCGGGACGCGGGGAAGCGTTTCAGAGATCCTCGCGGTGCAGCAGGAAGACCATGTCGTCGCCACCACGGGTGGACAGCCACTGGAAGGGCAGGTCGGGGAAGGCAGCCTCGACGATGTCGCGATTATGCCCGACCTCGACCGCCAGGATGCCGCCCGGATTGAGGTGATCGGCAGCCTCCGCGAGCAGGCGGCGCACCACGTCCAGGCCGTCCTCGCCCGAGGCGAGCGCCATCTGCGGCTCATGCAGGTATTCCGGCGGCAGCGCGTCCATGGCCTCGGCGGTGACGTAGGGCGGATTGCTCAGGATGAGGTCGAAGCGGCGCCCTTCGAGGCCCTCGAAGACGTCGCCGTGGACCAGTTCGATGCGATCCTGCAGACCGTAGTCGGCCACGTTGATGCGCGCGACCTCGAGCGCATCCTCCGACAGATCGACCGCGCACACCTCGGCGTTGGGGAAGGCATGCGCCATCAGGATCGCAAGGCAGCCCGAGCCGGTGCACAGGTCCAGCGCGCTGACCACCGCCTCCGGATCCTCCACCCAGGGCGCGAAGCCATCCTCGAGCAACTCGGCGAAGAAGGAGCGCGGAACGATGACGCGCGAATCGACGGTGAAGCGGAAGTCGCCCAGCCAGGCCTCGCCGAGGAGGTAGGCAGTGGGAATGCGCTCGTCGGCGCGTTGCTCGATGGCTTCGAGCAGGGCGATACGCTCCTCGGACGGAATGCAGGCGTCCATGAAGGGCTCGAGGCGGTCGAGCGGCAGCGCCAGGGTGCCCAGGATGAGCCATACGGCTTCGTCGAAGCTGTCGTGCACGCCATGGCCGCAGAAGATCCCGGCGCGGTTGAAGCGGGTGACGGCGTAGCGGAGCCAGTCGCGCACCGTGACGAGCTCGGCGAGCGGGCCGTGCTCATGTTCGTGCTCGTGGTCCGGGTTCTGCTCGAGCTCGTGGTCGGGGGCGTCGTCGTGATGGGTTTCAGGCATGGAGAGCTCGTTTCGTGGATGGGGGCGTGCAAACCGCGTCGCGGTCGCTTCGGGCGTGGTGCCGATCGTAGCAGTGTCCGCGCAGTCGGTCGCGATGATTCCTGTAGGAGCGCCGGCAGGCGCGAAGGCTGCGGTGGGGATCGTGACGGGCTGCACTTGTCTGAACGCCTTGTTCGCGGCTGCCGCCGCTCTTACAAGCTGGCCGAGGCGAGGAGGGCGGCCAGGGTGCGCTGGTACACCGCCGACAAGGGCTCGATCGCGTCGGCAGCGATATGTTCGTCGATCTTGTGGATGGACGCGTTGACCGGACCGAACTCGACCACCTCGGCGCAGATCTCGGCGATGAAGCGACCGTCGGAGGTGCCGCCGCTGGTCGACAGCTCGGTGTCGACGCCCAACGTGTCGCGGATCGCGGCCGACAGCGCTCCGACCAGCTTGCCGCGGCCGGTGATGAAGGGCTTTCCCGACAGGTGCCAGTCGATCTCGTATTCGAGACCGTGGCGGTCGAGCACCTCGCAGGTGCGGCGCTTGAGCTCGTCCGCGCTCGACACCGAGCCGAAGCGGAAGTTGAACATCACCTCGCACACGCCCGGGATCACGTTGTTGGCGCCAGTGCCGGCGTGGATGTTCGACACCTGCCAGGTCGTGGGCGGGAAGAACTCGTTGCCCTGGTCCCACTCGATCGCCGCGAGCTCGGCGAGCGCCGGCGCGAAGAGGTGGATCGGGTTGCGCGCGAGCTGCGGGTAGGCAACGTGGCCCTGCTGGCCCTTGACTCGCATCGTGCCCGACAGGGAGCCGCGGCGCCCGTTCTTGATCATGTCGCCGAGGGTCTTCACCGAGGTGGGCTCACCCACCACGCAGTAGTCGAGGCGCTCGCCGCGCGCGGCCAGGGCCTCGACCACCTTGACCGTACCGTGGGTGGCGATGCCTTCCTCGTCCGAGGTCAGCAGCAGCGCGATGCTGCCGGCGTGATCGGGGTGGGCGGCGACGAAGCGCTCGATGGCGGTGACGAAGGCGGCGAGCGAGCTCTTCATGTCGGCCGCGCCGCGGCCGTAGAGCACGCCGTCGCGGATCGTCGGGACGAAGGGCGGCGAGGACCACGCGGCGTCCGGCCCGGGCGGCACGACGTCGGTGTGGCCGGCGAAGCACAGCACGGGGGCCGAGTCGCCGCGCCGCGCCCACAGGTTGCACACGCCGCCGGTGTCGATGCGCTCGATGCGGAAGCCGAGCGGGGCGAGGCGCGAGGCGAGGAGTTCGAGACAGCCGGCGTCTTCGGGGGTGACGGAGGGGCGGGCGATGAGCTCGCAGGCGAGCGCGAGGGTGGGGGTGCTGGAGAGGCTGGTCTGCATGGGGGAGGGCGCCGCGGGGCGGGCCTAGTTGTTGTTGAGGTCCAGGGTGAATTCCTGGAAGGAGGCGCCGTCGGTGTTGGTGGCCTCGAAACCGGTGATCGAGGTGTTGCCATTCACGGTCAGCATCGGGTCGCTCTGCATCTGCGCGTTGTTGATCAGCCAGTGCAGGTTGCTCGGCGAGTCGGCGTTGGCGAGCGCCTCGTCGAGGGTGATGATGTTCTCGTGGTGGAGCCGGTACAGCGCCTGCTCGAAGGTCTGCGAGCCCTGGGCGAGCGACTGCTCCATCGCCTCCTTGATCGCGTTGAGCTCGCCGCGCTCGACCAGCTCGGCGATGTGGCGGGTGTTCATGAGGATCTCGACCGCCGGGATGCGCTTGCCGTCGGGCTTGCGCACGAGGCGCTGGGAGATGACGCAGCGCAGCGCCACCGCGAGGTCGAGGTAGAGCAGCTGGCGGTTTTCCAGCGGGAAGAAGTTAACGATGCGGTTGAGCGCGTGGTAGGCGTTGTTGGCGTGCAGCGTGGCGAGGCACAAGTGGCCGGTCTGCGAGTAGGAGATCGCCGCCTGCATGGTCTCGCGGTCGCGGATCTCGCCGATCAGGATGCAGTCGGGCGCCTGGCGCATGGCGTTGCGCAGGGCCTCGCCCCAGCTCAAGGTGTCGATGCCCACCTCGCGCTGGTTCACCACCGACTTGCGGTGCTTGAAGAGGTATTCGATCGGGTCCTCGATGGTGAGGATGTGGCCGCTGCGGTTGCGGTTGCGATGATCGATCATGGCCGCGAGCGTGGTCGACTTGCCCGAGCCGGTCGCGCCCACCACCAGCACCAGGCCGCGCTTCTCGAGGACGATGTCGTCGAGCACCGGCGGCAGGCCGAGCGCGCCGATGCTCGGGATATCGCTCTGGATGTAGCGCACCACCACCGCCATCGAGTTGCGCTGCCAGAACACGTTGACGCGGAAGTTGCCGAGGTCTCGCCGGCCGAAGGACAGGTTGAGCTCGCGTTCGCGGTCGAGCACCGACTGCTGGGCCGGCGTGATGGCCTCGTGGAGCATGCGCTGGATCATCAGCGGGTCCATGACCTGCTGGTTGATCGGCATGGTGTGGCCCTGGATCTTGATGTGGATCGGGGTGCCGGCGGTGATGAAGATGTCCGAGGCCTTCTTCTCGGCCATCAACTGGAAGAGATTGTCGAAGATCACGCCGTCGGACTCCTGTCGTCACCAAAAAATAAGCCGCCCGCACGCAGCGCAAGCGCACGCTTGCTGCAAACGCCGCTACGTCTGCATCTTCGCGGCGCCCGCCTGTAGGAGCGCCGGCAGGCGCGCATCCGGGCTTGCACCACCGGCTACCGCCTCCGGCACACGCATCGCGCCGGTCTTCGCGCCTGCCGGCGCTCCTACAGGGGCGTCGGCGGTTCGATGTTCGCGCCTGCCGGCGCTCCTACAGGGGCGTGGCGGTTCTATGTTCGCGGCTGCCGGCGCTCCTGCAGGGGTGATGCGTGAAGGTTCATGTAGGAGCGCCGGCAGGCGCGAATTCCGCCCGCCCCCTCAGGCGCCGCGCAGCAGCTCGTTGATGCCGGTCTTGGCGCGCGTCTGCGCGTCGACCCGCTTCACGATCACGGCGCAGTACAGGCTGTACTTGCCGCAGGCCGAGGGCAGGCTGCCCGGTACCACGACGGCGCCGGCCGGTACGCGGCCGTAGGTCACCTCGCCGGTCTCGCGGTCGTAGATCTTGGTGCTCATGCCGATGTACACGCCCATCGACAGCACCGCATTCTCCTCGATGATCACGCCCTCGACCACCTCCGAGCGCGCGCCAACGAAGACGTTGTCCTCGATGATGACCGGGCCGGCCTGCACCGGCTCGAGCACGCCGCCGATGCCGACGCCACCCGACAGGTGCACGTTCTTGCCGATCTGCGCGCACGAACCGACCGTGGCCCAGGTGTCGACCATCGTGCCTTCATCCACATAGGCGCCGATGTTCACGTACGAGGGCATCAGCACCACGTTCCTGCCGATGAAGCTGCCCTTGCGCGCCACCGCCGGCGGCACCACGCGGAAGCCGCCTTCGCGGAACTGCTCGGGGGTGTAGTCGCCGAACTTGGTCGCCACCTTGTCGAAGAAGTTGAGGCCGCCGGCCTGCACCACCTCGTTGTCGCGCAGGCGGAAGGAGATCAGCACCGCCTTCTTGATCCACTGGTTGACCACCCACTGGCCGTCCTTCTTCTCGGCCACGCGCAACGTGCCGGCGTCCAGGCCGGCGATGACCTCTTCCACCGCGTTGCGGATCTCGGCGGGGGCGGCAGCGGGCGACAGGCTGGCGCGGTTCTCGAAGGCGGTGTCGATGATCGATTGCAGAGCGTGCATGTAGGGATTCTCTCTCAGAGGGTTTTGCAGAAATCGATGATGCGCGCGGCGGCCTCGACACACTCGTGGGTGTCGGCCACCAGGGCGATGCGCACGAAACCGGCGCCCGGGTTGACGCCATTGGCTTCGCGGGCCAGGTAGCTGCCCGGCAGGACCGTCACATTATATTCAGCCTGCAGACGGCGGGCGAACTCGGTGTCCGGGATCGGCGTGCGCACCCAGTAGTAGAAGCCGGCGTCGGGCAGCGACACCGGCAGCCAGGGCTGCAGCATGGGGGTGATGCGGGCGAACTTGTCGCGGTAGAGGCGGCGGTTCTCCTCGACGTGCTCCTCGTCGTTCCAGGCCACCACCGAGGCCGCCTGCACCGCCGGGTTGAGCGCGCAGCCGTGGTAGGTGCGGTAGAGCAGGAAGTCCTTCAGGATCCTGGCGTCGCCGGCGACGAAGCCTGAGCGCATGCCCGGCACGTTCGAGCGCTTGGACAGGCTGGAGAACATCACCACGTTGCGAAAATCCGTGCGCCCCAGGCGCCAGGCCGCCTCCAGGCCACCGATCGGCTTGTCGGCGTCGTCGAAGTAGATCTCGGAATAGCACTCGTCGGCTGCGATCACGAAGCCGTAGCGGTCCGACAGCTCGAACAGGGTCTTCCACTCGTCGAGCTTCAAGAGGCGCCCGGTGGGGTTGCCCGGCGAGCACACGTACACGAGCTGAATGTCGCGCCAAGTGGCCTCGTCGATGCTGCTGAAGTCAGAGCCGAAGTCGTTCTCGGGCAGGTTGTTGATGAAGATCGGCTCGGCGTTGGCGAGCAGGGCCGCGCCTTCATAGATCTGGTAGAACGGGTTCGGGCACAGCACCTTCGCGCCGGGCCTGCCCCCATCGACCACGCACTGCGCGAAGGCGAACAGCGCCTCGCGCGTGCCTGCGACCGGGATCACCTGGCTGGCCGGGTCGATCTTCGGCAGCCCGTAGCGGCGCTCCAGCCAGTGCGCGATCGCGCCGCGCAGCGCATCGCTGCCGAGCGTGGCGGGGTAGCTCGACAGGCCGCCGAGGTTGTCGGCCAGAGTCTGGCGGATGAAACCCGGAGTCGGATGCTGCGGTTCGCCGATCGAAAGCCGGATCGGCTTGAGATGCGCGGGCGGCTCGACGTCGGCGAAGAGGGCGCGCAGTTTTTCGAAGGGATAGCTCTGCAGGCGGGCGAGGTTCGGATTCACGGGGACGCGGGCTCCTTGGCCGGCAATGGACGCGGGCGCCGAGTATACCTGCGTATGGCGGCGCCCGTTGGAAGGCCACGAGGCACGCACGGGCGCGGGATCGCGCGGCGCGGCGCGCTTGCCAGACCGCGCCGCGTAAGGTTTCGATACGAGGCCAACGCGCGGGATGCCTTCGGCGCGGTGGTATGATGCCGGCCGCAAACGCGGGGTGCGCCGGGGCGGATCGCCGGGCTGCACGTCCCGCCGTCTTCCCACTGCCCGCTGTGCGTCTCTCCAAGCTCAAACTCGCCGGTTTCAAGACCTTCGTCGATCCCACCACCGTGCTCACCCCCGGCAACCTCGTCGGCGTGGTCGGGCCCAACGGCTGCGGCAAGTCGAACATCATCGACGCCGTGCGCTGGGTGCTGGGCGAGACGCGCGCGTCCGCGCTGCGCGGAGAGTCGATGCAGGACGTGATCTTCAACGGCTCGACCACGCGCAAGCCGGTGTCGCGCGCGAGTGTCGAGCTGGTCTTCGACAACGCCGAGGGCAGGGCAGCCGGGCAGTGGTCGCGCTATGCGGAGATCTCGGTCAAGCGCGTGCTCGACCGTTCGGGCGAGTCGACCTACTACATCAACAACGTGCACGTCCGCCGCAAGGACGTGATCGACCTTTTCCTCGGCACCGGCCTGGGGCCGCGCGCCTACGCGATCATCGAGCAGGGCATGATCTCGCGCATCATCGAGGCGCGCCCGGAGGAGATCCGCGGCTTCCTCGAAGAGGCCGCGGGCGTCACCAAGTACCGCGAGCGGCGCAAGGAGACCGAGGGCCGACTGCGCGACGCACGCGACAACCTCGCCCGCCTCGACGACATCCGCATGGAGCTCGGCGAGCGCATCGTGCATCTGGAGGCGCAGGCCGCGGTGGCGGCGCGCTACCGCGCGCTCGACGCCGCGCACGTCGAGAAGCAGCAGCTGTTGTGGCTGGTCAAGCGCAACGAGGCGCGCGCCGAGCACGGCCGCGTAGCAGCGGCGCTCGACGAGGCGAGCAGGCGCATCGAGGCCGACAGCGCCCGCCTGCAGGAGCTCGAGGCCGGCGTGGAGGCGCGACGCGACGCGCACTTCGAGGCCTCCGAAGCGGTGCATGTGGCGCAGAACGACCTCTTCGCGGTGAGCGCCGAGGTCGCGCGCCTGGAGACCGAGCTGCAGCACCTCGGCGAGGCGCGCAAGCGTCTGGAGGCGCGTCTGGCGCAGCTCGAGCTCGACCGCGGGCACTGGTCCTCGCGCCGCGAGGCGCTCGCCGCCGACCGCGAGCGCTGGCAGGCGCTCGCCGAGAACGCCGCGCTGCGCGCCGAGCATGCCGAAGCCCGCCACCTGGAGATCGCCGATCGCCTGCCCGAGCTGGATTCCGCCCGCCAGGCCGCCGACGCGACCATGGCCGCGGCGCGCCGCGAGCTCGCCCAGACCGAGCAGCAGCTGCGCGTGGAGGAGACCCGACGCGCGAGCGCCGTCCGGGCGCTCGAAGCCCTGCAGCAGCGTCGCGGCCGGCTCGAAGGCGAGCGCGGCGCGATCGTCGGCCCCGACGAGCGTGTCCTCGCCGAGCGCGAGGCACGCCTGGAGGTGGTGCAGGACGAGCTGGAGGCGCTCCAGCAGGCGCTCGCCGAGGCGCAGCCGCGCCTGCCCGACGCGCAGGCCGCACTGAAGGCCGCGCTCGAGCATGAGCGCGCGGTGCAGCGCCGTCTGACCGAGCTGCGCGCGCGGCGCGACGCCCTGGTGCAGCTGCAGGCGCGCGTGCAGTCCCAGGGCAAGCTGGGAGACTGGTTGAAGCGTCACGGCCTCGACGCGCTGCCGCCGCTGTGGAAGCAGCTGCAGGTGGAGGACGGCTGGGACGAGGCAGTGCAAGCCGTGCTGCGCGAGCGCCTGTCCGCGCTCACCTCGCCCGATGCGGCGGTGGCGCTTGCGGCCGCGCACACCGTGCTCGACGAGACGCCACCGGAGTCGCTCGCCATCGCCCTTCCGGTTACCCCATCGACGCTCGACCCCGCAGCCTGCTTCGCGCCTGCCGCCGCCCCTGCGTCCAGCACCGAAACACCCCCCCCTGTAGGAGCGCCGGCAGGGGCGAACGCGTGCGACGAGGCGACGCACCCGTCAGCCACGGCATTCGCGCTCTCCGGCGGCCCCGGGCCCAGCGCCGAAGCGCCCCCCCTTGTAGGAGCGCCGGCAGGCGCGAATGCGCGGGCGCTTGCGCGCCTGGTCGCGGTGCGCGATCCGGCCCTGCGCGGGCTGGTGGGTGACTTCCTGGCCGGCGCGTGGGCGGTGGAGCGGCTGGACGACTGGCTGCCGCGGTGCGCGCAGCTGGCACCGAGCACCTGCCTGGTGGGGCCGCGCGGACAGATCCTGACCCGCGGCGCCTTGATCCACCACGCCCCGGATGCGCGCACCCACGGCGTGATCGAGCGCCAGCGCGAGATCGAGGGCCTTGCCGCCGAGTTGCAGGCGCGCGAGGACGAGGCGCATCTGGCGCACGACGCACTGCTGATGGCCGAGACGGCGGCGAGCGAGTTGCAGGAACGCATCAACGGCCTGCGCCGCGAGCTGCAGACGCTGCAGGCGCAGGTGCACGCGGAGCAGGTCGAGGTGCTCAAGCTCGCGCAGGCGCGTGCTCGCGCCGAGGAGCGCCGCGAGCAGCTCGCGCGCGACCTCGAAGACATCGTCCATCTGGAGACCGCCGAGCGCGAGCACCTCACGCGTGCCGAGCTCGAGCAGGCGCGTGCGGCAGAGCTCGCCGAGCTGCAGCGCGAGCGCCTCGATGCCGCCACCGAGGTGCTGCGCGAGCGCGAGCATGCCGTGCGCGAGGCGCGCGCGCTCGAACAGTCGGCGGCGCGCGAGCTGCAGGAGGCACGGTTCTCCGAACGCGAATGCGCGGGCAAGCTGGAGGACATCGCGCGCAACCAGCAGCTCGCCGGCGAGCAGCTCGAGCGCATCGTCGCCGAGCTCGCCACCCGCAGCGCCGAGCTCGACGCCACCGACGACCACCGCAGCGCCGACGCGCTGCAGGAGGCGTTGGCGCTGCGCGGCCGCCGCGAGGCCGCGCTCGCCGCCCGCCGCGACGCGCTCGCCGAGGCCGCCGCGGCGCTCAAGCAGGTCGAGGAGCTGCGCCTGCGCACCGAGCACGAGGCGGCGCCGATCCGCGCGCGCGTAGCCGAGCTGCGCCTCGCGCTGCAGGCGGCTGAAATCGCGGTTGCCCAGTTCGAGGAGCGCCTCGTCGAGGCCCGTGCCGACGAGACGGCGCTCCAGCCGCTGCTCGCCGCCGACCCGAAAGAATCCACCCTGCAGCGCGAGGTCGCCCGCCTGGCGCGGGAGATCGCCGAGCTCGGCGCCGTCAACCTGGCCGCGCTCGACGAGCTCGCGACCGCCTCCGAGCGCAAGGGCTACCTCGACGCGCAGACGGAGGACCTGCTGCAGGCCATCGACACCCTGGAGGATGCCATCCGCCGCATCGATCGCGAGACGCGCGAGCAGCTTCAGGACACTTACAATACGGTCAATCGGCAGTTCGGCGCCCTGTTCCCGCAGTTGTTCGGCGGCGGACGGGCCGAACTGGTGCTGACCGGCGAGGAGATCCTCGACGCCGGCATCCAGATCGTCGCCCAGCCGCCGGGCAAGAAGAACGCGTCGATCCACCTGCTCTCGGGCGGGGAGAAGGCGCTCACCGCGATCGCGCTGGTGTTCTCGATGTTCCAGCTCAATCCGGCGCCGTTCTGCATGCTCGACGAGGTGGATGCGCCACTGGACGACACGAACACCGAGCGCTATGCGAACATGGTCAAGCGCATGTCCGCGCAGACGCAGTTCATCTTCATCAGCCACAGCAAGATCACGATGGAATTCGCGCAGCAGCTCGTGGGGGTGACGATGCAGGAGCAGGGCGTCTCGCGGGTGGTGGAAGTCGATATCGAAGAGGCGCTGCGCCTGGCCGACCCGGCCGCAGCGTGACGCAGGACAAGCTACACGGAGCATTTCTGGGATCCAAATGGACAGCGAACTTCAGATCGCGCTGATCGGCGCCGGCATCGCCGCGGTGGTGCTGGTGGTGGGCTACAACAAATGGCAGGAGCGCCGCCACCGGCGCGAGGCCGAACGGGCGTTCAAGTCGGAGCACCGCGACGTGCTGCTCGAGCCGCGCGAGGAACCGGTCGCGGGCGAGCGCCGCGAACCCGGCATCGGCGCCGCCGAGGGCGAGCCTCGCCGCTTCAACGAGGCGCCGATGAAGCGCAGCACGCCCGAGCTGCCGCGCCTGCTCGATCCGCGCGCCGACTGCGTGATCCGCCTCGAGACCATCGAAGCGCTCGAGGTCGGCCGCGTGTGGGCGATCCAGGCCGAGCAGCTCGCCGGACTCGCCAAGCCGGTGTACTGGTTCGGCTTCAACGACGCAGAGAACGTCTGGCAGCCGCTCGGGCCCGACAGCGGCGGCGCCTGCCACTGGTTCTGCGCCGCGCTGCAGCTGGTCAATCGCGAGGGCTCGATCGGCGAGACCGACTTCATGCGCTTCTCGGGCGGAGTGCAGCGCGTGGCCGACGCGCTGATGAGCCTGCCGCCGGCGCTGCCGCCGCGCGCCGAGACGCTGCGCAACGCCACCGAGCTCGATCGCTTCTGCGCCGACGTTGACGTGCAGATCGGCGTCAATGTCGTCGCGCGCGATGGCCAGTTCGAGGGCCGCGCGATTCACGCCGTGGCCGAGAAGCATGGCCTTCGCCTCGGCGCGGACGGCGCCTACCACATGGTCGATGGCGAGCACAGCGTGTTTGCGGTGGCCAACCTCGAGTCCGGCCGCTTCTCGCCCGAGAGCCTCAAGGGCCTCGTCACGCGCGGGCTGACCCTGGTGATCGACGTGCCGCGGGTGGCCAATGGTGGCGCCGCCTTCGACCGCATGATGAAGATGGCGACCACGCTCGCCGGCGAGCTCGGCGGCGACGTGGTCGACGACAATCGCGCGCCCTTCGGTGCCGAGGCAGCGGCGATCATCCGCGGCCAGATCGGGCAGTTCCAGAGCCGCATGGCCGACCACGACATTCCCGCCGGCAGCCCGCTCGCCCTGCGCCTGTTCTCCGTGTGATGGATCTCTCTGCCGATAACAGCCCCGCTGCCAGCGCGGGCGAGGTCGCCGCACGCGCGGCGGCCCTGCGCGCCGAGATCGCGCGCCACGACCATGCCTACTACGTGCTCGACGCGCCGACGATTCCCGACGCCGAGTACGACCGCCTGTTCCGCGAGCTGCAGGCCATCGAGCAGGTCCACCCGGCGCTGCGCAGCGCCGACTCGCCCACGCAGCGGGTGGGCGGCAAGCCGCTCGCGCAGTTCGCCGCGGTGCGCCACCGCATCCCGATGCTGTCGATCCGCACCGAGACCGACACCGAGGCGAGCGGGGCCTTCGTCTTCGATTCCCGTGTGCGCAGCGCGCTCAAGCGCAACGACGAAGACCCGCCGATCGAGTATGCCGCCGAACTCAAGTTCGATGGGCTGGCGATCAGCCTGCGCTACGAGGATGGCGTGCTGGTCCAGGCCGCGACCCGCGGTGACGGCGAGACCGGCGAGGACGTGACCGCCAACGTGCGCACCGTCAAGGCGATTCCGCTGCGCCTGCGCGGCGAGGCGCCGCCGGTGCTGGAGATCCGTGGCGAGGTGTACATGCGCCGCGACGATTTCGAGCGCCTCAACACCCGCCAGGCCGACGCCGGCGACAAGACCTTCGTCAATCCGCGCAACGCCGCCGCCGGCAGCATCCGCCAGCTCGACCCCAGCATCGCCGCGCGCCGACCGTTGTCCTTTTTTGCCTATGGCCTGGGCGACACCGGCGAGTGGACGCCCCCGGCGACGCACGCCGAGGTGCTCGATGTGATCGCCGCCTTCGGGCTGCCGGTGTGCGAGCACCGCGCGGTGGTGCAGGGGGCACAGGGGCTCGCAGACTTCCACGCGCGCATGGGTGCGCTGCGCGACACGCTGCCCTTCGACATCGATGGCGTGGTGTACAAGGTCAACTCGCGCGCGCTGCAGCAGCAGCTCGGCTTCGTGACCCGCGAGCCGCGCTGGGCGGTGGCGCACAAGTACCCTGCACAGGAGGCGGTCACGCTGCTGCGCGACATCGAGGTGCAGGTCGGCCGCACCGGCGCGCTGACCCCGGTCGCGCGCCTGGAACCGGTCTTCGTCGGCGGCGTCACCGTCACCAACGCCACGCTGCACAACCAGGACGAGATCGACCGCAAGGACGTGCGCATCGGCGACTGGGTGATCGTGCGCCGTGCCGGCGACGTGATCCCGGAGGTGGTCGCGCCGGTGCTGGAGCGTCGCAGCGGCGAGCCGCCGCGCTTCGTGCTGCTGGAGCGATTCCCCACCTGCCCGGTGTGCGGCTCGCACGTCGTGCGCGGCGAGGACGAGGCCGTGGCGCGCTGTACCGGCGGCTTGTTCTGCCCGGCGCAGCGCAAGCAGGCGCTGCTGCACTTCGCCGGCCGGCGTGCGATGGACATCGAGGGCCTGGGCGACAAGCTCGTCGACCAGCTCGTCGATGCGGCGATCGTGAAGACGCCGGTCGATCTGTACCGCCTTGGCGTGCTTGCGCTCGCCAACCTCGAGCGCATGGGCGAGAAGTCGGCGCAGAACCTGCTGATGGCGATCGAGAAGAGCCGCAGCACCACGCTGGCGCGCTTCATCTTCGCGCTCGGCATCCGCAACGTCGGCGAGGCCACCGCGCGCGACCTCGCGCGCCACTTCGGCAATCTCGATGCGCTGGTCGCAGCCGACGTCGATGCGCTGCAGCAGGTGCCCGACGTGGGCCCGATCGTGGCGCAATGCATCGCCGACTTCTTCGGCGAGCCGCACAACCGCGAGGTGATCGAGCAGTTGCGCGCCGCTGGCGTGCAGTGGGCCGAGGGCGAGCCGCAGGGCACGGTGGCCGGTGCGCTCGCGGGCAAGACCTTCGTGCTCACCGGCACGCTGCCGACGCTGAGCCGCGACGAGGCCAAGGCGCTGATCGAGGCCCGCGGCGGCAAGGTCGCGGGCTCGGTGTCGAAGAAGACGCACTACGTGATCGCCGGCGCCGAGGCCGGCTCCAAGCTCGACAAGGCGCAGGCGCTCGGGCTCGCCATCCTCGACGAGGACGGGCTGCGCGCGCTGCTGAACGAAACGGATACAAACGCTTGATGCAAAGCGCGCACGCTTGCCGCATGATCGCGCCCGCTGCTGCGTCGCAACACCCTCAATTCATGGGAGAGCAATAAAAATGAAGAAAGTCACCAAGGCGATTTTCCCGGTTGCCGGCATGGGCACGCGCTTCCTGCCCGCCACCAAGGCGAGCCCGAAGGAGATGCTGCCGATCGTCGACAAGCCGCTGATCCAGTACGCCGTCGAAGAGGCGGTCGCCGCCGGAATCACCGACATGATCTTCATCACCGGCCGCACCAAGCGCTCGATCGAGGACCACTTCGACAAGGCCTACGAGCTCGAGACCGAGCTCGAGGCGCGCGGCAAGAAGGAGTTGCTGGAGATCGTGCGCAAGACCGTGCCGAAGGGCGTCAACTGCATCTACATCCGCCAGTCGGAGGCGCTCGGCCTCGGGCACGCCGTGCAGTGCGCGAGTCACGTGGTCAGCGACGAGGCCTTCGCGGTGATCCTCGCCGACGACCTGCTGGACAACAAGGACGGCACGTCGGTGCTCAAGCAGATGGTGGATGTCTATAACTACCACCGCTGCTCGGTGCTCGGCACCATGAACGTGCCGCGCGAGGAGACCCGCAGCTACGGCATCGTCAGCACCGAGTCCGACAAGGGCCAGGTGCAGCGCATGACCGGCATCGTCGAGAAGCCGAAGCCCGAGGAGGCGCCGACGACCCAGGCGGTGGTCGGCCGCTACATCCTGACCCCGCGCATCTTCGATCACATCCGCGCGCTCAAGCCGGGCGCAGGCGGCGAGTATCAGCTCACCGACGCGATCGCTTCGCTGCTCAAGGAGGAGGCGGTGCTCGCCTACCAGTTCAACGGCGTGCGCTACGACTGTGGCTCGAAGCTCGGCTACCTGAAGGCCACGATCGAGTTCGGCCTGCGTCATCCGGAAACCGGCCCGGAGTTTGCTCAATACCTCAGCGGTCGCTTCGGCGCGGAGCCGTCGGTCGCGAAAAAGAAGTAGTACATCGAGAAGCCCGGCGCCGGCAGAGCGCGCCCGCCTGCAGCGACCGCCGCGTTGGCGGCGCCCTGCAGGCGGGCGCGCTCTGCGTTTACCGGTTCTGCGTTGAGGCGGCGCGCTCGATTGAACTGACAGCGCACGCAAATCGCGCCGCCCTCGGCAGCTTGCACTGACAGGGACGGGACCCCGTCCGAAGCGTAACGCCGCGGCAGTGATCATCCACCACCACCGCGGCGTCGTCGAGCCTGCTACTTGCGCGTCTCGACCTGTTGCAGCGGCTCGTCGACGACCACCGCAACCGCGCGCGGCTTGCGGCCGAGACGGACCAGCTGCTCCACCGCGCCGCTGCCGAACTGGCCGCGCTTGGCCGGGTCGGTCTCGATCTTGATCAGCCCGCCATCACCGGGCGGCACCGAGATCGGGGCGCTCGGAGCCTGAG
>ERZ795053.1112-NODE-1112-length-34422-cov-10.361568_pt1 | contig 34422 bp, 29 predicted proteins | sample MGYA00375137_ERZ795053 | MGnify/ENA primary metagenome ERZ795053 (study PRJEB30182, sample SAMN05720284) | activated sludge metagenome | isolation source: Anaerobic digester | place: Hong Kong | collected 2014-12-17 ...
CGCCTGTCGCCACGCAGCTTTCGATCTGTTCGATCTGGCGCTGAAGATTGGGATAGCCGCCTGCCTCGACGAGGCGAAAGGTGACGCCGAGACGTCTGGCCTCTTCAACCATTCCATAGTTCACCGACAGCCAGTATGCGTCCTTCAAGTGAGGATAGGCCACACAGAAGCGCCACGGCCGCGCCGCATGTTCCAGCGGCCGGTAGGTCGCCGTATGCGCGGGCCGAGAGAAATCGAACGGGGGATCCCGGTACTCGATGGTCCAGTCTTCGGCCATGGCTGCGGACGGAAAGAGCATCAAGAGCAGTGAAAGAATGCGCCACATGCTTTTCCCGTTTCTCGTTGCTCCAGCCTGTAGCATAGTTCAGGTGTCGGTCTCAATCGAGCCTTCGTGGCTCTCTTGCTGGGGCGAAGTGTGAAGATAACCAGTCTCGGCAGGCGTCTCTTGTTCGCTTTCATGGCCATCGCCGGGCTTCCCGCGCTGAGCGGGCTGTTGGGATGGTTCGAACTGCGACAGGTCGCTGAAAGCCAGTCAGAGGTCTTCGAAAGCACGATCCCGACCCTATCGGAGATGCAGCACTTCGCGGAGGAAGCCGCCCGCATCGTGGCGGTCGCCCCGGAGCTTGCCGCCGTGACCCGTGAGACGGATCGCCGCGAACGGGCCGCCTATCTTCACAGCCACGTTCTGGCCTTGACCCAGCGGCTTCAACAAAGCGTCTATTTCGAAGCAGCGGGCGCCGAAGACCTTGCTCTTGCGATTGCGAAGGTCAGCGGCCACATTTCGGTTCTCGACAGTATTGTGCGCAATCGGATCGCCCTTTCCGCGCGGCGGGACCATGGCCTGCGCGAGGCGCTCTCCGCCACCACAGAGCTTCTGGACATGGCCGATACGCTTGTCGCGAATGCCCAGATGGCGACAGTTGCCGTAATCTCAAGCCTTTATGAGGACGATGGTACCGCTCCGCCGCAGGGCGCGCGTTTCGATACACTCGACAAGCTGGTCGAGGTCGATCTCTTTCAGCTTGGCCTCATGTTCGAGCTGCGCTCCTTGACTGCCGAGGTCGGGCTGAGTCTGAACCAGGTCCCGGCGATTGCGGACCTCGAAGGTCTCAACGCTCTGGCCGACTATATCCGAGTGCGGACGGACATCGTGCAAAGGCGAATTTCCGCAATCCGCGATCCCGGCCGGGCTGAGCAGGCAACCGAACTGCTCAGAACAATCAGAAACCTCACGGTGGCAGGTTTTCCGCAGGGCAATACCGTCACCCTCTCTGCTGCCATTCTTGAACTAAACAGCCGAATCGGCAGTGAACAGGCCGATCTCCGTGTCTCGGCCGGGGCACTTGGGTTTGCTGCCGAACGCCTTGCACGCCAATCCGAAGTGGGTGCGGTGTCCGCGATGTCAAAGGTCATGACCGCGATGCGTACCACGCAGCAGCGGGATATCTGGGCCGGAATCGTCGCGCTTCTGATGTCGTTCGCGATCCTGTGGCTTTACATTCGCGGCAGTATTTCCCGGCGGCTGGACCGCCTTTCCTTTCACATGGCCAAACTTGCCGACGGCGATCTCAACCGTGCGCTCGTTCCGGAAGGTCGCGATGAAATCGCCGCGATGGAACGCGCCGTAGAGGTTTTTCGAAGGCAGGCGATCGAGAATCGCGAACTGGAGCTGGCCCGAAGGACGAACGAGGAGGAGTTGAGGCGCCATCGCAACGAGTTGCAGGAGCTTGTGAACGAACAGACCACCACGCTGCGCGGTGAAGTCGCTGCGCATGCCGAGGCCAGGTCTAGGGCGGAGGCAGCGGCAAGGGCGAAAGCCGAGTTTCTGGCGATGATGAGCCATGAAATCCGGACGCCGATGAACGGACTGCTGGGCATGTTGCGCAATTTTCGTCTTGAAGGGCTGGACGTCGACCAGACCCAGAAGATTGCGGCAGCGCGGGCCTCCGGAGAGAACCTGCTGACAATCCTCAACGATATTCTCGACTACTCCAAGGCCCAATCGGGGGAGCTTTCGCAGGATGTCTCGACCTTCTCGATCATGGATCTTCTGAGCAGCATTACGGCGATCCTTAAGCCGGGCGCGTCCGAAAAGAACATCGAACTACGGACCAATATCTCGGAGAAGGTGCCCGACATTCTGATCGGAGACAGGGGCAAACTGAGACAGATCCTGTTCAACCTTGTTTCGAATGCGCTGAAGTTCACCCACGAGGGAGAGATCGTCCTGGGCCTGCGCGTGATCGGACGTGAGGCCGATCGTCTGTTGCTTGCCTTTGACGTGTCGGATACCGGCAAGGGTATCTCGCCTGATGCTCTCGAACGGATCTTCGACGCGTTCGAGCAGGAAGACAGCCAGACCGCGCGGCAATACGGAGGAACCGGCCTTGGTTTGGCAATCAGCCGAAAGTTCGCGCATGCGATTGGCGGGCAGCTTCATGTCGAAAGCACACCGAGCGTCGGGTCGGTCTTCACCCTGACGGCCGGGTTCGCAGTCGGAAGGGCAGAAGACATCGACACCGCGCCCTCTGACTGGCGACCGGTGCCGGCAGAGCGAAAGCTGCGCGTGCTGGTCGTCGAGGACAACAAGATCAATCAGATGGTGGCGCAAAGCTATGTCGAGCGGATGGGCCACAGTGTTGAATGCGTGGAAAGCGGCGAACGTGCGCTTGGACGGCTGAAAGAGGGACCGTTCGATGCCGTCCTGATGGACGTCGATTTGCCCGGAATGAGCGGTGTTGAGGCGACACGGCGGATCAGGTCGCTAGAGGATCCGTTCGTTCGCGATATCGCGATCATCGGCATTTCCGCCCATGTTCAGGACGACCAGATCGACTCGCATCTTGACGCAGGAATGGACTGTTTCGTGGCGAAACCTGTGTCGCCCGAACAGCTTTCATTGGCGCTGCTCTCCGTCATGAACCATGAGGGGGCGAAAGTGTTCCGATCGTCACCTCAGGCGAAGCGCACTGAAGGATCGGACCGATGTGACCCGCTTGTGTCTGCCCTTCTGGATTTGGGGCAGGATACCGCACTAACCCTTGCGACGCTATTCATCGACACGCTTGATGCGGACCTGCCCCAGCTTCGCCACGCCGCAGAGGTCGGCGACCTGCCACGCTGTGCATCGATTGCACATCGTCTGAAGGGGGCAGCGGGCAACTTCGACCTTTCTGGACTTGTTGCGTGCCTCGAGCGGACGGAAACCTTCGCACGTCGAGGGGCCGGGCCTGAACTGCGGGAGAGTCTTTCGGAACTCGAGAAACGCGCCACAGAAGCGAAAGTTGCCATCACTTCGGCACTAGACGGCATGACCGGCGGTGCCGCTATTCGAGCCGCCCGGTAAAGACATAGCCTTCGCCATGCGAGGTGGTGATGATCGGGGGCGTCGCGGCATTGACCTGAAGCTTCTTGCGAAGTCGCCGCACCAGCACGTCCACCATGCGCGGGTCGGGGCTGTCTTGTCGGTGTGTGATGTACTTCACGAGCCTGTCACGGCTTTGGACTTCAAGCGGATGGCGAATGAGCTGGGCCAAGAGTTCGTATTCGGCACGGGTCAGCTTGATCGTGTCGTCCTCGCCATAGGTCAGCTGCCGCGTATTGACATTGAAGGTGAACCCCTCGAACCGGAACAGGCTTCGGCTGAAATGACGAAGGGCTGTCGTGCGTCGCAGCAGGTTCTTGATGCGTGCCAGCAGTTCGCGTCGATTGAAGGGTTTGCAGACATAGTCATCCGCGCCCATCTCAAGGCCGACGATACGATCGACGTCATCCGTGCGCCCGCTGATCAGGATGATGCCGGTTTCGGACTGGGCGCGCAGTTCCCTGGTGATCTGAAGGCCGTCCTTCCCCTCAAGGTTTATGTCGATCAGAACAAGGTCTGGGGGGTCTCGGACCAGAATTTTTTCGGCAATTTCGGAGTTTGCTGCCTCTGTCACGCGGTAGCCATTCTGATCGAGGTAGCGTGTCAGTGTCGCCCTCGTGACCGGTTCATCCTCTATGACAAGGATGTGTGGCGATGCGCCTGCACTCATCTGGTCCTCGGGTCTTCCTGTGAGTTAACAATTTTTAACATGCCGGACGGACTCGTTCATGTCTACAGGCTTACCTGTTTATATCGCGCTCCTAACGTTGACACGCCGGCGCCAGCCCCGGGAGGACGAACTGCGCCCCCCGTCCAAGAAAGCCGGCCCACAAACAGGGAGCAATTCATGCGAACGTCCAACAAAGTCCTCAGCTGCGTGTCCGCCTTGCTTGCCGCCGGAGCCGCTCAAGCGGATTCCTCCGATCCGATCATTGCACCGATTCACAACTGGTCCAGCCAGATCGTGATGAGCCATGTGATCGGCAAGATCTTCGAAAGCCAGGGGAACCACGTCGAGTATGTGACCACCGACAGCCAGGCCGTGTATGAATCGGTCCGGCTTGGCGATGTCACATTCGAACCGGAAGTCTGGGAAGGCGCCTTCGGGGCATCTTTCCGCGCGGCGCTCGAGAAGGGCGGTATCGAGGATGTGGCGACGCACCAAGCCGTCACGCGCGAGGACTGGTGGTATCCGATGTGGACCAAGGACGCATGCCCGGGCCTGCCGGACTGGCAAGCGCTGAACGATTGTGCGGCCAAGTTCGCCACGCCGGAGACCGGCGACAAGGGCCGGTTCCTTGGTGGTCCGGTCGACTGGCTCAAGCATGACGCTGAAAAGGTCGAGGCGCTCGGCATGAACTTCCAGGTGGTCAACGCCGGTTCTGCCGCGGCGATCTGGGCCGAACTGGCGGCGGCGGAAAAAGACAAGACGCCGGTCGTCGTCTTCAACTGGACACCGAACTTCGCCGAAGCTGTCTGGCCGGGCGAATTCGTCAACTTCCCGGAATGGGTGGAGGGTTGCGACACCGATCCGGCAGTTGGTCCTGTGCCTGACAAGACGTTCGACTGCGGAAACCCGGCCAACGGTTACCTGAAGATCGCGGCATGGGAAGGCATGAAGGAAAAGTGGCCCACGTCCTATGCTGCGCTACAGAAGGTGACCTTCACAAATGCGCAGATCGCGGAAATGGCGAAACTTGTCGATATTGACGAGATGGAGCCCGAAGACGCCGCGCAGGCCTGGCTTGATGCAAACGAGGCCGTTTGGAAGCCTTGGACGGAATAAGACCGATACCCTGATACGGCTCCGGGGGGCGCCCCCCGGAGTTCGTCCACAGAAGGCCAGAAGTCATGACAGTCGTCGCCCCCGCAATTTCCTGCCGCAATGTCTGGAAACTCTTCGGCCAGAAGCCGCAATCCTATCTGGCATCCACCCCGGGTAAGAGTTTCGAGGACATTCGCCGCGACGGCTACATCGCCGCGGTCCGGGACGTGTCGATCGAGGTGGGCAGGGGCGAGCTCCTGGTGATCATGGGGCTTTCCGGTTCGGGCAAATCGACGCTGGTGCGCTGCATGTCGCGTCTTGTCGACATTACCGGCGGCGAGATCATCGTCGATGGTCAGAACATCATGTCGCTGAACGAAAGGGAACTCATCGAGCTTCGACGGCGCAAGATGGGGATGGTGTTCCAGAGCTTCGGATTGCTGCCTAATCGGACGGTCTTGGACAATGTGGCCTTCCCTCTTGAGATGCGCGGACAGGATCGCCATGACCGGCGCGCAAGGGCGATGGAAGTGATCAAGCTTGTTGGCCTCGAGGGGCGCGAGGAGTATTTCCCGCGCGAACTGTCCGGCGGGCAACAGCAGCGTGTTGGCATCGCCCGCAGCCTTGCCATCGAACCCGATATCTGGTTCCTCGACGAACCCTTCTCGGCGCTCGATCCTCTGATACGACGCGAGATGCAGGATGAATTCCTGCGGCTGCGCGGCATGCTTGGCAAGACCATCGTCTTCATCACCCACGATTTCGACGAGGCGCTGCGCCTTGCGGACCGGATCGCCATCATGAAGGATGGTGCCGTCGAACAGTGCGACACGCCTGACAAGATCGTCCTGAACCCGGCGACCGACTATGTGGTCAAGTTCACCGAGGACGTTGAGAAGGCGCGCGTCGTCCATGCCCGTGGCCTTGCCCGGCCCGTGAATGACGTCGAGCTCGAAGGCCCTCCGGTGCCGGGCGATGCGACCGTGCGCCAGCTTGCGCGCCAGTTGGTTAACGAGCGCCGGGAAGTTCTCCCGGTTGCGGATTCCGGCGGCAAGCTGATCGGCAGGATGAATCGCCAGGAGGCGCTCGATATTCTGCTGGGTACTGCGTGATGACCGAAACCACCGCTCCAGTCGCGAAAGGCACCATGCGGCATGGCATGCCTGGCGTTGCGGTGATCTTGCTTGTCATGGCCGCAGCCCTGGCCGTCTTGCGCCCCTTCTTGCCCGAGGCGTTGTTGCGGGTGCCGGATTGGCTGATTGGCCCCTATGACGTCTGGATGCAGGCAAGCTTCGACTTCATCAAGGACGACCTCGGCCTGATCCGTGTCACCCGGGCGGTCTCAGCAGCCCTGGAATGGGTGCTCGATGCGACGGCGAACCTTCTTTACGGGAAGAACCGCTGGCCCTATGCCGGACCCCTTGCCTGGTCTTCACTTGCCGCCGTTGCGGTCGTCGTTGGTTATGCCGCCGGACAGTGGCGGCTTGCGTTGCTTGCCGGCGCGACCTTCGTCTGGATCGCGTTGGTCGGACAATGGGAACTGGCGATGCAGACGCTTTCGGTGCTTATCGTGGCGGCGCCAGTTGCCTTTTCGTTGGGCCTGGTGCTTGGAATCCTCGCGTGGAAGTCTCCCCGCTTCGAGGCGTTTCTTCTGCCGGTACTGGCCGTGCTGCAGACATTGCCGTTCTTCACCTACCTGCTGCCCGCGGTGATCTTCTTCAAGGTCGGGCCGACGGCGGGATGCGTCGCGACGATTGTCTATGCCATCCCGCCCATGGTTCTGATGACTGTGCTTGGTTTGAAGAAAGTCCCCCCCGAAGTCGTCGAGGCGGGGCAGATGAATGGTTCGACCCGCTGGCAGATGCTGCGCCACGTGTACCTGCCTTCGGCCCGGACCGAGATCCTCGTTGGTGTCAACCAGGTCATCATGCTCTCGCTTGCGATGGTCGTTCTTACTGCGTTCATCGGCATGCCCGGTCTTGGCGCGAAGCTTCTCTCGCTCATGAACTCGCTCAAGCTGGGGCGCAGTTTCGAGATTGGCGTGACGATCGTGCTGCTGGCCGTCACGCTGGACAGGATTTCCAAGGCCTGGGTGATCAAGCAACCGGAACACTACGAGCGTGGGACGCCTTGGTGGGAGTGCCACAGGTACCTCGTGATCGGGGTCGCGCTCTTCGTCGGCCTGAGCCTTCTTGCCAGGGGCATTCCATTGCTTGACCAGATCGACCGTGAACACGAGCTGTCGATGGGGTCGCAGATTGACGCCGTGATCCGGGCAATCCTTGCCAATGACACGATCGACGCCGTCACCGGCTGGATGCGCGGGGTCTTGACCACGACCGTCCTCATCCCGTTTCGTGATGCGATCCTGTGGCTGCCGACCGCGTCCGTGGTGCTTGCACTCGCCGCAGCGGGCCATGCCGTGGGTGGCGTCCGGTCGGCCCTCCTGACCGGGGGTTTCTTCATGATCGTCGCTCTCACCGGTTGGTGGGACCGGGCAATGATCACGCTTTACACCGTCATTTCGGCCGTCGTCATCGCGGCTGCCATCGGGCTTCCCCTCGGCGTGCTTGCAGCCCGGCACAAGGCCTGGTCGCAACCCGTTCTCCTGATCTGCGACACTGCGCAGACCTTCCCCAGTTTCATCTACCTCATCCCGGCAATCATGCTTTTCGGGGTCAATGATGTGTCGGTCGTCTTCGCTATCTTCATCTTCGCCACTGTTCCCCTCATGCGCTACACGATCGAGGGCATCCGCTCCGTCCCCGAAGAGTTGATGGAGGCTGCGGACATGTCGGGCGCGACGCGAAGCCAGAAGCTTTGGAAGGTTCAGATTCCGATGGCGCTGCCGACGATGGCGGTCGGGTTCAACCAGGCGATCATGTTCGCGTTCTTCATGGTGATCATCGCCGCGTTCATCGGAACGCAGGACCTGGGTCAGGAACTGCAGCGGACACTTGCGGGCAACCAGTTGGGAAAGAACTTCGTTCTGGGGATATGCGTTGCGCTGATGGCCTTGGCATTCGACCATATCATCATGCGCTGGTCTGCCCGCCGGCGAAGGGCGCTAGGTACCTGAGTGGGCGACGTGATGTGCCGCAAGGGGCCGCTTCAGTCGAGCGTGCGGCGAAAGCGGGTCAGCGCAAGCAGGGTAAAGGCCAGAACGAACAGAACGAGCGCGGCAAGCGGCGCCCGGACATTGTCGATGCCCGCGCCCTTCAGCATCACCGCGCGGATCATGCGCAGGAAATGCGTCAGCGGCAGGATTTCCCCCAGGGCCTGAGCCCAGACCGGCATGCCGCGAAACGGGAACATGAAGCCCGACAGAAGGATCGAGGGCAGGAAGTAGAAGACGGTCAACTGCATCGCCTGCATCTGCGTGCGCGCCACGGTCGATATCGCATAGCCAAGCAGCACCAGCACCAGCACGAAAAGCAGCACGCCCAGCATCAGAAGCGACATGTCCCCGACAAAGGGCACCGCGAACAGCGCCTTCGCCGCGGCCAGGACGACCGCGACCTGCACCGCGCCCACGGCCAGATAGGGCAGAACCTTGCCCAGCATGATCTCGAGCGCCGTCGCGGGCATCGCGAGCAGGTTTTCCATCGTGCCGCGTTCGCTTTCACGCGTCAGCGCCATCGAAGTCATCATGACCATCGTCATCTGCAGGATGACGCCCAGAAGCCCGGGGACGATGTTGTACTGGGTAATGCCTTCCGGGTTGTAGCGGCGGTGGACGACGACGTTCAGTTGCGACCGCGCGGCTTCCTCGGCCTCCGCGTCGGTGCCCTTTTCGTGCAAGAGCGCCTGCGCCGCGACCGTCCCGAGGGTCGAGATCGCGCCTGAGGCGACGGCGGGGTCCGTCGCGTCGGCTTCGATCAGCAGGACCGGCTCGTCGCCGCGGTCGACCCGGCGCCCGAAGTCGGAAGGGATGGTGACGACGAAGGCCACAGTACCCCGTTCGATCAGCGCCTCGGCCTCGGCGGCGCTGGTCGCGACATGATCGAACCGGTAGTAGCCGGTCAGTTCAAGCGCCGTGACGATGGCGCGGGTGTAGCGGTCCTGCGTCGTCGCGACCAGCGCGGCGGGCAAGGCCTTGGGGTCGTTGTTGATCGCGTAGCCGAACAGTACCAGCTGCATCAGCGGCACCCCCAGCATCATCGCGAAGGTCAGCCGGTCGCGGCGCATCTGGATGATTTCCTTGCGCCACATCGCGGCCAGCCTGCGCAGCGAAAAGAAGCGGTTCATGTCCCGTTGACCCCTGCCGTGCCGTTGGCCCCGTTACTGCCTTTGGCACCGGTGTCGGCCATGAACCGGATGAAGGCATCCTCAAGGCTTGTCTCGATCGGTTCGGCGCGGGTGCCGGTCTGGCCGGCGACGGTGCCAACGCTTTGGCGCAGCGCCTGCGCATCGCGGCCGACGACATGCAGCGTCTTGCCGAAATGGGTGATCTCGTCGATCCCGGGCATCCCTGCCAGCAGCCTTTGCGCCGCCGTGATGTCACCCTCGCGCAGAAGGAATGTCGTCAGCCCGGCGCTGGCGATGACCTCGGCCACTGTCCCGCTGGCGACCAGCCTGCCAAGCGAGATGTAGTTGATCCTGTGGCAGCGTTCGGCCTCGTCCATGTAATGCGTCGATACGAGGACGGTCAGGCCGGCTTGCGCGCGTTCGTGAATCTCGTCCCAGAATTCGCGCCGCGCCTTCGGGTCCACCCCGGCGGTGGGTTCGTCCAGCATCAGAAGCCTTGGGGAATGCATGACGCAGGCCGCCAGCGCCAGACGCTGTTTCCAACCGCCCGACAAGGCCCCGGCCAACTGATCGCGCCGCGCCGTCAGGCCAAGATCGGCCAGCGTGTCGCGGACATGACGGTCGATCGGGCGAAGGCCGTAGAGCCCGGCGACGAACGCAAGGTTTTCGGCGATGGTCAGATCTTCGTAAAGCGAAAAGCGCTGCGTCATGTAGCCGATTTCGCGCTTGATGCGGGCGCGCTGGCGCAGGTCGTGGCCAAGGACCTTGCCGCCGCCCTCGTCGGGGGTCAGCAACCCGCACATCACCCGGATCGTGGTCGTCTTGCCCGATCCGTTCGGACCAAGGAAGCCGGCGATCTCGCCCTTTTCGACACGCATCGACACCCGGTCGACGACGGTCCGCCCGCCGTAGCGCTTGACCAGGCCTTCCACCTCGATCGCGGGTTCGCTCATTGCGCGGGACCGGTCAGGACCGCATCGACGATCTGTCCGGGCTTCAGCGCCGCGGTGGCGCCGGAGGGCCGGGCCTCGACCGTGTAGACAAGCTTCTGGCGGTTCTCGAGCGAATAGATGACGGGCGGGGTGAATTCGGGCTCGCTGGCGACATAGGTGACGGTGGCGCGGGCCCCGTCGCCGCAACCGTCGCAATTGATGCGCAACTCGGTGCCGATGGCGACCGCGGCGACGGCGTCCTCGGGCACGAAGAGACGAATGAATACCGCATGTTCGGGCAGCATCGACAGGACCGGCGCCTGCGGCCCGGCGATCTCGCCGGTGTTGCGCAGGATCTCGTGGATGCGGCCGTCGGCGGGTGCGGTCAGGGTGCGCCGGTCAAGCTGCCATGCGGCGGCTTCCACGCGCGCGCCGGCCTGCGCCACCTGGGCCTCGGCCGCCGCGATTTCCTGCGGGCGGGCGGGCAGGCGCGCGACGGCCAGGTTCGCCTCGACCTCGGCGACATGGGCCCGCGCGACCTCCAGCCGGCTCATGATCTCGTCAAGCTGCGCCTGGGGGGCGACGTTGCGTTCCACCAGACTTCCGACGCGGGCCGCCTCGCGCTCGATTTCGTCGGCCTGGGCGCGGGCAGATGCGAGGTTCGCCTCGATCACGCGAATTTCCTCCTCGCGCCGGCCTTCGCCAAGATTGGCCATCTGCGCCTTGGCGGCATCAAGCGCCGCCCGCGCCTCTGCAAGGGCGATCGCGGCGTCGCGCTGTTCGAGCCGGACAAGGGTGTCGCCCGCCTGGACGGGATCGCCACGGCGCAGGTGCATCTCCTCGACCTGGGCGGTGGCGACGGGCGCGATAAGCACGAATTCGCCCTCGACATAGCCCGTCGCCAGGGGGGGCGCGGGCAGGCAGGTGGAAAAGAGGGCCGAGATCAACGGCAGCGTGCAGACGAAATCGGTCATGTCCAGTCTCCCGGTCGGCGTCGGCGTCGGCCCGGGCCTTGGTGCGCGGCCGCCTTTCGGCAGCATAGTCGGGTTTGTCCGCCTTCCGAAAGGCCCCGCGGACGGTATTTCGGCACGGCCGGGGGCCGCGTGCGGCGGTCAGCCCGCGGGGCCGGGATCTCCATCCGGGGCAAGCCGCCCCGCCGCCAGCGCAGACAGCGCGACCATCGCCGCCGCGACGCCCAGCATCAGCGCCAGCCCGCCGGCCTGATAGCTCAGTCCCGACAGGATCGTGCCCAGAAGCCGCCCGCCGGCATTCGCCATGTAGTAGAAGCCGACATCCATCGTGACCCTCTCGGCCTGCGAAAACGCGAGGATCAGATAGGAATGGAGCGCGGAGTTCACGGCGAAGACCGCGCCGAAGGCCAGAAGGCCAAGGATCAGCGTCAGGGTCAGCCAGGGCTGCGGGCCAGGTGACACGAGGGCGGCAAGCGCCAGGCAGGACGGGATCGCGGCAAGTGCCCAGGCCCAGGCGCGGGCCATACCGATCAGCCTCGCCTCGGGCCGCCGCGCGGCGGCCAGCAGGCGCGGGGCGCCGGCCTGCACCGCGCCGTAAAGGATGACCCAGACCGCCATGAACGTGCCGACGGCGAAAAAGGCGGCGCGGTCGCCGGCCGCGCTCCCGTCCGAAAGGACGGCGTGGAAATAGACCGGGACGCCGACGACGAACCAGACATCGCGGGCGCCGAACAGGAACAGCCGCGCGGCGCTGAGCCGGTTGACGTTGGCCGAACGCGAAAACACCTCGGCAAATCCGGCGCCGCGCCGGCCACCCGGCAGGCCGGGCGGCATGGCGATCACCACGGCGGTCAGGATCGCCGCAAGCGTGGCGGCCATCGCCACCAGCGCCCCGGCGAAGCCGAGCGTCGCCAGAAGGGCCGCGCCCGCCAGGAAGCCCGCCCCCTTCACCGCGTTCTTCGATCCCGTCAGGATCGCCACCCAGCGAAAAAGGCTTCCGTCCTGCGCGGGGGCCAGGAACTTCACCGCCGATTTCGACGACATCTTGGCCAGGTCCTTGGCGACGCCGCTGGCCCCCTGCACCGCCATCACATAGGCGACCGACGTCCCGATCGCCCAGCCGGGATCAAGCCGCGCCAGCGCCGCGAGCGCCAGCACCTGCAACGCCAGTCCTGCGTAAAGCGTCCGCGTCAGCCCGAAGCGCGCGGCGATCCAGCCGGCGCCAAGGTTGGTGACCATTCCCGCCACCTCGTAAAGAACGAAAAGGTTGGCAAGCTGGACCGGGCTGAAGCCCAGGGTATGGAAATGAAGCAGCACCAGCATCCTGAGCGCCCCATCCGTCAGCATGAAGGCCCAGTACGCGGCGGTCACCGCCGCATAGGCGCCCAGCCCGTCGGGGCGCGCGCCGGTCAAAGCGACCGCCCCACCATCAGCGCGACGTCGGCAAGCCGGTGGGCATAGCCCATCTCGTTGTCATACCAGGCGAAGACCTTCACCTGCGTCCCGTTCACCACCATGGTCGAGGGCGCGTCGATGATGCAGGACCGCCGGTCGTTGGTGTAGTCGGCCGACACCAATGGCCGTTCCTCAAAGCCCAGGATGCCGTTCAGCGGCCCCGCGGCGGCGGCCTTGAACAGATGGTTCACCTCTTCGGCGGTGGTTGGCCGCCCGACCTCGAAGACGCAGTCGGTCAGCGACGCGTTCAGAAGCGGGACGCGCACCGCATGGCCGTTCAGGCGGCCCTTGAGCTCGGGATAGATCAGGGCGATGGCCGTGGCGCTGCCGGTCGTGGTGGGGATCAGCGAATTCAGCGCCGACCGGGCGCGCCGCAGATCCTTGGCCGGGCGGTCGGCGATGGTCTGGGTGTTGGTGACATCGTGGATCGTGGTGATCGCGCCGTGGCGGATGCCGAGGGAGTCGTGGATCACCTTGACCACCGGGGCAAGGCAGTTCGTCGTGCAGCTTGCGGCGGTGACGACGCGGTGTATGCCGGGATCGTAGATGTCGTGGTTGACGCCATAGACGATGTTGGCCGCCGCGTCGTCCTTGACGGGGGCGGAGACGACAACCTTCCGGACCCCGCCGGCGAAATAGGGCGCGAGCTTCGCGGCGGTCTTGAAGGCGCCGGTGCAGTCGATCACCACATCGACACCCTCAAGCGGCAGCGCGCCGGGGTCTTTCGACCCGATGAAGGGCAGGCGGGTGCCGTCGATGGTCACACCCCGCGGGTCAAAGGAGATCGCCGCATTCCAGCGCCCATGAACGGTGTCGAATTCCAGAAGATGCGCATGCATCGCCGGATCGCCGACGGCGTCGTTGATCCAGGCGATCCGGGCGCCGCGTTCCAGAAGCGCCCGCAGCGCCAGCTTTCCGATGCGGCCAAGGCCGTTCACTGCATAGGTCGTCATGGGGTGTTCCCGCTTTCGTCATGTGCAAGGTCGTCCAGGCCGCGCTGGATCGCGGTGCGGTCCAGCGTGGCGACCGGCAGCGCGGCGAAGGCCTTGATCCGGTTGGCAAGCGCGCCGTAGGCCTGGTGGAACGCCAGCCGCCGTTCCGCCTCCCCCCCCTGTGCGAGGGCGGGGTCGGGCACGCCCCAGTGTGCGCTGACAGGATGCCCGGGCCAGGCGGGGCAATCCTCGTTCGCGGCCTGGTTGCAGACGGTAAAGACGAAGTCGAACGCCGGTGCTTCCGGCACCTGAAACTCGGACAGGGGCTTGGAGCGGAGGCCCGCGATGTCGTGCCCTGTCTGCCGCAGCAGGTCGAGCGCGAAAGGATGCGGCGCGGCGCGCGGGTGGGTTCCGGCGGAAAACGCCTCGAACCGGTCGCCCGCCTCCTTGCGCAGGATCGCTTCGGCGAAGATCGACCGGGCGGAATTGCCGGTGCAAAGGAAAAGCACCCGGTGGCGCCGGCCCGGCGCGGCGCCGCCGTTACCCGGCGCGGGCAGCGACACCGGGCCGCAAAGCCCCGGTCGGCCCCGGCAGCAGTCCAGCAGCAGATAGTCGAAGGTCCGTCGCACCTCTGTCATCGAGACGGAGTAGCGTAGCGAGGTTCCGGTGCGTTCCTGCGTCACCAGCCCCGCCTGCATCAGCGCCGCCAGATAGGCGGAAAGGGTCGAGGGCTTGTGGCCAAGCGCCCCGGCCAGTTCCCCCGCGGGGACACGGTCGGGGTAGCGGCGCATGAGCAGCCGGAAGATCGCAAGCCGCTCGGGGTGGCCAAGGGTGGAAAGGCGGGAGGGAATCAGTGTTTCCATATTTCATGAATAACAGAAATATAGTCTCTCGCAACACCCCTCTGACGCGTCGGCCCGTCGCGCAAGGGGGCGGGCGGGGCCGCGTGCACCTGAACGCGTGGACAGGACGCGAGGTCAAGACGGCAGGTTGCGCCGCAGCATTGTGTCCACACCAACATTTTTTCTTGCAAACCGTTGTGAAAACCCACAGCGTTGCAGGGCCGCGCCTTCGGGCGCCCTTGGGAGGGGGGATGATCGTGCTGCTTGATGCGCCCGAAAAGGACGCAGCGCCCCGGATGCGCAAGGAAGAGCGGCGCGACAGGATTCTTCTTGAGCTAAAGCTCAGCCCCCATGTCCGAATCGCCGATCTTGCCGAACGCTTCCGCGTTTCGACCGAAACCGTCCGCCGCGACTTCGAGGCGCTGAGCGAACAGGGCCTTCTGGCGCGCGCGCATGGCGGCGCCTCCGCCCCGACGCACCGGCAATATCCGGGTTTCGCAGAACGAAGCCTTGATCGCCGGGCCGAGCGCGCCGCCATCGGGCGCCGGGCGGCCGGACTTGTCGCGCCGGGCGACACGATCATGATCGATTCCGGCTCGACGACGCTCGAACTCGCGCGGTTCCTGGCCTATGCGGGTACCGCCTGCACGGTCCTGACCAACAGCCTTCCGATCGCGACGGCGGTGGGGCAGGGCGGCGCGGTCGAGGCGATCCTGTGCCCGGGCGACTACCTGCCGCAGGAGGCGGCGGTGATCGGCGCGGATACGATCGAATATATCGAACGCTTCAACGTCGTGCGCTGCTTCATCGGCGCGTCGGCGGTGTCGGCGGCGGGTGTCACGGAATCGGTGCGCGGCTTTGCCGCGATCAAGCGGGCGATGCTGTCGCGCAGCGGCTGCGCGCATCTGCTGGCCGACCGGTCCAAGTTCGACCGCACCGGGCTGGCCCATGTCAGCGCGCTTTCGGCGCTTGCGACCTTGGTGACCGACAGCACGCCCGAGGGCGAGCTTGCCGCAGCGCTTGCTGCCGCGCGCGTCGAGGTCCAGGTGGCGACATGAAAGGACAATCCGGAACGCGCGCCGCCCGCGACGTTCCGGAACAAGGCCAAGGGCGAACCCAACGGAGGAAAGACATGACCAAACTGAAACACATCCTGGCATCCGGCGCCGCCGCTTTGGCGCTTCTTGCCGCCGCAGGACCGGCCGCCGCGCAGGAGGATTGCCCGCGCGGCGATCTGGACCAGCGCTTCTGCGACCGCGATGGCGACCTGGTGGCCGACACGCCGACCGATGCGTCCCAGTGGCTTGACCCCGATCCGCTGATCTTTGCCTATACTCCGGTCGAGGATCCGGCCGTCTACAAGACCGCATGGTCGGACTTCCTCGACTTCCTGGCGGAAAAGACCGGCAAGGAGATCGTCTTCTTCCCGGTCCAGAACAACGCCGCCCAGATCGAGGCGATGCGGTCCGGCCGGTTGCACATCTCGGGCTTCAACACCGGGTCGAACCCGCTGGCGGTGAACTGCGCGGGCTTCCACCCGTTCACCATCATGGCGTCGAACGATGGCCATTTCGGCTATGAGATGGAGATCATCACCTATCCCGGTTCCGGCATCGAGAAGGTCGAGGACATCAAGGGGCATCAGCTTGCCTTCTCGTCCGAGACGTCGAATTCGGGCTACAAGGCGCCGTCGGCGATCCTCAAGTCCGACTATGACATGGTCGCCGGACGCGATTTCGAACCCGTGTTCTCGGGCAAGCACGACAACACGATCCTCGGCGTCGCCAACAAGGACTATCCGGCCGGCGCGATCGCCAATTCCGTCATGCAGCGAATGATCGAACGCGATGTGATCAAGCCCGAACAGGTCGTGTCGATCTACAAGTCGCAGACCTTCCCGACGACCGGCTTCGGCGTGGTCTACAACCTCAAGCCCGAGCTTCAGGAACAGATCCGGCAGGCCTTCTTCGAGTTCCAGTGGGACGGAACCTCGCTTCAGGAAGAGTTCTCGAAGTCCGGCGAAGAACAGTTCATCGAGATGAACTACAAGGACTTCTGGGACGTGATCCGCAAGATCGACGCGGCCAACGGCGTTTCTTACGCCTGCGAATGACAAGGTTTGCGGCGGCCCCGGGGCGGGCCGCCGCGACCAATCCAGAAAAGACACCGGGGGAGGTGCAATGCTGAGGCTCGAGAAGCTCGTCAAGACCTACAGGACGGGCGACCAGGCTTTGAAGTCGGTCGATCTGAATGTTCCCAAGGGGCAGGTCGTGGCGCTGATCGGTCCTTCCGGGGCCGGCAAGTCGACCTTGATCCGCTGCATCAACCGGCTGGTCGAGCCGACCAGCGGCAAGGTCTGGCTGGGTGACACCGAACTGACGCATCTGGGGGCGGGCGCGCTTCGGCGCGAACGGCGCCGGATGGGCATGATCTTTCAGGAATACGCGCTGGTCGAACGGTTGACGGTGATGGAAAACGTGCTGTCGGGCCGGCTTGGCTATGTCGGCTTCTGGCGCAGCTTCGCCCGCCGCTTCCCGCAGTCCGATGTCGACGAGGCATTCCGGCTTCTGGACCGCGTCGGCCTGCTTGGCATGGCCGACAAGCGCGCCGACGAACTTTCGGGCGGGCAGCGCCAGCGCGTCGGCATCTGCCGGGCGCTGATCCAGAACCCCGCGCTGTTGCTGGTGGACGAACCCACCGCCTCGCTCGATCCCAAGACCAGCCGCCAGATCATGCGGCTGATCTGCGAACTTTGCGCCGAACGGGGGCTGGCCGCGATCATCAACATTCACGACGTGGCGCTGGCGCAGATGTTCGTCGCGCGCGTCATCGGGCTGCGTTTCGGCGCGATCGAATTCGACGGCGCGCCAGAGGCGCTGACCCCCGACGTCCTGACCCGCATCTATGGCGAGGAGGACTGGCAGGCGACGATCCGCAAGGTGGATGAGGACGAGGCCGAGGCGTCCGCAACCGCCGAGGCAGTCGCATGACCGCCGCGTCGCCGGAACTGACCGCCCGCCTTGGCCAGCCCTGGAAGAAGCCTCCGCTGATCCGCCAGGCCTGGCTGCGCATCGCGCTGTCGCTGGGCGCGGTCGTCTATCTTGCCGCCGCCGTTTCGACGGTGGAGGTGAACTGGTCGCGCGTCTACGAAGGGCTGGACCGCGGCGCGGCCTTCATCCTGTCCTTTACCCGGCCGGATTTCCTGACCCGCGGCAGCGACATCTGGGAAGGGCTTTCGGAAAGCCTGATCATGACGGTCGCGGCATCGGTCGTGGGCATCGCCATCTCGATCCCGATCGGGCTCGGGGCCGCGCGCAACATCGCGCCGCTGCCGGTCTACCTGATCTGCCGGTCGATCATCGCGCTGTCGCGCGCGCTGCAGGAAGTGATCGTCGCGATCCTTCTGGTCGCGATCTTCGGCTTCGGGCCCCTGGCCGGGTTCCTGACGCTCAGCTTCGCGACCATCGGCTTTCTGTCCAAGCTGTTAGCCGAGGATATCGAGGCGATGGACCGCACCCAGGCAGAGGCGATCCGGGCGACCGGCGCGGGCTGGACCCAGTGGATCAACTACGGGGTGCAGCCACAGGTTATGCCGCGTCTCATCGGGTTGTCGATGTACCGCGTCGACATCAACTTCCGCGAAAGCGCAATCCTTGGCCTTGTCGGCGCCGGCGGCATCGGCGCGACGCTGAACACCGCCTTCGACCGCTATGAATTCGATACGGCGGCGGCGGTCCTGCTTTTGATCATCGGGATCGTGATGTTCCTCGAATACCTGTCGGGTGTCGTCCGTGCGAGGGTTCAGTGATGCCGGTAAGTGAAGGAAATTCGGGCGAAAAGATCTGGCGCCGCCGCACGACCGGCGAGGCGATGGTGCGCTGGCTGGCCTGGCTGGCGGGTGTGGCCGTCTTCGTCTGGTGCTGGAACCGCATCTCCGCGACGACGACATGGTTCTTTGTCTGGGACGCGCCGCGCATCGCCGGCGACATCTTCGACCGGGCGACGCCGCCGCGCTGGTCCTACATCGAAAAGCTCTGGGTGCCGATCTGGGACACGCTGAACATCGCCACGCTGGGCACGATCCTCGCGCTTCTGATGGCGGTGCCGGTGGCGTTCCTTGCCGCCCGCAACACCACGCCCTCCACCCGGTTCATCCGGCCCGCCGCGCTTCTGGTCATCGTGTCGACCCGGTCGATCAATTCGCTGATCTGGGCGCTTCTGCTGATCGCGATCATCGGGCCGGGGATCCTGGCCGGGATTCTTGCCATCGCGATCCGTTCCATCGGGTTCTGCGCGAAGCTTCTATACGAGGCGATAGAAGAGATCGACCGCAAGCAGGTCGAAGCCGTCACCGCCACGGGGGCGAGCCGCTGGCAGGTGATGGCCTTTGGTATCGTGCCGCAGATCATGCCGGCCTTCGCGGGCATCTCGGTCTTTCGCTGGGACATCAATATCCGCGAATCCACGGTGCTGGGGCTGGTGGGGGCGGGCGGCATCGGGCTGCAGCTGTCGGGCTCTCTCAATACTCTGGCATGGCCGCAGGTGTCGCTGATCCTTCTGGTGATCCTGTTCGCGGTCGTCCTGTCCGAGTGGATCTCGGCCAAGGTGCGGAGCGCGATCATTTGAAGACCCTGACCACAGAAGAGGCCTTCGCCGCCTACGAGGCGGTACGCGGCCGCCTGCCGCCGGCGGGCCCGCCCGGGGCGGCACGGCGCATCGGGTCGATCGAGGATGTGGCCGACCGGTTCGATGTCTTCCTTCTGGATGCCTTCGGGGTTCTGAACATCGGTGAAACCGCGATACCGGGGGTGGCGGCGCGGATCGAACGGCTGCGCGCCCGGGGCAAGCGGGTGCTTGTCGTGACCAATGCCGCAGGCTATCCGCACGACCTTTTGATGGCGCGCTACGACCGGCTTGGCTACAGCTTCGATCCCGCCGACGTGGTGTCGAGCCGCGCCACGCTGTCCGACGCGATCGGCGGCCATGAGCTTGGGCTTTGCGGCCTGATGGTCAGCCGCGCGACCGGGATCGGGGACTTCGCGTCGCTCCGGACCCTGCGCCTTGCCGAGGCGCCCGAGGACTATGCCCGCGCGGACAGGTTCGTCTTTCTGGGCAGCGCGGAGTGGTCCGAGACCCGCCAGCGGCTTCTTGAGGACGCGCTGCGGGACCGGCCGCGCCCGGTTCTGGTCGCCAATCCCGATATCGTCGCCCCGCGCGAGAACGGCTTCTCGATCGAGCCGGGGTATTTCGCGCATCGGTTGGCCGACCGGTCGGGCGCGGCGCCAGAGTTCTTCGGAAAGCCTTTCGGCAATATCTACGACCTGGCGTTCCGGCGCTGCGGTCCGGGGATCGACAAGGCCCGCGTCCTGATGGTCGGCGACAGCCTGCACACCGATGTTCTCGGGGCGCAGACGGCGGGCATCGCCTCGGCCCTTGTCACCAGCCACGGCTTCTTCGCCGGCGGCGCGGTAGAACACTGGATGGACCGGTCAGGCATCCGACCGGATTTCCTGCTCGATCATCCATAGGGTGCTCGAGGCGCGGGCCGTGCCGGCGCGCGGCGGACTGCCCGCGCTGGCTTCGTTTCAGCCGGCCGAAGCCGCGGTGTTGCCAGGGCCGCCGCGCCCGGTCAGTTGCCGTAGCGCGACGGGCAGGATCAGAACGACGCCGATGAGGGTTGGCGTCAGCGACGGCGCAACGAGGAGGAGCGCGGCAACAACGAGCGCAAGGCGTTCCCATCCGCGCAGTGGCGCGAAAAGCCAGCCGGTCACGGCCGCCGCCAGAACATATATGCCGGTAACAGCCCCGAAGAAGGCAAGGAAGAACGCCCCCCAGGTAAAGCCGTCGGTCACCAGAAGCAGCGCCGGCTGGAAGGCGAAGACGAAGGGTACCAGCACCTTGCCCATGCCAAGCCGGAAGGCGGTGTTGCCCGCCTTGAAGGCGTTGGCCCCCGCGATCCCGGCCGCCGCATAGGCCGCCATAGCCACGGGTGGCGTGATATCGGCCAGAACCCCGTAGTAAAAGACGAAGAAATGCGCCACGATCTGCTGCATCCCCAGAAGCCCGAGGATCGGCGCGGCCACTGCTACCATGATGATGTAGTTGGCGGTCGTCGGGATGCCGCAGCCCATCAGGATGCAGACGATCGCGGTCAAGAGCAGCGTGAAAAGCAGCGTCAAGGTCGGCACCGTCATCACCTCGAACGGCAGGACGGACAAGAGGCCCGAAACGCCTTCGGCCCAGCCCGCAGCCACGCCCGCGACCATGTAGGCGATCTTGAAACCGACGCCGGTCAGGGTGACGACGCCGATCACGACACCGACCAGTGCAGCGGCGGCGGTAACCGATAGCGACTGGCGCGCGCCCAGGCAGAAGCCTTCCCAAAGCCCGTGCCAGGTGCCGCGCAGCGCCTGCAGGATGCCGCCTTTCATGAATTCCTGGATCGCCAGCACCGCGATACAGGCGCTGATCGACCAGAAGGCGGCGGCAAAGGGGGTGCGGCCGGACAGCAGCACGGCCACCAGCAGGATCAGCGGCACGACCGACAGCCAGCCTTCCCTCAGCACCTTCCAGGCGTTCGGCAGCTCTTCCGCCGACAGGCCGCGCAGGCCAAGACGCCGCGCCTCCAGGTGCACCTGCACGAGGACGCCGAAGAAATGCATGAAGGCCGGAACCAGCGCGGCGGTCAGGATCGTCGTCAGCGGCACGCCCAGGTATTCGATCATCAGGAACGCCACCGCGCCCATGACCGGCGGGGTGATCTGGCCGCCGGTCGAAGATGCCGCCTCGACTGCCGCCGCGAAGTGGCGGGGATAGCCGATGCGGATCATCGCCGGAATGGTCAGCGCGCCCGTGGTCACGGTGTTGGCGATCGACGAGCCGGAGATCGAGCCCAGAAGCGCCGAGGACAGGACCGACACCTTGGCCGGCCCGCCGGCGTATCGTCCGGCCAGCGCGGAGGCCAGGTCGATGAACAACTGCCCCAGCCCGATCCTTGTCGCCATCACGCCGAAGAGGACGAAGTGGAACACATAGGTGGCGATCACGCCCAGTGCGGTGCCGTAGATGCCCTGCGAGGTGAGGTAGAGGTGGTTGACGATGTTCGACCAGCTTGCCCCCGGATGGACAAGGATGCCGGGCATCGACTGGCCGAAATAGGCATAGGCGATGAACAGGATCGCGATGACCGGCAGCGGCCACCCCATCGAGCGGCGCACCGCCTCAAGCAGGACGACGATCAGGATCGTGCCCATGAGGATGTCGATGGGCAGGGGATTGCCGACGCGGAAGGCAAGTTCGGAGTAGATCCACGGAACGTAAAGCGCCGCGGCGGTCCCGGCGATGGCCATGGCCCAGTCGATCAGCGGCAGGCCAAGGGGGGCAAGCGGCCCGGGTTCGGTGCGCCTGGCGCCGAAGGCTGAAAAGCTGAAGAATACCAGCGCCAGCGTGACGCCCATGTGCAGGCCGCGGTGCACGGTGGCCTGCGGAATGCCGAAACCGGCGGTGTAGTAATGATAGCACGACAGCTGGAACAGGATGATGCCGGTCAGGATCGCCAGAGGCCTGGCCACCTCGCGGAACCGCATCTCGGGATCGAATTTTTCCTCAAGCGCCTGAAGTTCGTCTGCGCTCAGATGCCGCGGGATGCCGTCCTGCTCGATCTTCGCCATGCCTCACATCCCCCTGATCTGGCCATTCAAAGCGTAAGGGGGCCGCGCCCCTCGCGGCGCGGCCCCCTGATGCTGCCGGTCTTCTGCCGGCCCGTTTACTTCAGAAGGCCGGCTTCCTTGTAGAAGCGCTCCGCGCCCGGATGCAGCGGGATGCCAACGCCGTTCAGCGCCGTTTCCTTGGTGATCGCCTTGCCCTTGGCATGGCCGGAATCCAGGAGTTTGCGGGTGTTGTCGTTCCAAAGCGCCTTGGTGACCTCGTAGATCAGGTCTTCGGGCTGGTCGGCGCTTGTCACCCACTGGGCGCCCACCGACAAGGTCATCGTGTCGTCGGCATTGCCCTCGTAGGTGCCGGCCGGGATCTTGTCAGAGGCGAAGAAGCCGTATGTTTCGCAGATCTTCGGCGCTTCCTCGCAGGAGATCGGAACGAGTTTCACCGCATGCTGGCTGGCCAGTTCGGCGATCGCGCCCGCCGGATAGCCGCCCACGAAGAAGAACGCGTCCATGGCGCCGTCGCGCATCCGGTCTGCCGCCTGGTCGGGCTTGAGGTATTCAGCCGAGATATCTGCTTCCGAAAGGCCGTAGCCTTCGAGAATGATGCGCGCGTCGACCAGCGTGCCCGAACCCGGCTCGTCCAGCGATACGGTCTTGCCCTTCAGGTCAGCGACGCTGTTGATCCCCGAGTCCGCGCTGCTCACGAGGTGGATGCTCTCGGGATAGAGGTTGGCGATGGCGCGCAGTTTCTCGACCGGGGGTTTGCCTTCCCAGATACCGGTGCCGGTATAGGCCCATGTCGCCACGTCGGACTGCGAAAAGCCGGACTCCAGCGTCCCGCCGGCGATTGCGTTGATATTGGCGACCGATCCGTTTGCCGACAGCGCCGAGGCGATGAGCCCGGGCACGCCGCAGGAGCCACCTTCGTCGCAGGCGCGCGACCCCGGCGGGTTCGAGATGGCGTTGGCCAGAAGCCCGCCGATCGGGTAGTAGGTGCCCCCCGTGCCGCCGGTCCCGATCCGGAAGAACGCCATGTCCTGTGCCGAGGCTGTGCCCGCGATCAGGCTTGCCGACAAGGCCAGCCCTGCCAGTACTTTCTGATAACCCATTGCAACATCTCCTTCAGTCGCGGGCGCCGAATGTCTGCGCCCCGATTGACCCAGTAAGACCGACCAAATGGTCAAATGCAACCGGTTCGCGGCCCTTTCGTCACCTTTGCCGCAGCGATCGGCGACCGCCTTTCGCGGATCGCTGGGCGACATGCCCTCTTGCGATGGGGGATCTCGGCGAATTCGTGGCTCTTGGTTGACGTTTGCCCCGGCATCGGGTGCGGCGGCATGGCCCGCCTCGCGGTCGTCATCTTCCGGCGTCCGTCGCCGGTCCGCCCGCGCCCCTGGTCAGGGCCGCCATCAGGCCTGACCAGGGGATCGAGGCGGAAGGTTCGGCGCGGAGAACGTCACAGGTCGTCCGGCGGTCGGGTGCCAGCATCGGATCGCATGCGCTTGCCCGGTCTCGTGCGATGAAGTCTCGTGCGGTGAAGTCTCAGGCGGTGAAGACGAAGGAGCGCATCGAGACCGACCCAAGGTCGATGGCATCGTTCATGAAGGTCAGCCCGTCACGCGCGTCCGAGGCACCGGCGATGGTCAGCGCCGGCATGTAGTGATCCGGGGTCGGGTGCGCCATGCGAAGAAGGTTCCCCAGCCGCGCGGGATCGGCAAGCGATTTCAGATCGCGCTCTGCCAGCCGGTCCGCAAACATCTGGTCGAACTCCACCGCGAAGTCCTGTGGCGCGCCACCGAACTGTACGGTGCGCAGGTTGTGGACGACGTTGCCTGAGCCAAGGATCAAGACCCCACGGTCGCGCAGTTGCGAGAGGGTGCGCCCGACCTCCAGCTGGTGATCCAGGCCGCGCCCCATGTCGATGGAGACCTGAAACACCGGCACCTTGGCTTGCGGGTAGAGGAAACGCAGGACGGTCCAGGCGCCGTGGTCGAGGCCCCAGGTATCATCCTCGGCCGAATTGTGGCTGGCAAGCAGGCTGACCACCTCGCGTGCAAGGGCGGGATCACCGGGGGCCGGATATTCCATCGCATAAAGCGCATCGGGAAAGCCGTAGAAATCGTGGATCGTCCTTGGCATGGCAGAGACATCTATCAAGGTGGTGCCGCGCGTCATCCAATGGGCGGAGACCACGAGGATCGCCGCGGGCTCGGGCAGGCTCTTGCCGAGCTCGGTCCATGACCGGCTGTAGGCGGTATCCTCAAGCGCGTTCATCGGGCTGCCGTGGCCAAGGAACACGACCGGCATCCGGGCCGATGGGGTCAGCCGGTCGTGCAGGGATTGGAGTTCGGTGATCGCGCTCATGACGTTGTCTCCTGTCGGGTCTCTGCCCGCTGACGGGCATCCTGCGATGGATCAGGCGGCTGCGTGGCCGCGGGCCGATGTCTTCAGCGCCCAGGCACCGCTGCCCAGAAGCGCAATCGCAACCTGAACAATCGCCCAGAAAAGCGGGAACTCCCAGCCGCCGCCCTGGCTGGAAAAGACCCAGCCGTTGGCCGAATGCGCCCATGTCGCCCCCAGCAGTACCGGTATGAGGACCAGCGACACAGTGCGGGTGGCGATACCAAGGATCAAGGCAAGACCGCCGCCCACCTCGGCAAGTATGGTAAGGTAGGCAAGCGCGCCGGGCAGGCCGAGGCTTTCGAAATAGCCGACGGTGCCCGGAATCGTGAAGACGAAGACCTTCATCAGGCCATGGGCGATGAAAAGCGCGCCGCTGAGGACGCGGAGGATCAGCGCGGCGTAGTCGGATCTGGATGTCATGTCAGGTTGTCCATTCTGGGCCGCAGCGTCACGGCGGGTTTCGATGCCGTTCACTTAGGGCTTGACGTTACCACGTGAAATGAAGATTTTTGAGAATGAATATCCATAAAATGTTCTAAATACCCCGATGGACCTGATCGACGAACTCAAGGCCTTTGTCGCCACGGCGCAGACAGGGTCCTTCACGGCTGCAGCCGGGCAGATGGGTGTGTCGAACCGGCTGACGTCGAAATACGTGGCTGAACTTGAGGCGCGGCTGGGCGTGCGTCTCTTGCAGCGGACGACACGAAAGGTTGGACTGACCCCGGCGGGCGAGGATCTTCTGGCCCGCGCCCCGGCGATTCTGGACGATCTGGACGCGCTTATCGGCGAAGTGACAGAACGCAGTCGCGGCTTCACCGGTGTCATTCGCGTGTCTGCTTCGGTCACCTTCGGCGAAATCTGGGTGGCCGGGATGCTGGAGCGCTTCGGGCGCGCGAATCCGGCGTTGTCCTTCGATCTGCGGCTGAGCGACCGGCATGTCGATCTGGCGACCGAGGGAATTGACGTGGCCTTTCGGCTGGGACGCATCGACACGCAATCGCTGAAGGCGCGCAAGTTGGGAAGCTTCAGGTCTGTGCTGGTCGCCAGCCCGGCGTATCTTGCGCGCTGCGGTGCGCCCGGGGTGCCGGCGGACCTTGCCGGGCATGATTGCATCATCGATACCAACCGGCGCACGCCACGGCGTTGGCGGCTCGGTCCTGAAGACGCAGCAGATGCCGTGGCGGTGCAAGGCCGGTTTCAGGTGAATTCCGCGCGCGCGGCAGTGGACTTGGCGACAAAGGGCCTTGGCATCGCCTATGTCCCGCGCTTTGCGCTGACCAAGGCGCTCACCTCCGGGGCGCTCGTTCCCCTATTGGCGGACCACGCCGGTGAGGCCGGTACGCTGAGCGCGGTCTACCTCGAAGGTCGCGTCCTGCCGCGCAAGGTGCGCGCGCTGATCGACTTTGCCGTCGAAGACATCAGGGTGGCAGGCATCCTGTGATCTGGCGAAGGCGCGCACCCATGCCTGGCCCCAGGTGCAGGTCATGCCGCGATGGGCCGGATCGGCGCCGGTCCCCCTTGTTCCGGGGGCGTTCGCCGGTTGGTCACCGGGGTCCGGTGCCGGACGCCGGCGGGCCGGACACGCGACCGGACCCGGTCCCTTCGGGATCGGATCGGACACCTGCTTCGGTCAGGACGAGGTCCAGCGCGATATCGTGGGGCTGAGGAAAGATCGTCCTGAGACGCGCCGTCTCGAACCCGACGCCGATCACGAAGGGGCGGGGCCTCAACGCGGCAAGCGTGCGGTCGAAATAGCCGCCGCCGTAGCCAAGCCGGTACCCGTCCGCCGACCAGCCGACAAGTGGCGCAAGCGCGATCGCCGGCGTTTCCATGGGCGCGTCCGGAGGCGGGACGGGGATGTTCCAGTCGCCGCGCACCATCTTGGTTTCCGGTGTCCAGCGGCGGAAAACGAGGGGCGCGGCCCTTGTCTCGACGATGGGGAGAGCGACGACCACGCCACGCCGGTGCAGCTCGGTCATGAGGGGCCGAAGATCGGGTTCGCCCTTGATCGGCCAGTAGGCGGAAAAGACGCGCCCGCGCCCGCCGTCGAAGCGTTCGTCCAGTACCCGTCGCAAATGCACCATCAGCGCCGCGCCGACCGCCTGCCTCTCGGTGACGGACAGCGCCTGTCGCTCGGCGCGCAGCCGTTCCCTTTCCGCCTTTCGCCACCGCGCGACATCGCGGGCCTGTCCGGGATCGACCGCTAGCGGATCGAAATACTCAGGCGCGATCTCTGCCGCGTAGCAGGGCGGCGACGACAGGCCGCCGCGACAACGGAATGTGTCGTCTTCGCCGTTCATGATCCGCCCCCTCCGGTATCGCGACGGCCGCACGACAGAATTGCGGCTGCCATGTCCGCGATTGCGCCCAGACGATCGGCCGCGGGAACGACCCCGTCGATCTGTCCCGCGCCGGTCCCGGCATAAAGCGCCATTTCTTCAAGCTCCCCCGTCGTGGTCCTGAGCGGCGAATCCGTGCTGAACCGGAGACGTGGCTGGTCGCCGTCCCGGGCGATCGGGATGCGCGGCAAGGTGTCGGGGTCGTGGCCCAGAAGGTTACCGCCAAGCGCATCGGTCACGCTGTTTCCGATCACCCGGACCGCCGCCCCTTTCGGCCAGTTCAGAACGAAGACATCGGTCAGGACCGTGTCGGCCGCGCCTGCCGCGACGACCCGCGCCTTGTGGTAGGGATGTGCAAAGGATTCCTCGGTTGCAAGGAACGCCGTCCCGTACTGGAGGCCCGCCGCACCCATCGACAGTGCGGCGGCAAGGTCGCGGCCATCCGCAAGCCCGCCCGTTGCGACAACCGGAACCGATACGCTGTCCAGGACTTGCCGGGTCAGGTCGAAGACCGGCACGCGCCCGTGGACATGACCGCCCGCTCCGACGCCTTGCGCGATGATCACGTCAACGCCCGCCTTCTCGGCCTGCCGGGCAGCTGCCAGCGTGCCGACCTGGTGCAGGACAAGGCATCCGGCGTGTTTCACGCGCGCCACGACTTCGGGCATTACGTCCCAGAAGAACGCAAAGGCCGGTACGCCGAGGTCAAGGCAGGTCGCAATCTGCGCCTCCAGAAGCCGGGGTTCGGTTGCGGCGGGGATCACGTTCACCGCGAACGGCCGGTCCGTCGCCCGCCGCAGCGCCCTGACCTCTTCGATGATCAGCGACGGGGCCTCCCGGACCATGCCAAGCATTCCGAAGCCGCCGGCATTGGCGACCGCTGCCGCCAGTTCCCAGCGCGAAACGCCCCCCATTCCCGCCAGAAGGATCGGCACATCGCAGCCCAGAAGGTCGCAAAGCGGCGTCCGCAGTGCTGGCCAGCGTCCTTGATCACCCATTTCGGCCGTGCTCCGCCCCGAACCATCCGGGTGAACCGTCAGATCGTGCCGCCGCGTGATCGCCAGCCGCGTTGCGCGCATAACAATGGCGGCCGGTTGACCGGCGGCGCGCGCTTGGCATGGTGGATGTGCCCGCCAGCACCCCCGCAAGACGCCAGCCACGGGACGACTTCACCCTTGCCCGCTGGCAGGGGGTATTCCGGCGCTCGGACGCGCAGGTCTGCATCTCGCTTCTCCTGCGGTTTGACTTGCAATCCTGAGTAAGCCACATAATAGGTACTGTAAATACCTATTATACGGAGCCCTCCATCCATGCATCTTACGTCCTTCACCGATTTCGGGCTTCGTATGCTGATGCGCATGGCCAGCGCGCCGGATTCCGCCTTCTCTACCGCCGAAATGGCAAAGGAGTTCGGGCTGTCGCGCAATCATCTTGCCAAGATAGTGCAGCGCCTGGCGCAAGGCGGGATCGTGACGACGCGGCGCGGTTCCGGCGGCGGTGCGGTCTTGTGCAAGGACCCGGCAGAGGTACGGCTGGGCGATGTTGTCCGGCTGCTTGAAGAAGGGCAGGCGCTTGTGGAATGCTTCCGACCCGGCGGCGGTGACTGCACGATCGACGCCCGCTGCCGGCTCAAGCTGCGCCTGCATCGCGCGGAGGCGAGGTTCATTGAGGACTTGAACCGGTCGACCCTCAGGGACATCGCGTTACCCCTGCGTCAGGCTGCCTGAAGGGCGGCCGCCGATCGCGGGTGACGCCGGCGGCGTTCCGGCGCGCCTTGGGAAAGCGGACACCCCTACCACGCCGATCCGTGCTTGCCTCGGGATCGCCCTTGTTCCGTCCGATGATCGTGCTAGGCGATGGTTGCCGGGCCAACCGCATCGCCCCGGAGGGAGAACACTTTGACATTCGTTCAGGTTGTCTTGGCGCGAAACGGCAAGGTCCAATCGGGCGCCGAAATCAGGGACAACGCGATTCAACAGGCGCTTTCGCTGGTTGCGCCCTGCCAAAGGCTGACGGTGGCGCCCCATCCGGCGCAGGATGGATCGACGGCGCCCGCACCAACGGTCGTGGGGCTCGATGCTGGGTCGGTTGCCGGGCTTGTACGGACCATCGGCGCGCTGCGCCCGTCACTGGCCGTCGTCGAGGGCCAGCATCTGCTGCAGGCGATCACGGCGCTGCGCGGGGCGTTCCCTTCGCTGCGGATCATCGTCGACTTCCACAACATCGAAAGCAGACTGGACCTCGATATCCGGCTTGGCACCGTGCCCGCCGCCTTGCGCCCCGTGGCGAAGATGTTGCAGCGCCGGCACTACCGATCCGCAGTTGCCGCGGATATCGATGCGGCGCGGATCGCGGGGGAGGTCTGGACCTGCAGCGCGCGGGATCGCGATGCGTTGCTTGCACTTGGCTTCTCGGGACCGGTCACGGTGGTCCCCAACCCTGTCCCGTCCTGGTGCGCCGAAGGACACGCCGCCCTGGCGGGCGGCAATGAGGTGCTGTTCGTCGGTCACCTGTCCTATGCGCCGAACATTCGGGCCGTGGAGGATCTGTGCCGCCGGGTCATGCCGCGGCTGCGCCGCCTTGAGCCCGCGGCGCAGCTTCATGTCTGCGGGCGCGCGCCACATCCCGGACTGGTGTCGCAAGTGCACGCGCGCGGGCACCGCCTGACCGCCAATCCCGACGATCTGGCGCCGATCTACCGGCAGGCGACCGCGCTTGCCGTGCCCTTGCGCGAAGGCGGCGGCACGCGCATCAAGATACTGGAAGCGATGGCGATCGGCTGCCCGGTGGTTGCCAGCGCCAAGGCGGTCGAGGGGTTGGGCCTGACCCCGGGCATGCACTATCTTGCAGCCGAAAGCCCGGACGGCTTCGCCAATGCACTTGCCGGCTTGATCCGCGATCGGGGGCGCGCCGAAGCCATGGTTGCCGCCGCCGCGGAGTTCGTTCGCAGGAACAACGGAGCCGCGGCGGTTGCGCGTGCCGTTCGCCGTGCCCTGGAAAGTATGGCGGCCGGTCCGAAGGACGGGCGCCGCTGACCACCGCGTGGGGGCGCCCGAAGAGACGCCAAGCCCCTGCAAACGAGGCCCCGTGATCGCGCTGCTGAAGCCGGGCAGGGTGGCGATCTTGCGGATTTTGTGCTAAACGGTTCAGGCCATGTCCGGTTCCGCGCTCTGGAAATACGCGGCCACTCCGTCCGCCGAGAAGGCCGAGCTGATCTCAAGAGTCGTCGTGCTCGAAGAGGGTGTACGCGATGCGCGTGCGGTCCGCAGGTTCGCCCAGGCCTTCTTCCCGGCCGTCCAGATAGAAAGCGTGCGTTCCTTGAAACCCTACCCGGACAGCGCGACCGGTCGGGATGCCGTCATATTCCTGTTCGTCAGCAACGAGATCAGCGAACGCGGTGCCGCAGAAAGCGTTGCGGCGTTCAGGTCACACAGCGAATGCAACGCGAATTGCCCCGTCGTCATGCTGTCGAACGACCTTGAAAAGGAAGCCGCCCTGCGCGCGATCGCCGCCGGAGTGGACGAGATCGTGATCCGGCGCAAGCTGAAGGAAGACACCTTTCATGTCGCGATCGCCAAGGCCATGAAGGCCTGGCGCAGGAGACTGACGACGCAAAGGCAGGCCGAACAGCAGCTAAGGCTTTCCCGCATGCTCGCGCACGACATGAGGAACCCCATTTCCGCGATCCGCTGGGCTGCCGAGGATATCCTGAACGACGATACCGGCTTGTCCGAGCCAACGAGCCGCAAGCTTCAGCTTGTCCACAGGGCGTCACAGGAGGCCTTGTCGATCATCCAAAGGAAGCTTGAGGAAATCCAGCTGGATGTCAGCAGTACCGGAGAGGTTCTGACGCGCGCGGAAATGCTGCTCGAGATCATCGACCAGATGAGGATACTTCACGCGATACGCCTTCAACAGGCCGGTGGCATCATAGAGGTCGGGCCGCTCGGGGATCTTCCCGTTTCCATCTTCTCGATGCGAAACATCCTGCTGAACCTGATCGACAACTCGATCAAGTATCATTCCGATGCGGCGCTGCGGATCGAGATTCATGCGGACCCCGCGTGCGGCGCGCCGAACCTGGTCTACAGGGATAACGGTTCAGGCATCGCGAAGCAGCAGATCGAACGGATCTTCGATCAGGATGCGACATCAACAGGCAACGGGCTGCGATTCATCGCGGATCTGGTGCGATCGGAAGGCGGCGTGGTGGCTTGTGACAGCGATGGGCAAAGCTTCACCGAATTCCGCATGACGTTCTAGCGGCCCCGACGCGGGACCGGCAAACCGCACGCGCTGCGGCGCGGCCCGGTGGAAAAGGCCGCACCGCGCCATCGTCAGGCGCTTGCGACGATCACCTCGACGCCCGCCTGGGCCAGCACGCCGGACAGGGCGGGCGGCGGGGGGGCATCCGTTATCAGCCTGGCGATGCGCCCGAGCGTTGCCACGTCGAAGACAGCCTTCCGGCCAAGCTTGCTGTGATCGGCGACGATGGTGACCCGTTCGGACCTTTCGATCATGGCGCGCGCGATTTCCGCCTCCTGCAGGTCGAAATCCATGATCGACGCGCCGTCCAGCGCGCCGACCGTCAGGATGGCGTGCTGGGCGCGGAAGTTGCGGATCTGCTCGACCGCGAGCGGCCCGAGGTTTTCGCCGACCTCGACGTTGAAGGCCCCGCCGACCATGAAGACCTTGCTGGTGCGGTTGGCCGCGACAAGCGCGGCGATCCGCGGCGAATTGGTGATGACCGTCAGGTGCGGCACGGCGGCCAGAGCCTCGGCCACCGCGACGGTCGTGCTTCCGGTATCGATGAACAGCGTATCGCCCGGCTGGAAGCAGCGCGCGGCGGCAAGGGCGATTGCCTTCTTGGCGTCCCGGTTGTGGCCAAGCCGCTGCGCATAGGGGCTTTCGGTGGCATCGGGGTCCGCCTCGGGCGACAGCGCGCGCGCGCTGCCGTGGTATTTGCGCAAACGCCCGGCATCGTCCAGAAGCGCCAGATCACGGCGGACGGTCTCGCGCGATACATCAAGGCGGCTTGCCAATTCCTCGACGCTGACCTCTTTCCTGAGGCTCACGAAGGCGACGATCTCATCTCTTCTGGCTTTGGGGTCCATCTGTGCCCGTCCGGTCGCTGCCCGCCCGAGGACCGGGCGGGCAGCAGCCACGTTTCTGTCACCGATAGGGATAACCGGCCTTTTCCATGTTCGTGGCATAGGCCTTGAACGCATCGACCACCTTGGCCGAGCGCGGGCTGGAGGCCGAAACCTCGTCCCAGAAGCCTTCGGCATCCTTCACGACCTGGGCCCATTCCTCTGCCGGAAGCTGGGTCAGTTCCATCTTCTCGCCCTCGACGCGCAGCTTCGCCTCGCCGCCCCAGTACCAGCCAAGGCGGTAGTAGTGCGACTGGTCGATCGACATGCGGAAAAGTTCCTGAAGATCGGCCGGAACCTTGTTCCAGCTTTCCGTGTTGGCAAAGTAGCTGCCGAACCAGGCGCCGGTGACGGCGTTGTTGAGCGCGTAGTTGCACACATCGGCCCAGCCCACCTCATAGGCTTCGGTGAAGCCGCACCAGGCCACCCCGTCGATCTCGCCGGTCTGCATCGCGACCTCGACGTTGTCCCACGGGATCGTCACCGGGATCAGGCCGTACTTGGACAGGAACTTGCCGGCGGTCGGAACGCCGAAGACGCGCAGGCCGTTCATGTCGGCCAGGCTGCGGATCGGCTTGTCGACGGTGAAGATGTGAAGCGGATCCCAGGACCCGGTCGAAAGCCAGGTGACGTTTTCGACCTCGGAATAGGCTTCTTCCCAGATCTCCTTCAGCCCGTAGTAACGGAAAAGCGCCGTCACATCGAGTGGATAGCGGGTGGCAAAGGGGAAGTAGCCGCCGAAGACCGAGATATCGACGGGGGAGGCCATCGTCGCCTCGTCGGACTGCACCGCATCGAGAACGCCGGACTGCATGGCGCGGAAAAGGTCTGCCGTCGGGACAAGCTGGTCGGCGTAGAAAAGCTCGATCTCCATCTCGCCGTTGGCGGCGATGTTGAAGGCCTCGATCTGCGGCTTGATCACATGCGCGCCAAGGGGGGCGCCCGAATAGGTCTGCAGGCGCCATTTGATCGGGCCGGTCTGGGCGCTCACATAGGGTGCGGCAAGGGTCGATCCGGCGACGGCGCCGGCGCCGATCCCGGCACGGCGCAGGAAGTCGCGGCGGGAGGAAAGGATCTTCTCGGACGGACTGGTCTTCTTGATGTCTTCACTCATGGGAACCTCCTTGGTTGGTCGTTTGTCGTTCTTTCTTGGTGGTCTTAGCCCTTGACGTTCATGTGCTCGGGCAGCCAGAGCGCCAGTTGCGGGAAGAACATGAGAAGCACGATCGTCAGCACCATGATCGCGGCGAAGGGCCAGATCGACCGGTAGATGTCGATCAGCGTGATCTCCTTCGGCGCGAGCGAGCGCATGAGGAACAGGTTATAGCCGAAGGGGGGGGTGATATAGGCGATCTGGCAGGTGATCGTGTAGAGGATGCCGAACCAGATGAGCTGCCCGTCAAAGCCCAGGTCCAGCGTCTTCACAAGCGGGATGTAAAGCGGCGCCACGATGACAAGCATCGCGGTGTCGTCAAGGAACGTGCCCATCACCAGGAAGCTGAGCTGCATCATGATGATCACGGTCCAGGGCGACAGGTTCCACTGGGTGATGAACAGGTTCTCGATCGCCTTGACCGCGCCCAGCCCGTCGAACACCGCCCCGAAGGCCAAAGCGGCCAGGATCAGCCAGAGGAACATGCAGCTGATCGACAGCGTCTTCATCGAGGTTTCGCGCACGAGCCGCCAGGTGAAGCGCCCCTTGACCACCGCCGCCAGCGTCGCGCTGAAGGCGCCGACGGCCGAACTTTCAACAAGGCTGGTGAAGCCGAAGACGAAAAGCCCGGTCATCAGGAAGAAGATGACGAAGGGAATGATCCCCGCCCGTGCCAGGGCCAGCTTTTCCGAAAGCGGCATGTTCAGGTCTTCGTCCGGGACGACCGGCGCAAGAGAGGGGTTCATGCGGGCGCGCACCGCGATGTAGATCACGAAAAGCGCCGCCATGATGAGGCCCGGGACAAGCCCCGCGAACCAGAGCTTCGAGACCGGCTGCCGCGCGATCATCCCGTAAAGGACCAGAACGACCGAGGGCGGGATCAGGATGCCCAGCGACGATCCGCCCTGCACCACGCCAGAGATCAGAACCTTGTCGTAACCCCTGCGCAGCATCTCGGGCAGGGCGATGGTGGCGCCGATGGCCATGCCCGCGACCGAAAGACCGTTCATCGCCGAGATGATGACCATCAGGAAGATCGTGCCGATGGCAAGCCCGCCACGCACGCGGCCGAACCAGACATGCAGCATCCGGTAGAGATCCTCGGCGATGCCGGCCTCCGACAGGATGTAGCCCATGTAGATGAACATCGGCAGGGTCAGCATCGCGTACCAGTTGAACAGCTTGAACACCTGGTTGAACGGCA
>ERZ795053.1113-NODE-1113-length-34405-cov-22.103959_pt1 | contig 34405 bp, 35 predicted proteins | sample MGYA00375137_ERZ795053 | MGnify/ENA primary metagenome ERZ795053 (study PRJEB30182, sample SAMN05720284) | activated sludge metagenome | isolation source: Anaerobic digester | place: Hong Kong | collected 2014-12-17 ...
CCCTCGACGCTGGCGCCGTCGTCGGTCACCCACTCGTAGCTGCCGTGCATGGTGCCGCATTCGGTTTCCAGCACCGCGCCGGAGCTGTACTCGAAGCTCTGGCCCGGCTCCAGTCGCGGCTGCTCGCCGACCACGCCCTCACCACGCACTTCGCGGGTCTGGCCCTTGGCATCGGTGATGATCCAGTGCCGTGCGTGCAGCCGGGCGGGTTCGTCGCCGACGTTGCGCAGGCGGATGGTGTAGGAAAAGACGTAGCGGTCGTCGTCGGGCTTGGACTGGTCTTCCAGGTAGCGCGTCGCGATCGCGATTTCGATGGAGATTTCTCGGCGGTTCATGCGGCTAGTGTATGCGACGCGCGAAGCGCAGCCCACCGTATACGCGCGTAACAGAGCACGTTCGACGAGACTTGGAGCACGGAGAGTGGTGGCCAGAGAGGGAATCGAACCCCCGACACGGGGATTTTCAATCCCCTGCTCTACCAACTGAGCTATCTGGCCAGAAATGTCGGCAGCGGCGCGTTGTGGACGCCCGTCGCTGCGAGCGCGGCATTATGCCGATGACGGGCCTTGTGGGCAAGGGGCATGCGGTTCTGGGCGCATCCGGCCGCCGTCATGCTGGGTTTAGGCGGGGCGTGACAGTATGTCCGCAGTGAAGTCACCGGAGAGCTGGAGATGAACGTCAGAGTTCTGGATGTACTGCGGCTGGGCTGCCTGCTCGCGCTGCTCGTGGCGGTGTCCGCGTGCAGCAGCGCGACCAAGCGTGAGACTCGCAGCGGAAAGTTGGCCCGATTCGAAGCGGCGGCTGGCGAGCCGGTCAAGCACTTCAACTATCTGAGCCTGTATTCCTGGGAGCCGTTGAGCGACGGCGCGCTGGCGATCTGGACGCGGCCGAAGGAGGCCTGGCTGCTGACCGTGACCCAGCCCTGCCTGGATCTGAGCTATGTGCAAAGCATCGGGCTTAGCGCGTTGCTTGGCCACAACGTGGGCACGATGGACTACGTACTGGCCGGCAAACAGCGCTGCCGGATCCTGTCGATCCGTCCGCTGGATGTGGCCCGGCTGAAAGAGCAGCGCCCGAAGTAATGGGGTCTCAGTCGCCGTCGGGCGCCACGTAGCCCGGCGGCTTTTCGCTGCCTCCGCCGAACAGGAACTTCTCCATTTCGGCCTCAAGGATGGCGCGATGCTTGGGGTCCAGCGGCGACAGGCGGTTTTCGTTGATCAGCATGGTCTGCTGGGCCTGCCATTCCGCCCAGGCTTCGCGACCGATGTGATCGAAGATGCGGCGGCCCAGCGCGCCCGGCCATGGTGCGAAATCCAGACCCTGGGTTTCGCGTTGGTGCTTTTCACAGAAGACGGTTCGGCTCATCCCCGCATGATACCGCCGTGGGTGCCCACTATTCCCGATCCAGCGATTCGATCAGCCGGCGAACGGGCTGGGGCATGCCAACCGCATCGAGCGCGGTAGGTTCGATCCAGCGATGCTGATCGAGCTCGGCAATGGCTGGCTTCGCTGCACCGATAATCCAGCGTCGTGGCTCGATCTCCAGGCGATAGTGGCTGAACACGTGCGTGAACCCGTTTGGTGCAGACAGCGGCTCGGTATCTGCGAAATGTCGCGCCAGCCAGTACTCGGCGTCGGTCTGACGTTGGGCTTCGGGCAGACTCCAGAGACCGGCCCAGACGCCTGTCGGAGGGCGTCGGGTGAGCAGCAAGCGGCCCTTGTCATCCTGGATCAGCAGCATCAGCGTCTGCCGTGTCGGCAGCGACTTTCCGGGTTTGCGGGTCGGTAGCTCTGCTATGAGGTTCTTCTTCCGTGCAATGCAGTTGGCATGTAGCGGGCAGGCATCGCAATCCGGCCGGGCGCGTCGGCAGATGGTCGCACCCAGGTCCATCTGCGCCTGCGTGTAGTCGACGAGTTGGCTCTTTGGCAGGTGCGACTCGGCCAGTGACCATAGCGTCTTCTGCACGCTGCTCGATCCGGGCCAGCCCTCAAGGCCGTGATAGCGACAGAGCAGGCGTTTGACGTTGCCATCGAGGATGGCGACCCGCTGCCCGTGCGCTTGCGCGAGGATCGCACCGGCGGTGCTGCGCCCGATGCCGGGCAGGGCCTGCAGCGTTTCGATGTCGGTGGGCAGCTCACCATCATGTTCGGCCACGCAGATTTGCGCTGCGCGGTGCAGGTTGCGTGCGCGGCTGTAGTAGCCAAGCCCTGACCAAAGCGCCAGCACCTCGTCGAGATCGGCCACGGCCAGCGCGCGCAGGTCGGGCAGGGCATCGACGAAGCGCTGGAAATAGCCGATGACCGTGGCGACCTGGGTCTGCTGCAGCATGATTTCCGACAGCCAGACGCGGTACGGCGTGCGCGGATGCTGCCAGGGCAGGTCATGGCGGCCGTAATCGCGATGCCAGGCGAGCAGCCTGGCTGCGAAGTCGTCACTCATGGATTGCTGCTGGCGGCATTGGTGGCTGGCGTGCTGCCCTCATCGAAATCGATGGTCGCGTCATCCAGCAAGATGTCGCCCTGTTGCAGGCGCGAAGCGGTCAGCGAGCCGGTGACCGGCGGCAGCATCCAGGTGTCTTTCGAGCTGGCGCCGAGCCAGCCCAGCCATTCACCTATTTGCAGTTTGCCGGCAATGCGATCGATATCGGACTGGATGTCGAGGTCGAGCTGGCCCTGGCCATCCGTCCGTCCGTCGAAGTCAAGCTTCAGGGTAAAGCGCTTGTTGTCCGGTGGCAGCGGCAGTGCGGGTAGTCGCTGCGGCCATTGCGGCAGCTGGATGACCAGTCCGGTACGCAGTGCGCCACTGGGACTGAGGAGCAGCGAACCGGAGGTCGATATCGGGTCCTGGTCGCTCTGCAGTTCGGCTTGAAGCGGATCAAGTCGCAGCGCGCCGGTGTCGATGGTGGGTGTGGCCGTGATGTCGAACGTCAGTGGCAGTGGTGGCGTGCTTCCCTCGGGCAGCGGCACATAGCGCAGGCTGCCTTGCAGATGGCTGGGCTGGCCGGCGTGCAGCTCGTCGAGTTCGAGATTGAAGCCGTCAATTTGCCAGCCATTGCCCAGCAGTTGGCCACTCTCGATGGCCAGCGGACTGTCGATGTCGGGAAGTTCGTATTCGCTGGAGGCAGGTCCCAGCCAGGTCATGAATGCATCGAGATCCAGGCGCGGTGAGCGCAAGGTGAGTCCGGTGATGCGTGGCTCCGGCTCGCGGCCAAGCAGGCTGTCGGTGAGCAATGACAGTGGCAGCGACAGATCCAGCGATTCGGCTTGCAGTAGCGCTGCGTCGTTGCCGGGAAGCCGCGCGTCGAGGCCGCTCAATTCGATATGCAGTTGCGGCCACCAGCCCACGCGAGCTGGCTCGGTGGTGGTGACGACCAGGCCACTGCGCTCGTTGATCTGCCGGAGCAGCAACGCGCCGAGCTTTTCTGGCTTCAGCAGGTAGTTGATGCCGAATCCGGCGATCAGCAGCGTTGCCGCCAGCCATAGCAGCCAGCGCCAGCGACGCTTGCGTCGCGGTTTGGTGGGCGCGTCGGTGGCGTCGCTCATCCGGACTCAGCCTGCCGCCAGCGACTCCGGCAGCATGGCCTCGACAAAGCGTTCGGCGACGAAGGCTCGCAGGTCATCGGCCTTCTCGCCGAGCCCGACATAGCGGATCGGCAGGCCGAACTCACGTGCCAGCGCAAACACCACGCCGCCCTTGGCGCTGCCGTCGAGCTTGGTGACCACGAGACCGGTGACGCCAGCCGCTTCGCGGAACTGGCGCACCTGGTTGACCGCGTTCTGGCCGGTGGTGCCGTCAATCACCATCAGCACTTCATGAGGCGTCTCGGCGTCCAGCTTGGCCATGACGCGGCGGATCTTGGTCAGCTCGTCCATCAGGCCGGCCTGCGTGTGCAGTCGGCCGGCGGTGTCGGCGATCAGCAGGTCGCAGCGGCGCGAGCGTGCGGACTGCAGCGCGTCGAAGATCACGCTGGCCGAGTCGGCGCCTTCCTTCTGCGATACCACCGGGACGCCGTTGCGCTCGCCCCAGGTCTGCAGCTGCTCGACGGCGGCGGCGCGGAAGGTGTCGCCGGCGGCCAGCATCACGTCGCGGCCCTGCATGGAAAAGCGCTTGGCCAGCTTGCCGATGGTGGTGGTCTTGCCGACGCCATTGACGCCGACGGTGAGGATGACGAAGGGTTTCTTGGTTGGGTCGATGTCCAGCGGCTGCGCGACCGGCTCCAGCAGTGCTGCGAGATCCGTGCGAAGGGCGCGGAACAGCGCGCGAGCGTCGGCGAACTCGCCCTTGCCAAGGCGGCGCCGAAGGTCATCGACCACCTGCGTGGTGGCCGCGACGCCGACGTCGGCGCTGATCAGCGTGGTTTCGATGTCGTCGAGCAGGTCGTCGTCCAGGGCCGGTCGGCGGCCAAACAGCGAGGCCATGCCACGCGCGAAACCGCTGCCGCCGAGCGGCCGGTTCCAGCGCGCCTGCTCGTCTTCGCTGCCTGCCGATGCAGTCGTTTCGGGGACAGGTGCGGCTTCAACCGGCGGTGCTGCCGCATCGCCCAGCTTGTCGAGGAATGCGTCGGGCAGGGCCGCCGGCGGGTTGTGCTGTTCGGTCGCAGTGGCCGTCGACGCGTCACCATCAGAACCGCCTGACTTGGGTTCCGAGGGCTTTTTCTTCCAGAATTTCAGCATGATGTACGCAATGAAACAGAATCTTGAAATGGTATCACCCGGACGGCGGGCGCCAGATGAACCGTAGCGGCCGAGGGCAAAAGGGCGGTGCGCAGGGGCAGGTCCGCATCATTGGGGGCGATCTGCGCGGTTCCAAGCTGCCGGTGCCTGATCGTGAAGGTCTGCGCCCGACCAGCGACCGTGTCCGCGAGACGCTGTTCAACTGGCTGCAGCCGATGCTGGCGGGTTCACGCTGCCTGGATCTGTTTGCCGGCAGCGGTGCGCTGGGCTTCGAGGCGGCTTCGCGTGGCGCTGGCGAGGTGGTGATGATCGAGCGTGATCGCGAGCTGGCGCGGTCGCTGTCCGATTCGGCGAAGCGGCTGAAGACCAGCAATGTTCGCGTCCTTGAGGCTGATGCGCTGCGCTGGCTTTCGGAACCGCCTGCAGCGGCGGAGCAGCGATTCGACCTGGTTTTCCTGGATCCGCCGTTCGGCGCCGATCTTTGGAGTGGCGTGCTTGCGAAGCTGGATGCCTGGGTCAAGGACGACGCCTGGCTCTACCTTGAGGCCACGCCACAGGCCAGCGCGAGGCCGGACGGTGGATGGCAGCTGCATCGGCAGGGGCAGACGCGCGACGTCGCCTTCTCGCTGTGGCGGCGGTCCGCGTAGGAGGCGGGCAGCTCATAGCCACGGCAGGCAATCGGCTGCTGTTACACTCGCGCCAGTCACGCACGTCGAGCCCGTCACGCATGAGTCCCCGCCGCGTTGCCGTTTATCCCGGCACCTTCGATCCGATCACCGCTGGCCACGTTGATCTGGTGGCCCGAGCCGCGCCGCTGTTCGACCACATCATCGTTGGCGTCGCCGAAAGCCCGGGCAAGCAGCCCTGTTTCGACCTGGATGAGCGCGTGGCGCTGGCTACCGAGAGCCTGGCCGGCATCGACAACATCGAAGTGCGTGGCTTTGATGGCCTGCTGGCGCATTTCGTGGCCGACGTGGGCGCGAGGGTGCTGTTGCGTGGCTTGCGCGCAGTGTCGGACTTCGAGTACGAATTCCAGCTGGCCAGCATGAATCGCCACCTGATTCCTGAGGTGGAGACGCTGTTCCTGACGCCGGCGGAGCAGTACAGCTTCATCTCGTCGACGCTGGTGCGCGAGATCGCGCGATTGGGCGGTGATGTGACCGGCTTCGTGCCGACGGTCGTCCGCGATGCCCTGCGTGTGAAGTGGCACCCACGAGGAAGTGCGGCGAAGGTGTAAGCTTGAAACAGGGCCGGGATGGCTCCAGTCATTGATCACTAACAGAAGGAACCCGCTCATGGCAGCTTGGATTCGATTCTCACTCGCGGCGCTGCTGCTGTTTGGACTGGCGGCCTGCGATCAGCAGGGCAAGGACGCGAAGGACACCAAGGCGAGCGCCGAGCCGGCGGCCGTGCATCCGCCGGCAGATCCGACCGACAAGAAGGGTTGGAACAAATTCATCAACTATGTCGCCGGCCAGAACATGAGCCGCATGCGCGGCCGGCCGACCAGCTTCTTCCTGGCCAGCAGTCAGGAGCCGGAGTGGGAAGGTCGTCTTGATGGCATGCACGAATCGGTCGGCAATTCGCTGGCCCGCGGTATCCTGCCGCGCAGCCTGGTCATCTTTGCATCGCCAGAAACCACGGCAATGGCGGATCTGATGGTCGAGGAATTCGAAGCGACCCAGGCCGGCACCCTGCGTGATGTGCGCATCCTGTTCATCGGTGCAGCCGAGGACGAGGAGCGCGTGAAGGCCGCGGTAGCGCCGAGCGGCGCCGAATTCGTCTTCCACGAAGCGAAGTAACCCCGCGCATTGGACTTGCGCCCGCGGCGTCCGTCGGACGTCGCGGGTCGTCGCGACGGTATCGCGACACGGCACTCTCTCCCATGGCCCTGTTGATCAACGAACTCTGCGTCAACTGCGACGTCTGCGCGCCGGTGTGCCCGAACGAGGCGATCAGCATGGGCGCGGAAATCTATGAGATTGATCCGGCGCGCTGCACCGAGTGCGTCGGCCACTTCCCGGAACCGCAGTGCATCGAGGTCTGTCCGGTCGAATGCATCGATCCGGACCCGGCGTATCCGGAAAGTCATGAAGACCTGCTGCGCAAGCTGGCTGCACTGGGCACGGCGCCGGGCGAAGGCGGGCAGGGTGCCGACGAAGCGGCCTGAACCGTTTCGGCTGTATCGTGCAGCCTGATCCGCCAGAAACCGGAGCAAATCGATGTCCAAGCGTTGCAGCCCGCCTGTCGCCGCTGAGCAGATGCCGCGCGCCCTGAAACGCCTGTCGCTGTTGTTGCTGGTATCGGCAATAGCAGCCTGCGCGTCGACACAGTCGAAGCCAACGTCGACGGATGTCTTGCAGTCGACAACCGCCGTTGGGGTGCTGCATCCACCGGCTGCGGCCATCGCCAGCGCCCATGCCGAGGCCACCGAGGCCGGTTTCGAGACTCTTGACGCCGGTGGCAATGCCTTCGATGCCGCAATCGCCGTATCGGCCGTGCTGTCGGTGGTGGAGCCGATCAGTTCCGGCATCGGTGGCGGTGGTTTCGTGCTGGTGCATCGCGCCAGTGACGACAGCGACGTCTTCATCGATGCACGCGAGACAGCCCCGGCGGCTGCGCATCCGGAGCGCTATCTCGATGCTGACGGCAACCTGGATCGTGATCGCAGCGTCAATGGCCCATGGTCTGCAGGCGTCCCCGGCCAGCCGGCGGCATGGGTGCATCTGGCCGAACACTATGGCCGTCTGCCGCTGTCGCGTTCTCTCGCGCCTGCCATCCGCATCGCCGAGAACGGTTTTGCCATCTATCCGCGGCTGGCGGAAGGCTATGCGCGACGCGCCGATGTCATGCAGCGCTATCCCGGCACGCGCGCCGTGTTCCTCGCGGATGGCGATGCGCCTGAAGTCGGAGAGATCCTGAAGCAGCCCGATCTCGCCCGCACGCTACGCCTGCTGGCAGAGCACGGATTCGACGGTTTCTATCGCGGTGACGTGGCGCGGAAGCTGGTGGCGGGCGTGAACGAAGCCGGTGGCGAGTGGACGCTGGACGACCTGGCCGGCTACCGGGTCCGCGAGCGCGAGCCACTGCGTTTCGGTTATCGCGACTGGCAGGTCGTCACAGCGCCACCGCCGTCGTCCGGTGGTGTGGCCCTGGCCGAGATCCTCAACATGGTGTCTGGCTGGAACCTGGCCGAGCTGCCCAAGGCGAAGCGCGTGCACCTGCTGGTCGAAGCCATGCGTCGCGCCTATCGTGACCGCACGATCTACCTCGGTGATCCCGACTTCGTCAGCATGCCGCTGGCGCGGCTGACCAGTCGTGACTATGCGGCCGGATTGCGCGCCACCATCCACCCGGATCGCGCCACGCCCAGCGAGCTGCTGCCCGGCCAGCCGGCGCCGCTGGAGGACGAGGAGACCACCCACTTCGTGGTGATGGACGAGGAAGGCAACGTCGTGTCCTCGACCCAGACGGTGAACCTGCTCTACGGCTCGGGGCTGATTCCCGAAGGCACCGGCGTGCTGCTCAATGACGAGATGGACGATTTCGCGCTCAAGCCGGGCACGCCCAATGCCTTCGGCGTAATGGGTTTCGACGCCAATGCCGTCGCGCCGGGACGACGCATGCTGAGTTCGATGTCGCCGACCTTCATGCACGACAGTGACGAGTTCGTCGCGCTGGGTACGCCCGGCGGTTCGCGGATCATCACCATGGTGCTGCTCGGCATGCTGGGCTTCGATGATGGCCTGGATCCGCAGGCGGTGACGGCGCTGCCGCGTTACCACCATCAATGGCTGCCCGACGTCATCCTCGCCGAGACCGGCGCGCTCGACGCGGAAACCATCGCTGACCTGGAGGCCATGGGTCATACCGTGACCGTGCGCGAAGACACCTGGGGCAACATGCACGCCCTGTCCTGGAATCGGTCGAGTGGTGAGGTGAGGGCCGGTAGCGACCCGCGTCATCCCGAGGCCAAGGCGATGGTCCGCGCCGCTGCCGACTGAGCCCGAGGCAACTACAACGCGGTACGCGTAGAATCGACGCCATGGTTCCCATGGAGCGTGGCATGAAGTTCTGGTCCATCCTCGGCAATTCACAGAAGCTCGACGGCGGCGCCATGTTCGGCAACGTGCCGCAGGCGATGTGGTCGAAATGGATCGCACCCGACGAGCAGAACCGCATTCCGCTGGCATGCCGCGCACTGCTGATCGAGGACGACGACGGCCGTCGCATCCTGCTGGAGACCGGCATCGGCGCGTTCTTCGAGCCCAAGCTGCGTGAGCGCTTCGGTGTTGTCGAGTCCAACCATGTGCTGCTGGAGTCGCTGGCCAAGGCGGGCGTGTCGCACGAGGACATCGACGTGGTGGTGTTGAGCCATCTGCATTTCGATCATGCCGGCGGCCTGCTGACGCCCTGGCGCGAAGGCGAGCAGCCGTCACTGTTGTTCCCGAACGCACATTTCGTGGTCGGGCGCGAGGCCTTCGAGCGTGCGCGCCATCCGCATCCGCGCGACCGCGCGTCGTTCATTCCCGAGCTACCGGGCCTGCTGGAGGCAAGCGGTCGTCTGGAGCTGGTCGATGGCGCCACGTCATCGGTGCTCGGTGACCGCTTCCGCCTGCACTACAGCGACGGCCATACGCCGGGGCTGCTGCTGGTCGAGGTGATGGCGGACGACAAGGGTAGTGGACTGGTGTTCTGCGCCGACCTGATTCCGGGCCGGCCGTGGGTTCACCTGCCGATCACCATGGGCTACGACCGCTATCCCGAGCGGCTGATCGACGAGAAACGGCTGTTCCTCGACGACATGCTGGCGCGGGACGTGCGTCTGTACTTCACCCACGATGTCGACTGCGCGGTGGCTGCGCTCAGCCGCGACGACAAAGGCCGTTTTGCCGGCGTGGCGCCGCAGGCGACGCTTGCCGCGGCCGGCTGGGACAAGCTGCCGGTTGCCGGGGCTGCCTGACGCATGACTCGTCGATCCGTGTTGCCTGGTGCAAGCCTGCTGCTTGGGTTGATGGCCGTCCTGGTGGCGATGCCGGCAGCGCTGGCGCAGGTGCCCGCTGCTCACGAGCCGGTGGACTCTTCGCCACCGCGCGGAGAGCTGTGGCCGCTGCAGCCGCTGAGTGATGACAGTTTCGCGGTTTCGACCCGTGCGTTGGCGCTGCGTCGTGACGTCCGCATGTACCAGTGGCGTGCCGAAACCGGTGTGGACGGTAGCGTCCGCTGGTCACGGGAGTGGGCGGATGCACTTCTCGAGACGCCGGCGGCGCTGAAGGATGACGAGCACGTCAATCCCGGTGTGATGCCGTTTCGCGGGGCGACGTGGCGCGCCAGCGCCGTCGAACTGGATGGTCATCCGGTTGAACCCGCGCTGTATTCGCATTTCGAGGACTGGACGCCGCTGGCTGTGGCAGCGGATACGTTGCCACCGAATCTCGCGGCAAGCTTTCGGGAGGTAGACGGTTGTCTGTACAGCGGCGAAGACGCGAGCGTGCCGGCCATCGGCGACCTGCGCATCTGCTGGGAAACGCTGCCGGCGGGCCCCATCGAGGGTGCGATCCGGCTGGACGGCGGTCGCTGGGTTGCCGGTGTCGAACCGGTCGGGCGTGGCAGTCAGGGCGAGGATTTCGCGTTTGAGGAACTGGGGCGCGGCTATTGGCTGCTCGCAGGGCTGCTGCTTGGCGTACTGCTGATGTATTTCATGTTCCGCGGTCGCGGACGGAGTTGATTCATGACGATCGATAGCAAAGGAAGGCCGGTCACGCCGGCACGGCGCCGCTTCCTCGGAGCTGCCGGCGCTGCATTGGGTGGGCTGTCGCCATTGGGGCAGCTGCTGGCTGCCGCGGGTGATGCCGGGAAGGTCAAGCCTGCAGGTCGGGCCCGCGGATACGGGCCGCTGAAGCCGGCTCGGGACGAGAACACCGGACTCCCCCTGCTGCTCCTGCCGGAAGGCTTCCGCTATCGCAGCTTTGGCTGGGTTGGCGATCCGCTGGTGGACGGCAGCCTGATGCCGGCATCCCACGACGGCATGGGCATTGTTGCCGTGAACGGGAGTCGGGTGACCCTGGTCAGGAACCATGAGGTGACGCGGATCGGTCCCGCCTTCGGCAAGCCGGAATTCCAGTACGACCCCAACGCGCAGGGCGGCACGGTCACGCTGGATTACGACTGCGATAGCGGCAAGCTGATGTCGGCGCACGCCAGCCTCGCCGGCACCATGAACAACTGCGCCGGCGGCGTGACCACCTGGAACAGCTGGCTCAGCTGCGAGGAGTTCGTGTCGGCGGCGGGCAAGACGGTGATGACCAAGACCGGCATCGGTCGACTGGAACGCGATCACGGCTTTGTTTTCGAGGTGCCGGCCAGCGGTCACTCCAATGCGCAGCCGATCCGAGACATGGGCCAGTTCCGGCACGAGGCGGCCGTCGTGTTTCCGCCAAGCGGTGATGTCTACCTCACGGAAGATCTGGAGCCGGTTGCCGGCTTCTACCGGTTTGTCCCGAAAACGCCGGGCAAGCTGTCGGATGGCGGTGCGCTGTTCATGCTCCGCGCGAAGAATCGCCAGGAACTGCGTTCCGGTCTCACCGTGGGCGAGCCGATTGACGTCGACTGGGTTCCCATCGAGAAGCCCGAGCACGGCATCGACGCCGAGGAAGACGATATCCGCGGCGTGCAGCGCCAGGGACTGGTACAGGGCGCGTCGAAGTTCACTCGTCTGGAAGGCATCTTCGTCAGCGACGGGGATGTGTTCTTCACCGCCACCAATGGTGGCAACGAAGGCTGTGGTCAGGTGTTTCGCTATCGACCGAGCGAACAGCAGTTGACGCTGATCTACGAATCCGCCGATCGCGCCGTGCTCGATTATCCCGACAACATCTGCGTCAGCCCGCGCGGCGGCATGGTGATCTGCCAGGACAGCAAGGGCGACGTGCAGAGCCTGTTCGGCTTGACCTCGACCCACGAGCTGTTCGAGTTCGCCCGGAACAATGTCCTGCTGGATGGGGCGACCAAGGGGCTTTCCGGTGATTTCCGTCGCTCGGAATGGGCGGGCAGCTGTTTCACGCCGGATGGCAAGTGGCTGTTCGCCAATGTCTTCAGTCCCGGCTTCACGGTGGCGATCACCGGTCCCTGGGGTGAGGGTCTGGTTTGATGGTCGTGGTTGCGTTCCCGGCCACGGCGGCGATCTATTGCGCGCTGTCCGTGGTGCTGGTCATCGGGTTGGCCTTGCGCGTGGTGCAGATCCGGCGCTCACATCAGATTGGCATTGGCGACAATGGCCACGCCGATCTGGCACGGCGCATCCGGGTGCATGCCAACGCGCTGGAAAACCTGCCGCTGGCGCTGTTGCTGCTGGTCCTTCTGGACATGTCCGGGGTGGCAGCGCCATGGATCCACGGTTTCGGCGCCGCGCTCCTGCTGGCGCGCCTTGCCCACGCGGGCGGCTTGTCGCGACGTTCCGGTTACAGCCACGGCCGCTTCCACGGGACGCTCGTGACCTGGCTGCTGATGCTGGTGATGGCGGCTTGGCTGCTACTGAGGTCGATCTGACGTCGGGATTCACGCAGATGGATTCAGGCGGCGGGTGTGCCGTCCGGGTCATGGTCGACAAAATACAGGCCGGCATAGAGTTTCGGATCGATGGCATAGCCTTCGGCGGCTTTCTGGCAAAGCCAGGCCGCGGCTTCGGTTCGCGGCACTTCGTGGACGATGATGTCCTCGCTGTCATCGCCGCCACCGGGCCCCACGCGCGTGAGGCCGCTGGCCCGTGCAAAGGCGATGATTTCGTTGCTCATGCCGGCGGAGCTGGGTCCCTGCATCAGCAGCCGCACGCGGTCGGCGCGCCAGCCGGTTTCCTCTTCCAGCTCGCGGGCCGCGGCAAGCTCGATCGGCTCTTCCGCATGGATGTCTCCAACAAGCCCGGCGGGCATTTCGATCGCCGGCGCATTGACGGGGACGCGGAACTGCTCGACCAGCAGCAGCCGGTCTTCCGGGGTCACGGCGACGATGATGACCGCGCAGCGGGCATTGCTGCGTTCCGCGTAGTCCCAGCCGTCACGGTGGACCAGGCGAAGGTAGGTGCCTTCGGCAAGTATCTGGGTGGTGTTTTCGACGGGCTTGCTCATCAGGGGCCGTTACCGGGGCGTTCATGGGCTGTTGATGGTAGCGTCTTGCCCCGACTTGCGGCGCGCCGGGAACCTTTGCGCCGGCTTCCGGTCGCAACTGCCCTCCGGCAAATATCGCCGACACCCCTTCCAGAGCCGAGTTTCGAATGACTGTCCAAGCCACCTCACGTCAATCTCCTTCCCATCATCGGCAGGGGCTCCGGCTATCGTCGTCGGCCGCAGTGCTGCTGGCGACCACCTTGTTTACGGCAGCAGTCCCTACGGTAGTGTTGGCTGCCCAGGACGTCGCCGTGCTGGGAACTACTGCCGGCAAGCCGCTTGACCCGGCGATAGAGGACAAGCTGGACGCCATTGACGACGTTGCCAAGCTTCGCGGTATCGCGATGGGCTTCCAGCAGCGGGAGGACTGGTCCAACGCGGCATTCGCCTGGAAGCGCCTTACCGCGCTGCGACCACATATTGGCAAGTACAAGATGGAGCTGGCCGCCGCATACGCGCGGCAGGACAGGAAGAGCGAGGCCTATACCACGCTGCTGGAGTTGCAGAGTCAGGGCTACGCCTATGACATCAAGGACGATCCGCGCTTCAGCAAGGTCGCGACCACAGAGGTGTGGCAGTACATCCTCACCGGCTTCGATGCCAATCGCGTCGCGTTTGGCGACGGCGGGGTCGCCTATACGCTCCCGCGGGAAGACCTTCTGATTGACAGCCTGACTTGGGATCCAACTCGCAAGGCATTGCTGGTAGGCAGTGCGCGCAAGGGCAGTGTTTTCACCGTAGGCAAGGGCGGCAAGCTGAAGCCGCTGGTGGAGGCCAATGCCGAGAATGGCCTGTGGGCGGTGATGGATCTGGTGGTCGACGCCAAGCGCAATCGGCTATGGATAGCCAGCACGGCGATCCCGCACTTCCAGGGCTATTCGCCGGAGAAGGATCTGGGCCGGGCTGGTGTCTTCGAATTTGCTCTGGATAGCGGCAAGTTCATCAAGAGCTACCTGTCGCCGGAAATGCCGGGGCAGAGCTTTTTCCTCTCCAGCCTGGCGCTGGGCGGAAATGGCGAGGTGTACGCGGCTGACGGCGTCAACAATGCCGTCTACATGGTTCGCGACGGCGAATTCAAGCGTGTTTTCCATGCGCCTCGCCTCGCCAGCATCCGCGGCATGACGGTCAGTGACGATGGAAAGCGGCTGTACTTTGCCGACCATGAGCTGGGTGTGATGGGCGTTGACCTGACGACCGGGAAGCCGTTCGACGTGCTGGTGCCGAAGAATCTGGCTTTGGGCGGTATCGACGGCATGCAGTGGTGGAAGGATTCGCTGATTCTGGTGCAGAACGAAATGAATCCAGCGCGCGTGATGCGTTTGCAGCTTGATGACAGCGGGCGCAGCGTGGCAAAGGTGCTGCCATTGGAGGCCAATCAGGCTGACGTCAACTTTCCGACGATGCTGACGATGAATGGCGAGGACATCTATCTGATCGCCAACAGCCAGAAGAACAACTACGACCGATTCGGGCTGTTGCGCGACAAGGGCAAGCTGGAAGGCACGCGAATCTACCGGTTGAGCGTCAATTCCGTGAAGCCTGAGGATGACATCGAGCCGTTCCTCAATATTGGCGCGAAGAAAAAGTAAGTCTCGCTGGCTGAGTCCGAATTCCCGAAGAGTGTCGCTCAGTCCGGCTCCGGCAACTCGTTGATCCGGCGCCGGCTCAAGGCGCCGAAGCGCAGCCTCTCGCAAAGTCCGTCCATGGCTTGCTGATCAACGGGCTGGCGTCGCGCGTCACCGATGTGTTCCGGGATCGGTGCGTCCAGTGCGATGGTCGCCAGGTCCCGTGATAGGCGTGCCTGCTCGGCATGTTCACGTAGTCGGGTAGCGTGGGCCTTGGCGCCGCGCAGGCGCAGGAATTCCACCTCGTGGGCGCGTGCCAGCAGGCTGTCCAGATCGTGGAAATGCTCGAGCAGTGCTGACGCGGTTTTCGGGCCAATTCCCGGGACTCCGGGAATGTTGTCGCTGCTGTCGCCGGTGAGGCCGAGGAAGTCGGGAATCTGCTCCGGTCGCACGCCATAGCGCTCGCGCACGCCATCATGATCCCAGCGCTGGTTGCGCGCGTAGTCCCACTGCTGGTCGCCTTCGCGCAGCAGCTGTGACAGGTCCTTGTCGGCGGAAAGGATCAAGCCCTTGAAGCCGGCTTCGCGCTGGCGGACCAGCAGGGTGCCGATCAGGTCGTCTGCTTCGTAGCGCGGGTCGACGACGGTGGCGAGACCCAGCGACCGGGAGATCGCCTGGCATTCCTGGAACTGGCGTTTGAGGCTGTCAGGCGCAGGATCGCGATTCGCCTTGTAGGCCGGATAACGCTCATTCCGAAACGAGCTCTCCAGTGCTTCGTCGAACGCAACGGCAATGTGCTGTGGTCGCTGGCGCTCCAGCAGCTCCAGCAGAAAGCGGGTGAAACCATGGACGGCATTGACCGGATGGCCATCCACGTCGATGAAGTCGTCAGGCATCGAATGCCAGGCGCGGAACACGTACATGCTGGCGTCCACGAGAAACAGCGTCTCGGAACGCTTCATCTCAGGCTTTCCAGCGGTCGTAGATGTCGCTCAGCGCTGGACGTGCGCGCTCCGGTACCGCCTGGCTCGCCGTGCCGAAGTGCATGAAGCCAAGTACGCATTCGTTCTCCGCGAGACCGAGCAGCCTGGCGATGCCGGCATCGTAGGCTGCCCAGCCGGTCAGCCACTGGCCAGCAAAGCCCAGTGCCTGGGCTGCCTGCAGCAGCGCGAAGCACACACAGGCGCCAGACAGGGTCTGCTCGAATTCCGGCACTTTGTGGTTCTTATGGATGCAGGAAATGACGACCAGCAGCATCGGGCTGTTGCCGAAGCGCTGGACGTCTTTTTCCAGCGCGGCATCGGTGACGTCGGGATCGCTGGCGCGATGGCAGTTCTGCACGGCGGCGGCGAAGCTCTCGCGCCGCTCGGACGGAATCTCCAGGATCCGCCATGGTGTGAGTCGCCCGTGATCGGGCACTCGCGTGGCAGCGGCGATGATCTGCGCCAGCGCCTCCGGGTCGGGCGCCGGGGTTTGCAGGGCCAGAACCGGTGTTGACCGGCGTTCATTGAGCACGGTCAGCCGGGGATCGGGCTGCGAATGGGGTGAGATGTCCTGGGTCATGGCAGCGAAGTCTAGACCATCGGCGTTGATGCCCGGTTCCGGTCTGCGCCTTGGCTCTGGCGGGGCCGTCAGGCAAAGGCAGACGAGCGGTCAGTTTTGTGGATTGAGCGGCAAAACCTGACGAAATTTGTCAGAGTTCCGCGAGTTGAGTCACGATACGTCCCAGAACCGCGCCCTACAATGTCAATCAAGGCAAATCACCGGACCTCTCCGCGTCGGAGTTGTTTCAGCCGGAAGCGCGCCTTGGAGCACAGGACATGACGCAAGCCATGACGAACGACGGAACCGCCAACATTGTCGACTTCGCTGCCAGGGGGAACCGCATGAGCCAGAGTGCTCCGCTTCTCGACAGCATCCGTGCGCAGGCGCTGGCGACCTTGCCGCGCATACTGGCGGCGGTTTTCGACAACGCGGATGACACGCTGTTCGACCTGCTGAACAACGTCCCGGCGGAAGACCATCAGGAATACATGGACGCCATGCGCGAACTGCGCCTGCGCCGCAAGGGCAGCGAGGCGAAGTTCCGCGGGCATTTCGAGCAGGTGTTCCAGTCGCTGGCATCGGGCAAGGCGCTGAATGCGGACGAGGTCAATCAGAGCATTTCCAGCGGCTTTGGCGAGCTCAGCCTGGTTACCGAAGACGAACTCGAAGAGCAGTTGGGCGAGAACAAGATCGCGCAGGCGATCATGCGCGATTTCGGTCCCGCGCTGAACCAGCTGGACCAGCGCATCGCCATTGTGGCCAGCAATACCAAGCTGGACGAGAACAGCAACCCGATCGGCAGCGCGCATATCGCCAAGGCATTCGGCACGGCATTGGCCGAGTGCGATATCGCGGTGTCGGTCAAGATGATCCTGTTCAAGCTGTTCGAGCGCGAGGCGCTGGATGAGCTGGAGGATCTCTACGGTGGCATCAACAAGCAGCTGATTTCGGCCGGCATCCTGCCGGAAATCAAACTGGTGCCGACGCGTTCGCCGGATGCCCCCAAGCGCAAGGCCAAGGCGCGCAAGGAGTCCGATGACGACGCCAATGCTGCTGGCAGCAGTGGTTCCGGTGGTGGCGGCGGGCTGAGTCCTGACGAGCATGCGCTGTTCAGCAGCCTGCACAAGCTGCTGCAGAGTTATCGCAGCGAGTCGCAGCAGCCGTCGGTGTCCGACATCGGCGATGGCCAGCGTCGCGCCATGAGCTCAGAAGAGGTGCTGACGGTTCTTGGTCTGTTCCAGAACGACACGCCGCCCGGTCTCAGCGGCGCCATCAATGATCCGTCGCAGTCGCTGGCGCAGCGCCTCAAGCAGGAGCTGCTGAGCGGTGCTGGCAAACTGGGCATCGATCCCGAGCAGAGCGCCATGAGCGCGGTCGATGAAGACGCCGTCGACCTGGTCGGCATGCTGTTCGAGGTGCTGCTGGACGAGCGTGATCTGGATGGCGACATGCGTGGCACCATCGGCCGGCTGGTGGTGCCGTTCATCAAGGTCGCCATGCTTGATCGGCGCATGTTCCTGCAGCGCTCGCACCCGGCGCGTCGCCTGCTCAATTCGCTGGCGGAAGCCTGTGAGGGCAACAAGGGCGAAACGCCGCAGGAGCGTTCTCTGCAGGAGAAGGTCAACAACGTCGTCGACCGCCTGACCAAGGAATTCAACGAGAACATCGCGATCTTCGAAACGCTGGAACAGGAGTTCAAGGCGTTCATCGAACAGCATCGCAAGCGTGTCGAGCTAGCCGAGAAGCGCGCCGCCGAAGCACAACGCGGGCGCGAGCGCCTGGAGCACGCGCGCAATATCGCCAATGCCGAGATCGCGGTCCGCGTTGCCAACCACAACGTGCCGCCGACCATGAAGTCGGTCATGGACCGCTACTGGGCGCACCACCTGACGGTGACCGCGCTGCGTCAGGGCCATGATTCGGCGGAATATCGCGAGGCCGTGTCCACTGGCGAGTCGGTCTTGAAGTCGCTGACAGCCGCGCTTTCCGGTGAGTCCGCGCTTTTGCCGACGCTGGCGCCGATGCGCCAGGCGCTGGAGAAAATGCTGGCCAGCTCCGGCTGCGTGGGCGATGCCGCCAAGGACGTGATCCGTGCGGTGGCGGAAGAACTGCGTCGCATGATCCGCGGCGAGAGCACGGACCGCGTCGACGAGGTCGTGGCTGCCACTGAGCCGCCGCAGGTAGCGGCGCCGGCGCCGCAGACGCCCGACCCGAATGACGTCAAGCTGGGCCTGTCGGCCGATCCGGAAGATCTCGACTTTGATGCGGCCGATGTCGAGACGCTGCGCACGATGCCGGTGGGTACATGGGTGGAGATCAAGGACGAGAATGGCGAGTCGCAGCCGGCCAAGCTGTCCTGGGTCAGCCCGATCTCCTCGCGCCTGCTGTTCGTCAATCGTCGCGGCATGCGCTGTTGCGTGGCCTCGCCCGAAGAGCTGGCGGCGATGATGCGCGAAGGTCGCTTCGCTGTTCGCGACAGCAGTTCCGCGTTCGAATACGCGATGAACCAGGTGCTGGGCAAGCTGCGTGCGGATGGCCTGAGCGGCGAGCACTTCGCCACCTGAGTGACCCGCTGAGCCCGTGCTGAAAACGCCGCGATCCGTTCGCGGCGTTTTCATTTGTGCCTGCAGGCAAGGTAGGGGCAGGCAATTACTTGGCTGCATATCGTGCTTCACGAGGAGCTGGCGACATTCTCCGCCCATGCTAGGATCGCCAGCGGGGTCCGTTCTTGAGGTGCGTCCATGCCGGTAACGGTGGCGGCGGTAGGAGAGAACACACCGGGTGAGCGCCGTTCGGCGATCACGCCGGAAATCGTCAAGAAGCTGCGCGCTGCTGGCGTGCGGGTCGTCTTGCCGCCGGGTTATGGCGCGTCGACCTGGTACACGGCTGCCGATTTCGGCGACGTGGAATGGCGCGACGACGCCATTACCGATGCCGATGTCGTGCTTTGCGTGCGCCCACCCGACGAGGCAGCCCTGCGCAGGATGAAGCCCGGCGCCTTGCTGATCGGCATGCTGCAGCCCCATGGCGGCGACGCGGGTATCCGCGCAATGGCCGATGGCAAGCTCGGCAGCTTCTCGCTGGAGCTGCTGCCGCGCACCACGCGCGCGCAGGCCATGGACGTGCTGAGTTCTCAGGCCGGCATGGCCGGCTACAAGTCGGTACTGATTGGTGCCGAACTCTGCGACAAGTTCTTCCCAATGCTGACCACGGCCGCCGGAACGGTTCGCCCTTCGCGGGTGCTGGTGATCGGTGCAGGCGTCGCCGGCTTGCAGGCCATCGCCACAGCGAAACGGCTGGGCGCACAGGTCGAAGGCTTCGACGTACGTCCCGAGACGCGTGAACAGATCGAATCACTCGGGGCCAAGTTCCTCGACCTGGGGGTGTCTGCGGCGGGCGAGGGCGGCTACGCACGCGAACTCACCTCCGAAGAGCGCGCCGAGCAGCAGCGTCGCCTCGGCGAGCAGTTGAAGCGCATGGACGTCGTCGTCTGTACCGCGGCCGTGCCGGGCCGCGCCGCGCCGCGCATCATCACTGCCGGGATGGTCGAAGGCATGAAGGCCGGCAGCGTGATCGTCGACATGGCCGCGGAAACCGGCGGCAACTGCGAACTGACCGAACCCGGCAGCACCGTCGAGAAGCACGGCGTGCGTATCGCGGGTCCGCTCAATCTGCCGAGCAGTGGCGCGATCCATGCCAGCGAGATGTATGCGCGCAACCTGTTCAACTTCCTGTCGCTGATGCTGGACGACAGCGGCGAGCTGAAGCTTGACTGGGACGACGAACTGGTCGCGAAAAGCTGTCTCACCTTTGACGGCGAAATCCGCCACGAACCCACCCGCAATCGCCTGAACGGCGCTTCCTGAGGGAAACGGCAATGATCGACGGCTTCCTCGCGCTGTACATCTTCATGCTGGCGGCATTCACGGGTAAGGAAATCATTGCCCGCGTGCCGGTGATCCTGCACACGCCGCTGATGTCCGGCTCCAACTTTGTCCACGGCATCGTGCTGGTCGGTGCCATGGTGGTGCTGGCCGAGGCCGACACCACGCCCGAGCGCATCATCGGCCTGCTGGCCGTGGCCCTGGGTGCGGGCAATGCGGCGGGTGGCTACGTGGTCACCGAACGCATGCTGGAGATGTTCAAGTCCAGCAAGTCGGCGAACAAGGCGGGAGGCAAGGGCTGATCATGATGGGCATGACGCTCGAACAGTCGCTGCACCTTCTCGCGAAGGCCAGCTATTTCGTCGCCGCACTGCTGTTCATCCTCGGCATCAAGCGCATGTCGTCGCCGGTGACAGCACGACGCGGCATCGTGCAGGCGGGTATCGGCATGCTGGTGGCCACGGCAGCAACCTTTGCGCTGACCGGCACACACAACCTCGGTTGGATCATTGCTGCGCTCGCGATCGGCGTGATCCCAGCCTGGCTGTCCGGCAAGCGCGTGGCCATGACCGACATGCCGCAGATGGTCGCGCTATACAACGGGATGGGTGGCGGTTCGGCGGCCGCCATCGGCGCCGTGGAGCTGCTGCGTTTCTCCGCGGCCGGGCATAGCCCATCGACGTCCCACCTGGTGTTGGGCGTGATCGGTGCGCTGATCGGCTCGATTTCCATGTCCGGCTCGGTGATTGCCTGGGCCAAGCTGGATGGTCGTCTGGACCGGCGCTTCAATTTCGCCGGGCAGCAGATGGTCAACACGCTGTGTTTCCTCGCAGCAGTCGGTGCCGGCGTGGCCCTTGTGTTCCATGGCCTTGATGTTCGCGTGATTGCCGCCTTCTTCGGTTTGGCGCTGCTGTTTGGTGTGCTGATGACGCTGCCCATCGGTGGCGCCGACATGCCGGTGGTGATCTCTCTGTACAACGCGCTGACCGGTCTTGCCGTGGCTTTCGAAGGCTACGTGCTGCAGAACGAGGCGCTGATCATTGCCGGTACTGTCGTTGGTGCGGCGGGTACGTTGCTGACCCAGTTGATGGCCAAGGCCATGAACCGCCCGATCAGCAACGTGCTGTTCTCCAACTTCGGTGGCGGCGGCGAAGGCGAGGCCATCGAAGGCAGTCAGAAGCCGATCGACGCCGCCGACGTGGCCTCGCTGCTGTACATCGCCGACAAGGTCGTCATCGTTCCGGGCTACGGCATGGCGGTGGCGCAGGCCCAGCACAAGATCTGGGAACTGTCCAAGCTGCTGATCGACGCCGGCAAGGACGTGAAGTTCGCCATCCATCCGGTGGCGGGCCGCATGCCCGGCCACATGAACGTGCTGCTGGCCGAAGCCGGCGTGCCCTACGACCTGATCGCCGACATGGACGACATCAACCCCGAGTTCCCCAACTGCGATGTCGCCATCGTGATCGGCGCCAACGACGTGGTGAACCCGGCAGCGCGCACCGACAAGAGTTCACCGATTTACGGCATGCCGGTGCTCGACGTGATCAACGCGCGGCAGGTGATCGTTATCAAGCGCGGCCGCGGCGCCGGCTTTGCCGGCATCGAGAACGCCCTGTTCTACGCCGACAACACGCGCATGCTGTTCGCCGACGGCCAGGCTGCGGCGGCCAGTCTGGTCAGTGAGTTCAAGGCCATAGAAGGTGGCGGCAGCCACTGAGGCGCGGCTTCAGGTGGTCGGCTTTGCCCGCTGAAGCCAGAGGCACAGGCCCAGAGCCAGCAGTAGTGCCAGCCAGTCCCAGCGGGTGCCGGCCTGCTTGGCGATTTCCAGAGCGAGCATCGGATCCATGCGCTGCAGGGAGTCCGCGGGCGACATGCCCATGACGCGGCCGATCCGCGTGCCGGCAGTGATCCATACCGCGATGCCGGCGGTGACCAGGGTGGCCATAGAGGCGAGCAGCTGGCTGACCGGCCCGCGCCTCGTGCCGGCCAGTCGCAGCAGGAGCACGGCATCGAGTGCGGTCGGCAGTGCCAGCCAGCCATTGAGATGGCCGTTGTGCAGGTTGATGGCCGACCAGAGCGCAGTCATCGCCGCGACCGCGGCCAGCATGACCACGAGGCCGAGCCAGTAGCCATTGCGGGCCTGCATCGGCGCCCTATTGCGGGTGGGTGTGCTTGAAACGTTGATATTCATCGGCTCGCGGCAGTGGACGCTGCCGTATCATACGCACCATGTACAGTCGAACCAGCGAACCCGTAAAACTCGAGCGCGACTGCGACGCCATCCTGGTGCCGCAGGGCGAGAAAGTCAGCCTGCCTGCCGGCAGCATTGGTTACATCACCCAGGCACTGGGTGGCAGTTTCACCGTCTTCATCGAAGGCAACCTGTTCCGCATTGCCGGGGCGGATGCCGACGCGTTGGGGAAGGAGCCGTTGCCGCGCCCGGAGTTGCCTGACGACGCATCGGACCAGGACGTCGAGAAGCTGGTGTGGAAACAGCTGCGCACCTGCTTTGATCCGGAAATCCCGATCAATGTGGTCGAGCTGGGCCTGATCTATGAGTGCGACGTGGTTCCCTTGCCGGACCGGCAGCGTCGCGTGGACGTGAAGATGACGCTGACAGCCCCGGGCTGTGGCATGGGCGACGTGCTGGTCGAGGACGTGCGCAGCAAGCTGGAGCTGATTCCGACGGTGGCCGAAGCCGACGTGGAGCTGGTCTTCGATCCGCCCTGGAACCAGAACATGATGTCGGAGTCGGCACGACTGGAAACCGGCATGCTGTAAGAACCAGGCGCGGCAGATGCGCGAGCCGTCCCCTTGCGCCAGAAACCCGAGGAGATCCATGCATGAGTCCCATCGTGATTGCCCGGCGCGTCGTCGCTGCTCTCTTCTGGCTGTTCCTGCTGATCGACCTGTACGCCTGGGCGGGCTTGAGCCGCGATCCGGAAGTTGGCATCGCGGTAACCAAGTCGATCAACCATGAGGGCGTTCTGGCCTGGGGCTATGCCAGTGCTGGCCTGGCGGTCGTTGATGCGCTGGGGATCGAATCCGCTGCCGTGGCCTTTGCGGATCAACATTTCGCAGACGCTCGCGCCGCCGTGGCGGCCAATCCGGCCGCAGCGATGGACCTGACCGGCAGCCACATGGGGCTGGGCATGCGAATGACGCACTACGGTGCGCCCGTGCTCGGCATCCTCTGGCTGCTGATGTGGTGGCGTCGCCCGCGGACGGTCAGGACATTTGGTCGTCGCTGAGCGGCTGGCTCGACCGTTTGTCGGTCAACGGCTGCCGCTCATTTCGATTGAGGCGGGTTTCACCCCGAATCGGAACATAAATTTGCGCGTTTCTGACGTGGATGGGCAGCCGCACCCGCAGAATTCCACTGTTACCGAACTCCGGATTCACACCAATTTACAAGAATGCGGATGGCCGTTCGTGCAGCGCAACATATTGTTTCATGGGTAACCATCCCTTCAGTATCGCGGTTACCTGATGCTTGTGCTCAGTTTGAACACAAGTATTCCGCGACGCAACATTGTGACTTTCTGTTAACTGTGATGAACGCCCCGTAACCGTATTGACGCATTTCTCAGAGCGTTGATAGGTTCTGGTCCGCTTTGTTCCGACGGGGCAAAGCCGTGGTCCGGACACTGGGCGGCATCAGGCAAGTCACGATGACGCCATTCGGGTTTGACGACAGTCTGGGATCTGGCCGATACGGCAGGTTCCAAGGGAAGTCGCGTGCCGCTGAAAGGGGAACGGCATGATCCGGGACACGTATGGATATCTTGGGGTCCGATTTGGACCAGGCCCGTCGAACATCCTGTTTCGGGGAAATCACAACGTGAATCGCAATCGCACTCGCTTGACCCGCTTGCACGCTCTCGCAGCGGTCACTGCAGCAGCGCTGGGCTCCATGGCTACTGCGCAGGCCGCCAATCTGGTGGACCTGCACGCACGCAACGTCAACAAGATCAACAGCGACTACCTGCAGGCAACGGCAGGACTCGGCCAGGCAGTCAATGCCGCCGACCGTCATGCCGAAATGCTGATGATGAACGCCAATGCCGGCCTCAAGCTGGTCCGCTCCACCGAGGAGAAGGGTGGCGTCAAGCACTATCGCTACCAGCAGACCATCAACGGCCTGCCGGTCTGGGGCGAAGGCATCGCCATCAGCGAGAACGCCGACGGCACGATCCGCAGCCTGTTCGGCCGCATGGCAACCGAAGTCAATGTCGTCAACGGCAATGGCATCAACGCCAAGCGCCGTGGCACGGACATCGGCCTGGATACGTCATCCGCGCTGGAGCTCGCCAAGGACGTGGCGCTGGGCAAGAAGCGCCCGAGCGACACCGTCTTCCAGAATGAAAGTTCCGAGGAGATGATTTACGTTGATGGCAACGGCGACGCGCATCGCGTCTTCGTCAGCTCCTTCTTCGCCGATTCGATGAGCGGCGCGCCGACCCGCCCGTTCGTGATCGTGGACGCCGTGAGCGGCGCCGTGCTGAAGCAGTGGGACGGCCTGGCTCACGCCAACGGCACCGGTCCTGGCGGCAACCAGAAGACGGGTCAGTACGAGTACGGTACCGATTACGGTTACCTGAACGTGTCGCAGAGTGGCACCACCTGCACCATGACCAACACCAACGTGACGACGGTCAACCTGAACAACGCCAGCACCAACACCAGCAACACGGCGTTCTCGTACACCTGCCCGCGCAACACGGTCAAGACCATCAACGGCGCCTACTCGCCGCTGAACGACGCGCACTTCTTCGGTGGCGTCATCTACAACATGTACCAGGACTACCTGGGCACCGCGCCGCTGACCTTCGCGCTGAAGATGAAGGTCCACTACAAGTCCAGCTACGAGAATGCCTTCTGGGATGGCTCGGCGATGACCTTTGGTGATGGCGCCAGCACGTTCTATCCGCTGGTCAGCCTCGACGTGTCCTCGCATGAGGTGTCGCATGGCTTCACCGAGCAGAACTCGAACCTGACCTATTCCGGCCAGTCCGGCGGCATGAACGAGGCCTTCTCGGACATGGCGGGTGAGGCAGCCGAGTACTACTTCAAGAGCTCCGCTGGCGGCACCAACGACTGGAAAGTCGGCGCCGATATCTTCAAGGGCAGTGGCGCACTGCGCTACATGAACAACCCGACGCAGGATGGTTCGTCCATCGACAACGCGGCTGACTACTACAGTGGCCTCGACGTGCATTACTCATCGGGTGTTTACAACAAGGCGTTCTACAACCTTGCCACGACCAGCGGCTGGGGCATCGTGAAGGCGTTCAAGGCGTTTGCCCGCGCCAACCAGAACTACTGGACATCCAGTTCGACCTTTAACAGCGGCGCCTGCGGTGTTGAAACCGCCGCCGATGATCTGGGCTACACCGTCGCTGATGTGACCGCAGCGTTCGACGCCGTTGGCGTGAACTGCCCGACCTCGGGTGGTGGTGGCGGTGGTGGTGGTGGCACCGGTGGCACCCTGACCAAGGGCGTGCCGGCGACCGGCCTGGCCGCGACCAGCGGCAACTCCATCAGCTACACCATGGCGGTGCCAGCCGGTGCGACCAACCTGACCTTCAACATCTCGGGCGGCAGCGGTGACGCCGACCTGTATGTGAAGTTCGGTAGCGCTCCGACCACCAGCAGCTACGACTGCCGTCCGTACAAGTCCGGCAACACGGAGAGCTGCAGCTTCGCTTCGCCGTCTGCTGGTACCTACTACGTGATGCTGCAGGCCTACAGCACGTTCTCCAGCGTGTCGCTGGTGGGTGACTACACCGCTTCGGTGCCGAACAACGCGCCGACCGCGAACTTCACCTTCACCACCAGTGGTCTGGCCGCTTCCTTCTCCGACGCTTCCTCGGACAGCGATGGCTCGATCGCATCGCGCTCCTGGAACTTCGGTGACGGCAGCACCTCGAGCTCGACCAACCCGAGCCACACCTATGCGGCCAGCGGCACCTACACCGTGACCCTGACCGTGACGGACGACGATGGTGCGACCAACAGCAAGTCCTCCAACGTGACCGTCAGCGGCGGTGGCGGCGGCGGTGGCGGCAGCAGCGAGCTGCAGAACGGCGTGGCAGTGACCGGCCTGTCCGCTTCGCAGGGCAACGACGTGACCTACACCATGGTCGTGCCGGCTGGTGCCAGCAACCTGAGCTTCGCCATCTCCGGTGGTACCGGTGACGCCGACATGTACGTCAAGGCCGGCAGCGCGCCGACCGACAGCAGCTACGACTGCCGTCCGTACAAGTCCGGCAACGCCGAGACCTGCTCCTTCGCTTCGCCGTCGGCGACCACCTACTACGTCCGCGTCAAGGCATACAGCACCTTCAGCGGCGTCAGCCTGGTCGGTAGCTACGACACCAGCGGTGGCGGTGGTGGCGGTGGTGGCAGCTGCGGCGGCTCCGAGCTGTGCAGCGGCCAGGGCGTGAGCCTGGGTTCGGTGGCCAAGAACAGCTGGTCCTCGACCTACACCATGGCGGTTTCGGCTGGCCAGAGCGTGACCTTCAGCATCGCTGGCGGTAGCGGCGACGCCGACCTCTACGTCCGCGCCGGCAGCGCTCCGACCACGTCGAGCTACGATTGCCGTCCGTACAAGAGCGGCAACAGCGAAACCTGCACGTTCACCCCGTCCAGCAACACGACGTACTACATCGCGGTTCGCGCCTACAGCGCCTACTCTGGTGTAACCCTGACGGGTACGACGAACTGATCCACCGCGATCACTAGTCGATTCATTGAAGACCCCGGCTTCGGCCGGGGTCTTTTTTTGTGCGTGTGTCGCGCTGCTGCTGGCTAGCTGCACCGCAGGTCAGTCGGTACGGGGCAGGGCGGCGCTGCTGAAACCGGATGGACGGCTTACGAGGGGGCGAAGTGCGGCAGGTCGTTGTGGTTTGGCCGATGGCAGGTCGCTGCGCGGTGGCCGGGGATACCAGGCTGGATTCGGCGTTAGAGGTGTTGTTCTAGCGGCAACGGAAGACCATCAGCTGCGAACTCATGCGCTGCACGACCTGACCATCCTGGTTCAGCGTGAGGCTTTCCGCCGTGACGATGCCGCGATCCGGTCGCGATGCCGACTCGCGGATCTCGGTCAGGGTGGACTCGACGCGAAGGCGATCGCCGGGTCGTGTCGGGTTTGGCCAGCTGATCTCGGCGCCGAGGCCGATCAGGCCGCCGGCAATCGGCACGCTCCCGACCAGAAGGCGCATGGTGATGCTGGCCGTCTGCCAGCCGCTGGCAGCCAGTCCGCCGAAAAGGGAGCTGGCAGCTGCCGTCCCGTCCGTATGGAAGGGCTGCGGGTCGTAACGGGATGCGAATGCCAGCAGCTCGTCACGTTCCAGCAGGAACTCGCCGCTGCGGAATATGTCGCCGACCCTCAGGTTCTCCAGGTACAGGCGATCGGGTTGGGCTGCTTCGATGTCGCCTGGAGCATCCGACGGATCTTTGCTCATCATTCGACCGCTTCGAAGCGGTTGGCCTCGACGTTCTTGCGGACCTTTGCCGGATCCCAGATGCGCCCGTTCATGGCGATGTACACGCCCGGCGGCAGCGCCTGCACGGCGCCGACGGCGGTGCCGATGTTGAATTCGGCGTCCGAGCCGCGGAAACGCGCCGGGTTGAGCGCGCCGGTGAGGACGATCGTCTTGTCGCTCAGGGCCGAGAGCACCCGCGCGGTCTCGACCATGGTGTCGGTGCCGTGGGTGATCAGGACGTGCTTCGCCTCCTGCGCGGCGATGGCCTGACGGATCAGCTCGCGATCACTGTCGCTGATGTGCAGGCTGTCCTTGCGCAGGATCGGTATGACCCGGAAACGGAAGGCCACACCCAGCTCTTCGAGGATGCGGCCGATTTGCGGTTCACCGATCTGGTAATCCGACTTGTCGTCGAAGTAAACCTTGTCGATGGTGCCGCCGGTGGTAACGATGAGTAGCTCTTCCATCCGCATATTTTGCGGGAAAAGCGCGGTCGCGGCGATCTGTGTCGTTATATGCCGAGGGCGCGTCGCAGCGGATCGAGGCGTGCGCCATAGGCAGCGGCGCGCGCCGTGTCGCGTCGCAGGGGTTGCCGGACCTGGGCGGCGCTGGCGGTGCGAACGCTGCGCGAGGCTTCGTGGAAACGCAGGCAGGCCTCGTCGAAGGTCAAGCCGCAATCGGCCAGCAGTCGGCGGATACCGGCTTCCGGATCGTCCAGCAGGGCTTCGTAGCGATGCAGGTGGATGCGCCCTGGGTCGCGATCCCGGAAGCGGTCCATGGCGTGTTCGCAGGTGCGCAGGTACCTGCCGACGTCATCGAAGTCGCTGGCGAAATGCGGCAGGCGGTAGAACTGCTGCCGGAAGCAGGACCAGGCGGTCTCCAGCGGGTCGCGACGGGCATCGATGATGGTGGCGCCGGGAAGCATCGCGCGCAATACGCCGACGAAGCGCCAGTTCTCCGGCATCTTGTCGGTGAAACGCGGGTGCCGCTCGCGCCAGCGTGCCGTTCGCGCCAGATAGTCGGCGCCCAGTCGCTGCCAGTCGTCATTGCCGGCGTCGGCAATCCAGTCCGGGAAGGCCTTGCCACGGCAGGCCGATTCCTGCTCGATCACAGCCTCCAGATCGGGAAGCTCGCTGGCGCCCTCGATATTGGGATGAGCGGCGAGGATCTGCTCGAACAGCGTCGATCCGGAGCGCGGCATGCCGACGATGAAAATCACTTCCGTGCCGAGTCCGGTATCTGCGGGTTCCGGCAGTGTGGCGGTTGCCTCGATGTTCGCTTCGACCTGCCGTTCAAAGGCATCACGTCGCCAGGGTCGCCGGTTGTTGAGCGCGCGGTTGGCCTGCGCCAGCTGCTCGAAGGCGGCGTCATGGTTGCCTCGGTCCTCCTCCAGCTTGCCCAGGGCATAGCGCATGGCGATGCGATCTTCGTCAGCGATGCCCGGTCGCGCCAGCTGTGCGGCCATCGCCTCGGCATCGGCATCGGTCAGCGGCACGGTCTTGATGTTCGACAGTCCGCGCCAGGCGTCGCCGCAGGACGGCTCGATGCTTAGCGCATGACGATAACGGGCGGCTGCGGCATCGAAGTCGCCAGCGTGCAGCAGGGCATCCCCCAGCAGGATATGCGCCGGCAGCCAGCGCTCGTCGCTTTCGCAGGCGCGGCGCAAGGAGTCAATGGCCGCCGCGGTATCGCCCTGCAGCTGCTGGTTGCGGCCCAGGTTGTACCAGGGCATGACCCAGCCGGGTGCCAGTCTGGCAGCCTCGCGCCAATGGTCGAATGCCTCGGCGCCACGCCCGGCCGCCGCCATTGCGTTGCCGAGGTCGTTGTGCAGCCATGCGTCGTCGGGATGGCGCTCCAGGGCGAGCTCGAAGGTCTTGAAGGCTTCGTCATGCCGGCCGGCCTGCGCATGCAGCGTGGCCATCAGTCGCATGGCTTCCGGGTGGCGGCGATGGCTGGCGAGCACGTCCTTCAGGAGTCGCTGGGCGACCGGCAGCGCACCATCGCGAATGGCGCGTGCCGCGGTGTGCATCTTCTCGATGGCGCTGGGCGGCAGGTCGCGCAGGCGCTCATCGCCTTGATGGGCATGGAAGGCGGTCATGGCGTGAGGCTCAGTCCCCGTCTCGTGCCGCCGTGCCGCGACGCTTGGTGAAGCGCGCGCGCAGGCCTGGCAGGCTGGCCGCGAGGATCACCACCAGTGCGAGCGCGGCTTCGATCAGCGCCAGATCGCGATGCTGTGGCGCGGCCCAGGCTTCCATGACGCCGTGGCAGAACCACAGCAGCGCCAGCAATCCGGCCCAGAACGGCGCCTGTCGTGACCCATGCAGGGTGCCGACGAGCAGCAGCAGCGGCGGTGCCGCGAATACGACGAACAGCGCCCACAGGCCCGGTACGGCAAACCACACGGCAAACAGGATCAATAGCCCGGCAAGGCCCAGCATCAGCCACTGGCGGGCGCTCATGACAGACGCTCCGCCAGTCGCGCCACGCGCTCGCCGAGCACGCGGGCCAGATGCGCTTCGTCATCACTGGGCCGGGTCACCTTGCGGTCACGGGCGAGGTGGCTGGCGCCGTAGGGCGATCCGCCGCCTGTGGTGTTGGTGAGCGCAGGTTCGGTGAAGGGAAGGCCGACGATCACGCAGCCGTGGTGCAGCAGTGGCAGCATCATCGACAGCAGCGTCGATTCCTGTCCGCCATGCGGCGTGCCAGTGGAGGTGAATACCGCCGCCGGCTTGCCGACCAGCGTGCCGGAAACCCATTCGGCGCCGGTAGTGTCGAGGAAATGTTTCATCGGCGCGGCCATGTTGCCGAAGCGGGTCGGGCTGCCGAGGATCAGGCCGGCGCAGTCATCGAGGTCCTGCTTGTCGACGTAGGGCGCGCCTTCTTCCGGTTCCGGTGGCGCTGCTGTCGTGGTTACCGGCGCCACCGGCGGCACGCTGCGCAGGCGCGCTGACAAGCCTCCGGCCTCGACGCCGCGAGCGACCTGCCGCGCCAGCGCGGCCGTGGAGCCATCGCGGGAGTAGTAAAGCACGAGGATTTCCTTCATCCCGCAAGCGTAGCCGATCCGGTGCGTCCGGCGCTCGATGACGCGGTCAAGCTGCTAGGCTTTGCGGATGGATCGCGCGTCGAAACCCTCGTCTGCAAACCTTCCCGGTCGGCTGCTCGACTGGCTTCGGGGTGTTCTCGAGCGGCATCCGCGGGAGCGCTGGCGCGCGTTCGCCAGCTTCCTATGGCACCGCTTCGTGGATGATCGCTGCTTCGAGTCCGCCGGTGCGCTCAGCTACACCACGGTGTTTGCGCTGGTGCCACTGACGGCGGCCGCGTTTGGCGTGGTCGCCGCATTTCCCAGCTTCCAGGTCTGGCTGGACCAGTCGACGGACTTCATCTTCGCCAACTTCGTGCCGGCCTCGGCGCGTGCGGTGGAAAAGTACCTGCGTGAGTTCGCCGACAGCGCCCGCGGCCTGACCAGCATCGGCGGCGGCGCGCTGCTGGTGAGCGCACTGCTGACCATGGCCAGCATCGAGGACACCTTCAACCGCATCTGGCGCGTCGAGGCGCCGCGATCCAAGCTGGCGCGCTTCCTGGTGTACTGGGTGGCGCTGACGCTGGGACCGCTGCTGGTTATCGCCAGCCTGGCGATCAGCTCGTATCTGTTCTCATTGCCGTTCATCTCCGATGCCGCGCAGAAGTTCGGCCTGCAGGAGTGGCTGCTGGGACAGGTGCCCACGGTGGTCGAGCTCAGCGCCTTCACCGCCGGTTATCTGGTCATCCCCAACCGCTCGGTGCGCTTCCGCTACGCGCTGGTTGGCGGTGTGCTGGCCACGCTGCTGTTCGAGCTGGCCAAGTTCGGATTGGCGACGTACATCAGCAACGTGCCGTCCTACACGCAGGTGTACGGCACGCTGGCGGTGATTCCGATCTTTCTGATCTGGATCTACCTTTCCTGGGTGTCGGTGCTGCTGGGTGCGTCCTTCGCCGCCTCGCTCAGCGCTTTCCGCTGGCAGCCGCTGGAGCAGCGCCTGCCGGTCGGTCACGAGATGTACGGCCTGCTGCGCCTGCTGGCGCGCTTCGCGATGGCGCAGCGCGCTGGCGTCGGTCTGCATTCCAACGAACTGCCGATGATGGAACCGAGCCTGACCGACGACCTGCTGCAGCGTTATCTGGCTCTGCTGGAGCGCGAGAAGGTTGTGCAGCGCAACGAGTTCGGCGAATGGGTGCTGGTGCGCGACCTCAATTGCGTGCGCCTGGAAGATCTGTATCGCAGCGGCAATCTGCGGGTTCCGGTGGCGCGGCTGACCATGCCGTTTGCCGACGACGACATCGGCCGTTGCGCAGTGGAGGCGCTGAACCGCCTGCGCGATCCGTTGTCCGAGGGACTGCAACGCACGCTGGGCGATGTGTTCCAATCCCTGCCCAGCGACCCGTCGTTCGCCGACGAGCTCGAAACGGGCTGAGCGACGGCGTCAACTTCCGGAGGATTCCCCCATGCCGCTTTTCCGCCCGCTGCTGGCCAGCCTGATGTTCCTCGCCTTCGCCGGCAGTGCCGCCGCTGTCGTCACCGAGACGGCCGAACGCCCGAGCCTGGAGGTGAAGACCGTCAATGGCGAGGACTGGCGCCTGTCCGATCTGCGTGGCCAATGGGTCATCGTCAACTTCTGGGCGACCTGGTGTTCGCCCTGCCTGGCGGAAATGCCGGACATCGACGAATTCGACCAGTCGCGCGATGACGTCAGCGTGATCGGACTGGCCTTCGAGGAGATCGAGCAGACGGACCTCAAGGCTTTTATCGAGAAGCATCCGGTGAAGTACCCGATCGCCTGGGTCGACACCTGGGACCCGCCCGCCGACTTCGCCGAGCCGCGCGGTCTGCCGACCACCTACCTGATCGACCCGGAAGGTCGCGTCGCCAGACAGTTCCTAGGCCCGGTCACCGGCAAGGCACTGGGGCAGGCCATTGATGCGGCGAAGGAAGCGGCCAGCCAGCCAGCCGCGGACAAGCCGGCAGCGAAGACCGCCGGCGAATGACTCGGCTTGCCGCCCGCTTTCTGGTCGAGGGTCGCGTCCAGGGCGTCTGGTTCCGCGCATCGACGCAGCAGCAGGCGCGGCGCCTGGGCATCGTCGGTCATGCCATCAACCTGCCGGATGGCCGCGTCGAGGTGCTGGCCTCGGGTGATGCCGAAGCCGTCGAGCAGTTGGCTGAATGGCTGAAGCAGGGACCGCCACAGGCGGATGTTCAGCACATCGAGCGCCACGCGCTGGTGGCGGCCTCCGTGGACTCCAGCGATGACTTCACCACCGGCTGAGCGCCGCCAACGAGCTGCCTCGCGGCAGGGCGCATCGCCCACGCGACAGGACGAGTCAGCGCCGGCCGCCGCGGCGCTAGCATCATTCGATGCCGCCGCGATCGACCAGGCCGTGAACCGATCCATCGAAACCAGTCCATCCCCGAAGCTGTTCTGGCTGCTGCAGATTGCCGGCTGGGCAGGCTATTTCCTGCTCGACTACGTCACCGGCATGGCGCAGGACAAGCCCATGGGCTACTGGAAACTGCCGGTGACCACGGCGCTGGCGGGTTTCGTCATCACGCTGGGCCTGCGCTACGTGCTGCGCTACTTCTGGCGGCTGCCGCCACGCCAGCTGATCCTGGTGATGTTGCCGGCGACGCTGCTGGCGTCGGCGCTGATCGGCTGCGTGTTCATCGCCGTGCAGATCGACTGGTGCGGCGAGATGTGCCGCCCGAAGTCGGCGCTGGGTTATGCCGCGCGGCTGTTCACCTACCTCTACGTGGTGCTGGCCTGGGTGGGCTTCTACATCGGCATCAAGTACTACCGTCAGCTGCGCAAGCAGACCGAAGCGGCTCTGGCGGCCAATGCGATGGCGCACCAGGCGCAGCTCAAGATGCTGCGCTACCAGCTCAATCCGCATTTCCTGTTCAACACGCTGAACGCCATTTCGACGCTGGTGCTGGATCGCGACAACAGCACCGCCAACCGCATGGTGCAGAAGCTGTCGGCTTTCCTTCGGCATTCGCTGGACAACGACCCGATCCAGCGGGTGACGCTCAAGCAGGAGCTGGACGCGCTCAACCTCTACCTCGACATCGAAAAGGTGCGCTTCGCCGAACGCCTGCGCATCGAGTTCGATATCGATCCCGCCTGCGAGGACGCGCTGGTGCCGAGCCTGCTGCTGCAGCCATTGATCGAAAATGCGATCAAGCACGCGGTGGCCAAGCAGGTGCAGGGTGGCTGCCTGGAGATCGGCGCGCGTGCCGGCGATGACGGCATGCTGCGGCTCCGTGTCGCCGATGATGGTCCCGGTGCGCCGGAGCTGGCACGGCTGATGAGCGGCGGCGACAACGGTCGCGGCGTGGGTCTCGCCAACACGCGCGAGCGTCTGCAGGTGCTTTATGGCAGCCGGCAGCGCGTGCGGTTCGGCAATCGCCAGCCGCATGGCGTCGAGGTGCTGATCGACCTTCCGCTGGAAAAGGCCGTGGCGGCGAAGGAATAATGGCCGCCGAGAGCCAGCGCGCGCCTTTTTCCCGATGACATGAGCGATCCGATACGAGTCCTGCTGGTCGATGACGAGCCCCTGGCGCGTCGAGGCCTGTCGCTGCGGCTGGCCGGGCAGGACGATGTGGAGATCGTCGGCGAGGCAGGTGACGGCGAGGCGGCCCTGGAACAGGTGAAGTCGCTGGCACCGGACCTGATGTTCCTCGACGTGCAGATGCCGGGACTGGACGGTTTCCAGACCCTGAAGGCGATCCCCGCCAGCCGCATGCCGCTGGTGGTGTTCGTCACCGCCTTCGACCATTACGCCATCCGCGCTTTCGAGAACAGCGCGGTCGACTACCTGCTGAAGCCCGTGGACGAGGAGCGACTCGCGCAGGCGCTGGATCGCGTGCGCGAGCAGCGTCGCGAGCGCGAGGCTGGTGAGCACTGCGACCAGCTGCTGCGCCTGCTGGGCGAAGTTGCCGGACGCCCGGACCTGACGCTGGAGCAGGCGCTGGAGGGCGAGGTGGCCGCCGGGCAATCAACGGCGGCCACGCAGCGGCTGACCATCAAGGATGGCTCACGCATCATTCGTGTGCC
>ERZ795053.1114-NODE-1114-length-34388-cov-35.785221_pt1 | contig 34388 bp, 34 predicted proteins | sample MGYA00375137_ERZ795053 | MGnify/ENA primary metagenome ERZ795053 (study PRJEB30182, sample SAMN05720284) | activated sludge metagenome | isolation source: Anaerobic digester | place: Hong Kong | collected 2014-12-17 ...
CGGCCATCGGAATCAGAATGTTCATGCCGCCGACCAGCGCGGTGGCGGCCTCGGGGACCGGTGCGTGATCGTCCAGCCAGTCGATGGTTTCCAGCCGACCCAGGGTGCTCAGCGCTCGGCGGTGTCGTTCCAGCCGCTGGTGATCGTCGCTCGAACCGTGTCGCAGCAGCACTGGCAGCGGCTTGCCCGGCGCGATGTTCATCTCGGCGCGGATACGGCGCACGCCCAGCAGGAATTGCCGCAGCCATTCGATGTCAACGACCGCCTGCATTCCTACATCAGCATCATCCAAGGAAGCATTTATAAGGCCAATAGCACCAGCCGGTGATGATGGTCCTGCTTTAGGATAGGGCCGGAGCATGATGGAGTCGCCCGCCACGCCGGCCAGCGGCGCGACGCGTTGCCAGATTTCCTCGGTGATGAACGGCATCAGCGGGTGCAACAGGCGCAGCAGGGTTTCCAGTGTCTGAACCAGGGTCTGTCGGGCGCCGCGCTGGGCCGCTTCGGAACTGGCGGGGTCGGTCAGCACCGGCTTAGACAGTTCCAGATACCAGTCGCAGAATTCGTTCCAGGTGAACTCGTAGATCGCCTGCGCCATCTGGTCGAGACGGTAGCCTTGCACCGCCGCGTTGACCTCGTCGATGGTGCGTTGCCGGCGGGCTAGAATCCAGCGGTCGGCCTGACTGAGTTCGATCTCGCCGCCGTTCAGTCCGGTATCCCGGCCTTCGGTGTTCATCAACACGTAGCGGGCGGCGTTCCACAGCTTGTTGCAGAAATTGCGGTAACCCTCGACCCGGCCCATGTCGAACACGATGTCGCGTCCGGTGGTCGCCAGCGCGGCGAAGGTGAAGCGCAGCGCGTCGGTGCCGTGGGCGTGGATGCCGGCCGGAAATTGCTTGCGGGTGTCCTTCTCGATCTTGGGCGCCATCTGCGGCTGCATCAGCCCGCTGGTGCGCTTGGTCACCAGTTCGTCCAGATCGACGCCGTCGATGATGTCCAGCGGGTCCAGCACATTGCCCTTGGATTTCGACATCTTGTTGCCGTCCTGGTCGCGCACCAGGCCGTGGATATAGACCTCGCGAAACGGCACGTCGCCCATGAACTTCAGGCCCATCATGATCATTCGCGCCACCCAAAAGAAAATGATGTCGAAGCCGGTGACCAGCACACTGGTGGGATAGAAGGTCTGGAGCGCCTCGGTGTTCTCCGGCCAGCCGAGGGTCGAGAACGGCCACAACGCCGAGGAGAACCAGGTGTCCAGCACGTCGGCATCCTGCTCCAGCGTCACCTCCGGGCTCAGTCGGTGCTTGGCGCGGACCTCCGCCTCGTCGCGGCCGACGTAGACCTTGCCTTCGGCGTCGTACCAGGCCGGGATGCGGTGCCCCCACCAGATTTGCCGGCTGATGCACCAATCCTCGATGCGGTTCAGCCAGTCGAAATAGGTCTTTTCCCAGTTTTCCGGGATGAACTTGATCTTACCGGTCTTGACCGCGGCGATGGCGGGACCGGCCAGCGGTCCAGTTTTCACATACCATTGATCGGTCAGCAGCGGCTCGATCACGGCATGGCTGCGGTCGCCGCGCGGCACCATCAGCTTGTGCGGCCGGGTCTCTTCCAGCAGTCCCTGTTCTTCCAGATCGCCGATGATGTGCCGACGAGCCTCGAAGCGGTCCAGACCGCGATAGGCTTCGGGGGCGTTGTCGTTGATGCGGGCGCTGGGCGTGAAGATGTTGATCAGCGGCAGGTGATGACGCTGGCCGACCGCGTAGTCGTTGAAGTCGTGGGCCGGGGTGATCTTGACGCAGCCGGTGCCGAAGGTCGGGTCCACGTACTCGTCGGCGATGATGGGAATATTGCGTCCGGTCAGCGGTAGAACGGCATGGAGACCGATCAGATGCTTGTAGCGCTCGTCGTCGGGATGCACCGCCACGGCGGTATCGCCCAGCATGGTTTCCGGGCGGGTGGTGGCGACGATCAGATCGCCGCCGCCTTCGGCCAGCGGGTAGCGGATGTGCCACATGAATCCGCTTTCCTCGGCGCTGACCACTTCCAGATCCGAGACGGCGGTGTGCAGCACCGGGTCCCAGTTGACCAGCCGCTGGCCGCGATAGATCAGCCCTTCCTCGTACAGGCGGACGAACACCTCGCGCACGGCGGCGGACAAGCCATCGTCCATGGTGAAGCGCTCTCGTGTCCAGTCCACCGAGGCGCCCATCCGCCGCAACTGGCGAGTGATGGTGCCGCCGGATTCCGCCTTCCAAGTCCACACCCGTTCGATGAACGCGTCGCGGCCCAGGTCGTGGCGGGTTCGGCCCTCGCCGGCCAGTTGCCGTTCGACCACCATCTGGGTGGCGATGCCGGCGTGATCGGTGCCGGGTTGCCACAAACTGTCATGACCCTTCATCCGGTGATAGCGGGTCAGCGCATCCATGATGGTGTCCTGGAAAGCGTGGCCCATGTGCAGGGTACCGGTGACGTTCGGCGGCGGGATCATGATGCAGTAGGGTGTGCCCTGGCCGCTGGGGGCGAAATAGTGTCGTTTTTCCCAGAAGGCGTACCAGCGCTGCTCGATCGCGTGCGGTTCGTAGGTCTTGTCCATGGTTGTCATCGGTTGTTCGGAGGGTCGGCGGGCACATAGCCGCCAGGAATCACGGAGTCGGGATGTTCGAGGAAAGCAGTATAACCCAGCTTGTCGGTGGTGAGGCCCGCGCCCGGTGGCAAAGAAAAACCCGCCGGCCGGCGGGTTTTTCAAGGAACGACCCAACAAGCGGCGTCTATTTTTTCCTGGCGGACTTCTTGGATGAGGCCGGTTCCACCGAGATGGCCAATTCCTCGACATAGGTGAGCATGACTTGATCGCCGACATCGAGCCGCTTGATGTCGACATCGGCTGGCGCTTTTACGATCAAGGTACTGAGCGGACCCTGAAAGGTGATCTTGCGGGTTTGACGGTCGATGGCCAAGACGTTGGCAATGGTTTCGACGGTATTGCGCACACTGCCCGCCGGCTTTTGGCCCAACGCGGCGCGGTCGCCGCTCAGGGTTTCCTTGCGCGAGGTGATCCCACCGGTGGTATCCCGGCTGATCCGTACCGCCATGGCTTCGGTGTACTTCATCACCACCTGGTCACCCACTCGGACCTGGGGCAGATTGCGCGCCTCTTCGCCGACATGAATGGTAAAGGGTTGGCCACCTTTCTGCTTGAGCGTCACCATACGATTTTTCAGATCGACCTTTTTTACCGTCGCGGTCATGGTGAGGGTATCGCTATCGGCGATCGCTGGTGCTGGTGCCGTTTCCGGCCGAGTAGCGGCCGCTTTCTCCGTCTCCGCCTTGTTTTTGTCATGGCCCAGCAGGTTGTCGAAGTTAGCGCAGCCCACGGTTGTTAGCAGACTCACCATGCCTAAAACGGCCACGATGCGTTCTTTCATGATACTTTTCTCCTTGACGAGGGGTTGGTTCCCTCGAATAAACACGGTTGGGAAATCGAAGCGGACTGATTGCTTACCTGAAGAGTGTTGCGATCGCCCGGCGCGACCGCAAGTAAAACTCGCGCGGAGTATAGCGTTACGGCGGTTGCCTGGCTCGGGATTTCGTGGGGTCGGGACACCGCGTTCGACCTGACCCGTGTGGAGCGCTACCCGGCGTCACAGGGCGCTGAGCTGAGCATTGATCTCGGCGCTCAGCCGCTGCACCCAACCGTTGTAGTTGCTGTGAATGTTGACGCCGTCGTAATCCAGGTTGTTGCTGTCCCGGTACAGGATGCTGTAGGTGACTCGGTCATAGGGGATTTCGACCTGCGCCATGTGACTGCGCAGGTAGAGCGTACCGATGATCAGGCCGGGCCGGACGATTTTCATCTGCCAACCCTGCTCCGCTCCCGCCCGCAGGATGGCGCCGCGTACGTCGCCCGGGGAGTAGTGGCGGGTGCTGGTGGTCACCGGCATGTTCTCGATGTTGTAGACCGGGTTGCTGCGGCAGCCCACCAAGACTAGGGCCAGAATGACCACTAGCGCGGCCAGCGTTCTTAAAATCATGTCTTACCTCCCGTATCTTGTTGTTTAACCAAAACTTCATGATCGGATATCGGCAAGGGTAGTAGCCGCAGCGACCGGAGTAAACCCAGCGGATACAGGCCGCGTCCGAGCAGTTCCCACGCCACCATGGCGACGATGCGCAGGGTATCGCGCCACGGTTGGTAATGACTGGGGCGACCCTGCGGGTGATAGATCGTTTCGATGGCCACCATGGCCGGATAGCAGCCCAGCCGGGTGGCCTGAATCAGCAGCGCGCTCTCGAAGGCGAAGCCGCGTCGCCCGTTGCGGGGCGCGGGGACGGCGCGCAGGAACGCGGCCGGATACAGCCGAAATCCGGATTGGGTATCGCGGATCGGATAGCCGGCCGCCCAGGAAATCCAGAAGTCGGCCATGCCGTTGGCGAAGCGGCGCGGGCCGGGCGCTCGCTCGCGATGCGCCAGCCGGGCGGCGACGATCAGCCGTCCGGGCTGGCGTCGGGCGGCGGTCAGCAGCTTCGGCATATCCTCTGGGCAATGCTGGCCGTCCGCGTCCAGGGTAATGACTGCGTCCGCGCCTTGCGCCAGCGCCGCCTCCATCCCACGCCACAGCGCCGCGCCCTTGCCCTGGTTGATAGGCTGGCGCAACAGTTGTGCGCCCGCTGCTTCGGCCTGGGCGGCGGTCTTGTCGCCGGAGCCGTCGTCCACCACGATCACCGTCTCCGCTTGTCGTCGGGCACGATGGACGATGCCGGCGATGGTGGCGGCTTCGTTATAGGCGGGAATGACGACGGCGACCGGCATGATCGGCGCTCAAGCGATCCCGCCATTGAGACCGATGATTTGCCCGGTCAGATAGCCCGCTGCTTCGGAAGCCAGAAAACCGACCAGGGCGGCCACTTCGTCCGGCGTCCCCGCCCGCTGCATCGGTACCAGCCGCCGGATGGTCGCCGCGTCGAACGCTGTTTCGGTGGCCTGGCCTTCGATGATGCCCGGCGCGATGGCGTTGACGGTGATCCCGCGCGAGGCCAACTCCAGCGCCAACGTCCGGGTGGCTCCGTGCAACCCGGCCTTGGCGGCGGCATAATTGGTCTGGCCACGGTTGCCGGTGACACCCGCCAATGAAGAAATGTTGATAATGCGGCCCCAGCGCGTGCCGAGCATCGGCAGCAGCAGCGGTTGGGTCACGTTGAAGAAGCCGTGCAGACAGACTTCGATGGGTTGTCGCCACTGCATTCCCGACATGCCAGCCATGGGTGCGTCGATATGCATGCCGGCGTTGTTGACCAGCACCTGAATCGGCCCGGCCCGCAACAGCGGCACCAGCGCCTGGCGAGCCTGATCCTCGTCGGCGACGTCGAAGGTGACCGCTTCCGCCGAACCGCCCGCCGTTCGAATGGCATTGACCACCGCCACCGCCCGCTCGGGATGTTGGCGGGCATGGACGATGACGTGCAGGCCGTCGCGCCCGAGGCGCTGGCAGATCGCCCGACCGAGATCGCCGCTGCCGCCGGTCACCAGCGCCCGTTTCATGGTTCGATCTCCAGTTCCAGCCCTCCGCTTTCGCCGGTGGATAACGTCACCCGGCTTGTGGTCGAGTGGGAGATGGCCCCCAGCAGCGGCAGATTGGAGATGGCTTCCAGCAGCGGCAGACTCCGAGCGGCCGGATTGCCCAGCCGCAAGGTTTCCAGTTGGGGATCGTCCAAGCGGCTTGCCGGCCGCTCCACGTTTGGTGTCAGCCGCAGTATCGCCATTCGCAGCCCGGTCAGCACCGGATTCAGCACCAGCGCCACGGCGAACGGGGCAACGATCTCCCGGCGTTCGGACAGCGGAAACGGCAGGGGCAGATCGTAGGCAACCAGCAGCACCCGCGTCCGATCCGTCCAGGCCAGCGCCGCCGCTTCCATCAGGCCGGCGGCAAAGCTGTCGTCGTAGGCGGAGAGGCTCAGCGAAGCGGCGGCGCAGCGGGTGGCGATCGACCAGTAACCGGCGGGCGTGTTGTGCACCGAGTGGTGGAAGTGAGTCGGCGAGACCGGCCGGTCGGGCAGGGTCAGCGCCGCGCAGATCTTGTCCAATACTTCGCTGTCGCCGCCCGAGGAGGCCAGCACCGTTGGCGTGGTGCTTGGATCGATATCCGCTTGCAGGGCCGCTTCCTGGGCGACTTGCAGCGCCAGTTTGACGGTGGCGGTGGTGCGACGCCGTTCATTGGCCGGCAGCAGCGCGGCGATGGCGGTGGGCATCGCTTCGGCGACAAAAGGCCGCGCGCCGCTCAGCACCGCCCGACCGTGCGACCAGCCCGCCAGTCCCGGCGCCATCAAGCCCACGCCTTCCACCTGAAGTGTATTCACGCGACCCTCCGTCCGAACAACAGGCTGCAATTGGTGCCGCCGAAACCGAAGGAATTGCTGAGTGCCACGCGCAGTGGCTGTTCCCGATTGTCCAGCATGACGCCCGCGCCCAGATTCGGATCGATCCCGCGGGTGTTGAGCATGCCGGGAATCAGCGCGTGCTCCAGGCACAGCCAGACGAATGCCGCTTCGGTGATGCCGGCCGCGCCCAAGGTATGTCCGGTCCAGCCCTTGGTGGAACTGCATGGCGTGTCCGGGCCGAACACCCGCAGCACCGCTCGATCCTCGGCGGCGTCGTTCGACGGCGTGGCGGTGCCGTGCAGGTTGATGTAATCCACCTGCTCCGGGCGGAGTTCCGCCCGCGCCAGTGCCTGTTGCATCGCCAGGACCGCGCCGGCGCCCTCGGGATGGGCGGCGCTCATGTGATGGGCGTCGCTGCTTTCTCCATAACCCAGCAGCAGGGGGCGCGCATCGTCCGGTTCGGCCCATTCCAGCAGCGCGAACCCGGCCGCCTCGCCGATGTTCAAGCCGTCGCGGTCGACGTCCCACGGTCGGCAGGGTTGGGATGAGGCCAATTCCAGAGCGTTGAAGCCGTACAGTGTGGTCAGGCACAGGCTGTCCACCCCACCGACCACGGCCGCGTCGCAGAACCCCGCCCGCATGTGCCGGTAGGCGGAGGCGAAGGCCTTGGCGCTGGACGAACAGGCGGTGGAGACCGTCAACGCCACGCCGCGCAGCGCTAACCAGCGACGGGTGAAATCCGCCGCCGAAAACAGATTGTGGGTGTGTCGGTAGTCGAAGCCAGCCGGCAGGCGGCCGGTGACGGGATCGCGCTGGCGGTAGGCGTGTTCGGTGGCGCCGATGCCGGAGGTGCTGGTGCCGATGAAAACGCCGATTCGGTCGGCGCCGTGGCGTTCGCGGGCCGCGCGCACCGCCGCGCCGAACCGGTCCTGTTCCAGCCCCAGTCGCGCCAGTCGGTTGTTGCGGCAATCGAACGGCGCGAATTCTCCCGTCAGTGGTTCCTCTTCCAGACCGGCGACCCGGCCGATCCAGGTGGACAGGGCGGCGTCCTCGAAATCGCAGGGGCGCAACCCACTTTCCTCGCGGCGCAGTGCTGTCAGCGAAGCGGTAATGCCTCGTCCCAAGGCATTGGTCACGGTATAGGCGGTGACCGCCAGTGGCTTGATGGCCATTTCGACTTCAACTCATCCGGGTTAGCAACGGCCGCGCCAGCGACAAGGCGGCGACGAAACTGGCCACCACGCCCAGACTGACCGTCAGGCCGATGGCATGCAGCGCCGGCAGCGTGGACGTGGACAATAGAATGAACACGGTCAAGGCCGAACCGCAGCACACCAGCAACGCGTGCAGGGTGCGGCGGCGCGCGGCCGGATCGGTGCCGGGCCGGCTGAAGAACAAACCATAATCGACGCCGATGCCCAATACCAGCAGCAGCGAAACCAGATGGAACAGCGACAGCCGTTCGCCCAGCGCCAGCAGCGTCGCCACCACCACCACCAGCGCCAGCAGCACCGGCAGCAGCGCGGCGGCGACTCGCCGCCAAGATCGTAACCCGACCCAGACCACCGCCACGATCAGCGCGGCGCCCCAGCCGAACCGGATCAGGGCGGTATCGCGGAAATCCGCCACCAGCCGGTTGGTTTCAACCCGCAGATCCAGGTAATGCGCCTGACTGTCGGCGGCTTGCGGCAGGTCGGCGATCAGGGCGCGCGCGTCCCGTACCCCGCTCAGCGGCAGCAGCGCGGTCCAGCCGCGTTCGCCGGCCAACAGCAGGGCATCGAGCCGCGTGCCCAGCAGCGTGCCGCGCAGATCCTCGGGGCGCAACGGCGGCGCGGCGCGCGCGGCGGCGACGGCATCGAGAAAAGGTTGAAACAAGCCCGGCCTGAACGGCAATCCCGCCGTGGCGATGGCCAGATTGGCTTCCAGCGTTTCCGGTGTCGGCAACCGGGCCAGCCGTTGCCGTTGGGTCTGCTGACTGGGCAGATAGCGCATGGGGCCGTCATGGCCGTCGAGCGCGCCTTCCGCTTGGCGGGCGTCGAGCCAGGCGGCGATGCGTTCGCCGTGGCGCAGCGCCGTTTCCGCGTCGGGCGCGGTGATGACGATCAGGCGACCGACTTCCGGCGCGCCCAGCGCGGCGCGCAATTCCTGATCCAGCCGCAGCAGCGCGCGCGGCACCGGACTGAGCGCGGCGATATCGTTTTCCCACAGCGGCGGCGCCCGAACGATCAACACCACCAGCAGCAGCAAGCCCACGGCACCGAACGCCAGCGCCAGTTTCGGGCGTGGTTCGAGCAGCCAATCCGCCCAGGCGCCGACCTCGCCGGGACGCGGCGGAATCCAGTTCGGCGGCAGCAGCGCCGGCAACAACCAGCGCGCGGTCGCCACGGCGGCGGCGATGCCGGCGATGGTGAAGACGCCCAACTGACTCAGGCCGGGAAAATTCGGGGTGATCATCGCCAGACAGCCGAGCAGAGTGGTCACCGCGCACAGCCGCAGGGTCGGCCACAGTTGCCACAAGGTTCCTTCGACGGTTTCCCCAGCACGCCGGTGGCTGAACAGATAGGTGGGGTAATCCAGCGTTTCGCCCAGCAGGGTCATGCTGAAGGCCAGCGTGATCATGTACATCTTGCCGAACAGCAGATCCACCGCCGCCGCGCCGGCCAGCAGGGCAGCCAGCATCGGCAGCGCGCCGGCCCAGACCGTGCGCGGCGACCGATAAACTCCGATCAGGAGCAAGATCATCGCCGCCATGGCCAGCGTGCTGCGCAGTTCCGCTTCGGCGCGAATCTGATCCTTGGCCAGCGTCGCCAGCACGCCGGGGCCGCTCATGGCCAATTCCACATGGGTCCCCGAGCCGGCGGCGGCGAAGCCCGCGCGAATCGCCGCCACCGCCGCGTGCTGGCCGGCCAGGTCGTAGCCGGAGGCGTGGGTTTCGGCCAGCAACAGGGCGCGCGCGCCATCGGGCGAGAACCACACGCCCAGCCGTTTGGCCGGTTCGCTGACGCCGCCCCGCCACACCCGCAGCAGGGTGAGCAATTCGCCGGTCGGGTCCGCCGGCAACCAGCGTTTCTGCAGTACCGCCAGTGGCGATTGCAATTCCCGTAACCGCTGCTCCAACGCGGCGTGCAAACCCTCGGCGGTGAAGCGTTCCGGCGCGACGGTCGGGCTGAGCGGGTAGCGATGCGCGAACAGCGCCTGCAATTCCGCCTCGGGCAGCGCGTCCGCGCCGTTGGCGACCCGCGCGAACTGGCCACTGTCCCGCAGTCGCTCGGCCAGACGGCGACTGACGGTGGCGCGTACCGCTTCGGAATCACCCGTCAGGCCGATCGGAATCAGGCGGGTGGTCGGGCCATTGCGCAATTGTTCCAGCAGCAGATCCGCGACCGGATCGCCACGCGGTACGAAGACGCTCAGATCGGCGGTCACCGGAGTGGTCGCCACGATCCAACCGCAGCCCAGCGCGGCCAGCAGCCAGAACAGTGGAATCCACCAGCGGCGGCGCTCCGCTGGCTGCGTGGGAATGGAACCGGGAGGGTGAGGCTTCACCGTGGGTTCACCGTCATTAGGCTACGGTCACCGTCGGCTTCCAGCGTTTCCACGCTATCGATCCAGGCCGCGTGGCCCCGGATGACGATGGCGGTCAGATACCGAGCGAATTCCGGTTCGCGCGGGGTAAGGCGCAGGCTCCAGTCGGCGGGCATTCCCTGAAAATCCAGCCGATAGTAGCGCTCCAGCGTGGTCCGGTCGCCGGCCTGGGTGGCGCGAATCGCTTCGACAAAGGGCCGCAGTTGTGGGTAACCGTTCAGATCGAATTGCCGGCGGCCGTCGGTCGGTGTTTCGACCGTCAACCAATGGTCGTCGGCTTCGTATTCCTCCGGCTGTGGTTGCAAGGTCTGTTTGCGCAGATAGGCCGGGGCACGGTAGTACAGCATCCCACTGCTCACCAGTGGCTCTTGCAAGATGGCGAGCGTCTTTTCCTCGCGAAAGGCCGCTTGCACCGCCGGTACCGCCGCCAGCGCCCGCATGATTTGATCCAACGCCTCATCGGCGGCCGATAGTCCCAGTGGCCACCACAGTAACAATAACCATGCCCAGCGCTTCATGATGCCGTTTCCGCCGCCGCTTGCGGCACGATGGCGATACGGGCTTCCGCCAGCAAGCGGCCGGCGGCGCTGACCTGAATTGCGTAGAGGCAATGGGCCTGATCGCCCAGCAACAGTTGGGCGGCGACTTCCAGCGGTTCGGCGATGCCATCCAGATCGGCGACGAACCAGCGGGCGTCGCGCAGCGCGGCCAGATAACCGGGCGGCGCCGTTTGGCCGGCCGCGCGGGCGCGCAAACCACCGTGAATCGCCGCCGCCTGGCCGCCGTACTCGAAGGCCATCACGGCCGGTAGCCGACCCTGTCGCCGCAGCGGATTGGCTGGATCGCGATGGGTTTCGGTCACGCAGGTGATGGATTGCCCGTCCCAGGCAGTCACCGCTTCCAGCAGGCACATGGCGCCGGCGTGTGGAATCAGCGCCTGAATTTGGTTCTTGTCGATCAACGGAATTCCAGATGCCTCAGGTGATTCGAGCCAGACTGTGGCGGTTGCCGGTCCAGCGCGACCAGGTTTTGCCCACTGCGTACCAATGCAGGTAGTACGCTTCCAAGGCCAGTCGCCAGCAGGTCCAGGGATCGCGGCGCAAACGCTCCTCGGCGGCGCACAATACCGGTTGCAGACCCAGGCCGCGCGCCAATGCCTGACCGCGGGCCAGGTGATAACGACTGCTAACCAGCACGAAGGGACGCTCGCGCAGATCGGCCAGCAATTGCCGAGCGTTGCGCAGATTGTCGAGCGTGTTCAGGGATTGATCCTCGATCGCCAGGCGGGAGGCGGGAATGCCGAGTTCGAGGAGCCATTCCCGGCTGCGTTCGGCTTCGCTGACGCGACCGCCGGTGCGACCGCCGACCAGCAAGATGCGTCGCCGGGGATCGGCCCGGTACAACGCGGCGGCGCGGCGCAGTCGGCGGGCGTGGCCGGGCGCCACCTGGTCGTCTTGCAGGCGGGCGCCCAGCACCACCACCCAGTCGCCTTCGACGCCGGCGTACGGCGTGTCGCGGGCGATGCGCCAGACGCGACGCAGCCACCACAACCCGCTCAGGCCCAGGGTCGCCAGCAGCAGCAGGTTGGATAGCAGCAAGGTGGTCAGGCCGTCCCAACCCATGCCGCGTTGGCGGACGAAGCGCTTGGCGGGTGTCGTGGCCCGCGTCATGATCCTTCCTCTTCCCAGTAGTCGTAAAAATTGAACCAGTTGTAGGGTGCGAGGCGCGCGTAATGCGCCAGCCGGTCGGCGTAGCGCTGCACCCAAACACCGAGTTGCTCCCGGCGCTGGCGCCGATCCAGAACGATATGCTCGGCCAGTGGCTCGAAATGGATGTCGTAGCGGTTGCCGCCTCGGTACAGGCCGAAGCACAGAATCACCGGGCAGTTCATGAGCGCCGCCAACAGGATGGGGCCGATCGGCAAGGCGGTTTCCTGGTCGAGAAAGCGGCAGGGAACCGCCTTCTCGCCCCGCGCTACTCGATCCCCCAATGCGCCGATCATGTCGCCCTGCTCCAGGCTTTCCTGGACTTTCAACAGGGTATCAGGCGTGCCGATGGGGATGATGGTTTGCGCCAGCGTCGGATTCAAGGCATCCAGCAACTGGGTCATGGCTCGATTGTGGGTGGTGTTCATCAAGATTTTGATGGGAAGTTGGCGCAAGCTCACGCCGAGCGCCCGCAAGGCGTCGAAACTGCCCAAGTGCGACCCCAACAGAATGCAGCCCCGACCGGATGCCGCCTGATCCAGAATGCGTTGACCGCCGAAAATCTCGATCTCGAATTGCTCCAGTCGCCCGGTCAGAAAATAGACCCGATCCAGAATGGTGGCGGCGAAGCAGTGAATATGGCGAAACAGATCCCGCCAGCCCGGCTCGCGACCCAGCGCCCGCCGCAGATAGCGCCGGGAACTACGCCGCGCCGCCGTGGCGGTTACCAGAAAATACAGGGTGATGGGATAGAGCAGAACGCGGCCGGCGGATCGGCCGACATGCAGGGCGATCCAGCAGATCAATCGCAGTGCCAGCGGATTGCCGCGTTCCGGCAACCGTGCCCACTGCTGGCTCATGCACGACCTGCTCTCGATGTGGTGGATGCGATGTGGTCGCTCATTATCGATTCGCCCGCGCGGCCTTTGGCCAGAAGCGCGCCGGTTTCGGGTGACGACTCCCAGCCGTCCGGCCAAGGCGCGCTCTCCGGTTGCACCAGTAACCGATCCAGACGAACGAAGCGAAAGCCGCGCGCGCGCAGCCCGTCGATCGTCAGTTGCGCGGTCTCCAGCACCTGCTGGGGTTCGAAGCGCGCCACGCCATAATAGAGTTCATGCAACAGAATGATCGAACCGTTGCGCGCCCGGCGGATGACACGGGCCGAAATGCGCGTCGGGTCGCGGTACAGTCCTTCCAGACCGCGCACGTCCCAGGCGATGTTGCCAAGGCGCAGACAGGCCAACGCCTTGGCCAAACCCGGACACGAGGCCCCGACCGGCGTCCGCGCGAAGCGTGGGGCATGGCCCAGAATTTCGGTGAAGGTGCGGTTGGCCGCCTCGAATTCGGCGACGATCCGCTGGGTGGATGAAAACGCCCAACCATGGCCATGCCGGTTGGAATGATTGCCGATCAGGTGACCGTCGGCGGCGGCTTGCGCCACCAGGGCCGGATATTGCCGGGCCGCCTCGCCCACGAAGAAAAACACGGCACGGATTCGTTCGCGTCGCAGCAGTTCGAGCAGTAGTGGAGTGATGGCGGGATCGGGGCCGTCGTCGAAGGTCAATGCCACCCAGGGTTGGTCGGTCGGACCGCGACATACCGCCCGCAGGTAGAAATCCAGGCGCGGCACCAACGCGCCGACCGCCAGCAGCACGATGTAGAACCCCGCCAACCCGGTCAGCAACCCGCTTCGACACGGACCCGCGTCCATCAAGGCCAGAATCAGGCCAGATGCGGTCATGATCCAGCCGGTGCTCCACACAAATCGACTCATCGGTACCGATCAGATCAGCGACAATCGGGTTTCACTCACCTGTCGGCTCAGGCCGACGGGCACGGAGACATCGCTCCTTGCGGCGATCGATTCCTAACGGGTACGGCATTGTGCGATATGCGCGCTCAGGGCGCGTAGCGAGGCGAACACGCGCCGATTTTCCTTGTCGTCGGAACGCAATTGAAAGCCATAGGTTTTCGAAATCGCCAGCGCCAGTTCCAGGGCATCGATGGAATCCAGGCCGAGCCCTTCGCCGAACAGCGGTTCTTCGGGAATGATTTCTTCCGGGCTGATATCTTCCAGGTGCAGGGTCTCGACCAACAGTCGAGCCACCTCCAACTCGAACGGCGAGAGAACATCCATGGGTGACCTCGTCAGGATGGGGGATGTGAGCGCAACAACGCTATCGACGCTTGTGAATTCGAGCATAAACTATACCATGGCTTATCCGAAAAACTTCTTATCACCTGGCCTCGCCGAATGTCTGGGAGCAAGCTTCCCCAAACCCGAACGGCTCGAACCCGGCACGGTCTCTCGCATTCATGAGCAGCGATAATCCTTTCTATTCATAGTGATTGTAAGACGACGCGCATGTTTCCGTTCCAGGTCGTCTATCGCGATGAAACGCAAGCCGCCCGCGCGCTGGACGACGAGCGCTTGCTGGCGCTGATTCGATTTCGGGAGCCGGCCGCCCCCCTGATTGATCCGCGATCCGGCGTCATCCCCCTGCCCGAACTGGGTGGAAGCTCGACCGTCGAGGTCTGGCTCAGCGCTCAGCCGGTGTGCGCCGGGGTCACCCACGGCGTGAGCCACGCTGGCAACGATGCCGTGCTTTTTCTCCAGTGTCACCTGGACGAATACGCGCCCGACGCCTTGCAACCCCTGACCGCCATGGCCTATCGGCGCTTGTTCGCGGCGGCGCGCGCCCTGGGCTACCCGCACCTGCTGCGGGTCTGGAATTATTTTCCCGCCATCAACCAAGAGTGTGGTGGCCTGGAACGCTATCGTGCGTTTTGCGCCGGCCGGCATCAGGCGTTGGTGGCGGAACTGACGGAATTCGAAACGCACCTGCCGGCTGCTTGCGCCATCGGCACCGACGAGCCTGGATTGCGGCTGTACGCGCTGGCCGGCCGGACAGCGGGAATTCAGATTGAAAATCCGCGGCAAACCAGCGCCTTTCACTACCCGCGCCAGTACGGGCCGCGCAGTCCCTCGTTCTCGCGCGCCGTGCTGAAAGCCTGGGGAGAGCGACACCACCATCTTTATATATCCGGCACGGCCAGCATCGTCGGCCACGCCAGCCAACATGTCGACCTGATGGTGCAACTGGACGAGACGCTGTTCAATCTGCGGGCGCTGCTCGCCCAAGCCAACCGCTTGACGCCAGAACCGCTGCGCCCGGCGCTGCTGAGGGTTTACTGCCGGCCGAATCTCGACTTGGCGGCATTGCGACAGCGGATCGCCCAGGCGCTCGACGCCGATCCGCCGACCTTGTTCCTGCAAGCCGACATTTGCCGTCGGGAACTGCTGATCGAAATCGAGGGTCTGGCGGTTGGTTCCGCTTCGTAAAATCACCCTCAGGATGCCTGCTCGTGAAATCCGACCAACCGTTGAAACCCCATCCGGTGTTGCCCGAGTACTATCTGGATTTGGCTCAGCGCCCTGCTTTTGTGCGCGGGCTATTCGACCGTACCGCCGGCTATTACGATCGCGTCAACCTCTTGCTGTCGTGGGGATCGGGCAGTTGGTATCGGCGCCACGCGCTGGTCCGCGCCGGTCTGCGGCCCGGTATGAGCGTGCTGGATGTCGCCATTGGCACCGGTCTGGTGGCCCGGCAGGCGTTGGCGATCACCCAGGACCGGCGGGCAGTGGTCGGGCTCGATGTCAGCGCGGGGATGTTGGACGAGGTGCGCCGCCTGCTGGATATTCCGCTGGTGCAGGGGCAAATGGAGCAATTGCCGATCGCCGATGAGCGTTTCGATTTCGTCAGCATGGGTTATGCGCTGCGCCACGTCGTCGATCTCAACACCACTTTTCGCGAATTTCAGCGCGTGCTGAAGCCGGGCGGCGTGCTGCTCATCCTGGAAATCGCCCAGCCCACCACACCGTTGAAGCGTACGGCCCTCAAATTCTATCTGGGCCGGGTGATTCCGCTGCTTGGCCGCTTGAGCACCGGCCAGCGGGAGATGCAGACCTTGATGCGTTATTATTGGGACACCATCGAAAATTGTGTTCCCCCGGACACCATCGTCCAGGCCATCCGCGACGCTGGTTTCGCCGAGGCGGGCTGCGATGTGGAATTCGACCTGTTTCGCGCCTATTTTGGCCACAAAAGGTAACGATCGTCCCGTTGCCGGTTCGCGCATGAAAAAGCCCCGCCGAAGCGGGGCTTTTTTTCAACTGGAAGCGGTGAGGGCGCTGACTACATCATGCCGCCCATGCCACCCATGTCGCCCATGCCGCCCATGCCACCCATGCCGCCGCCCATGCCACCACCGGAGTCCTTCTTCGGCAGTTCGGCGATCATCGCCTCGGTGGTGATCAGCAGCGCCGCCACGGAGGCCGCGTTCTGCAACGCCGAGCGGGTCACCTTGGTCGGATCCAGAATGCCCATCTCGACCATGTCGCCATATTCGCCGGTCGCGGCGTTATAGCCGTAGTTGCCGGACTGCTGCAGGATCTTGTCCAGAACCACCGAAGCCTCGTCGCCGGCATTGCCGACGATCTGACGCGCGGGTTCTTCCATGGCGCGCAACGCGATGGATATGCCCACGTCCTGATCGGCATTGTCGCCTTTCAGGCCCTTGATGGTCTGCAGGGCGCGAATCAGCGCCACGCCGCCGCCGGCCACCACGCCTTCCTCGACCGCCGCGCGAGTGGCGTGCAGCGCGTCTTCGACGCGGGCTTTCTTCTCCTTCATTTCGATTTCGGTGGCCGCGCCGACCTTGATCACCGCCACGCCGCCGGCCAGTTTGGCCACCCGCTCCTGCAACTTCTCCTTGTCGTAGTCGGAAGTGGCTTCCTCGATCTGACGGCGAATCTGCTCGACCCGGCTCTGGATCTCGTCAGTCTTGCCGGCGCCGTCGATGATGGTGGTGTTTTCCTTGCCGACCACGATCTTGCGGGCCGTACCCAGATCGGACAGGGTGGCTTTCTCCAGAGTCAACCCGACTTCCTCGGAGATGACCTGGCCACCGGTCAGGATGGCGATATCCTGCAACATGGCCTTGCGACGATCGCCGAAGCCGGGGGCCTTGACGGCCGCGACCTTGACGATGCCGCGAATGGTGTTGACCACCAAGGTCGCCAGAGCTTCGCCTTCCACATCCTCGGCGATGATCAGCAGCGGCTTGCTGGCCTTGGCCACGCCTTCCAGCAGCGGCAGCAGGTCACGGACGTTGGAAACCTTCTTGTCGTACAGCAGGATGTACGGGGCTTCCAGCTCCGCGCTCATGCTCTGCTGGTTGTTGATGAAATAGGGGGAGATATAGCCGCGGTCGAACTGCATGCCTTCCACGACGTCCAGTTCGTTGTCCAGGCTCTTGCCTTCCTCGACGGTGATGACGCCTTCCTTGCCGACCTTCTTCATGGCGTTGGCGATGATCTGGCCAATGGCTTCGTCGGAGTTGGCGGAAATGGTGCCCACCTGGGCGATGGCCTTATCGTCGGTGCAGGGCTTGGAAAACTTCTTCAGCTCTTCGACCGTGGCGCTCACCGCCTTGTCGATGCCGCGCTTGAGATCCATCGGGTTCATGCCGGCGGCGACCGCCTTCATGCCTTCGCGGACGATGGCTTGGGCCAGCACGGTGGCGGTGGTGGTGCCGTCGCCGGCCACGTCGGAAGTCTTGGACGCGACCTCCTTCACCATCTGCGCGCCCATGTTCTCGAACTTGTCTTCCAGTTCGATTTCCTTGGCGACCGACACGCCGTCCTTGGTGACGGTGGGGGCACCGAAGGACTTGTCCAGCAACACGTTGCGGCCCTTGGGACCCAGGGTGACCTTGACGGCGTTGGCCAGCACATTGATGCCGCGCACCATGCGCGAGCGGGCGTCGTCACCGAACTTGACTTCTTTTGCAGCCATTTTCTAATTCCTCTGAAACCGGTTTGAGAGATTCGAATGCGGAAATTCGGGAAGGGAGACGCTTACTTCTCGATGATCGCCATGATTTCGTCTTCGCGCATGACGATCAGATCTTCGCCGTCCACCTTCACTTCACTGCCCGAATACTTGCCGAACAGGACCAGATCGCCAGCCTTGACGTCCAGCGGCCGCACGTCGCCGTTTTCCAGCAGCTTGCCCCGACCCACCGCCATCACCGTGCCGCGCGAGGGTTTTTCGGCGGCGGTGCCCGGCAGAACGATGCCGCCCGGACTCTTGGTTTCCTCTTCAACACGCTTGATCAGCACCCGATCGTGCAGCGGACGAATGTTCATCGATGAAATCTCCTGGGGATTTGAGGTTCGGTGACTTGAGGCTAACGCTGGTTTGTTAGCACTCGACTTTAGTGAGTGCTAATCATAGTCAGCGAAAACACCCTGTCAAGGGCTTGGCGCTGAAGTGGGGCGGCGCGGGAAAATTTCAAGGGCGCGGTGGGAAGAAAATTGCCGCGACCGGAGTCTATCGTTACGCTCGCCGGAGCAACCGGGGTTCGCATCGCCCTTGAGACGATGCTTCCCCGCCTTCCGCTTTTTCGAATAGGAGCCTTCATGGACAGCCAACCGCTGGTGGTTTTTTGCACCTGCCCGGATCAAGCCAGCGCCGAGCGCATCGCCGCGACCGTGGTCGAGGATCATCTGGCCGCCTGCGTCAATATTCTGCCGGGGCTGACGTCGGTCTACCGCTGGCGGGAACAAATACAACGGGATACCGAACTGTTGCTGTTGGCAAAAACCCAGGGTGCGGTCTATCCGCTACTGGAGGCGCGCATCCGCGAGCTGCATCCTTACGATGTGCCGGAGATCATTGCCTTGCCGGTGCGAATGGGATCGTCGGCATATCTGGACTGGATCGCGGCCAACACGGGAGCATCGGCATGAGGCAGCGCCGATGGGCCGGGTTTGGGCTGATATTGTTGCTGACGCTGCTGACTGGTCCGGTCGTCGCCGGGCTGTTCGACCGCTTCGGTGGTGCTTCGCAAGAGCGGATTCTCGACGCCGACCAAGCGTTCCAACTGACCGTCAGTGCCGTCGATCCCGTCACCCTGGAGGCCCGGTGGATCATTGCGCCCGGCTACTACCTCTATCGCGACAAATTCAAGCTCATTCTGGTGGATGGCGGGGAAACGACCATCCCCCGGATCGACATCCCACCCGGCGAACCCAAGGAAGACCCGTATTTCGGTCGCCAGGCGGTGTTTCACCACGAAGCGGTGCTGGTCGCCCATCTGCGGCGCGAACCGGGCGGCGCGCAAACCGTGCGGATCAAGGCCGACTACCAGGGTTGTGCCGAAGTCGGGGTCTGCTATCCACCGCTGAGCCAGACCGTGACCGTCGCCTTGCCGGCGCTGAGCTCGCTTGCGCTGACCGCTGACCAGCCCGCGTCCACTCCGCCGACCCCGGCTGGAGAGCGGGTTTCGGAGACGCGGGCAACGCCGGTTCCCGCCCTCAACGAACCGGAGCCGGAGCAGGATCGGTTGGCGCGCCTGCTGGGCGAGCAGCGGTTTCTGGCGATTCCCGCCTTTTTCGGTTTCGGCCTGCTGCTGGCGTTCACTCCCTGCGTGTTCCCGATGGTGCCGATTTTGTCCAGCCTGATCGCCGGACAAGGCGCAAAACTGACCCGCCGACGGGCGATCCTGCTATCGCTGGTTTACGTGCTGGCGATGGCGCTGACCTACACCGTGGCCGGTGTGCTGGCGGCGCTGCTGGGGCAGAACATCCAGGCGTGGTTCCAGAATCCGTGGGTCATCGCCGTATTCAGCGGCATGTTCATGCTGCTGGCGCTGTCTATGTTCGGCCTGTACGACTTGCAGTTGCCCGCCTACCTGCAACACCGGCTGGCGGAGCTGAGCAACCGTCAACGCGGCGGTCAATTCGCCGGGGTGGCGATCATGGGTTTCCTGTCGGCGCTGATCGTCGGACCCTGTGTGGCCCCGCCGCTGATCGGCGCGCTGACCTTCATCGCCGTGACCGGCGACCTGGTGTTGGGCGCGGCGGCGCTGTTCGCGCTGAGCTTAGGCATGGGTGTACCGCTGCTGGTGATCGGTGCCTCCACCGGACATTGGCTGCCGCGCGCCGGGCATTGGATGGAGCGGATCAAGACGGTGTTCGGCGTGCTGCTGCTGGCGGTGGCGTTGTGGCTGCTGGAGCGGATACTGCCGGCGGCGGCCGTCATGGTGCTGTGGGCGACATTGTTCATCGTCACCGCCACTTACATGGGTGCCCTGCAAGCGGTGGCGCACGGTGCTCCGGCCTGGCGCACCCTGGTCAAGGGCCTGGGCATGGTGCTGTTGATTTACGGCGTGCTGTTGCTGGTCGGCGTCGCCGCCGGTGGTCGCGATCCCTGGCAACCGTTGCGCGGGATCGGGTTCGTCGCTCAGTCGGCCAACGCGGTGCAAAGCCCGCTGTTCGGTCCGGTCAAGACCTTGGCCGATGTCGATCAGGCGTTGCGTCGGGCGGCCGGGCGGCCGGTGCTGCTGGATTTTTACGCCGACTGGTGCGTGAGCTGCAAGGAACTGGATCGCCTTACCTTCACCGATTCCACGGTGCGGGCGACGCTGGCCGAAATGGTGACGCTGCGGGCCGATGTGACCGCCAACGACGACGACGATCGGGCGCTGATGGAGAAATTCGGCATCATCGGTCCGCCGGCCATCCTGTTTTTCGGCCCGGATGAGCGGGAACGCCGCGAATACCGGCTGGTGGGATTCCTGAGTGCTGAAGCCTTCGACGCGCATCTGCGGGCGCTGCTGGCCGCGCGGGGTTGACGCGATGTACCCGAAATCCGTGGTCCGAGCACCCTATCAGCGATAGAACAAGGGTATTTCTGGCTAGACAACCGATTGACCTTCACGCAAAATCGCGCCCTTTATGAGGACCCTGCCTGAATCATGGCAAAATTGCTGTTACTCAACGGACCGAATCTGAACCTGCTCGGTACTCGCGAACCGGGAATCTACGGCGCCGACACCTTGGCCGCCATCGAGCGACGCTGCGCGGCGCTGGCCATGGAACTGGGATCGCACGATTTGGCCTGTTTCCAGAGCAACGCCGAACACGCCCTGATCGATCGTATCCACGCCGCCGGTCTTGAAGGCGTCGCCTTCATCGTCATCAATCCCGCCGCCTTCACCCACACCAGCGTGGCGCTGCGCGACGCCCTGCTCGGCGTCGGCATTCCGTTCATCGAGGTGCATCTGTCCAACGTGTTCGCCCGCGAGCCGTTCCGCCACCATTCCTATCTGTCCGACATTGCCGTCGGGGTCGTCAGCGGACTGGGACCACAGGGCTACGAACTGGCGCTGCGCGCCGCCGATCGCCACCTCGCCACCCCACGCCGGTAGTCACCGTCATGCCCACGGACATCCGCAAGATCAAGAAACTCATCGAGCTGCTCGAAACCTCGGGCATCGCCGAAATCGAAATCAAGGAAGGCGAGGATTCGGTACGGATCAGCCGCCATGCGCACGGCAGCGCGCCGCTGACGATGCCGCCGATCTGGGCCGCGCCCGGCTACGGCCCTCCGGCCGGACCGATGTCCGCCGCGCCAGCCGCGCCGCCCGCGCCCACCGCCGAGGCGGAAACGCCGGGCCATGTGCTGCGCTCGCCGATGGTCGGCACCTTCTACCGCTCGGCCGCGCCCGGCTCCAAGCCGTTCGTCGAGATCGGCCAGCGCGTCAACGCCGGCGACCCGGTCTGCATCATCGAGGCGATGAAGATGTTCAATCAGATCGAGGCCGATCACGCCGGCGCCATTACCCGCATCCTGGTCGAGAACGGTCAACCGGTCGAGTTCGACCAACCGCTGCTGATCATCGAATAATCCCCGCCATGCTCGAAAAAGTCGTCATCGCCAATCGCGGGGAAATCGCCCTACGCATTCTGCGCGCCTGCCGGGAGCTGGGCATCCGCACCGTGGCCGCGCATTCCACCGTGGATCGCGACCTCAAGCACGTCCGCTTGGCCGACGAAACCGTTTGCATCGGTCCGTCGCCCGCCGCCGGGAGCTACCTGAACATGCCGGCGATCATCAGCGCCGCCGAGGTCACCGATGCGGTGGCGATTCACCCCGGTTATGGCTTTCTGTCCGAAAACGCCGATTTCGCCGAACGGGTCGAGCAGAGCGGGTTCATCTTCATCGGTCCCAAGCCGGAAACCATCCGCTTGATGGGCGACAAGGTGTCGGCCATCCGGGCGATGAAGGAAGCCGGCGTGCCTTGCGTGCCCGGTTCGGATGGCCCGCTGGGCGACGACCAGCCGGAGATCCTGCGGATCGCCCGCGACATCGGCTACCCCATCATCATCAAGGCGGCCGGCGGTGGCGGCGGTCGCGGCATGCGGGTGGTCCATAGCGAGGCCGCGCTACTCACTACCCTGGATCTGACTCGCAGCGAGGCGAATGCGGCGTTCGGCAATCCGACGGTGTACATGGAAAAGTATCTGGATCATCCCCGCCATATCGAGATCCAGGTGCTGGCCGATACCCACGGCCATGCCATTCATCTGGGCGAGCGCGACTGCTCCATGCAGCGCCGCCATCAGAAAGTCATCGAGGAAGCCCCCGCGCCCGGCATCACGCCGGCGCAGCGCCGCCGGATCGGGCAAGCCTGCGTGGACGCCTGCCAGCGTATCGGCTATCGCGGCGCCGGCACCTTCGAGTTTCTCTATCAGGATGGCGAGTTCTACTTCATCGAGATGAACACCCGCATCCAGGTCGAGCACCCGATCACCGAATTGATCACCGGGGTGGACATCGTCAAGGAACAGTTGCGTATCGCCGCTGGCGCTCCACTGGGCTACCGTCAGGACGACATCCACGTCCGGGGACACGCCCTGGAATGCCGGCTCAACGCCGAGGACCCGGATACCTTCGCCCCGTCGCCGGGCGCCATCACCCAGTATCACGCGCCGGGCGGGCCGGGCATCCGGGTGGATTCGCATATCTACAACGGTTACCGGGTGCCCCCTAACTACGATTCCATGATCGGCAAGCTGATTGCCCACGGCGAAACCCGCGAAGCCGCCATTGCCCGCATGCGCGGGGCACTGGCCGAATTGGTGGTGGACGGCATCAAAACCAATGCGCCCCTGCACCGGCGCATTCTCGGCGACGCCCGCTTCCTGGACGGCGGTACCGACATTCATTATCTGGAAAAACAGTTGCTTGGTACCCGCTGACCGCGAGCGATCCCAGCAGGTCGTTGGCGGTCCGGCGGCGAATGCGCTAGGCTGTTCAATTATCTCCGCCGACCGCGCAAGGACATCCATCCCATGAGCGACGCCGCGACCGCTCCCTGGCTGCAACTGACCCTGGAAGCCATCGATCACAGCCCCGAACAACTGGAAGACGCCCTGCTGCTGTCCGGCGCGCTGGCGGTCACGCTGGAGGATGCCGGCGATCAGCCGGTGCTGGAGCCGGCGCCCGGCGAAACCCCGCTGTGGGTCCATACCCGCGTCACCGGGTTGTTCGATGCCCAGACCGATATCGAAGTGATCAAGGGGCAGTTGCGGCGATGCCTGCACGCGCCCATCCTGCCGGAATGCCGGCTGACCGAATTGGAAGAGCGCGATTGGGTACGGGCCTGGATGGAGAATTTCCACCCCATGCGCTTTGGCCAGCGGTTGTGGGTCTGTCCGACCGCGCGGACCCCACCCGATCCGGCCGGCGTCAACATCCGCCTGGACCCGGGGCTGGCCTTCGGCACCGGTACCCACCCGACCACGGCACTGTGCCTGGAATGGCTGGACGGCGCGGATCTGAACGGTCGAAGCGTGCTGGACTACGGCTGCGGATCGGGGATTTTGGCGGTGGCCGCCGCCAAATTGGGCGCGCGTAAGGTCTGGGCGGTGGATATCGATCCACAGGCGCTGCTAGCCAGCGACGACAACGCCGATCGGAACGGCGTCGAGGATCGCATCGAACTGGCCATACCCGCCGAACTGCCGGCCGAGCTGAACGTGGATATCGTGTTGGCCAACATTCTGGCCGGCGTGCTGGTGCGGTTGGCGCCGGAATTCGGCCGGCGGGTCCGGCCCGGCGGTCGGCTGGTGCTGTCCGGCATTCTCGAACCGCACGCCGAGGCGGTACAAGCCGCCTTCAGTGCCGATTTCAGCTTCGAGCCTTCCAAACGGCGGGAAGACTGGGTATTGCTCGAAGGCGTGCGCCGATCGGATTGAACGGTTTTTCGTCTTTGCGTCAGCATCGAAAGAGCGGTGCGGGCCAGCTCGAATCCACGGCGCCGTGGCCGGAATGAACAAAGACGCTGGCCATAAAATCCGTGCAAATCATCATGGCACTTCATCCAACTGCCACATTCCGGTACCATAACCGCCCTTTTTGCCCATACAGTTCCCATCCATGCATATCGGTCCTTACCTGGTTTCTCCGCCCATCGTGCTGGCGCCGATGGCCGGCGTTAGCGACCGGCCGTTCCGGCGGTTGTGCCGACGGCTGGGCGCGGGGCTGACGGTTTCGGAGATGGTCAGCGCCGACCGGCGACTGTGGAACAGCCGCAAGACCCAGCTGCGGCTGGATCACGTCGGCGAACCCGATCCGCGCAGCGTGCAGATTCTCGGCGCCGACCCGCGTGCCATGGCCGAGGCGGCACGCTTCAACGTCGGACAGGGTGCCCGGATCATCGACATCAACATGGGTTGTCCAGCCAAAAAGGTCTGCGGCGCGCAAGCCGGCGCGGCGCTGCTGCGCGACGAGACGCTGGTCGGGCGCATCCTGGAAGCGGTGGTCGGAGCGGTTGCCGTTCCGGTCACCCTGAAAATCCGTACTGGCTGGGACTTGACTCACCGCAACGGAATCGCCGTCGCCCGCATCGCCGAACAGGCTGGCATCCAGGCACTGGCCGTGCATGGGCGCACCCGCGCCTGCGGCTACAGCGGGCCGGTGGACTACGCCACCATCCGCGCCATCAAGCAAGCGGTGACCATTCCGGTGATCGCCAACGGCGACATCGATAGCCCGGAACAAGCCCGTCGCGTGCTGGATTACACCGGCGCGGACGCGGTGATGATCGGCCGCAGTGCCCAGGGCCGGCCGTGGATCTTCCGTGAAATCGCTCACTTTCTGGCGAGCGGCGAGCGGCTGGCGCCGCCGTCCCCGCTGCGAATCGGCCGCTGGGTTACGGCGCATCTGACCCAACTGTACGAGTTTTATGGCGAAACCGCCGGTGTTCGCATCGCCCGCAAACATTTGATCTGGTACAGCCAGCATTGGCCCGAGAGCGCGAGGTTCCGAACCAGGGCGAACGCGGCTGAAAGCGGCCACGCGCAACTGCTGCTGGTCCGCGATTTTTTCGAGCGCCTGGCCAATAAGGAGCCTCTGGCCGCATGATCACTGACATTGAACCCCCCGTCGAACTGTTACCCGCCACCCCGCTGCGCGATCAGGTCTACGAGGCCTTGCGCATTTATTTTCACAATCTCGGCGACCAGCAACCCAGCAATCTGTACGATCTGGTGCTGCGGGAAGTGGAGCCACCGCTGTTGGAGATCGTGATGCAGCGTACTCGCGGCAATCAAACCAAGGCGGCCGATCTGCTCGGCATCAACCGCGGCACTCTGCGCAAGAAGCTCCGGCGGTACGGTCTGGATTGACTGTGCGGACGGAGGACGACGACATGAGCCTAGCGATCTTCGATCTCGACAACACCCTGCTGGCCGGCGACAGCGATTACCTATGGGGCCGGTTCCTGGTCGAACGGGGACTGGTCGACGACCAAACCTTCGAACGCGAGAACCAGCGTTTCTACGACGAGTATCGAGCCGGTACGCTGGACATCCAGGAGTTTCTGGCCTTCGGCTTGCGGCCGCTGGCGGAAAAGCCGCTAGCCGAGCTGCTGGCGTGGCGGGAACGGTTCCTGGTGGAAAAGATCGAACCGATCTTGTTGCCGAAGGCGGCGGATCTGCTGGAGCGGCACCGTGGGACCGGCGATACCCTGCTGATCATCACCGCCACCAATCGCTTCGTCACCGAACCCATCGCCGAACGGCTGGGCGTGCCGCATCTGCTGGCCACCGAAGTCGAGTTCGCCGACGGGCGCCACACCGGCCGGCCGAGCGGGATTCCCTGTTTCCAGCACGGCAAGGTCGAACGGCTGGAGGCTTGGCTGGCGGAAACCGGTTACGATGGCGCCGATAGTTGGTTTTACAGCGACTCGCACAACGATCTGCCGTTGCTTGGCCGGGTCGCCCATCCGGTGGCGGTGGACCCGGACGTCACCCTGGCCCAACGCGCGCGCGAGCGCGGCTGGCCGATCATCAGTCTACGGGACTGAACTCAATCCATTCCATTTATCACCGTCGGTGCCATGCCCATGCCCAACTTATACAATATCAATGTCGCCGCCCTGGAAGTTCTGCCCACGCCGGAGGAGATCAAGCAGCGTTTGCCGCTGAGCGAAACGGCGGCGAATGCCGTATTCCAGGCGCGGGAAACGATCAAGCGTATCCTCGACCGCCAGGACCATCGGTTGTTCGCGGTGGTCGGCCCCTGCTCCATCCACGATGTCGTGGCGGCCCGCGATTACGCTCGGCGCTTGAAAGCCTTGGCCGATGAGGTTCAGGACACTTTGTTCCTGGTCATGCGGGTGTACTTCGAGAAACCGCGCACCACCGTCGGTTGGAAGGGACTGATCAACGATCCACGCATGGACGACACCTTCCGCATCGACGAAGGCTTGCAGGTCGCTCGCGATTTGCTGCTGGAACTGGCCGAACTGGGCCTGCCGGCCGGTACCGAGGCATTGGACCCGATCATTCCGCAGTACATCCACGACCTGATCGCTTGGACCGCGATCGGCGCCCGTACCACCGAATCGCAAACCCACCGCGAAATCGCCAGTGGCTTGTCCACCCCGGTCGGTTTCAAGAACGGCACCAACGGCAGCCTGGAAGTGGCGATCAACGCCCTGCAGTCGGTGGCCAGTCCTCACAGTTTTCTCGGTATCAATCAATTCGGCCAATCGGCGGTGATCCGCACCTTGGGCAACCGCTACGGCCACATGGTGCTGCGCGGCGGCGACCGGCCGAATTATGATTCGGTGTCCATCGCCCTGTGCGAGAAAGCGCTGCGCGACAAGAAATTGCCGGTCAACATCGTGGTCGATTGCAGTCATGCCAACTCCTTCAAGGATCCGGCCATGCAACCGCTGGTGATGCGGGATTGCGTGCATCAGATCATGGAAGGCAATCGTTCCATCGTCGGGGTGATGATCGAAAGCAATCTGGGCGCGGGCAACCAGTCCATCCCCGCCGATCGGAGCCAGCTCAAATATGGCGTGTCGGTCACCGATGCCTGCGTGGATTGGGCAACCACGGAAACCATGCTGCGCGAGGCCCATGCCAAGCTGAAGGGCGTACTGCCGGCCCGACTCGCGACCTGAGATCTCCGGCGAGGGCGCGACCGCGCCCTCGTCATCCGGTTTTCACCCCCCAACCTCAAATTCCCAGCCTCTGTCCGGCTCGCGGCGCTTTCCTCTTGGCAAGCGCCGCGTTTGGAATTATGCTACCCACAAATAGAACCAATACAGTACTGATTAGACGAGTCTTGCGGAGCGTTCATGATTCGTATTACCCGGGAAGCCGATTACGGCATCGTGCTCATGACCTGTCTGGCCCGCGCCGATGGCCAGCCGTGCAGCGCCGCCGCCCTGGCGCGGCAACGCCGGTTGCCATTGCCCATGGTCAGTAAGATTCTCAAGGCCTTGGCACGGGCCGGTTTGCTGAACTCGCAGCGCGGCGCGCAGGGTGGTTATCACCTGGCGCGGCCCGCGGTGCACATTTCCGCGGCTGACATCATCGGTGCGCTGGAGGGTCCCCTCGCCATCACCGAATGCAGCACCGATATGCACGACGGTTGTTCGCGTCAGGATCATTGCGAGGTCAGCAGCCACTGGCCACGCATCAATCAAGCCATTTATGCCGCGTTGCAGAGCATCAGCCTGGAGGAAATGAGTCATCCCGATTCGCCGCGACCGCTGCACTTCCATTCGTCGCAGCGGACCGCGATCGCCGGTATCGCCGGCCGACCCGTTTGAGTTGCCCGCATTTCTGGAAGAGGAATCCCCATCATGACCGATAGCACCCAAACCCTCGAACGACTCGCCACCAGCGATTACAAGTACGGTTTCGTCACCGACATCGAACAGGACACCGTGCCGCCGGGCTTGAACGAGGATGTCATCCGGCTGATTTCGGCTAAAAAGCAGGAACCGGATTGGCTGCTGGAGTGGCGGCTACAGGCTTATCGTCATTGGCTGACCCAGAAACAGCCCGAATGGGCGCGGGTTGATTATCCGCCCATCGACTATCAGGCGCTTTCCTACTATGCCGCGCCCAAGCAGAAAGGCGACGGCCCTAAAAGTCTGGACGAGGTCGATCCTGAGTTGCTTCGTACCTACGAAAAGCTTGGTATTCCGCTGGCGGAACAAGCCGTCCTGGCCGGCGTGGCGGTGGACGCGGTGTTCGATTCGGTGTCGGTGGCGACCAGCTACAAGGGCAAGCTGGCCGAACTGGGCATCGTGTTCTGCTCGTTTTCCGAGGCGGTGCGCGAGCATCCCGAGCTGGTGCGCAAGTATCTGGGCACGGTGGTGCCGTATCGGGACAACTACTACGCGACGCTGAATTCGGCGGTGTTTTCCGACGGTTCCTTCGTCTACATCCCGCCGGGCGTGCGCTGCCCAATGGAACTGTCCACCTACTTCCGCATCAACGCCAGCAACACCGGCCAGTTCGAACGGACGCTGATCATTGCCGACGAGGGGGCTTACGTCTCCTACCTGGAAGGCTGTACCGCGCCGCAACGCGACGAAAACCAGTTGCACGCGGCGGTGGTGGAACTGGTGACGCTGGACAACGCCACCATCAAATACTCCACGGTGCAGAACTGGTATCCGGGCGACGCCGAGGGCAAGGGCGGCATCTACAACTTCGTGACCAAGCGCGGCTTGTGCAAGGGCCGTGACTCCAAGATCTCCTGGACCCAGGTCGAGACCGGTTCGGCCATCACTTGGAAGTATCCAAGCTGCGTGCTGCGCGGCGAAAATTCGGTGGGCGAGTTCTACTCGGTGGCCCTGACCCGCGACTGGCAGCAGGCCGACACCGGCACCAAGATGATCCACATCGGCAAGAACACCCGCAGCACCATCGTCTCCAAGGGCATTTCCGCCGGCCACGGCCAGAACGCCTACCGAGGATTGGTGAAAGTGCTGCCGACCGCCGAGAACGCCCGCAATTACTCGCAGTGCGATTCCTTGCTGATGGGTGATCAATGTGGCGCGCACACCTTCCCCTACATCGAAGTACAGAACCCGAGTGCCCAGGTGGAACATGAGGCCAGCACCTCGAAGATCAGCGAGGATCAGATTTTTTACTGCAAACAGCGCGGGATCAGCGCCGAAGATGCGGTTAGTCTGATCGTCAACGGTTTCTGCAAGGAAGTGTTCAAGGAACTGCCGATGGAATTCGCCGTCGAGGCGCAGAAACTGATCGAGCTGAAGCTGGAAGGCAGCGTGGGTTAATGAAAAAGCGGGATATCCGTCTGAGTGCGGTGGACGCAAAATGCATAAGGCGTACCCTACAACCGCGACTTTTCAGTTTAACTATTTAATCTGAAAGGAATGATGATCTTATGCAATGGCAAGAGGTCTGCGAACATCCCAGCTTGCGGAATTTGCCCTTTAAGATTGAGCTAAACGAAAAGGGACAGATTTTAATGTCTCCTGTAAAAGTCTATCACTCCGCTTTTCAGGGGAAAATTTCTCAGTTATTACCGAAGTATGGGATCGTTCTAGCCGAGTGCGCCATCAAGACTTCAAGAGGAACCAAGGTTGCCGATATTGCCTGGTGCTCAGAGGAGAGATTCGCAAGGATCGAACGAGAAGCAGAGTGCTCCATTGCCCCGGAAGTTTGTATAGAAGTGGTTTCCTCCAGTAACACGAGTAGTGAAATGGAAGAAAAGAGAGCACTGTATATTTCGGCGGGTGCCATCGAATTCTGGGTTTGCAATGAAAACGGAAACATGGCTTTTTTTGATGAAAATGGGCAGTTAAAAGCATCAGTTTTGATCCCTGAGTTTCCTCACAAGGTAAAAATCATTACCTGACGTAAACATCACAGGCTATTGGCTACAGGAGAACACGCACCATGCTGGAAATTCGCAACCTGCACGCCACCGTCGACGGCCGGGAGATTCTCAAAGGCATCGACCTTGTCATTCACCCCGGTGAGACCCATGCCATCATGGGGCCGAACGGCTCCGGTAAGAGCACCTTGGCCAACGTGATCGCCGGCCGCGAAGGCTATGAGGTCACCGAGGGCGAGGTCCTGTTCGATGGCAAAAATTTGCTGGAAATGGCTCCGGAGGTCCGCGCCTGCGAGGGCCTGTTCCTGGCCTTCCAATACCCGGTGGAAATCCCCGGCGTCGCCAACCTGTACTTTCTGAAAGCTGCCGTCAACGCAGTGCGCAAGTATCGCGGCGAACCGTCGGTGGACGCGATGGATTTCTGGGATCTGGTGCAGGAGCGCATGGAGCTGGTGAAGATGGATGAATCCATGCTCAAGCGCTCGGTCAACGAAGGTTTCTCCGGCGGCGAAAAGAAGCGCAACGAAGTATTCCAGATGGCCGTTCTGCAACCCCGTTTCGCGGTGATGGACGAAACCGATTCCGGCCTGGACATCGACGCCCTGAGAGTCGTTGCCGACGGCGTCAACGCCCTGCGCGGCCCGGAGCGCGGCTTCCTGGTCATCACCCACTATCAGCGCCTGTTGGACTACATCGTGCCGGATCATGTGCATGTGCTGTTCAATGGCCGCATCGTGCGTTCCGGCGGCAAGGAATTGGCGCTGGAATTGGAGGAACAGGGTTACGCGCTGTACAACGAAGAACCCGGCCGTGCGCGCCGGGCCGCGGCGTGAGGTCGGCCATGAGCAGCGTCGCCCCTGTCGTTCAGAACCCGTTCCGCCAGCAGTTCGCCGCGTTTACGGCGGACCGCCGCGAGCCGGACGCCATTGCCCGTTTGCGCCGCGAGGGGCTCGACCGGTTCGCCAGTTTGGGCTGGCCGACCCGCCAGCAGGAAGCGTGGCGCCTCGCCGATCTGGGCGCGCTCGCCCAGATCGACTTGCAGCGGCCCGCCGACGCGCTGGTCGATGCCGGAATCTTGCCGACGCTCGACCTGCCGGCGCACCGACTGACCTTCGTCAACGGTCGTTTCGCGCCGGGTTTGTCACGCTTGCGGGAATTGCCCGGCCAAGCCCTGATCGCCAGCCTCGGCCAGGCCCTGCTGACTCATCCCGAACGGATCGAGCCGCATTTGGAACGGCTGCCGGGCCTGAGCCAACACCCGTTTGCCGCGCTCAACACCGCGTTCTGGGAAGATGGCGCGTTCGTGTATCTGCCACGGACAACCGTGGCGGAAACGCCGCTGCATTTGATCTTCCATGCCACCGGCGACGACATCGCCGTTTATCCGCGCCTGCTGCTGGTGCTGGAAGACGGTGCCCAGGCGACGGTGGTGGTCGAGTATCGCGGCAAGGGCCGCTATCTGAATGCGCCGGTCGCCGAATTGCAACTGGGCGCGGGTGCGGTGCTGCACTACCACCAGGTCCAGGAAGAAGCGTCGCAAGCCTTTCATCTCGGCGGTGTCCGGGTCCGCCAGGGTCGCGACAGTCAGGCAAATCTGCATCTGGTGTCGTTCGGCGGCCAACTGGCGCGCACCGATCTGGACGCGTTGTTGGACGGCGAGGGCGCCAGTTGCGTGCTCAACGGGCTGATTCTGGCGCACGACCGGCAAATGGGCGATTACCATGTCCGGGTCGAGCACGCTCAGCCGCATGGCAGCAGCGAACAACTGTTCAAGAGCGTGCTGGACGGTCAGGCGCGTTCGGTATTCGACGGCATGATCCACGTCCGCCCGCACGCCCAGAAGACCGATGCCCGCCAGAGCAACCGCAACCTGTTGCTGTCCAAGCAGGCTCGGGCCAATGCCAACCCGCGCTTGGAAATTCTGGCTGACGATGTCAAATGCGGCCATGGTTCCACCACCGGCTTTCTGAATCCCGATGCCTTGTTCTACCTGCGCGCTCGCGGCATTCCCGCCGAGCAGGCACGGACCCTGCTGGTGCATGCTTTCGCCAACGACAGCCTCAACCGGATTCAGCTAACGCCCCTGCGCGAACGATTGGCCAGTTCCCTGGCCGACCGTCTGGCGTTGGGCAACATCGAGGAACAGTGACATGAATGCCCCGCTCGCGCTTTCCGCCGCCCCGGTTGCCGCGTCGGAGCTGGATCTTGCCCGCATCCGCGCCGATTTTCCCATTTTGCGCCAACGGGTCCACGGCAAGCCGCTGGTCTATTTGGACAACGCCGCTTCGGTGCAGAAACCCAAGGTGGTGATCGACGCCATCGGCGAGTGTTACGGCGGCTATTACGCCAACATCCATCGCGGCGTCCATCTGCTATCGGAACGCTCCACCAGCGCCTACGAAGGCGCGCGGGAGAAAGTACGGGCTTTTCTGAACGCCGCCAGCGTCCAGGAGATCATCTTCACCCGCAACACCACCGAAAGCATCAACCTGGTGGCCAGCAGCTTCGGCGGCCAGCGGATCGGGGCTGGCGACGAAATCGTCATCACCGGCATGGAGCACCACTCCAATATCGTGCCCTGGCAACTGCTGTGCGAGCGCAGCGGCGCGACCTTGAAAGTCGTGCCGTTCACCGATGCCGGCGAGTTGATTCTGGAAGAGTATGAACGGTTGCTGGACAGTGGGCGGGTCAAGCTGGTGGCATTCGTGCACCTGTCCAATGCCCTCGGCACCATCAATCCGGTCAAGACCCTGATCGAATTGGCGCACGCCCGCGGCATCCCGGTGCTGGTGGACGGCGCGCAATCGGTTCCGCATCTGGCGGTGGACGTGCGGGAACTGGATTGCGAGTTCTATGCCTTTTCCAGCCATAAGATCTACGGGCCGAGCGGGGTCGGGGTGCTTTACGGCAAGAAGGCACTGCTGGAGGCGATGCCGCCGTATCAGGGTGGCGGCGACATGATCCAGATGGTGACTTTCGAAAAAACCGAATACGCCGATCTGCCCAACAAGTTCGAGGCCGGCACTCCCAACATCGCCGGGGTGATCGGGCTGGGCGCGGCGCTGGATTGGCTGAACGCCATTGGCCTGGACGCGGTCGCCGCGCACGAGCACGACCTGCTGGAATACGCCACGCCTCGTTTGAACGAGATTCCCGGCCTGAAGATCATGGGCACGGCCCGCGACAAGGCGGCGTTGGCGGCGTTCACCATGCAGGGGATTCATCCCCACGATATCGGCACCATCCTCGACCGCGAGGGGGTCGCCATCCGCGCCGGCCACCACTGCGCCCAGCCGGTCATGCAGCGCTACGGCGTGCCCGCCACCGCGCGGGCGTCGTTCGCCGTCTACAACACCCGCGACGAGGTGGATGCCCTAGTCGCGGCCCTTTGGAAAGTCAAGGAGTTGTTCGAGTAATGAGCGACTTACGCGATCTCTACCAGGAAGTGATCCTGGATCACAACAAGCGGCCCCGCAATTTCCGGGTTCTGCCACAACCGACCCATAAGGCTGACGGCGTCAACCCCCTGTGTGGCGACCGGATCAGCGTCTTTCTGGATATCGATGATGGGGTGATCAAGGACATCTCCTTTCAGGGTGCCGGCTGCGCCATTTCCAGCGCCTCGGCCTCGTTGATGACCGAAGCGCTCAAGGGCAAGCCGGTCAAGGACATCGAACATCTGTTCGAAGCTTTTCACAATGTGGTGACCACCGACTGCGAATGCCCGCGCGGACTCGGCAAGCTCGGCGTGCTGGCCGGGGTGCGCGACTATCCGAGCCGGGTCAAATGCGCCACGCTCGCCTGGCATGCCGTGCGCGCCGCGCTGGAGCAGCACAAGGAAGCGGTGGCAACCGAGTAATCCTTTCCCCTTTCAAGAGGCGTGAACATGAGCGCAATTCCCACATCCCCAGGCCTGCCGGATGCCGGCGAACTGGAAGCCCGGATCATCGAGGCACTGAAGACCGTTTACGACCCCGAGATTCCGGTCAACGTCTACGACCTGGGTTTGATCTACGATCTGAACGTCGATCCGCTGGGCAATCACGCCGACATTCAAATGACGCTGACCGCTCCGGGGTGTCCGGTCGCCGGCTCGATGCCGGAATGGGTGGAAAACGCCGCTCGCCACGCCTCCGGGCTGGAGTCGGTCAAGGTCGAACTGGTCTGGGAGCCGCCGTGGACGCCGGAGCGGATGTCCATGCGCGCCAAGCTGGAACTGAACATGGTGTGATCGATGCGACGAATGATCACCGCAGGCAATCCGAAGGTTCCGGCAAAACCCTCACAAATGCGTGGAACTCGACAAGCCTGTCTTGGCGAAAACTTTTATCCCGCCGCTGACGCATTTCGAACAAGTTGCTGATCGCCTTCTGCTGGTTCGGAAGCGTCAGACGAGCGCAACCAGTCGAGCGAGTGAATAGCAATGACTGGTGGCGCCCTATTCGGCCAGAGAGCGACGATGCCGCTGCCTCGCTTGGTCTTCTGGATTACGACGGTGGCCCGAGAATGTCGTTCAACCTTCCGAAGCACGCGACAGCCTTATTGAAGCCCGCGTAAACGCACATAAATAAAAAGAGCTCCTCGATTTCCTCACGGGTGCCTCCAAGCTGCAGCACCATTTTGACGTGGGCGCTAAAGGGCATCTGATTACCCACAAATCCCAACTTATTGTTAAGATGTAATTTTTCAT
>ERZ795053.1118-NODE-1118-length-34234-cov-9.632172_pt1 | contig 34234 bp, 25 predicted proteins | sample MGYA00375137_ERZ795053 | MGnify/ENA primary metagenome ERZ795053 (study PRJEB30182, sample SAMN05720284) | activated sludge metagenome | isolation source: Anaerobic digester | place: Hong Kong | collected 2014-12-17 ...
GTGTGTAGGCTAGAAATAGTCTCCAGGGTTCGAATCCCTGTCTCACCGCCAGCCAATTTCCCAATTCCAATCATCAGGCAGGTCCGCCCGTAACCCCTGCGTTCGGGTCGCCCGGACTAGACATTGGCCGAGATAATGAATATGAGGCCAATATCAATTAATTGGGTGCGGAATGCGCGTCTTTGTGGCCGGTCTGAAGACGGAAACCAACAGCTGGGTGTCCAGACCGACCCGTCTTGAGGATTTCGAGTCTTTCGACCCGGCCTATTTTGAAGTGCTGCGTCACCAACCGCCGCGATCCGGCTCTCCGCGCCATCAGGGCTATTCTGGATTTCTCGCGGCAGCCGATGCGGCAGGTGCAGAGGTTATGCTGGGTCCTGCACGCTACGCAACGCCGGGCGGTGCGGTGAAGGAAGAGGTGGTCGCTGAACTGTTCGGAGGCATCCTGAGCAGCCTCGCAGCGGCGCTTCCTGTCGATCTCGTCCTGCTGGACCTGCATGGCGCCATGATGAGCAGCGTCAGTGACGATTGCGAAGGCGACCTTCTGGAGGAAGTGTCCCGGATCGCCGGGAAGGGTGCGATCATTGCGGCATTGCTCGATCCGCATGCGAGCCTCAGCGACCGGATGCTGAAGCATTCCGACCTGTTGCACTGCTACAAGGAATACCCGCATACGGACGTTTATGACCGCGCCGGAGAACTCTTCCGGCATGCACATGCGGCGCTCAACGGCGTCACGCGTCCCTGCGCGGCGGTGTACGAATGTGGCGTGCTGGGAGCTTTCCCGACCGTGTCCGGTCCGATGAGGGCCTTTGTCGACCGCTTGATGGAGGAAGAGGGGAGGCCAGGTGTCATCTCCGTTTCGCTGGTACACGGGTTTCCCTGGAGCAACAGTGCAGCCAATGGCGCCAAGGCGCTTGTCTATTCGAACGGTCATGTCGAACAGGCGGAGGCGCTGGCCGTTGAACTCGGCGAAGAGTTCCGGCGCATCGCAAGAACGGCGGCCGTCAAGGAGCTCCCGGTCAAGGAGGGGGTCGAGCGGCTTTGCAGCGAGACTGCATCGCCGGTCATCGTCGCCGATACGAGCGACAATCCCGGGGGAGGCGGGGATGCCGACGCGACCTTCGTCTTCGAAGCATTGCTGGCAGCGGGCCGCTTCCCGATCGGCGTGGCGGTTGTCTGCGATCCGGCGAGCTTCGACGCCTGCATGCAGGCCGGTGTCGGCGCGGAGCTTGAGCTGGACATCGGGGGCAAGGCGGCGGCCACATCCGGCACGCCACTTCACCTGAAAGTGCGTGTGGAGGCGATCACCGACCAGCTGGAGATCCGTTCTCGCGGAAGTGTGCAGCATGTGGCGCGCGGATTTATCCGCGTCAGCTTCGACCGGGGAGACATCATCCTGTCCCGGGAACGGCAGGAAGCGCTCTGGCCGGAACTTTTCACCGCGCTTGGCAGCGACCCTGCGGACTATGCCGTCATCCTGCTCAAATCCTCCAATCATTTCCGCGCGGGCTTCAACGGCTATTCGGACGCGATCCTGAGCATTGGTAGCCCGGCGGCGATGAACCCGCAGCTGGCGGACCTCGCATTTACACGTCTGACGCAACCGGTCTGGCCGATCGTCGACTGGGACATGACGCGCCCCCATCTTGTGGAGGGGGTTGAAACGCGCAGCCATGATTAAGGCAGGTCTTGCACTCCTCCCGGTCGGGGCAATCTTCTTGGGCGTGGCGCTTGCCTGGGCGCTCGGCGCGGCCGGCATCCTTCTCTATCCGGCGACCGGGTACGAAACTTACCTTCAGGCCCTGCCGCGGCGCATCTTTTCCCAGATGGATGTGTTCGCCCTGATGGCGATGCCGCTGTTCATTCTCGTTGGTGAACTGATGAACCGGCTGAAGGTGACGGATGTGCTGATCCGCTTCTCGATGCTTCTGGTCGGCAAGTCCAAGGGCGGCTTGGGACACGTGAACATAGCGACCAGCCTGTTTTTCGCGGGCGTTTCGGGGTCCGCCATGGCGGACGCGGCTGCGCTGTCCACAACGCTCGTGCCGTCCATGCGGGAGAAGGGGTATTCGGCGGAGTATGCCGGCGCGATCACGGCGGCCTCCTCCATGATCGGGCCGATTATCCCGCCCAGCATCATCCTGATCTTCTATGGTGCGATCATGGGTGTGGATGTCGCCACCCTGTTCGCCGCGGCGGTCGTCCCGGGCCTGTTGCTGGCACTTACGCTGTTCCTCGCCAACGCGGTTTTCGCGCGTATGGGAAATCATCCAAGGGAAGACGGACGGCCTCCATTCCTGGAGACGGTCCTGCGGGCGCTTCCGGCCTTGCTCATGCCGGTGATTGTCATTGCGGGTATCGTGTTCGGGCTGGTGACCCCGACGGAGGCAGGAGCGCTGGCGGTGATTGCCGTCCTTGCGGCCTCTCTCCTGCTTCGGACACTGACAGTGGCAGCCGTGAAGGAGTCCTTCATTCAGGCGGCCAAGATGACCGGCGTGATCTTCTCCCTGCTCGTATCGGCCGCCGCCCTCAACTTCCTGGCAGCGCTGAGCGGGCTTCCGGAACTTGTCGGCGGATGGGCCAGCGGGCTCAATCTCAGCTTACCGGGTTTTGTCGTGCTGATGCTGGCGGTGTTCCTCGTGTGCGGCATGTTCCTCGACACGCAGGTTGCGCTTGTCCTCGTGGCGCCGATCCTCGCGCCGGCAGCCTATGCTCTGGGCGGCGACCCCGTCCATCTTGGCATCGTCATCTGCCTGACGATCAGCCTTGGCCTGATCACGCCTCCGATTGGCGGAGCGATCCTTGTTGTGACCTCGGTCACCGGAACGCCGTACGGACGCCTGATGCGGGCGACGCTGCCATTCGTGGTAATTGAGTTCCTGCTGATTCTCCTCTTCGCACTTTGCCCGGACATTGTCCTGGCCCTGCCAAGGTTGATCGGCGCATGACCGGGCCCCGCATCGATCGCCGGTATTTCATGCTGGGCATGACGGGCGCACTGGTTGCGTGTGGCGCCGGCGCACCGTCTGCGCCGATAAGGGTCATGCTGGCAGGATCGCGCAATGACAGCGTGAATGGTGTCTGGGTCTGGGCAAAGCGGTTCGCAGAAGTGCTCGAGGAGCGCGGCGTGGCCGTGAAGGTCACCTTCAACGGTGCGCTCGGTTCGGAAGCGGACCGGACGGAACTCACAGCTCTGGCGCTGGCAGCCGTCAATGACACGGCGACGAGCGAGATCATCGCACGCACCGAGACTTACACGCCCATTGGCCTCCCTTTTTTCTTCGACAGCGCTGACCAGTTCGACCGGTTCATATCCGACCCCGAATTTCTCGAGCCGGTGCAGCGCGCGTTGGCGCCATCCGGGTTGATGATCGCGGATGCGGCGCTGCTGGGCAGCATGTCGGGCCTGTTCACATCAGATGTCAGGGTGAGCACACTCGAAGACCTGAACAGTGTTCGCCTTCGCGCCATGGGCCGGACCGACCTGGCGATGATCGAGGCGCTCGGCGCTTCCGGCGTGCAAGTCGCCTGGGAGGAGGTGCCTCAGGCATTGCAGACGGGCATTGCGCAGGGCTATTTCAATCCGCCGCTCGCACCGGTGATGTTCGGACACGGATCGCAGATCCACCATTTCTGTGCATTGCGCAGCGGCATCGCGCACCGGGTCATTACCTTGTCGAGGCATTGGTTCCAGTCGCTTTCCGGCGACCTGCTCGATCATGTCCGGACGGCGTTGTCAGAAGCGCACAAGGCGAACCGGGCATGGGCCGCATCCGGGTTTGAAAAGGAAATGCAGGCGCTGGCAAGTATTGGCGTCGAGGTGACAACGCCTGATCCGGAAGAGCGCGCGCGCTTCGTCGAGCGCGCCCGACAAGCCTATTCCCGCATGGCGCCGCCCGAAGCGGTTCAAGCCGCTTTGCGCTTGCTGGACAGGATCGGGGAGGGGAAGTGATGCAGAGGATTCACCGGCTCGTGCGCTTCATCACCGATGCCATCAACAATGGTGTGCTCGCGATCTCCATCGGTTTTCTCGTGCTCATGCTGGCGCTCGTGATTTTCCAGATCGTGGCGCGGTACGGCATCAACAACGCGCCGGCCTGGACGGAGGAAGCTGCGCGCTATGCAATGATCTGGTGCGGCTTGTTTGGCGGTGTCGCGGCCTTCAGCGCCGACCTCGATCCGAGCGTTGTGTCAGTCACGCAGAGCTCGCCGCGTTTGAGGCAGCGGCTGAAACTCTGGGCGACTTTGGCTTGCGTGGTCCTGTTTCTCGGGCCGTTGGCCTGGTTCAGTCTTGGCTTTGTCGAACGGGCGTCGCTCCGGACGAGCGAAGCGCTGAACTGGAACTTTGCCGCTGTGGCTGTCGTCCTGCCGGTCTATTGCCTGCTTGTCCTGCTGCAGTCGGTTCTCAAGGCCGTGGAGTTTGAACTCAGGCCTTTCGCCGAGAGCGCGGCGTCACCGGGCTGATCCAGTGGGCGCATCCCGGATTGTGTTGAGATAGCCGGGCTCCGGCCGGCGTCCGACAACCTGCTCGACGATCGCACCGATGCGAAGCAGCGAGATATCGGCATGCCGGGCCCCGATCAGCGACAAGCCCACAGGGACGCCGCGCACGGTGCCCATCGGAATGGTCAGATGCGGACAGCCAGCGATTGCCGCCAGCCAGCTGATGCCGACATTGTCCGGGCTGACATCCCCGTTCAGGAAATCGGTGGGCGGCGCGATCGGACCGGATGGTGCGATGAGAACATCCACGTCGTGTGTTTCGAGCAGGCGGCGGACGCCCTGATGCCAGGCGGCGTTCGAAAGCGCTTTCCGTCTTTCCTCCGCCAATTCGCCGTTGATCGGTGCGCGCCTGGCGGCTTCCTCCAGCAAGTCCTGCCCGAACAAGTCGAGCCGGGAACCGGGGGTTTGCTCGTTCGAAGCGACAAGGTCCTGCAAGGTTCGTACCCTGACGGCGGGTGGCAGGTCAGATAGGTAAGAAGCAAGAGCTGCCGGGAAGACATCCGAGAGAACCTGCTGGTACTGCGTCATGAAATCGGACTTGGCGACACCTATCTCGGGAATCGGAATGCAGGCTCCACCCTGAACCCGGATCGCATCGACAGCGGAGCTGAAGAGGTCACGCAGGGCCGTTACCTGACCTGTCGCCGAGGTGAGGATGCCAAACCGGAGCCCCTCGAGCATCGGTATATCCGTTTGAGCAGGATCCGCCGAAATTTGTGCCTGTCCGGACATTGCGGAGAAAAGAATCGCGGCACCGTGGACGGACGTTGCCATGGGTCCCGCAATGTCCTGGCTCGGAAGAAGCGGGATGACATGTTTCATTGAGACCGCCCCGGCGGAAGGCTTGAAGCCGACAACGCCGTTTACGTGCGCGGGACAGATGATGGAGCCGAGAGTTTCGGTTCCGATTGCACCGGCGGCGAGGGAGGCGGCGACAGCAACCGCTGAACCAGAACTGGAACCGCATGGGCTGCGGTCCAGGACATGTGGGTTGCGGGTCTGGCCGCCAAGCGAGGACCAGCCGCTGACAATGCGCCTGGCGCGGTAGTTGGCCCACTCGGAAAGGTTTGTCTTTCCAAGGAGGATTGCGCCAGCCTTGCGCAGGGACTGTGCAATATCGCTGTCTCGACCGGTAGTATTTCCCGACAGGGCGACAGCGCCGGCCGTCGTCGCCTGTTCGGCCGTCTCGATATTGTCCTTGAGCAGGACCGGTAGGCCGTGAAGCGGGCCAAGCGGCTCGCCGTTTGCTACTTTCCGGTCTGCTTCTGCCGCGGCCTCAAGTGCTTGCGGATTGATCGAGAGGACAGACTGAAGTCCCGGACTATCCGGTCCTGAGCGATCAAGGGCGCGGATCCGTCCGATGTAGGCGCCGGTGAGTGCCTCGGCGGACAGGTGGCCGTGCCGAAGCGCGGATGCGATTTCCGGCAGCGTACGAAGGGGCCACTCTTCGGGACTCATTGCTCAATAAGCCGCTTGGGACTCACGGAAGCGTGGCGATTACTTCGATCTCCACCTTCGCGCCGGGGACGACGAGGGAAGAAACGACCGTGGAGCGTGCCGGAAAGCGGTGCTTGCCGAAGAAGGCGGCATATTCCTCATTGAAGGCTGGAAAGTCACTGGCATCGACAAGCCAGATCGTTGTCTTGATGACATGCGAGAGGTCGGCACCGTGCGCTGCCAGGATTGTTTCGATATTGCGGAGAGCCTGGCGGGTCTGTTCGCGGATCCCGCCTTCGATGAGAACACCAGGCGATACGAAGCCGAGTTGGCCCGACAGAAATGAAAAGCCATTTGCCTGAACGATGGGGGAGAGGGGGATCTTAGAAATATCCATTGAGTCGCGCCTTCTTGAATGTCGGGCCGGGGCCCGGATTGTTTCCGGAGTTCTGATTTATCCGTGCGCGTGGCGCCGGCCATAGGCGTAGGGTGCCGGATCGATATCTGTTGCCCTGTCCTGCATAAGATCCGCGAGGAGCTTCGCCGAACCTGCAGCCTTCGTCCAGCCGAGGTGGCCGTGCCCGCAATTCAGCCAGAGACCGGGGAGGGGAGAGGCGCCGATGATGGGCCGTCCATCCGCGCTCATGGGGCGGAGGCCAGCCCAGGCAGACCCGCCCGAGAGATCAATCCGTTCGACAAGATGCGGGAAGAGGCGGTGGAACAGGGATTTGAGATTATCGACGCGAACGGGATCTATCTGCTTGTTCTGACCGGCAAATTCGGCTGTGCCGACAAAGCGAAGGCGCGATCCGATCGGGACTACGGCGGCGTGCATGACGTCGTCGATCACCGGGATGCGGATCATTTCGCTGCCGAGCGGGCTCGCATCGACTGTGTACGAATATCCCTTGGCTGGCGCGATGGGCAGGCGGATGCCGTGGGAGCCTGCGAGAACGGGCGCGGTAGTGCCGGTTGCCAGGACGACGGCCCGGGCCGGAATGATGCCCGCGTTCGTCTCAACGGCGATTGCGCGGCCCCCCTCCGAGAGGATGCGGAGAACCTGTGTGCCGGTCCGGATGACACCGCCTGATGCGGTCGCCCTGGCGGCAAGCGACTGGGTGAACTGGCGGGCATCGCCGGTGCGGTCGTCGGGAAATTTCAGGCCGCCTACAATGCGTTCCCGGATCGCCGCGAGTTGCGGCTCCGCGGATATGACACCGGCCTTGTCCAGAATTTCGTAGCGGAGCCCATGACGCGACAATCGCTCGGCGAGCATCGAGGCGGCATCCATGCTCGCGTCCGTCTCGAATACTTTCAGTGTGCCGGCATTGTTGTAGTCGTAGGACAAACCGGCCCGGGCGCGCCATTCGTCCGTAAGTCTGGTTGAGTAGGCCGCGAGATGATAGTTCGCCACGGTCGTGGCTTCATGCCGGGATGGGACGGAGTTCCGCAGGAATTGCAGGCCCCAGAGGGTCAGACCGGGAATGGCGGTCCAGCGCAGTTTCATGGACGATCTGGGATCGAAAAGGGATTCCAGCAGATGATGTCCGACGCCGGGGCTGTTCCAGGGATCAGGCATGGAGGGTGTCTGCATCCCGCCATTGGCAAAACTGGTTTCTTCAGCAACGCCGACCCGTGTCTCGAGAAGGAGGCAGGGCAGGTCGCGGCTTGTCAGTTCGTACAGGGTCGCAACGCCGATCAGGCCGCCGCCGATGACGATGACCGGACGAGGATCGTTCAGATGTTCGGTCGGAGTCGCGTTCAAGTCCGGGATCCTTTGGGTCAGCTAGTTCATCGTGCCGGGCGAGCTGAGCGCAACGGTGCGTGCAGCCTCTGCCTCACGCAGGACCCGTAGCATGTTGCCGCCCCAGATCTTGGCAAGATCTTCTTCCGAATATCCCGCGTCGAGCAATGCCTGCGTGACCCTTGGCAACTGGCTTACGTCGTCCATGCCTTCAACGCCGCCACCGCCATCCCAGTCAGCGCCGATACCGACATGATCCGGTCCGACGAGGTCGAGGACATGCAGCAGGTGTTCCATGAACTTGTCGAAGTCCGCGCGAGGTTCGGGATATTTGCGTCCGATCTCCGCCATCGCGGCGCGGAATTCATCCTGTTTCTCGGGCGCGAGCGTATAGAAGGACGGCCCGAAGGAAGCGCCGTACTCGGCTTCAAGTGCTGCAACCGCGGCAGCGCGTTCCGGGCTTGGGTTGGGCGCCTGGAGATAGGTGCTGAAAGCGAGCACCTGTACGACGCCGCCATCCTTAGCGAGGTCGACAATAAGGTCGTCCGGCGCATTCCGGGGATGGTCGTAAACGCCACCGGCGCCAGAGTGAGACAGGATGATCGGTGTCGAGGAGATGGCCATCATGTCGCGGATCGTTTCGGCAGAGGCGTGAGATCCATCGATGACCATGCCCAAGCGGTTGGCTTCCCGGACGAGGTCCTCGCCGAGCGGGCTGAGGCCACCATGCTTGGGCGTGATGTCTGTGGCAGCGTCCGCGAACTGGTTGTTCAGGTAGTGCACGGGCGCCACCATGCGCAGTCCGCCGGCATAGAAAGTCCGCAAGAGGGCGACGTTCTCGCCCAATGGGTAGGCATTCTCCATACTCTGAAACACAACTTTCTTGCCGGACCGGCCGATCCGTTCAGCATCCTCCGCCGTGAAGGCAAGCTCGACATCGTTGCTGTATTTCGCTGCGAATTCGCGGATTGCCGACTGCCGCAGAATGGCATCGGTGAATGCGGCGGCATAGGAGTCCGCGATCAGGGGACCCTGCGGCTGGTAGATGACCCAGAAGCCCCCGTCGAGCCCGCCTTCCTCCATTCTGGGCAGGTCCACCTGGGTATGGTCTTGTTCCCATGATCCTCGCTTCGAGAATGTATAGGTGGCATCGTGGAAGAGGGCTGGCGTGTCGAGATGGGAATCGAGCACGAGGAGTCTCTTGTGCAGATCGCCGGTCGCGTCCGCTTCGGGACTGTTGCTTTGGGAGGACTGGGTGCAGGCGCCAAGCAGGATGCCGGCGCAGATCGCGAGGCGCTTCACAGGGAGCCCTCCTGAAGGGATTGCTTGAGTGAAGCGGGCCTCTTCTTTTCGTCGAAATAGGCGTGGGTGCCGAAGTGCTTCACCCGGTCGTTCAGGACGATGGCGTGCGCCTCAATATCGGGCATGACGGAGACATGTTCATAGAGCGGACCGAAATCCTGGTAGCACTGCTCGAGCAGGTTCTCGAAGCTGTCCACGATGAAATAAGTCTGCTGGAAGTCGTCGATGATGTATTTCGTACGCATGACCCGCGGCAGCTCGAGGCGGATCCTGTTAGGTGACGGATCCTCCAGGCAGAAAACGCTTTCCCGCGGGGAGGAGAGAATCCCGGCACCATAGATGCGCAAGCCGTCATCCGTGGAGAGGAGGCCGAACTCTACCGTGTACCAGTAGAGACGGGCGAGGTTGTGAAGCTGGTTCTTGCCGGCAGCGCGAAGACCGCCCTGTCCGTAGGCCTGCATGAATTCCGAGAAGACCGGGTTGGCCAGCAGCGGCACGTGACCGAAGATGTCGTGGAAAATGTCGGGCTCTTCGAGATAGTCGAATTCCTGTTCCGGGCGGATGAAGGCGCCCGCCGGAAAGCGTTTATTCGCCAGATGCTCGAAGAAGACCTGGTCGGGGACGAGGTCTGCGACGGGAACGACGCGCCACCCGGTGATCTTTTCGAGCCGGTCGGACAGCTGCGCCATGTCGGGGATACCGCTGTCCGACAACTGCAGGGAATCCAGAGCCGACAGGAACTCGTCACAGGCGCGGCCGGGAAGCACGCGGCGCTGACGCTCGATCAGCCGGTTCCACCGGTCATGCTCCGCCGGAGTATAGCTCTTCCAGTCCTGATCGATCGTGTAGTCGGCATTCTTCGGGGCGTCTGCGTATCGGTTCTTCGGGGCAATCTCAGTCGCAGGCATGGCAGTTTTCGTCCTCGATAGATTCGATACATCGCAAAAATTAAAATTGAAATCAACTTCATTTTATGTCACTTCGCGTTCCTTAGGAGATCATAAAACGACGGGGGAGCGAGCGCTTGCTTTGCCAATTCCAGCCTGAAGCAGAGCATCTGGATATCCTCCGGAACAGCCTGCGGCGGTTTCTCGACCGGCACGCACCCTGCGAAAAGACCCGTATCTGGGAAAAGAACAGGGAGTTTGCGCGCGATGCATTCGCGCATCTGGCCGAACTGGGTGTTTGTGGTCTGACGATTGATGAAGAACATGGTGGCGTGGGCCGCGATCTGGTCGCTGCCGTTCTGGTCATCGAGGAGCTTTGCCGCACAGGTGTTTCCCTCGCAGGGCCGTATATCCAGTGTGCGTTCTATGGTGGCGTGAACATTTCCGAGAAGGGGAGTGCCCGGCAGAAGGCCGAGCTTCTTCCCAGTCTTGCGCGGGGCGAACTGATCTTCGCCTATGGGCTGACCGAGCCGAATACCGGAGCGGATCTCGCAAGTGTTTCGACACGCGCCGAGCGGCGGCCGGATGGTTCAGTCTTGATAAACGGCACGAAGCGCTGGTGCACGGCCGCAGAGTACAGTGACTACATCTACTGCCTCGTGAAATCCGATAGTGAGGCGCCGCGTTACCGGAACCTCTCCTTCGTGCTGATCCCGTCCGATGCACCGGGCGTGACGATCCAGCCGATCGAACATGCCGGCATGGGCTATGCCCACAGTTCCGACGTCATCTTTGAAAATGTCGTCGTATCGGAAGACCTGATCGTCGGCGGTCCGGAGAGTTGGAACAAGGGTTGGCCGATGCTGGTCGGTCCGGCGCTGGACGTCGAAAAGCTCGAGATCGCGGCCATGGCCTATGGTCTTGCAAAGGCGGTGGTCGAAAAGACTAGGCTCTACGCAGCTGAGCGGGAACAGTTCGGGCGTGCCATCTTCGGGCACCAGGCGGTCGCGCATGCGATTGCCATGGCAGAGACGAAGCTGCTTGCCTGCCGGCACATGCTCTATCACGCAGCCTGGCTCGCGAATGAAGGTGTTCCGTGTTCGAAGGAAACCTCGATGGCGAAACTGTTCGTCAGCGAGACCGCCGTCGAGATTGGCCTCTCCTGCCAGAAAATCCTCGGCGCTTACGGATTTTCGGACGAGTACGACGTGGTGCGCCTTGTCGGCGACCTTCTTCTCCTGCCGGTGATCGGCGGTTCGACGAACATCCAGCTCAACAACATTTCCAAACAACTGATCAGGGCCTGAGCCCAAGGGAGACGATTGTGTACTACGAACTGAATTGCGAAGGCGGCATCGCTGAACTGGTTTTGAAAAGCCCTCCGGCGAATGCGTTCGACCCGGACGGCTTCCGTGCGCTTGCGGCCGCATTCCGCGGACTGGAAGAGCGCGATGATGTGAAAGTGCTGGTTCTGCGTGGCGAGGGTCGCGGATTCTGCGCCGGCATCGATGTGAAGAAGATGGGCGGGGACCCGTCGAGCATTCCGGCAATGAACCGCGCTTTCTTTGATGCCGTGAAGGCCCTGCACGTGCTCCGGATTCCGGTGATTGCCGCCGTGCATGGTTATGCGCTCGGCGCGGGCCTCGCCCTCGCGGGCGCCTGCGATATCATCATCGGTGCGGAAGGCGCGAAGTTCGGACTGCCCGAGATCAATGTGGGCCTGCTCGGGGGCGCCTCGCATGCCCTGCGCGTGCTGCCGCTGACCAAGGTGCGCCAGATGTATTACACGGGCGAGCCGATCACGTCGGAAGAGATGTACCGCCTCGGTGCCGCCGAGAAAGTGGTTCCTCTGGAAATGCTGCGGGACGAGGCGATGGCACTGGCGGCGCGGATCGCCGAGAAAGATGGCCGAGGCCTGCGGTTTGCCAAGGAGGCGCTGAACGGAATCGAGCCCGTCGATCTTGAGAAGAACTACCGCTACGAGCAGGGCTTCACCTTCGAGATCACCTACCTGAAGAACATTGCGCCCAGCACATGAGCGTCCGCTTCGAGGGGCAGGTTGCCGTCATCACCGGGGCGGGGGGCGCCCTGGGCCAGGCCTATGCGCGGGAACTGGCAAAGCGCGGCGCTCGACTCGTCCTGAATGATCTCGGCACGACGCTGAGCGGCGCTACAGCGGCAACCAATCCACTCGATGCGTTGGTTGACGAGCTTGCCGGCAAGGGGACGGAAGTCGTTGCCTGCCGGGACGATCTTGCGGATGCGGGGTCGGCCGGCCGGATCGTCGAAGCGGCCATGGATGCGTATGGCCGGGTCGACGTGCTGATCAACAATGCCGGGATCATGCGGAACGGCGCGTTCAAGAATATGAGCGACGAAGACTTCCGTGCTGTCTTCGACGTACATGTCTTCGGCGCTGCGCGCCTGACCCGTGAAGTACTCAGGGTGATGATTCCGCAGGCCTATGGCCGGATCCTGATGACAACGTCGGCGGGCGGGCTCTATGGCGCGTTTGGTGTTGCTAACTATGGCGCCGCGAAGCTCGCTCAGGTCGGCCTGATGAATGTCCTGGCTGTCGAGGGTGCGCGCCACAACATTCTGGTCAACACGATCGCGCCGGTCGCGCGCAGCCGCATGCTCGATGGCTTGGTGTCCCCTGATGACGAAGCGCGCCTGACGACCGACTGGATTGTGCCAGCGGCGGCCTATCTGGTCAGTCCGGCGTGCGAGCAGTCGGGTGAGATCATGGTCTGCGGCGGCGGTCACTATGCGTCTGTGAAGATTGCCGAGTCGCGGGGCGTCCACCTGGATCCCCGGCATGTGCCTACCCTGGAAGATATCGCGGCACTGCACGACCGAATTTCAAGCGCGACCAACCTGATGACGGTCAGGGATGTTCATGCGGCAATTCAGAAGACTCTGAATCGGGTGTAGTTGTTTGCAGGCGCTTTCGTTCCGAGCACCTGAGTGCCGAGAACGAGAATCAGGCATCAGCAGGAAAGCGGCTCAATCGGAAATATCCTTAATTGATTTTGAGGCCAGTTTCAATTATTGCTCATCTATAGATCCCCGATGCGGGATGCCGTGCAACCTTTTTGGCAAGGAACAACCGGAGAGTCCCATGAGAACCATTGCCCGGATTTCGAAATATGTTGCCGTCACCGCGGCAGCGATCAGCGTCACGGGCCTTGCGGCCTGTGCACAGCAGTCGGAGGTCCGGGCGCGGGATCTCGGCATCCCGTTTTCCGGCGAGCCTGGTCCGCTCAATGCGATCACTGACGTTGCCGGCATCGAAGTCGGGCATACGACGATCATCGAAGGAGAGACCCGTACGGGCGTCACAGCGATCCATCCGCTTGGGAAGGATGCCGAGGCGGGCGTGCTCGCAGGCTATTTCGCTTTCAACGGTACCGGCGAACTCACTGGCAGCCAGTTCATTGACGAAGTCGGCACGATCTTCGGGCCAATCATGTTGACGGGTACGCTTGGCGTCGGCACGGCGCGCGATGGTGTGCTTGCCTGGACCGACCAGCATTTCGATGACGAGTACACACGCGCCAGCCGGATCATCCCGGTGATCGGTGAAACCTATGATGGGGGGCTCAGCGACGTTTGGGAACTGCCGCTGACCCGCCAGAATGTCATCGACGCCCTGGACAACGCAAAGTCCGGCCCCGTGGCCGAGGGCTCCGTCGGCGGCGGCACCGGTATGGTGTGCTATTACTTCAAGTGCGGTATCGGCACGGCGTCCCGTGCGATTCCGTTCGGCCCGGAGAACTTCACCCTCGGTGTGCTCGTACAGGCAAACAATGGCCAGCGTAACCAGCTGACACTGGCCGGCGTCCGGGTCGGGGAGAAAATCAGCGACCTGATGCCCCGGCGTGCTTCGGAAGTGCAGGCGATGCGGGAAGGGGATGGTTCGCTCATCGTTGTGATCGCGACCGACGCGCCGCTGCTGCCGAGCCAGCTTCAGCGTCTGGCCCGTCGTGCCTCCGTTGGCATGGCGCGAACCGGTGCGACCGGCACGACGAGCTCGGGCGATATCTTCGTTGCCTTCTCGACAGCGACGCCGATCACGGTCGGGGTGCCTGAGTTCAAGTCGATCCGGAGCGTCCCCAACGAGTTCATGGACCCGCTTCTCGAAGCCACCGCCTTCGCAACGGAAGAGGCGATCGCCAACGCGCTCGTCGCCGGTGAAGACATGGGCGGCCGCGGGGGCTCGTTCGTATACGGCATGCCGGAAGACCGTGTCGCGGCAATGTTCTCCGACGCCGGCAAGTAAGATTCGCCAGACCCGATTTGAGGATCCAAGACATGAGAAATTCTGCTAAACGTCTTCCGCTGGTCGCGCTGGTCTTGGCCGCCGGTTTCGCATTGTCGAACTGCGCCAGCGGGGAAGCCCAGGCTCCTGCGGCAACGGAAACCGTAACCGAGGCGGCAGCTGAGCCGTCTAACGGCATCAGCGACAATTCCGAACTTGCCGGCAAGATCGCGGCGCTGGTCGAGGCCTCTCGCGCGTCGGCGCCCTATCCGGGCGTCGCTATCTCCGTTCGCCGCGGCGATGCGGTCATTCTGGAAAAGGGGTTCGGCTATGCCGATCTCGAGAACAATGTCGAAGTCACGCCGGAATCCGTGTTCCAGATCGGTTCGCTGACGAAGTCCTTCACGGCACTGATGATTGCGCAACTGGCCGCAGAAGGGAAGATCGATCTCGATGCGCCGCTTTCCACCTATGTGCCGGAATATGCTGGGCCGGCGGCAGACATCCCGATCCACTACTTCATGAACCACACAAGCGGTCTCGTGAACTATACGAACCTGCCGGAATATCCGCGGGCGACGCGCCGTGAGTTCACGCGTGAAGAGATGATGGATCTCTTTGACGACAAGCCGCTCGACTTTCAGCCTGGCGAAGCATTCCTCTATTCGAACTCCGGCACGTTCCTTCTCGGGATCGTGATCGAGCATGTGGCCGGCAAGCCCTATGAAGAGGTGCTGCAGGAACGAATTCTGACGCCGCTCGACCTTGAGCAGACCTATTACGGGCATTGGGAAAAGATCATTCCGGGCCGTGTTTCCGGGTATGCCAAGGGCAAGGACGGGTTCTCGAATGCGCCCATTCTGGACGATGTCATCCCGTTTTCGGCCGGCGCGCTCCTGTCGACCGTGGGCGATGTCGCGCATTATGTCCGTAGCGTGCACCATGATGAATTCTTCGGTCCAGTCGTGACCGGGATTATCCACACGCAGGACACGTTCCCTGATGGTAGCAAGCTCGACTACGCTCGCGGCTCGATTGGCATCACAGACTGGGAGGGGCGCACGAAAATCGCACATGCTGGCGATATCGACGGCTTTTCAGCCTATATGGCTTACTATCCCGATGAGGACATCACGATCGTTGTGACGACCAATACGCGGGACGTCTCGCCGAGCGCTGTGGGGCTTGAGCAGAAGATCGCCCGTCTGGTCTTCGGAATCGAGCGCCCGGCACCTTCAGCAGAGCCTCTGGGTACGGAGGAGATCGCAGATCTCACCGGAAACTACAAAGCGGGCCGCCTGCGTGTAGGCCTCTCGCGCCTTGGTATTGAGGAATCGAACGGTGGCCTGGCCGTCGTCTTCGGTGGCGTCGGATCGGGTGCGCCGGCAATTCCGCTGATCCATCTCGAAGGGCGCCGCTACATTGCCGCGCATGACGACGAGATGGAGTTCTACTTCACCGGTGCAGAAGGCAAGGCCGATTCGGTCGCCATGCACTGGCTTGGGGGTGCGATTCCCTTCTCGCACGAGGAATGATTCCTCCGGCATGGGCGCCGTCGGTCGGGTGTGTTCCCGTGCCGGCCGGCGGCGCTCATGTTCTCAATTGTCGTGAAGGGCCTGAATCGACGCGCTATGACGCCGATGCCTCCAGACCTTTGATGATCCAGGTACGTGTCTCTGCCGGATCAATCACATCGTCGATCTCCATGAATTCGGCCACAGTCAGTGCCTTGCCGTCCTCATAGAGCTCCTGGAGTTTCAGATCGAAGAAGGCGGCTTTTTCCGCTTCATCGGAAATGGATTCGAGTTCTCTCCGGTAGCCGAGGCGGACCGCGCCTTCGAGCCCCATGCCACCGAACTCACCTGTCGGCCAGGACACCGAGAACACGGGCGAATGGAAGCAGCCGCCGACCATGGCCTGCGCGCCGAGTCCGTAGGCTTTTCGCAGGACGACTGCAAAGAGCGGAACCTTCAGCGATGCTCCGGAAACGAACATCCGGCAGGCCTGTTTCACCTGTCCCTGCTGTTCGACCTCCGGCCCGACCATAAAGCCGGGCGTGTCGCAGAGCGACAGAACCGGCAAGCCGTGCACATTGCAGAGGTCGAGGAAGTCGGCGGCCTTGCGCGCTGCGTCCGTATCGATGGCGCCGGACATGACTTCGTTGTTGTTGGCGATCAGGCCAAGCGGGTGTCCATCGATGCGGATCAGGGCTGTGATCATGCCGGGGCCGAAGTGCGGACGCAGTTCAAGCAAGGAGTCCGTATCGGCGAGGGTCTCGATGACGTCCCTGACCGGGAACACACGTTTCCGGTTCTCGGGGATGATGTGCCGGAGCAGGCGCTGGTCAGGCGCGCTGTATCCGCTTGCACGGCCCTGGAAATAGGAGAGGAACTTCCTGGCGGCTGCTACGGCTTCCGCCTCGTCCTCGACCAGAATGTCGATCACGCCATTCCGGGTCTGCATGTCGGCCGGCCCGATGTCTTCGGGCGAAACAGTTCCGAGACCGCCCCCTTCGATCATGGCGGGGCCGCCCATGCCGATGCTGGAATTCCGGGTGGCGATCAGAGCATCGGCGCACCCGACAAGCGCGGCGTTTCCGGCAAAGCAGTAGCCGCTGACAACGCCGACAATCGGAACCTCATTCTTCAGCCGGGCAAAATGAGCGAATGTCGGAACATCAAGACCCAGCCGGATGTCGGTATCGCCCGGTCGGCCACCGCCGCCTTCACCGAGAATGATCACGGGAAGGCGCGTGCGCGCCGTCAGTTCCAGCATGCGATCCTTTTTCTTGTGATTGAGCGCGCCCTGTGTGCCGGCAAAGACCGTGTAGTCATAAGCCAGGATGGCGCACTGGGTATTCCGGCCAGGGAACATGTCTCCATTGACCGAGCCGATGCCGGCGATCATGCCGTCGGCGGGGCTCTTGTCGATCAGCTCCTGATGTGACCGGCGCGCCCGCTGGGCGGCAATGGTGAGACCGCCATACTCGACAAAACTCCCCGAATCGCAAAGGTCTGCGATGTTCTCTCGCACCGTGCGCTGGTTCCGGGCATGGCGTCTCGAAACGGCATCCGGGCGGGAAGAGTCTTCCAGCTTTTCGTGACGATGCCGGACCAGGGCGAGATCGCTCCGAACTTGATCCGGATCGACTTGCGTATTCGTGGAATCGTCGTCAGCAGCGACGGATTGAGGCTGGATCACCACGAGATTCCGGCCGGGCGCGACGGCGAGGCCGACGCGAGTATCGATCCGGATCACGATGCCGTCGCAGGGGGCGGCAACGGCGTGCTGCATTTTCATGGCTTCCAGGAACAAGACGGGTTCGCCTTTGCGAACCTCCCGATCCTGCACGACCAGGATCTCGGCGACGATACCGGCAAGCGGCGCTTCGGCACCGTACGTCCCCGGAGGGAGTGGCGTTGCCATATCGGTGGCCGCCGCAGCGCTGACCGTTCCGCTGCTTGAACGCGTTGCCTGCTCGAACGTGGAGGCCTTGCGCGCGAGACCGGTGACATTGCGGTCGATATATTCGGTATCGATTGCATTCGACGACACGGCCGGGTCGGTAAGCAGTGCTCTCAACAGGCCTGTATTTGTCGCGCATCCATCGATCCGTATTTCGGACAAGGCGATCTGCGCCCGGCGAAGGGCGCCTTCATAGGTTCCTGCCGGTTCAGTGACGATGACCTTTGCGAGAAGAGAATCAAAGGCGGGGTTCGCCATGTATCCTGCGCGGGCGCTCGTATCGACCCGGACGTGCGGTCCGCCCGGCAATTGCAGTGCGGAGATCGTGCCGGCCGATGGAAGCAGGGTGCCATCCGGTGTCGACTGCTCGGCATTGATGCGGCACTGGACAGCGAGACCCTTCGGCGCCGGGGGACGGCGTCCCGGAAGTCCGAGCGCATCGAGCGTCACGCCCGAGGCGATCAGGAGCTGCGTCTCGACCAGATCGATCCCGGTGACTTCTTCAGTCACCGTATGCTCGACCTGCAGCCGGGGGTTGGCTTCGATGAAAAAGAACTCCTGCCGGCCGTTCCGCATGCGGACCAGGAATTCGAAAGTCGCAAGACCGGTCAGGCCTACGGCCTTCGCCATGGAGACGGCGGCTTCGAGCAGCGCAGCGCGGGTATCTGCGGCGAGCCACGGGCTCGGCGCCATTTCGATCAATTTCTGACGGTTCCGTTGCAGGGTGCATTCGCGTTCGAACAAGTGGATGCAATTGCCCGAAGCGTCCGCAACGACCTGAACTTCGATATGCCGTGCCTCTGTGATCAGTTCCTCGATATAAAGGGCCTGCTCACCAAAGGCGACCATGGCCTCTGCCTGGCAGACCGAAAAGGCTTCGTCGAGACGGGAAGCATCCGAGACCGGGCGCGTGCCCCGGCCGCCGCCGCCGGCAACCGCCTTCAGCATGGCCGCGCCACCTTTTCCGAGCTCCCTCAGAAAGGTGTTTGCATCCTCCCGGCTGATCGGGCCTTCAAGCCCTTTCGGAACGGGAATGCCTGCCGCCTGTGCCGCCGCGCGGGCGCGGGACTTGTCGCCGAGCAGTTCGAGCGCTGCCGGTGACGGGCCGGCAAAGACCAGGCCCGCGGCTTCGCAGGCGGTCGCCAGGGCCGCGCTTTCGCTCAGGAATCCGTATCCCGGATGAATGAATGTGCTTTGCGTTTCCTTTGCCGCCCGGATCACCTGCGCGATATCGAGATAGGCCCTGGGGCCGATGCCGGGCAGGGGGTGCACCACGTCGGCAAGATCGAGAAAAGCTGCGCCCGAGTCATCTGCGGAATGAACCATGGCAACGGTCCAGCCAAGGTTCCGAGCCGCGCGGGCAATCCGGATGGCAATTTCACCCCGGTTGGCGATCAAGACGCGCATACTTCCGGCCCTCCTTTAGGCAATTCTGATATATAATTGAAATTGGTATCATATTTAATTTTAGATCGGCAAGGCGAAGGTTGCGGGGAGCGGCCGGATCCTCCGCGGTCCCCGGACTTGCCAGCCCGGAAGATTGCGAAGTGAGATGAGCCACGTCCAGTGACCAGAGCCCGGCATCTGTATATTCCAGTCTTCAGGTCGGGGGAGAAGTGGACACGTCGTCCGGAACTATGGCGTCGTCCAGCCGTGCCGGCTGGGGTCCATTCCGGCCACCCCGCCTGATGCGGGTGCTTGTCCTTCCGGCGGCCGGTCACAAGGTTGTGCGTAACTGACCGGACCCTGAGCACCTTTCAAAAAGTCCATGTGTCTTCGCAAACGCGATTGACAAGCAAATAAAGTGACACATAAATTAAAACTGAAGTCACCTTCAATTTTGTGGGAGAGGTACATGAAATCGCGTTCGATCGTTGTGACCATGGTGTCGGTATGTGCGCTCGTGAGCGCGATGCCTGCCATTGCGCAGGAAACTGAGACAAGTGAAGAGCAGGATACGGCTCGTCTGAACACCATCACGGTGACGGCGCAGCGCAGGGAAGAGGATATTCAGATCGTTCCGGTCGCCGTGACGGCGTTCTCGGCAGAGGATCTTGAAATCCGTAGTGCCCTGAACCTGGAAGAAGTCGCCCGTTCGACCCCCGGCCTGATGTATGTGGGCGCGGAATCGATCAAGGCGACCCGTCCGTCGATCCGCGGTATCAGCGGTGGCGGCGGCACGGCCGGCCGCGACTCGTCGATTGGCGTCTATGTCGACGATGTCTACCTCGGCGGTCCGGCAAGCGCCAATATCGAGCTGTTCGATCTCGAGCGCGTCGAAGTCCTGCGCGGCCCGCAAGGCACGCTGTTCGGCCGCAACACGCTTGCCGGCGTGATCAACATGACCTCGCAGAAGCCGGACGATGAACTGGGCGGCTATGTCCAGGCCGAGTACGGGAACTATGACCACAAGCGCCTGAAGGGCCGGGTCAGTGTTCCGCTCGTGAAGGACAAGCTCAGCGCCTCGCTCTCCGGTCTTTACTTCGATCGCGACGGCTTCCTCGAGAACGCCTATCTCAACACGGACACGAACGATGCCCACCAGTGGGGTGTTCGCGGGGCACTTCTTTATACGCCTACCGACAATGTCGAATGGCTGATTTCGGCCGACTACCGTGAAGTCGACCAGAAGGCCAAGTCCCAGGAAACGCTGATCAACAATCCGGCGTCCTATCCGGGCCTTCTGGGCGTGCAGCTGAACCTCGATCCTTATGACCGTGTTGTGTATAGCGGGTTTGCCGGTGAAGAGACGCTCGAAGCCTGGGGTGTTTCGGCCCGCGGCGTGATTTCCTACGATAGCTTCGACCTGATCTCGGTCACCAGCTACCGCGAACACAGCTATTACAATGACGGGGAATCCGATCAGACGCCGTTCGGTGTCGGCCGGAACCAGGACCCGGAAGACGTGGATCGCTTCACTCAGGAGTTCCGCTTTGAAACGACCGGCGACGGCCCCTTCAACGCAATCGCCGGCGTGTTTTACCTCGATCAGGACGCCGTCAACGGCGGCACCGTGATCCTGGAGTCGGACCTGATGGCGCTGCTGACGGGCGGTGTCCTGACAAACGAAATCTCCGGCGGTGCAATCGGCAAGACGAAGACGGAAAGCGTCGCGCTGTTCGGCAATGTCGGCTATGACTTCACCGACAAGTTTTCCGTGTCGGTGGGCGCGCGTCAAACCTGGGAAGACAAGTCGATCGACTTCAACCAGACCGACTTTGAAGCCATCTTTGGCTTCCCCCTGCTGGCCAGAACCGGTTCGTACACGGGGTCCGATACCTTCGAATCCTTCACGCCCTCATTCACCGCGAAATATCGCTTCACGGACGATGTGATGGCTTATGCCACGATCAGCGAAGGCTTCCGCAGCGGCGGCTTCAATGACACGACCGGCGATCTCAGCGGGATTGCGTTCGGTCCGGAGAAACTGTGGAACTATGAAGCCGGCCTGAAGTCGACCCTGTTCGATGACCGACTGCGCTTCAACGCTTCGGTCTTCTCGATGAAATGGGAAGATATCCAGATCACGGCGGATGATCCGGCGACGCCGGCCCTGTACGATCCGCGCATTCTGAACGCCGGTGAGGCCCATTCGGATGGCGTGGAGCTTGAAATGGTCGCAGCGGTCACGCCGGCGCTGACCATCGACGGTAACTTTGCCTATTTCGATGCAGCGTTTGACGAGGGCACTTCGGGTGGACAACCCCTCGGCGATCTCGGCGCACCGGAATACACGTTCAACCTCAACGGCACTTACGTGTATGCGCTCACGCCCGATCTGGATCTCACGTTCCGTGGCGAATACTATCGCCAGGGCGACCAGTGGGTGAACCTGAACCAGACGGTCCCGGAGAACCTGCAGGAGGGCTATGAGCTCTTCAACGCACGGGTCGTGCTGTCGCCCGCCGACGCTGACTGGGAACTGGCGATCTGGGGCAAGAACCTCACCGACGAAACCTACAACGTCAACACGTTCGACCTTCTGTCCAACCCGTTCGTGGGTCAGCTGTTCAACGTTCTCGGTGCGCCGCGAACCTATGGCGTGTCGGTCCGGAAGTCCTTCTAAAGGATCGTTTCCTCCCAGAAACGGCAGCGCAGAACCGGGACCCGGTTCTGCGCTGTTTTCTTTTGGGGGGAGGGCCGCCCTTGGTGAGGGCGCTTCTATTCAGCCGCCTCGTGCACCGGATCGCGATAGAGAGCCAGCGATGCAAGGCTGATCAGAGCGAGACCGGCGGGTGCAAGCGAGAACAGAAGCCGGACGCCGACTACAGCCGATTCCGGCTGAGCGCTTGCACCGGCCTGGTAGCTTGCTGCAGACAGGGCGATGCCGACAACGAGCGGTCCAAGGGCCAGCCCGCCTTTTTCAAGAGCGGTCCAGACGCCGGTCATCAGGCCGCCGATATCGCGCTCGTTGTGGAGCTCTGCATTGATCAGGTCCGTGAGCATCGCGAAGGGCAAGAGCTGCAGACCGGCAAATCCGACACCGACGACGAAGATCGCGCCGTAGAGAAGGTTCCAGTCTGCAGCGCTTCGGGAGAACCAGATGAAGGCGAGGGCGCAGACAAGCAGGACGGCCGCGGCGAAATAGGCGCGTACCTTGCCGATCCTTTTGCCGAGTTCTGACCAGACAAGCAGGGTCAGGAGCGTTCCGACAAGCAGGGCGAGGAAGAGATTGGTCAGGGCGGATTCATCGCTCTTCATGACTTCCTTGACGAAGAAGGGGGCGATCGCCGTGAAGACACCCATGGCGGCAAGCTGCAGGATGTAAGTCACAGCGAGTGCCTTGAAGTGCCGTACCCGGAAGGCGAGCACCACGCCGTGAACAAGCGGAATGGAGCTTTCCGTAAAAGCCTTCAGCTTGATTTTGCGTGTGCCCAGGAAAGTCAGCAGCATGCTGATACCGCACAGGGCCCCGAGCACGAACGACATCCCCCGGAAGCCGGCGCGGTCGCCCCCGAAAGCATCCACCAGGGCCGGCGCGGCAGCGGAACCTGCCAGGATGCCGATCATGGCGAAAGTCATGCGGAAGGCCATGATGGAGCTCCGTTCGTGCGGATTGGTGCTCATCTCGGCGGGCATGGCGATATAGGGCACGGCGAAGATCGTGTAGGCCGTTGCACTGAGGATATAGATGACGAGCACATAGACGAAGCTGGACACTGGCTCTGCGAAATGAGGCGCGGAGAAGAGGAAAATGAACGACCCGCACACGAGGAGAGCGCCGAGGAGAAGGTAAGGGCTGCGCCGCCCCCAGGGTGATCTGGTGCGGTCCGAAATCCAGCCCATGACCGGATCGGTCACGACGTCCCAGATCCGCGGCACGAATACGGCCGCTCCGGCGAGCGCCGGCGGTACGCCGAGGACGTCGCTCAGATAATAGAGCAGCAGGACACTGGGAACGGTGAGGTAGATCCCTGTGCCCACAGATCCGATACTGTAGGTAAGCTTGGTCCAGGTGGAGACGCGGTCCATCGGTGGTCCTTTGTTTAAGCGGGCGGTTGGCCTGTCTGGAATGTCGAGATGAGTGCGGTCGCGGGCAAGCGGCAGTTGCACCGACCATAATTGAAATTGACATCAGCCTCAGTTTTAGTCAAATGGAGGGAGCGTTGCGGCGTCTTCTCGGGGGCGTTGAACCACTGATATTGTCTGGCGGCGGCGAAAGCGATGCCAAAATGGGTGCATAGACTGGGATCATGACTGTCCGAACTGCGATATCCGCCGGTCTGCCGGTCCAGATGGACCGCATCGACGCCTATGCAGAATGGTATGGACTCAATCGGCCTGAGGCTTGTGCCGCTGTGCAGGACGGGCAGCGTGTTTCCTATGGCAGCTTGCGTGTACGGGTCCGCGAATTTGCCCGTGCGCTTCTCGCGAGCGGTGTGCGCAAGGGCGACAGGGTGGCGGTCCTCGCCCCGCCGGGCATCGACTACTGGGTCTCCTTTCTGGCGGCGACTTCGATCGGTGTCATCTGGGTCGGGCTGAACCCGCGGTACCGGATCGAGGAACTCACCTACGCGATCAATGACAGCGAACCGGTCCTGATTTTTGCGCGCACGCAGATAAGCGGGCGCGACTATACGCAGGACATACGGGCCCTTGTCGAAGGCAAGCCGTACCTGGACGAATGTGTCCTCCTCGATGGCAATGAGGACCAGGAACTGGCTGGTACGACCAGCCTGAAGGAGTTCCTTGCCCGCGGTCTCTCGATCTATGATGCCCGTCTGGAAGAGGCCCATCAGTCCGTCAGCGGACATGATCCGTGCATGATCGTCTACACGTCCGGTTCCACCGGAAAGCCGAAGGGGGCCCTGCTGCACCATTCGGGCATGATCGGCTATGCGCTCGTCCAGAACCGTACCTGGCCGGTCGAACCGGTGAACATGCTGAACTATTTCCCGATCAACCATGTCGCGTGCGTGGTCGATGTCTCTGTTCCGACTCTCGTCGCAGGCGGCAAGATCGTGTTCATGGAGCAGTTTGATGTGCGCCGCTCCCTGGAACTCATCCAGGATGAAAAGGTGACGATCTGGGGGTCGGTCCCGAGCGTCTTCCAGATGCAGCTGAGCGACCCGAAACTGGACCAGTTCGACTTATCGCATGTCCAGTTGATCGCCTGGGGCGGGGCGAAGATGCCTTACACTTTGATCGGACGCCTGATGGAATTCGGAAAGCCGCTCGCGACGAATTACGGCATGACCGAGAGCTGCAGCGCGATCACGATGACGCCGCCTTCGCGCGATCCAAACTTCCTGATCGAGACGGTCGGGTGGCCATCCGAGGGTACGGAAATCCGGCTGGTCGACGCGACAGGTCATGACGTGCCCGACGGGGACGCGGGGCAGGTGCTGGTCCGGTCCCCATACAACATGCTCGGATACTGGCGACGTCCCGATGCGACAGCCGAGACGCTTTCGTCGGATGGCTGGATGAGCACGGGCGATACGGCGCGCCGCAATCCGGATGGAAGCTATTCGATCGTCGGCCGGCTCAAGGAAATGTACAAATCGGGCGGCTACAACGTCTATCCGCGCGAAGTCGAGGAAGTTCTGGAAAGCCATGGCGCGGTGGATGCTGCGGCGGTTGTCGCCGTGGAAGATCCGGTCTGGCAGGAAGTCGGCGTGGCCTATGTCCAGTCAGCCGTGGACCTGACGCCAGACGAACTCCAGAAATTCTGCAGCGCACGCCTCGCCAACTACAAAGTGCCGAAGCACTTCGTGCGGCTCACGGAAATGCCGCTGCTTCCGATCGGGAAGATCGACAAAGTCGCTCTCAAGAAGCGCGCAAAAGAAGATGATTACAAAGAAAGCCAGCCGACATGAGCGCAGTAAATTTTGAAATTCATGCTGGTGTGGCCAGGATCGAGCTGAACCGTCCCGAGCGGCTGAACGCCATCAATGCGCAACTGCTTGAGGAATTCGAGGCAGCGCTTGTGCGGGCAAATGCGGATACGACCGTGCGGATCATCCATCTGTGTGCCAATGGTCGTTCCTTCTGTGCGGGCGACGATCTCGAGGAGCTCGGCGATGCCGACCTTGAGACGGCGGCAATCGTGAGCGGCATCCAGCGACTGCAGAACATTACGCGCCTGATGATGCTTGGGCCGAAACTGGTCATCTGTTCGGTACAGGGCTGGGCGGTCGGTGGCGGCGCGGCATGGCCGCTTAACGCCGACATCAGCATCTGGCGTGACGATGCGAAAATCCGTCTTCCGGAAGCGACCTACGGCCTGTTTCCGAGCGGTGGCATGACCTATCTGCTTGCGCAGGCCTGCGGATGGAAACGATCGATGGACATCATGCTGCTCGGAGAGGCTCTCGACGCGAAGGACCTCGTGTCAGCAGGGATTGCTGCCGAAGTCTTCAGCCAGCAGACGTTCCAGGCAGCGATTGAGCACAAGATAGACCAGCTACTCTCCCTTCCGGCGGGCAGCATCGAGCGCTACAAGCGAAACCGGGTCGCCCTGATAAAGTCGGCCTTGAGTGAAGCGCTCGATCTGGAAGAGAAAGAGCTGATCGAGGCAACGACGAGACTGGTGAAAAGCCGGACAACGCCAAGCCTCATCAAGTCCTGACCTCGTCGCGGCTAGGGCTTCGGTGCCGCCTGGAACTTGTCGAAGGCAGACAATTTCTTTGCGAGCGACGGGAGTTTTGCCGGAAGCGGCTCACCCGGATAAAGCGCACGGTACCATACGATGGCGAGTGCCGTAGCCAGCTCGCTGTCATTGGCGACGTTCTTGTCCAGGAATTCGATCATGGCCGGTTCCGGGTGGATGACCATGCGCCGCATCAGTTCGTCCATCATGCCGACAAGCACCGATGTCGCGAAGAAAACAGCGAACCGGTAGTCCTCGGTCATCGTGCGGTTGCGCATGACGCTATGGGCGACGCGCTGCGACCAGTCGCGGTTGGAGGCGTAGACGAGCTGACCGAATTCCGGGTCTTCATCGGCGAGCTGATACATGCTGCGCATCAGGCCGGCATTGGTCCGTACGCCTTCGATCCAGCCGAGGTTCGATGAGCAGATCTGCTCGAACGGATTGCCGGGAGCGATTTCATCGGTGCTGGTCAGAAGGTGCGTGCTGGCCAGGAAATTTTCGAGCAGCGTCAGCGAGATGTCCTTCTTGTCCTTGAAATAGACGTAGAAGATTCCGTCGGAGACACCGGCCGTCTGGGTAATGTCGGCCACCCGCATGCTGTGGAACCCGACCGTGTCCATCACCTTGGCGGCAGCCAGAAGCAGCTTGGCGCGCGTACGGTCGCCCTTCTTCTTGGGTGGGTCATTTTTCAGCTGCGCCTCGAGATAGGCGATGTAGCTGCGGTTCTTCTTTGCCATCGGCGGTCCCTGATTATGCTCGCTTTGCCATCGGGGCATGCTGCCCGGTGGAGGATAAGCGATTCTGTATGTCCTGCTGCAAGCCGGTCTCAACCGTTAGACGGAATGGGGCAAATTTGAAAGAGTCTTCATATTCAGAAAGCGGGCGCGTCGCGGTGCAGCAAACGAGCAATTGCACGGGCGGCCATTCCTCACACTGCGGGTCCACGTGCCGGAGGTGCAAGTGCCGGCTCAAGCGCAAAAGAATTACACTTGACATTCAATAGGGCGCTGAAGATATTACAAGTGTAATATGTCAAACCAATCGCTATCAGATACGGAGTGCCCCCTCATGCCATTGTGGACGATCTATCATCCGGCCGACGCCTTCACCGACGCGGACAAGGAGGAATTGGCGGGAAAAATAACGGATATCTATGGCGCGGTGATGCCGCGCTTTTACGTGGGCATCGTCTTCCAGGCCGTCGAGCCGAATAACCTGTACATAGGCGGCAAGCCGAACGGCCGCTATGTGCGGCTGGTGCTCGAGCACATCGCGCGCTCGTTCCCGAACGTGGAGCTCAGCCGCCGGTTCATCGACCGGGTGAACAAGACGCTCCAGCCCTATGTCGCCGACCGCGGTTTCGACTGGGAGCTACATATCGACGAGACACCGTTCGAGTACTGGTCGATCAACGGCCATTATCCGCCCCGGCCAGACACGGTCGATGAGAAGCGCTGGCGCGAAGAGAATCGCCCTTCGCCGCGAACCCACGACTGATCGGGAGACAGCAGATGAGCCAGTATGGAACCGCCGTCGTCACCGGTGCTTCGTCCGGGATCGGGAGTGTCTATGCAGATCGCCTGGCCAGCCGCGGATATGACCTGCTGCTGGTCGCACGGCGCGGCGACCGGCTTGAGCAAACCGCACGGCAGTTGCGTGAGAAGTACGGGATCAGCATCGAAGTGCTGGTTGCCGATCTCGCAGATCAGGAAGACCTCGCGGCGCTCGAACGCAGGCTTGTCGAGAAGCCCGTGGCGCTTCTCGTAAACAATGCCGGCGCAGGCGGTCTCGGGCCCACCTCGGTCAAAGGGATTGATCCGCAGATAGGCATCATCGGCCTCAACATTGTTGCCCTGGTGCGACTGTCGCTTGCGGCGCTTGCCGGTTTCCGCGCAGCCGGGAAGGGGACCCTGGTCAATATCTCCTCCGTCGTGGCATTTGCGCCTTCGGCTGGCGGGGCGACCTATAGCGGCTCCAAGGCTTTCGTACTGAATTTCACCCGGTCGCTGGCGATGGAATATGCACAGAGCGACATCCGCATCCAGGCAGTCCTGCCGGGACCGATCCGGACCGAGTTCTTTACCTCGCAGGGGCTCGACAATTCGGTCTTCCCGGAATCGGCTTACATCTCGGCCGAAGAACTGGTGGATGCGGCGCTTGCCGGCCTTGATGCCGGTGAAACCGTGACTGTGCCGACCCTTGCCCGCGCGGTATTGTGGGATGATATCGTCGCCGCGCAGACCAGGTTCCTGAGCGACGTCGTTTCCGGAGAGGTGGCGACACGATACCAATCGGGCTGAGCGGCCCGGCAAAGAGACGGACGGCAAGGCGGCATGGCGCGATACGACGATGTTCACAAGGAAACCTCGCGGCAGGAAATCCTGGACCGTGCAGCCGAACGCCTGAGACGGGACGGTATCGCCGCGGTCGGCTTGCGGGGGCTGATGGCGGATGCCGGCCTGACGCATGGCGCCTTCTATGCGCACTTCGACTCAAAGGCGGATCTCGTTGCCGAGGCGGTGGATCACGCGGTGGGTCAGACATACGCCTATTTCGAGCATGAGTTGGCGGAGGTTCCCCAGGACCGGAAAATGGACCGTCTGGTGGAAATCTATCTCCATCCAAGGCACCGCGAAGAAATGTCGATCGGCTGTGTCGCATCCGCGCTCGCGCCCGAGATCGCGCGGGGCGACACGGCGCTCCGGCAACGCTTCAGCGACCGGAACGCCAATTTTCTCGGCCTGATCGCGGACTGCCTCCCTGCGGGTGGAACAGCCGCTCAACGTGCCGACCGCGCGACCACCGTCTTTGCGGCAATGCTTGGGACCCTGCAGCTCGCCCGCGCGGAGGCGGATCAGGCGCGGGCGGAAGCGCTGCTGAAGGCGGGCCGTGCAGCCGCGCTTCTGATTGCCCGTCAGCCCTTCTGACCTGAAAAGCAATGAAGCCATGAGCTGCGGCGATCCGTTGTCCTCCGGGACGAACGGCCAAGTGCCAAATGTGCAGAGAATCTGCAGCGCATACTTCATCTGGCGTATGACGACGGCAGCGGTATTTCCAATAGTTGCGGCAGGTTCAGCGACACGCTTCTCGGGCTGGTTCCATGGGGGGACGCACTCTGAAAGGCAGGCCGGTACGGAACGCGGTGCAACACCGCTTATCCGGATCTCCCGGCCTCACTTGTCCGGGGCTTCAATGTGGTGACCTCGCCTGTTTGCCGGCGGTGGCCCTCTGTTTTTCGACTCGAAACACGCCTGCAGGTTCCCTGGCCTGCAGGCTGCCTTTTCCGGGCGTGACATCCGGTCATTCTCTGTCCCGCGCACCTTGCCATACTGCATGTGGCGTATAACGCTTTGCTGGAATCTCGATCCGCGAAGTCTGCCTCATGTCCCTGCCTCCCACAGGTTCCGATCTCGATCTCGTGGAGGCAGCCTACCGGTGCGCGGCAGATGCCTCTGCCTATGACGAGCTGCTGACGGCGTGGGCTGCGCGGCTGGATTCGCTCACGTCACCGGAGACGGGTCTCGCCAGTGCTGAAGTCGCCGACCGGATGACGCGCGCGGCGAACCTGCTGAGCGGGCTGTCGGAAGCGGGGAGGGACTCCAACCCGTTCGACGATGCGGCCCAGTCCGTCACGGCCCCGGCGCTGGTGATTGCATCGAAAGGGGCCATTCTTGCGCTGAACCCTGCCGCTCAGGCGCGCTTCGGTGTGGCCCGTGGTACTGTGCTGCCCGATACGGTGATCGAACCGTCTTCCCGGGCAGATTTCGACGCGGTGCGCCGCTCGATCGAGATCGGCGGCAATATCAACCACGCCCTGGTCCGGGTGGTGGATGCCGAGGGGGCCACTGAACTTGCCGAGTGCTTTGTCGTTGGCCCTCCAGCGGGAACCCGGGGCATCGCCATAAGGCTGCTCGAAACAAGCTGGCCCAGCGAACTCCAGCCCGTTCTGGCCTCGGCATTCTCCCTGACGGATGCGGAGTGCGAGATCTGCCGGCTCCTTCTGGAACACAGGGATACGGCTCTGATCGCGGAACTTCGCGCGACCTCCGTGCTGACCGTCCGCACCCAGTTGCGCACCATTTTCGGAAAGACCGGGGCAGCGTCCCAGGTCGATCTCGTCCGTATGCTGTCACTGCTCGCCACACGGTTCGAGCGGGAGAAGACGCCGGGCCTCGCCGGATGGCGCGACCCGCTGCGCCGGGAGCGTGTGTTCCGGGACGCAGCAGGCCTCAGTATCGGCTGGACCTGGATGGGGGCCCGCGACGGGCGGCCGGCGATCCTCGTTCACGCGGCTGCAACAGGTTACATGCTTCCCGGCCAGATCCAGTCGGCGCTGGCAGACGCGGGCGTGACCCTCTACGCCGTGTCGCGGCCTTTCTATGGGCGGTCGGATGGTCAACCGCGTTTCGATGCGGCGACCGGCGCCAGCCATGTCATCGGTGCGTTGGCGGACCATCTGGGACTGGACCGCTTTGCCGGCATCGGTATCTCCTCGGGCCTCATTCCGCTGATCCACCACGCATCCGAACATCCGGACCGTATCACGTCATTGCTTGGGATTGGCGGGTGTCTGCCGCTCTCTGATCCTGCGAGCCTGAAAGCGCTCCCGGCGGCGCAGCGCACGATGCTCCATCTGGCCCGCTACGCTCCGGCCTTGTTGCGGGTCATGGCCGCATTCGGGATCCGGGCAATCCGGCAGAACGGAGCGGAATGGTACCTCCGCCGCGTCTATGCCGAGTGTCCTCCCGACGTCGCAACGCTGGACGATCCGCAGGCGATCGCGACGCTCAGAAGTGCGGCCGACTTCATGGTGCAGAATGGCCCTGAAGGCTTTATCAGCGAATTTTCACTGTTGGCCTGGCCCTGGGAAGCATTGCTTGAGAAGCCACTGCCATCCATCCGCATGCTGCATGGTTCGATGGACTCCAACTACCGCGCAGAAAAAATGGCCGCGCTGGCGGCGAAGCACAAATCCATCGAGCTGACACTGGTCGATGGAGCGGGGGAGCTCCTCGCATTCCAGCATCCGGAACTGGTTGCCGATGCGATCATTGCCATGATCGGGCGATGATCTCCCGCAACAGGTCCTGATCCTGTTTGCGGGATACCTAGGATGCCGTCGCGCCCTTCCGCTGCAGTTCTGCGCTGAGCCGGTCCCGAAGGTCGCGCTTCAGGAACTTGCCGCTGGCGTTGCGGGGCAGGGCATCGGGAAGGAACCAGACATAGCGCGGCACCTTATGCTTCGCCATGATCGAGGCGCAATGCGCTTTCAGCGCGTCTTCGGTCAGCGTCTCGCCGGGTTTGAGAACGACCGCAACGCCGACTTCCTCACCAAGGCGCTCGTCCGGAACGCCGAAGACACAGCATTCGGCGACAGCCGGGTGCCGGTAGACCGTCGCCTCGACTTCGGCGCAGTAGACGTTCTCGCCCCCGCGCAGGACCATGTCCTTCTTCCGGTCGACGATGAAGATGAAGCCGTGCTCGTCGATTCGGGCGACATCGCCAGTATGCAGCCAGCCGTCCGTAATGGAGGAGGCCGTCGCTTCCGGCCGGTTGATATAACCCTTGATGACCGATGAGCCCTTGACCCAGAGCTCGCCGACTTCGCCCGGCGGGAGGGTTTCGCCAAAATCATCGACGCATTTCACGTCAAAACTCGGCATGGCCGGTCCGGCGCTGTCCGGCTTGTCGACAAAGAAGTCTGCTGCGACGGAGGTGATGATCCCGCAAGTCTCGGTCATTCCATAGCCGGTATTGGGGCGCGCGGTCGCGACCTTTGAATCGATATTGTGGACAAGGTCCGGAGGCAGTTGAGCGCCCCCGCCACCCAGAACGAGCAGGCTCGACGTGTCGGTCTTCGCGAAATCGGGGTGATTGATCAGTTCACGTGCCATCACCGGCACACCGCTCATGCCCGTCACACGGTGGCGTTCGATCAGATGAAGTGCCACGCCCGCATCCCAGCGGTACATTAGCACCATTGTGCCACCTGCCGCCGTCGCCGCGTAGGCCGCGCAATTGTTGGCAGTAACATGGAAGAGGGGTGTGGTGATCAGGGTTACCGGTATGGGCGGATCTGCCGGTGGCTCGACACCGGTCGCGCGCTGTGTGGCGAGCGAGGATGAGGCCGCGGAGTACAACATGTTCCAGAGATTCGAGACGCATCCACGATGGGTGAGCTGGGCGCCTTTCGGAAAGCCTGTCGTGCCGGAAGTATAGAAAATGCAGGCATCGGAGTCCGGGTCGACCTGCACGTCCGGCATGTCCCCGCCGTGGCCGATGACGTCGCCCCAGGGCGTGATGCCGGCGGGCATGTCCGGGATACGGATGCCGACCAGTTTCTGCTTCGCCGCGACATCCGGGGTTTCCTTCAACCGCTCCAGACGCTCGGCATCAAGGAACAGGACTTTCGGCTCTGAATCCTTCAGCGCATAGGCCATTTCCTCTGCGGTCCACCAGGCATTCATGCCGACAACGGTGACACCGGACGCGAGGCAGGCCCAGTAGATCAGTAGCCATTCGGGATAGTTGCGCATCGCGATGGCCACGCGGTCGCCGGGCCGGACACCCTGGGCCGCCAGCCACGCGGCGACAGAGTTCACCTGGCGGTGGGCCTGCGCATAAGTGATCCGCTCGTCCTCATAGATCAGGTAGGTGCGGTCAGCGAACTGCGCCGTATCGAGCCAGACTTCGCGAACGCTGGCCGGGGCGTTCTTGTAGGTGCGCAACCGATTGCCGAGGACATCCGCCTCGACGATTTCGAATGCGCCGCCTGGACCGGTCAGTTCTTCACGTGCTTTCAGAAGTTCCGCGTAGTGCATGTCGCTCCCCGATTGTCTTTTTTCGGGATCATACATGCCCGGCAGGCCAAGGAAATGACTGGCGTAAGGGCAAGCCCTCCCGGATGTGACGCAGGCCCATCGGATTCGGTGCGGGCGCATCGGGCGCCGAAGCGATCACGCAGGTGCAGCATAGATAACACTATTCAACTATATTAATCGAGTGTAGCCTTTTGAAATACTGGGCATAGACCCGGGACAAAAAGGGATTTTCGGGAGGAATAAAAGTCAAATGAAACAGGTACATATGCTCGCGGCGGTCAGCGTGATCGCACTGACGGCCAGCGGTCAGGCCTTGGCGCAGGAGCAAGCCGATCAGGAGCAGGTCAAGAAGCTGGACCAGGTGACCGTGACGGCGGTCAAGCGCGAACAGGATCTCAATGACGTGCCGGTCGCGGTGACGGCCTATACGTCGGATCTCCGTCAGGAACTGGCGCTCGACAACCTGTCGGACTTTGCCCGTTTCACGCCCAGCCTTTCCTTCTCGGCAGGCGACGACCGTGTCTTCATCCGCGGCATCGGCCGCCAGACGAACACGAATGGTTCCGATCCCGGCGTTGCGACCTATTCGGACGGCATCTACGATTCATCGACCTCCGCGGTGTCGAAGAGCGACTTCTTCGTGGAGCGCGTCGAGGTGCTGCGCGGGCCGCAGGGCACGCTCTACGGCCGGAACTCGATCGGCGGCGCCATCAACGTGATCTCCAAACGCCCGACCGATACGCCGTCTGCCGATGCGCGCATGACGGTGGCCAATTTCGGCACCATGGCCTTCGAAGGCAGCTTTGCGGGGCCGATCAATGACAAGGTGCGCGCCAAGATCGGTGCATCCTTCCGCAACCAGCAGGACGGCTATTTCGATAACGTTTCGGGCGGGCCGAGCGAAGGAGGGGCAACCGAGAATACCTATGTCGAATTCCAGCTCGACGCCGATGTCACCGAAAATCTCTCGCTCTGGTTCAAGGCGGATTCGCAGGGTGCGGATCTCCGTAACCGGACGACCAACTCGGCGAGCCCCTATGACCTCTTTCCGTTCCCCACGGGCTACCTCACACCGGGTGCCGGCTTCGGTTACCTGACCCCGGGTTACATACAGGTGGGCTCGGCAGCGTCGAACCCGGGCGTGAATGATATCCGCAAGTTCAATGTCGACACGGCAACGCAGTCCGAGCTCGACGACGCCTATGGATTTGCGACGATCGCAACCTGGAGCCTGCCGACGATCGACATCAAGTATCTCGGCGGCTACCGGACCTACTACTACGACTCGATCCGCGATGATGATGGGACGGACATCACGTCCTATACCTACCCTCTGGATCCGGCGAACCCGCTCGCGGGAGAGGTGCTGACCGGCGGCCCGAACTGCCAGTGGATCTTCGAAAACCTCGGCCCCTTCTGCGCAGCAGCGACCATCTATCCGTCGCGCACGTTCGGTTATGTGGAAGACCGCTCCTACTGGAGCCACGAACTCACGGCGCAATCGACCAGTGACGATGGTCTCTGGTGGATCGTGGGCGCCTATGCCTACGAAGAAGACTTCCACCAGGAATCGCATTTCGGCAATGCCGCGCAACCTCAGATCCGGGAGCCGCTGGCGGCTGCGCCGAATCCAAGCGGCGACTATGTGACGGCGCTGTCGAACCTGAACACGAAATCCTACGCCCTGTTCGGTCAGGTCGACTATGACGTCACCGA
>ERZ795053.1126-NODE-1126-length-34106-cov-8.904731_pt1 | contig 34106 bp, 28 predicted proteins | sample MGYA00375137_ERZ795053 | MGnify/ENA primary metagenome ERZ795053 (study PRJEB30182, sample SAMN05720284) | activated sludge metagenome | isolation source: Anaerobic digester | place: Hong Kong | collected 2014-12-17 ...
TCGACGGCTGCGTGAACGGGCAGTGCACCCACGCGACCGCGCCGAGCTGCTGCGGCTCACCACCGCGATCCGCACCGCGCTCCGGCGCGACGGGGTGACCGGGCGCGATGGGGCCGAGATCGACCATGTCGAACTGTTCGGGCCCCCGACCCGACCCGACGCGGACGCGCGCAACTTCGTGCTCTGCCCGGGTGCGGCGTACGATCGCTCGCCGTGCGGCACCGGCACCTCCGCCAAGATGGCCGCGCTGCACGCCCATGGCCGCCTCGCGATCGGGGCGGAGTGGCGGCAGGAGAGCATCATCGGGTCGCGCTTCACCGGGTGGCTCGAACGGCACGGCGAGGAGTTCATCCCGCATGTCCGCGGGACGGCGTTCATCACCGGCCGGGGGACGCTGCTGTTCGATCCCGCGGATCCGTTTCGCAGCGGGATCGCGTGAGCCATCCCGACGTGCTCGTCGTCGGGGCCGGCCTCGTCGGCGCCGCGATCGCGCGCGAGCTCGCGCGGGCTGGCCTGCGGGTGCAGATCCTCGAGGCGGAGTTCGCCGGGGCGGGGAGCACCGGCGCGGCGATGGGGCACCTCGTGGTGATGGACGATTCCCCGGCCCAGTTCGCGCTTTGCCAGCATTCGTGCGCGCGGTGGCGCGAGTGGCTCGCCGAGCTGCCCGCGGCGGCGGAGCGCGACCCGTGCGGGACGCTCTGGCTCGCCGCGGATGATGAGGAGCTCCGCGCCGCGCGGGACAAGCTGCGCCTGTACCACGACCACGGCGTGCGTGCCGAGGTGCTCGATGCCGTGCAGCTCGCGGCGGCGGAGCCCGCGCTGCGTCCCGGACTCGCCGGGGCGCTGCGGGTGCCGGACGACCTGGTCTGCTACCCGCCGGCGATCGCGCGCGCGCTGATCGAGGATGCCGTCCGGCTGGGTGCCACGCTGACCGTCCGGCGGGCGGTGGCGCTCGAGCCCGGCCGGGTGCGCTGCAACGACGGCACCACTCACGCCGCGGGGGCGATCGTCGTGGCGACGGGCGCGCACGCAGCGGCACTCCTGCCGGGCTTGCCGGTCGTCCCGCGACGCGGGCACCTGGTCATCACCGATCGGACCCCGCTGCGCGTGCACCACCAGGTCGTCGAACTCGGCTATCTCCACAGTGCGCACACGATGGGCGGCGCCTCGGTCGCGTTCAATGTCCAGCCGCGACGCACCGGCCAGTTGCTGGTCGGATCGTCGCGCGAACTGGTCGGTTTCGATGGTCGCCTCGAACGCGCGGTCCTCGCGCGGATGCTGGCCCGGGCGACCACGTTCATCCCCGGGCTCGCGCGGGTGCCCGCCTCGCGAGCGTGGGTCGGATTCCGACCCGCGACTCCCGACGCGCTGCCCCTGATCGGGCCGTGGCCGGGAATGGAGGGGGTGTGGGTCGCCACCGGACACGAGGGTCTCGGCATCACGATGGCGACCGGCACCGCCGACCTCATCGTGGCGGGGCTCACCGGCGCGCCGCCGCCGCTCGATCCGTTCCCCTATCGTCCGGACCGTCCGATGGCGGAGGCCGCGGCATGATCGACGTCACGATCCTGGTCAACGGTGTCCCCCGACGCGTCCCGGCAGACCTCTCGCTCGCGGCGGCGCTCTGGCGCCTCGGGATCCACCGGTTCCGGACGGATCGCGACGGGGCACCCCGCGCGCCGGTCTGCGGCATGGGGACATGCTTCGAGTGTCGCGTCGAGGTCGATGGACGCACCGGCGTTCGATCCTGCCTGCTGCCGGTGCGCGAGGGGCTTCGGGTGGAGCTGCCGGCGTGAGCGCGCCGGTGCTCGCGCGACGGCTCGACCTGGTCGTGGTCGGGGCCGGGCCGGCCGGACTCGCCGCGGCCGATGCCGCCGCCGGCGTCGGACGGCAGGTGCTCGTCCTCGATCAGGCGCCGCGCCCCGGGGGGCAGATCTGGCGGCATCGGCCCGGCGATGTCCTGCCCGTCGAGGCACGGACGCTGCTGGACCGGGTCCGGCCGCCGCGGGTCGCCGTCGCGTGCGGCGCGTCGGTCGTCGATGCACCGGGGCCGGGGCAGCTCATCGTCGACTTCGGCGGTCGCCTCGCCGCCGTCGAGACCGGGGCGGTCGTCCTCGCCACCGGGGCCACCGAGCGCCTGCTCCCGTTTCCCGGCTGGACCCTTCCCGGTGTGGTGGGTGTCGGCGGGATGCAGGCCCTCCTCAAGGCGGGCCTCCCCGTCGCGGGATCGCGCATCGTGATCGCCGGATCGGGACCGCTCCCCTGGCCGGTGGCCGCGGCGTTGCACCACGAGGGAGCGGTGGTCGAGGAGATCCTCGAACAGGCCGACGCGCTCGCCGTGGCGCGCTTCGCGCTGTCCCTCATCGGACGACCCGCAACGCTCGCGCGCGCGCTCCGCTACCGGGCGGCCACGCTCGGCATTCCCTACCGCACCGGCGGGTGGGTCGTGCGCGCCGAGGGCACCGATCGGGTGACGCACGCGGTGCTCCGCGTCGGCGGGCGGGAGCGGCGGATCGCGTGCGACTGGCTGGCAACCGCGGCAGGGCTGGTACCGCGCACCGAGCTCGCGCAGCTGCTCGGATGCACGGTGCACGAGGAGCGCATCGTGGTGGACCAGCGGCAGGCGACGACTGTCCGCGGCGTCTGGGCTGCCGGCGAGTGTACCGGGGTGGCGGGAGATCGCGCCGCGCGGGTCGAAGGGACCATCGCCGGTCTCGCCGCGATGGGGGTGGAACGGATCCCCGGCGCGCTGTTCCGCCGTCGCGACCGCGAGCGTCGGTTCGGGGAGCTGCTGGCGCAGCGCTTCGCACCGCGACGCGAGCTGCGCGAGCGCGTGACCGCGGAGACGATCCTCTGCCGGTGCGAGGACGTTCGCGCCGGCGCGATCGACCCGGCCTGGTCGGCGCGGCAGGCCAAGCTGTGGACGCGGGTGGGGATGGGCGCCTGTCAGGGCGCCGTCTGCGGCCTCGCCTGCCGGACACTGTATGGGTGGGACACTGCCGTGCCGCGCCCGCCGCTGGGCCAGCCGCCGCTCGGGAGCTGGGCCCGGGCCCTCGGCGAGGCTACCCCTCCGTCCGCAACGCCACCGTCGCCAGCGCCGCCAATTCCCTGAGGCGACTCGCCGCGGCAGGACCGATCTCCTGCTCCAGGTCATCCCCGATCGCCCCGACGCTCCGTCGCACACCGGCCTCCAGCAAACGCGAACGTGGGGTCGGGTAGACGGTCCGGCTCCGGGCGTCGTCAGGATCCCGACGACGCTCCAACAGCCCGGCCCGTTCAAGCCGCCTCACCATCCTGGCAACCGTCGGCGGTTCGACACCGAGTCGATCCGCCAGCACTGATTGCCCCAGGCCTGGTGCGTCCCAGATCTCGCAGAGCAAGGCATCCTGACCGGGATGCAGCCCGTGCGGGGCCAAGGCTGCACCTTGCCGAACCCGAAGCGCCCGGGCGAAGGCAAGCAGCGTGCGGGAGAGCGAGACGGGTTCGGCGGACATCGGCGGTCGCTTGGTGGTGGGAACCGGAAATGTGGCGCGGGTCGGCTTGTCCGGGAACAGCTGGCGGGGTACAATACGTGTCCTGTTGTATAGAACGATTCTCATTCGCATTTAATTTCAGCCTTGGTCCGCTCTGTGACGACTCTCCGTTCCGTTCCCCTCCTCGCGGGGATCTGCCTTCTGATGCACGGCACCGTGGCCGCGCAGTTCGCCAGGGTCGCGTGTCCCGAGCCGGGGCTCCTGGTGGTTGCCCACGGCGCCGATTCGACGTGGAATGCGCGCGTCCGCGAGGTCATGACGATGGTCGACTGGGACGGCCCGGTCGAACTCGCGTTCCTCATGGGTCCCGCGTCTCGTACCGACTCGTGGACGGCTGGAGTGGGGCGGTTGGCGGCCCACGGTGCGCGTTGCGCCGTGGCGGTCCCCCTGATGGTGAGCTCGCATGGTGCCCACGTGCGGCAGATGCGGTTCTATGCTGGTGAGCTCGACGAGATGCCTGCCGGACTGGGTGGGATGGACCACGGCGCGCACGGGACGACCGGCAACGCCATCCCGGTTTCGGTCACCGCGGCGCTCGATGGAGCGCCCGAGCTCGGCAGGATCCTCGCGGACCGCCTCGCGGCAGATGGACGGGCGAGCGGGGATGGGCCGGTCGTCCTGGTGGCGCACGGCCCGAGCGGGGCGGCAGATGTTGCGGGATGGGTCGAGGGGCTCGACGCGGCGATCGAGCCGATTCGCGTCACGTTCCCCGGTCGCACACTCCGGATCGGGCTCCTTCGCGACGACGCGGAGCCAGCGGTACGCGATTCGGCGGTGAAGTCACTGCGCGACCTGATCTCGTCGCTCGCACGGGCATCGGGGGATTCGGTCACCGTGCTGACCGTCCTCGTGTCCAGCGGGGAGATCGATCGCATCCGCGTCCCGGCCGATCTTGCGGGCATGCCCATGCGCTATGTCGGCAGCGTGCTGGCACCGCATCCCGAGCTCGCCGGGTGGATCACCCGAATCGCCCGTGCCCATCGGGCGGCACCGCCGCTCACCCGTCCACCGGCAGCGCCTGGTGGACCATCGCCGCGGTGATCGCGATCACCCCGACGGCCAGCAGCACCTCGACCAGTGCGGCCCGGCGCAGGGTCCGCATCGCTGGCACGTCGCCGGCGACGAGGCGCGGCGTGAGCACCCGCCAGTTGTACCAGCCGAGGCCGAGGATCGGCAGCAGGACGAGCAGTTTCGCGAGCAGCAGCTGGCCCCACGCCACCTGCGGGAGCTCGAGGAGGGAGCCGGTGTAGGTCCAGGTCGCGGCGCCGCCGCTCACCACGAGCAGCGCCGCGCCCAGGCGGGCCCAGGGCGAGAACCCCGTGAGCACGCCGGCGAGCACGGCACGGGCCTCGGTGGCGACCAGCGCCGGGAAGACGGCGAGGGCCATCACCAGCAGCGTGCCGAGCCACACGCCGGCCCCGAGGAGGTGAGTGGCGTGGACGAGTCGCCCGAGCGGCGCGGGGGTCCACAGCGCATCGGCCCCGTGTCCCATGCCGGCCTCCGCGAGGACGATCACGATCACCAGGATCGTGATCGCGGTGCGCTGCTGCGCCGGGCGCGCCGCCAGCAGCCACGAGAGCGCGAGGAGGACGAAGGCGCCGGCCGTTTCCAGCATCCAACCCGTTCCCCAGCTTCCCTCGGTCAGCACGATCCGCATCAGCTCGGTGTCGAGCGGGGTCCCCGGGTCGTGGAAGGCCAGCACCTGCAGCGCGCCCCGCACCAGCGCCAGCATCAGCAGGAACCACGCGAGCAGCGCCGGGAGCCGCAGCAGCCAGCCGCGCACGACCGGTTCCGCGGCGGCACCCGCGAGGCCGGCACGATCGACGAGGCGACCCGCGACGACGACGCCCAGCAGCTGCATCAGCGTGAGGAAGGTGAGGCCGGCAACGATCGGCATCGCGAGCGCGTCGCGCATCAGCGGCCGTGCCGATCGCAGGTGCCGCTCAGGAAGATCTCGTGCGCCTCGAGCGTGTATCCGGACGGGACCATCGTCTCCAGTGCGCGGACGGTGCACGGGATGTCGATCACGCGGCCGCACCGGGTGCACCGGAAGTGGTGATGGTGCACCCGTGTCGCGGGTTCGTAGCGCGCCGGCTCCCCCGGCAGGTCGACCGCGGTCACCTCGCCGGCATCGAGGAGCCACCGGATCGTGCGATAGACGGTCGCGAGTCCGAGCCGGACCCCCTCTGCCGTGGCGGTCTCGAGGACCTCCATCGGGCCGAGGGGCCCGGGGGCCTCCTCGAGCACCCGGCGGATCGCACGGCGTTGGGTGGTGATTCGTTCCATGGGTCCCGGTGGGGTGTGAAGGCGTCGTGACAATAGTATGCTTTGTTGGCTGCTTCCCCAATCCGAGGCCGTGCCGTGTCCCGACGTGCAATCCTGCTCGCTGCCGCGATGACCCTGGGCTGCGTCCCCGCCGCGCCACAAGCCCCCGCGTCAGACGTCCGCCTCGTGGTCCACCTCTCGGTCGATCAGCTGCGGCCCGACTATCTGGCGCGGTGGCGGGACGAGCTGACCGGCGGATTGGGCCGTCTGGTCCGCGAGGGCGTGGTGTACCTGATGGCCGAGCAGGACCACGCCATCACCGAGACCGCGCCGGGCCATGCGTCGATGATGTCCGGGCGGTGGCCGGCCAGCACCGGCATCATCTCGAACGACCGGGGCGTGCCCGACCGTGCCTACCCGCTGCTCGGGTCGGCTGGTTGGGGTGCCTCGCCGGCCCGGTTCCAGGGGACCACCCTCTACGACTGGATGCGCGCAGCGTTCCCCGAGGCCCGGGCACTCTCGGTCTCCAGGAAGGACCGGGGGGCGATCCTCCCCGTCGGGCGCGCGGCGGCGAACGTCTTCTGGTGGTCGTCCGGGCGCTTCACGACCTCACGCTGGTACGCGACCTCGCTCCCCGCATGGCTCGAGGCCTGGAACGCCCGCGACCCGATCGAGCGCCTGCGCGGCTCGAGCTGGACCCCGCTCGCCGGGGTGCGCTATCCCGAACCGGATGACCGGCCCTTCGAGCGCGCCGGGCGGGAACCGACCTTCCCGCATCGCATGCCCGATGACTGGACCGCGGCAGCGAATGCGGTGACCTCCTTCCCGGTCATGGACTCCCTCACGCTCGATGCGGCCTGGCATGGTGTCCGTGCCATGGCGCTGGGGCAGGGTGACCACCCCGACTTCCTCGCGGTCTCGCTCTCGACCACCGATGCGGTCGGCCACGACTTCGGGCCCGGCTCCGTCGAGCTGCACGACCAGGTGCGGCGGCTGGACCGCCAGCTGGCGTGGTTCCTCGATTCACTCGCGAGCGTGGTGCCACCGGGGCGGACGATCATCTCGCTCACCGCCGACCACGGCGTGCAGGAATATCCGGAGGCCGGGGCCGGCGGGCGCCTCTCGCTGGCGACCGAACGCCGTGCCCTCGAGACCTGGATCCACGAGCGCTGGGCCCTCGATGCCGATGTGTCCGACGAGAGCGGCCTGCTCATGGCCAACACCGGCGACCTGCGCCGACGCGGGGTCGACATCGATTCGATCGCCGCGGCGATTGCCGGTCGGTTGCGCGACCAGCCGGGTGTCCGTGACGTGTTCACGCCGACATCCCTCGCGCGCCGGGCGGACGCCGAGGCGATGCGCTGGCGTCGGCAGCTGGGCCCGCAGGCGGAGTGGCTGGTGGCGGTGTCGCTCGAACCGGGCTGGCTCTTCGCCAGCGGCGCGACGAGCACCTCGCACGGCACGACCAACCTGCTCGATCGGCGCGTGCCGCTGATCGTGCGTGCCCCGGGGCGCACACCCCGGCAGGTTGACCGCGTGGTCGGGGTCGTCGACCTCGCCCCCACCGTCGCGGCCCTGCTCGGGATCGCGCCCACGGAACCCCTCGACGGCACGGTGCTGCCCGAGGTCGTCCCACCACGGAGGTGATCGATGCGTCGCGCCCTTCTCCTGCTGCTCGCCCTGCCCGTGCTGCTCTCCGCGCAGGCCTCCGACGACGCCGCGCTGCGCCACGCGCGCGAACTCCTCGCCCGGCATCCGATCATCGATGGGCACAACGACCTCCCCTGGGAGATCCGCACCAACGAGGTCTCGCGAATGGACGTGGCGAAGTATCCGCTGCGCACCACCGCCCCCGGACAGACCGACTTCCCCCGGCTCGAGTCCAGCGGGATCGGTGGCCAGTTCTGGTCGGTCTATGTGCCCGGGGAGTACGCCGACTCCGGGTTCGCGCGCGTCCAGCTCGAGCAGCTCGACATCGCGCGCCGGCTGATCGCGATGTACCCCGATCGGCTCCAGCTCGCGCTGAGTGCCGATGACGTCGTCCGCGCCCGGCAGGCCGGCCGGATCGCCTCGCTCCTCGGCATGGAGGGGGGGCACGTCATCGAGAACTCGCTCGGCGCGCTGCGGATGTACTACGCGCTCGGCGCGCGCTACATGACCCTCACCCACAACGTCACCCTCGATTGGGCCGACGCCGGGGCGGACATCGCCCGCTACGAGGGGCTCACCGACTTCGGCCGCGAGGTGGTCCACGAGATGAACCGGATCGGCATGATCGTCGACCTGAGTCACGTCTCGGTCGCAACGATGCACGACGCCCTCGACGCCTCGGCCGCGCCGGTGATGTTCTCGCACTCCTCCGCCCGGGCGCTGGTCGACCACCCGCGCAACGTCCCCGACGAGGTCCTGCGCCGGATGCGCGACAACGGCGGCGTGGTGATGGTGACGTTCGTCGGGTCGTTCATCTCCAACCGGTTTCGCGAGTGGGAGCGCGAGGGGATGCGCGCCACCCGCGACGTGACCGATCCCGCGGCTCGCCGCGAGGCGATGCGGGCGTGGCGCGAGGCCCATCCGCAGCCGCAGGCCACGGTCGCGGAGCTCGCCGACCACATCGAGCACGTCCGCGATGTCGCGGGGATCGACCACGTCGGCCTCGGGGGGGACTACGACGGCACCTCGGAGCTGCCGGTGGGGATGGAGGACGTCAGCGGCTACCCGCTGCTGTTCGCCGAGCTGATCCGGCGCGGATGGTCCGACGCCGACCTGATGAAGCTCGCCGGCGAGAACATCCTCAGGGTGCTGCGGGAGGTGGAGCAGGTCCGCGATCGCCTCGCCGCCTGACGACGACCCAGCCGAAGGTCAGGATCGCCAGCGCGATCCCGAACCACTGGATCGCGTAGCTGAGGTGGGGGCCCTCATCGAGTGACGGGGCCGGTACCGTTGGCAGTCCCCCCGGACCGGACGCCGGGCCCTCGAGGTACACGAAGACCGGCAACCCGGCCGGATCCCTCCGGGAGAGCACCGAGCGGTCGAGCCGCTGCCAGGTCGTGTCGTCGGCGAGTGCGAGGGGCTGGCCGGCGTTCCGCGTCTCGGGTGGCTCGGCGGCGAGACCACTGATCCGGACCGTGCCCGGAGTCGGGCCGGGGAGGGGGCGCGGTGCGGACACCCCGTCGGCGGCATTGACGAAGCCGCGCAGCACCCACACCACGGTCCCGGTACCCTCGATGACGAACGGCGACACCACGTGCAGTCCCGGGGCGTCCCGGAAGGCGCGGTTGCGAAGCAGCAGGGTGCCCTGGTCGCGGAACCTCCCCCGGGCCGTGATCCGGCGCCCCGCGAGCTGCGAGTCCGCCACCTGTGGCGCGCCGAGGTCGATCGGTGGCAGGTCACGCGCCGCGAGCAGGGTGGCATTGGCGGCCCGGCGATCGGCCAGGCGGGAGAGCTGCCAGAAGGCCAACCGCACCGCCACCGCAGCCAGTACCACCACAAGGACCAGGGTCGCCGAGCGTCGAAATCCGGACACTACTGTCCTCGTGGCTATACAGTCGTGAAAAATGGGCGCCGCCAAAAAACGGCCCAAGTTGTTGCCTGACAGCAAGATAGCGTTTTGGTACGCGCCATGCTCAGGAAAGGGGTGGCGCCGCCATCCGGGCGGGGCCTGCGACAACGACACCCGACGGGACCATCCAGGAGATCCCTGCCATGCAACGCACCATCTCGTTCCTTGCTCTCGCTGCCCTGCTCGTCGGCAGCACCACGGCGGCCGATGCGCAGGGCCGACGCGATCGGGGACTGGTCGAGCTCGCGCCCGAATCGATCCGCGGCGGCTTCTACATCGGCGGTGGGCTGGGCGCCGGCCGTGAATCCTACAAGTTCGCCGACGAGACCGGCTACAGCGAGCCCCTCACCAAGCCGACCTTCACCCTCCGACTCGGCGGCACCCCCGACCCGTACGTGCGCCTCGGCGGCGAGCTCTTCGCCTGGGCCAATGATGACTTCGACCGCACGGAGTACTTCTCCACCCTCATGGGCGTGGTCCAGTTCTACCCGATCAAGGACGGCGGGCTCTGGCTCAAGGGTGGCGCCGGCATGGCGTTCAGCGGACAGTCCTTCGACGACCCGCAGTTCTTCGACGTGAACGAGACCGGATTCGGCTGGACGGTCGGGGCCGGCTACGAGGCGCAGCTTTCGCGGAAGGTCGGTATCGGCCCGTCGGTCGAGTTCTATCAGGGGTCGTTCACGAAGCGGAACGAGCCGACGCTCACCGAGCGGGTCCTCAACATCGGCGTGCAGGTCACCTTCCAGACCGGGGGCCGTCGGCGTTGACCCCCCGGGGCGGGGCGGGTATGTTTTCGCCCGCCACGCCCTGGTGGTGAAACTGGTAGACACGCTATCTTGAGGGGGTAGTGCCGAAAGGCGTCGCGGTTCGAATCCGCGCCAGGGCATGATGGTGCAGGCCCCGCTTCTCGCCACTGTAGCTCAGCGGTAGAGCACTCGATTCGTAATCGAGCGGTCGTCGGTTCGATCCCGACCAGTGGCTCTCGCTGAGCCGAGGCGCCCGATCCCCAGCAGGGGTCGGGCGCCTTCCCGTTTCAGCCGAGGCCGTCGAGGAATCGCCGGGCGGCGTCCAGCGCCTCGCGCGTGATCGTGTGACCCACCCCCTCATCGCGGAAGGTCGCCAGCGGCGCCCCGGCCTCCCGGAGCGCCTGCCAGCCCGCCTCGGCGAAGACGAACGGGATCGCGGGGTCGCGCGTGCCGTGCCCCCACCAGATCGGCGTCGCGGCAACGGCGTCCGGCGTGACTGTCACATCGGGATGGTCGGCGAGAAACCCGCTGAAGATGAGCAGTCCGCGAGCACGCCCGGGGTGACCCAGACCCCAGGCGAGCGACGAGGTGCCCCCCTGCGAAAACCCGCCGACGACCAGCGGCGTCCCCGGGCGCCCGAGGTGGCCTGGCATCCACTCGAGGAAGGCCGCCAGCCGCCGCTGTCCCTCCCGGAACGAGTCGGGTTCCGGCGTGGTGCCCTGCAAGTAGCGGTACCAGGCATAGCCCCCGCCGTATCCCCAGGGGGCTCCGGGGAAGGGGGCCCTCGGCGCGACCGTCGTCGCGTCGCTCGACAGCATCCGGCCGAGCGAGACGAGGTCGCCCTCATCCGCCCCGCGCCCGTGCAGCAGCACCAGGAGGGGGCCGTCGGCCGGGCCTTCGGCGATCTGGAATGCGAGCGGTGCGTCACTCATGCGCGTCTCGGGCCTCGTGTCCTGCGGTTGCCGCCCCCCCGCCCGACCGGCTAGCTTGTTGGCCCGCAGGACTTCGGGGCGTGGCGCAGCCTGGTAGCGCACCTGCTTGGGGTGCAGGGGGTCGTGGGTTCAAATCCCGCCGTCCCGATAGATAACACGACATGGCCCCGTCGATCTCGCGATCGGCGGGGCCATCGTCACTCTGGAGCGTGGGGCTACTGCAGGCCCACGACCACGAAGGCGAGGTCGGTCGGCACGCCGCCCAGGTTGTAGCAGCGGATGTCGAGCGTCCCGCTCCCCGACCCGGTACTGTAGGACCACCCCTGGTTCTGGCACCGCCCAGCCACGTTGCCGACCGCGGTGACGAGATAGGTCTCGGCGAGTCCAGCCGTCCGGAAGAATCCCTCGAATTCGACCTCGTAGATGCCGGTGCCGGAGCGCGTCACCGTGACATTGCCCGTCGGGCGAACGGCCGAGTTCGTCGGGGTGTAGCTGGCCGCGGCGGGCTGGTCGGCATGGACGAATCCGAAGGTCGCCCCCGGGCGGCCGCGGTCCGCGAGCAGGATGGTGAAGCGCGAGTCGGTCGGCACCCCTGCCGGGTCGAAGCAGCCGACGTCGGCGAGCAGGTCGTCGCCGTCGGTCGACCAGGTCGCGGGCTGGCAGGTCGTCTGGGAGCTGCCACCGTAGGCGGACGTGTAGATCGCCTCGCGATCGGCCGCCGTGGTGCGGCCGAGGCCGACGAATCGGACCCGGTAGCGACCGGTCTCGAGGTGCTCGGAGCGGATCTCCTGCCCGCTCGGGTTCCACCGGTAGAACGGGTCGAGGACCGCATCCGAGCTGGCCGACTGCATCCAGCCGTGCGCCGACCGGCCGCCGAGGGTCGCGTTGCCGATCGCCGCGATGGTGACCCGGGCATCGGCCGGGGTCCCGTCGGGCCCGTGGCAGGTGAACGACGCGCTGCTGCTTCCCCAGCTCGACACGCGGCAGTAACCTGCGGCCGCCGGCGCATACACCGATGTGAAGACGGTCTCGGTCCACCAGCCCGGATCGGAGTTCAGGCCACCGTACACGAAGGAGTAGGTCCCCGTGCCGCTGCGGTTGAACTCAAGGGTCCCCGCAGCGCTGTTGTAGGCGTAGCTGCCGGACGGGGTCGATGTCCCCGCGGTGGCCTGGTTGTTGTTCCACGCGAAGGCCAGTCGCGGCTCGATCACGTGGACGTACATCGTGTCGGCCACGGTCTCGACCGTGGCGACGATGCGCGCGGAATCACCCACGCTCACGCCGGTCACGACGCCGGTCTGCGCCACCGTCGCGATGGCCGGGTCGAGACTGGTCCAGGTGACGGTGCGCCCGCTCAGCACGTTGTCCCCGGCATCGCGTGCCTCCGCCGTGGCACGCGGTCCGGTCCCCACGCCGAGGACGAGGGAATCGGGGGTGATCGCCACCACGGCCACTGGTGCCGGCGTGATCTGGATGTTCGCGCTGCCGCTGATCCCGCCCGCGGTGGCCGTCACCGTGACGCCACCCGCGGAAAGGCCGGTGACGAGGCCCGAGGCACTGACCGACGCGTTGGCCGATGGGTTGCTCGACCAGCTCACGCTCGGTGCGGTCGCGCAGTCCTGGCTCGTGAGGGTGGCCGCGAGCTGCGCCGTGGCGCCCTCCTGGAGCGTCGCGGGCGCCCCGGTGACGGTGACGGCGGTGACCACGCACTGGGAGCCCGAGCCGGAGGGATCAGTGCTGCAGGCGGCGAGCACCACCGCCGTGAGGAGCGGGGCACACTGGAGGGGACGGCGGATCTGCATGGGAGGGCCTCGGTGATCGGGGAGACCCGTGAGTCTCGGCTGCCTCCCCGGCCGACTGAAGCCCCCGCGGTGCTCACTGCATGGCGTGGAGGTCGATCGCCAGCTCGGTGGTCCCCCAGGAGATCCGCCATTCGGCGGCGAGCCCCTCCGGGGCGGGGATCAGCGCCATCGAGAGGGACTCCACCGGCGAGGTCAGGGTTCGCGCGCGGAGCGGGAGGCGCGCGAGGTCCTGCGTCGCATCGTAGGTGGCGATCGTCTGTCCGGCGTCCGGCTGGAGGATCAGCTGCCACCCGGCGGCGGTCGGCAGGGTGAACACCAGGTAGCGTCCGGGCGCGAGATGGGCGGAGCCGATCATCAGCCCGAGGTCGGTCTCGAGCGCCGTCGGCGCGTTCGCCCCGGTGCGCCAGACCTCACCGAAGGGAACCAGCGATCCGGTGTGGAGGGTGCGACCGCGCAGGTGGGGCTGGCCCCACTCGAGGGTCACCGCGCGCACCGGGCCCTCGGCTCCCTCCGGGAGGGCGATCTCGATGCTGGTGGTGGCCCGGCCGCTGGGTGCGAAGCGGGCGGCGTCCTGTGCGACCCCGGGCGTCGCGAGGGTCAGGATGGCGAGCGCGGTGGCGGGCGGGAAGAGGCGTGACATCGGAACTCCGGGGACTGGCGTGGGAATGCTGACGGGGCGGTGAGCGCGAGGAAGGTGCGACGGCTGCCGCTACCCCTGGCGCTTCGCGAGTTCCTCGGCGGCCTGGGCGCTGCCGAGCTGGGCGGCGCGGCGAAGCAAGGTCATGCCGCGCGTCTCGTCCTGGGGCACGCCCTTCCCGTCGAGCAGGGCGCGAGCGGCTTCCCAGGCCCCCTCGGGCGAGCCGCCGTCGGCGGCCTTCGTGAACCACTCGACCGCCTTGGCTTCGTCCTTCGGCACGCCCCGCCCGCGTCGTGACCAGTCGGCCAGCTTCATCATTGCCAGCACGGACCCCCGACCGGCCGCGCGCTGGTACCAGATGGCGGCCTCGTCGTAGTCGCGCCCCATCCCGGCGCCGGTCTCGAGGCGGCTGGCGAGGGTGAGCGTCGCCTGCTGGTGCCCCATCGCGGCGGCCTCGCGCAGGTAGGTGATGTTGGCCTGCAGGTCACGGCCGGTCCCCCGACCGATCTCGAACAGGCGCGAGAGCTGGAACTTCGCCTCGGCGTCGTTCGGTGCCGCGCGGCGGTACCAGGTCACGGCCTGGGCCGGGTCCTCGGCTACCCCGGTTCCGCGATCATACATCCCGCCGAGCACTCGCATCGCCACCGGGTCGCCGCCGTTGGCAGCGGCGGTGCAGGTCGCAAGGGCGTCGTCCCAGCGATTCGCGTTCGCCAGCGCGCTGCACGTCGGCGTGGCGGCCCCGGTCGCGGCCGCCGCGGGTGCGGGCGCCGCGGGCGGCGGTGCGGCTCGCCCCCGGGCCGTCGTCGCGGTCGATCGCGGCGGGCTCGTCCGGGAGGGCACGGGAGGAGGAGTCGGCGCGCTCGCGTCGGACGCGGTCCCTTCCGATGGCGAGGGCGGTGTCACCGCCGGGTCAAGGTCGCCACCAAGCACCGAGGTGGGGATGAACTCGTCCTCGGGCACGGCCGGGGTCCCCCCGGTCATCGTCCGGATCGCCACCACGAGGAGCGCCAGGGCGGCCACGCCGGCGATGACCCGATTGCGGGTCGAGGCGAGGAGCCCACCCGCGGCGGCGCCGGTCCGGGGCGCCTGCTTCGGTCGGGCCGGCTTCGCGGGGGCCGGCTTCGTGGCGGGCGCCGCGATCGACTCGCCGATCGTGGTGGTGCCGGTCGCGAGCGCGGTCGCGAACGCCGTCATCGACTCGAAGCGGTCGCGTGGTTCCTTCTGCATCGCGCGGCCGATGGCGGTGGCGATCTCGTCCGGCACGCCGCTCACCCGCGTGCTCAGCGGGGTGGGTTCGGCGACCAGCTGCTGGTACAGTACGGCGCGCGTGGAGTCGCCCTCGAACGGCAGGGTGCCGGCGAGCATCCGGTAGCCGACGACGGCCAGGGAGTACTGGTCCGTGCGCGCGTCGATCGTCTTGTCGCCGCACGCCTGTTCGGGACTCATGTATTGCGGGGTGCCGACGATGATGCCGGTTGACGTCAGCGCCGGGGCGACGCCCTCCTCGGTCATCGGCGTGTCCTCGTCACCACCCACCGCCTTCGCGATGCCGAAGTCCATCAGCAGGACGCGCTGCTCGCGTCCCTCGAGCATGATGTTCTCGGGCTTGATGTCACGGTGGATGACGCCGGCCTCATGGGCCACGGCGAGCCCGCTGGCCGCCTCCCGGAGGATGCGGCGCACCTCTTCCGCCGGCATCGCCCCCTCGCGTTCCATCCGTGCGCGCAGCGACTCGCCCTCGATGAACGGCATGAGGATAAAGGCGATGCCGTCGCCCTCGCCGACGTCGTAGATCGGGACGATGTTGGGGTGGCGCAGCGCCGCGACGGTCTCGGCCTCGCGCCGGAACCGCTCCAGCATCCCGGGAGTCAGCCCCAGGTCGGGGCGCATCACCTTGACGGCGATGCTGCGCTTGAGGCGCAGGTCCTGCGCGCGGAACACCTCCGCGAAGCCACCCGCCCCGATCCGGTCGCCCAGCTCGTAGCCGGGGCCGAGGACGCGCTGGATCCGGCCGCGCAGGTCGGCGCTCGACATGGTGCTGCGCGCCACGGCGAGGCGCTCGCCGGTGGCCATGTCGATCCCGGTGGGCGTCGCGGTGCCGCAGACGTAGCAGAACGACGCCACCCCGGGGAGCGGGGTGCTGCAGGTCGGGCAGGCGCGCGTCGTTTGGGCCATTCGGGGATGCCGGTTGCGAGGTGGGAATTCGCGGAACCTCAATCGGGGAATTTACACCGAATCGGCCCCCGGGGGTGGCGCAGAGGCCGGGCCGATCTCGTGCGCGCCGGCCGCGGCCGTGGAACGGAACGCCACCGCCGCCTTCGCCCGGGCCGGGAACGCGGACCGATACGCCTCGAGCCACCGGGCCTCGAACGCGGCGGCCTCCTGCCGGGTGCTGAGCGCCCAGACGCTGCCCCCGAACCCTGCCCCGAACGCCGAGGCGGCAATCGCGCCCTGGCGACGTGCCTCGGCGACGAGGTAGCGCGTCTCGTCGACCTGGTTCCGGAGCACCGCGTCGGCGAGCTCGAACGACCGATCGACCGCTGCGCCGAGGCCCGTGGCATCGGCCTGCGCGAACGCCTCGCGCGCCGCCGGGATGATCTCCATCGTCTCGGCGGCGAACTGCGCCAGGCGCGCCCGGAGCGCTGCATCGTCGAGCATCCCCTCGAGCTGCTCCCGCGCGTTCGGCTCGGCGAGGATGTCGAGCAGCGACGTGGCCCTGGTGCGCCGCGCGGCATTCCAGGTGGCGATGATCTCGGCCATCTCGGTCGACAGCCGATTGTAGCGCGCCCGGACGGCACCCGCCTTCGCGGCGTGCACCCCCGAGCTCACCACCACGAAACACCACGCCTCGGGCAGCGCGACGCTCCCCTCCGCCGCCACGGGCAGGAAGCGGAACTGCGACACCCGTCCGGCCTGGCAGGCCAGGATCGCGGTGTGGTCCTGGCTGCCCCCGAGGGTGCCGACCCCGAAGTCGGGGGGGAACTCGCCGAATGCGAGTCCATTCTCGACGGCGCCGAGGTAGCCCGGCAGGTCGCCCTCGTGGGCGAACGCGCGCCGCGCCTCGGGGCGTTCGGCAATGCGATTGAATGCCGCGAGCGGCAACCAGGTCGCGATGACCAGGGCACTGCTCGACGAGAGCCCCGCCGCCGAGGGGAGCGAGGAGGAGAGGATCGCGTCCATCCCCACGCCGCTCCCCGGGAAGTCGCGGGCCAGCCGACGGAGCACCGAGATCGGGTAGTTGGTCCAGCGCCCCGGCGTCGCGTCGAGGTCGGCGCGGAGCTCGCCGGCGAACGAGAGTCGCGAGCGCGCGTCCGTCAGGTGCACCCGGGCATCTCGTCGCGGGCGCGCGAGGACGTGGATCCCCTGGTCCACGGCCACGAGGAGCGAGCGACCGCCGCCGTAGTCGACGTGCTTGCCGAGCAGCTCGAGTCGACCCGGCACCCACCACTCCCGCGCACCGGCGAGGTCACCGAAGCGCGTCGCGAACGCGCGGCGGGCCCGGTCGCGCGCCTCGGCGCCGGTCACGGCGCGATCGACCGGGTGCCCAGTCGCGCGGCGACCGTGGCGATGTCCCCGCGATTCGACAGGTCGAGCACGCCCGCGTGGGCCCGCACGACGCGCAGCCGGGTCCCGCGCGCGACGGCGTGCATCGCGGCCTCGGGCAGCTCGAACTCGCCGCGGATCGAGCGCGGCACCTCGCGACAGGCGGCGAAGATCCCCGCATCGAAGCGCCAGAGATTCATGCTCACCCCGGCATGCGGCATCGCGCGCGCCGTCGCGGCATCGGGCTTCTCGACCAGGCGCGTGAGGTAGCCATCGGTCGAGACCTCCAGCAGGGCGAACGCGGGGATCCGCTCGGGGGCGATATTGCCCTCGCGCGAGAGCGCGTCGGCATCGAAGGACACCAGCCCCGGCTCGCCGAGGGTGACGAGGCTGCGGAGCGCGACCTCGGGGTAGAGATTGTCGGCATTGCAGACGAGGAAGTCCGCACCCTCGACCGCCGCCTCGGCCGCGAGCACGGCGTCGGCCGTGCCGCGCGGCTCGGCCTGGACGGCGTAGGCCAGCGACAGTCGGGTCGGCGGATGCGCGTCGTAGTGCGTCCGGATGACCGCGTGCTCGGGGGCGACGACGAGCACCACCCGACGCACGCCCGCGTCCGCGAGGCCGGAGAGGATGTGGCTGAGGAACGGCCGACCGGCCGTGTCAGGGATCATCCCCTTGAGGCCCTGCGCGGCGAGCCCCGCCTGGGTCGGATCCAGCGCGACCGACGGATCGTCCCGGCGCATCCGGGTGCCGAGCCCGCGGGCGAGCACCACGGCCGTGGTGGCCTCGCCGCTCATTCGACCGGGGCGCCGCGCCAGAGCGAGGGGATCAGCCGCACCAGCCAGAGCGTCGAGCCCGTGGCCACGGCGGTCCAGAACACCGCCGTTCCGGTGTGGCCGTAGAGCCACGACCCGGTCCCGAACAGGGCGCCGTACACCGCGAGGCAGCCCAGGGTCCAGGCGAGGAACGCCTGGGGCAGCGAATCGGGCGAGGCCTCCAGCCCCTCGCTGGCCCGGATCGCCTGCCAGCCCGGTCCCGCGGGGCGGATCTTCCGGTAGAAGGCCACCAGCGTCTCGCGCGGCTCGGCGGGCGTCACGAACGCCGTCACCACCCAGGCCACCGTCGTGATCCCGACCGTCGAGAGCAGCACGACGTGCGACGGGATCGCCTGGCCCTGCTTCTGGAGCAGGAAGAACACCGTCGCGACCCCGAAGGAGACCACCATCGCCACGATCTCGCACCACGCATTGATGCGCCACCAGAACCAGCGCAGCAGGTAGAGCAGTCCGGTGCCCGCCCCGATCGAGAGCAGCAACTGGAACGCCTGGCTCGCGGTGTCGAGCACGAACGTCAGCCCGGCGGCCAGCGCCATCAGGAGCACGGTGGTGAGCCGGCCCATCGCGACATAGTGACCCTCGCTCGCGTCGGGGCGGATGAACCGGCGCCAGAAGTCGTGCACGAGGTACGAGGCGCCCCAGTTGAGGTGGGTGACGATCGTCGAGACGTAGGCCGCGAGCATGCCGGCGATCATGATCCCGAGGAAGCCGTGCGGCAGGAACTTGAGCATCGCCGGGTACGCCATGTCGTGGCCCACCAGCCGCGGGTCCACATGGGGGAATGCGACCCGGATCGCCTCGAGGTCCGGGAACACCAGCAGTGACGCGAGGGCGACGAGGATCCACGGCCACGACCGCAGGGCGTAGTGTGCGGCGTTGAAGAAGAGCGTCCCGCCGAGCGCGTCGCGCTCGGAGCGCGCGGCGAGCATCCGCTGCGCGACGTAGCTGCCGCCGCCCGGCTCCGCGCCGGGGTACCAGACCGACCACCACTGCACCGTCAGCGGGATCACGAAGATCGAGAGCGCGGTGCCCCAGTCGCCGAAGTCCGGCACGAGCGCGAGCGTGGTGGCGGGCAGCCGCTCGACCAGGCCCGCCATGCCGCCCACCTCGGGCTGGGCCAGGGCGAACCAGGCCACCGCGACCGCCCCGGTCATCGCGATGCCGAACTGGATCAGGTCGACGTACATCACGCCCCAGAGCCCGCCCGTCGCCGCGAAGAGGACGTTGAGGACGGCACAGATCAGCAGCGTCTGGGTCATCGGCCAGCCCAGGACGACGTTGGCGATCTTCGCCGCGGCGAGGTTGACGGTCGCCATGATGAAGCCGTTGAACAGCAGGCCGAGGTAGATCGCGCGGAAGCCGCGCACCAGCGAGGCGGCCCGCCCGGCATAGCGCAGCTCGTAGAACTCCAGGTCGGTCAGCACCCCGCTCCGCCGCCAGAGGCGCGCGAAGAAGAAGACGGTGAGCATGCCGGTGAGCAGGAACGCCCACCACTGCCAGTTGTTCGCGACGCCGCCGGTGCGCACCAGGTCGGTCACCAGGTTCGGCGTGTCGGTGCTGAACGTGGTGGCGACCATCGACACGCCGATGAGCCACCACGGGGCCGCGCGCCCCGAGGTGAAGAACTCTGCGGTGCTCTGCCCGGCGCGGCGCGCCATCACCAGCGCCGGCACGAAGCAGGCGGCGATCGAGACCAGGACGATGGTCCAGTCGAGCCCGTTCGGCGTCACGGCCTGGCCTCGCGCTGCCAGTCGCCGCGGGTGAAGTCGGGGAAGCGCACCGGCGCGCTCGAGAGCGCCAGCGAGGCCTCGCTCAGCGGCCAGGGCGCGCTCCAGGCCGCGGCGTCGTAGACGTCGAAGTCCGGCGGGAGGCCCTCGCGCATCGTCTCGATGAGCCGGTAGGCCATGATGTAGTCCATCCCGCCATGGCCGCCCTTCTGGCGGGCGATCTCCCCGATCCGCTGCCACAGCGGGTGGGTGTAGCGGGCCTTCACCTCGTCGTCCAGCGGCCGCCAGGCATGGCCGCCGGGCTGCCCCTCGAGGAAGAGGCGCGGGGGGTAGTCCTCGAACGCCCCGCGCGTCCCGCGCACCGCGTTGAGGCGCGAGTACGGCGTCGGCAGGGTCACGTTGTGCTGCAGCAGGATCGTCTTCCCGCGGACGGTCTTCACCAGCGAGCTGTTGAGGTCGCCGGCGATGTAGGTCTCCTGCCACTTCGGCGAGTCGGCCGGGACGTGGTCCTCGCGCCAGGCGGTGAGTCCCCGCTCCGGGGTCGACATCGAGACGAGGTAGTCGAAGCGATCGCCCTTGTGGATGTCGAGGTACCAGGCGACCGGGCCGAGGCCGTGGGTCGGATAGAAGTTGCCGCGGCGCTCGGTGTGCGGCCGCCGGCGCCACAGCCCCTCGTCGCGATCCTCGAAGAGCAGCTCGCGCAGGTCGTGGATGTACGCCGCCTCCGCGTAGAGCACGTCGCCGAAGGCCCCCGCCTTCACCATCGCGTCGACCAGCATCTCGTTGAAGTTGTAGCAGCAGTTCTCCATCATCAGGCAGTGCCGCCGGGTCGCCTCGGAGGTGCGCACCAGCGCCCAGCAGTCCTCGATGGTGCTGGCGGCCGGCACCTCGGTCGCCGCGTGCTTCCCGTGCGTCATCGCCGCGAGGCAGACCGGGACGTGCCACTCCCAGGGCGTGGCGGTGTAGACGATGTCGATGTCGTCCCGCGCGACGAGCCGCTCGAAGTCGCGCTCCCCGTCGGTGTAGAGCGCCGGCATCGGCTGGCCGGCGTCGGTGACCATCTTCGCCGCCCGCGCCGCCTTCTCCGGCACGATGTCGCACAGCGCCGTGATCCGCACCCCATCGACGGCGAGCCACTCGTTCAGCACCGACCGGCCGCGCAGCCCGGTCCCGACGATCGCGAGCCGGACGGTCTCGTGGCGGGCGAACGGGACGCCCAGCATCGACGCCTCGAGGGGGCGTCGCGGTGGCGGTGGCGCGCCCTCGAGCGGACGGGGCGGGAGGGCCAGGCCGGCACTGGCGAGGCCGGCGGCCTTGAGGAGGTCGCGCCGGGTGAGCGGCGCATCGCGGCGGGCAGGAGACATCGGCAGGTCCGGGCGGGGTGGGGAGGTGAGGGGAGCGGGCCCCGCACGCTACGCGCCCACCCGACGCACCACAAGAGGCCGACCTATCTTTGCCCGATGGCCGATCCCTCCTCGCTCCGGCGCCTCGGGTTCTCCGCGGCCCTGGCCACCGTGATCGCGAACGTCGTCGGCACCGGGGTGTTCACCACCCTCGGCTACCAGGTGACCGACACGACCGATGGCTTCGCGCTGCTCATGCTCTGGGCGGTGGGCGGCATCATCGCCCTCACCGGCGCGCTCTCGTACGGCGAGCTCTCCGCCGCCATCCGCGGCTCCGGCGGCGAGTACCGCTTCCTCGGGCGGATCTACCACCCCGGGCTCGGCACGATCGCGGGGTGGGTCTCGATCGCGGTCGGCTTCGCCGCACCGGTGGCGCTCGCCGCGATGGCCCTCGGGCGCTACGCCGGGCCGCTCGTCGGCGTGCAGGACCGTTACCTCGGCATCCTCGTGATCTGCGGCGTCACCGGGGTGCACCTGCTCGCGCCCGAGACCGGCGGGCGGGTGCAGGTCGCGGTGACCTCCCTCAAGGTGCTCCTGATTGTGGCATTCGTCGCCGCGGGGCTCTCCAGCGGCATCGAGACGCCGCTCACCTTCGCCCCCGGTGCCGATTCGTTGCGCCAGATCGCCAGCGGCCCGTTCGCGATCGCCCTGGTCTTCGTGTCGTACGCCTACTCGGGCTTCAACGCCGCCGCCTACTTCCAGGGCGAGGTGGTCGATGCCGAGCGCAACGTCCCCCGGGCGCTGGTCCTGGGGACGCTGCTGGTCACCGCGCTGTACGTGGCGCTCAACTGGGTCTTCCTGCGGACCACACCGATCGCCGACCTCACCGGCCAGATCGAGGTCGGGGCGATCGCCGCCGGTCGGATCTTCGGACCTGCCGGCGGGCGGGTCATGAGCGCGATCATCTCGCTCCTGCTCATCTCGACGATCAGCGCGATGACGCTGGCCGGTCCGCGCGTGATCGAGGCCATGGCCGAGGACCTCCCGCCGCTCCGCCCGCTCGCCGAACGGACCGGCACCGGCGCACCCGCGCGTGCCGTGCTCCTGCAGGGCGCCCTCGCGCTCGCCTTCGTGCTGACCAACTCGTTCGATGGCGTGCTCACCTACGCCGGGTTCACCCTGACCCTCTTCTCGCTCCTCGCCGTGGGCGGCGTGATGCTGCTGCGCCACCGCGAGCCCGACCTCCCGCGGCCGTACCGGACGTGGGGCTACCCGTGGACGCCGCTCTTCTTCGTGGCGTTCTCGCTCTGGACCGTGGTGGTAGTGATGCGGGACCGCCCCACCCAGGCGGTGGGCGGGGCGGTGACGTTGGGTCTTGCGGCGTTGCTGACGTGGGTGGTCGGCGAGGGCGACGGCGCGCCACCGGGGTGATGCGGCGGGTCAGGCCCCCGTGGCGCGCACCACGGCCGGGGCGGTGAGGACCTGCGCGATCGTCGAGGGAACCTCGTCCTGATGGGTGAACAACCGCCGGGCACCCTTCCAGAAACTGCTGCTGCGGCTCGGCAGGTTCGACTCCACCACTCCCCGCCGGCTGTTCGACGCGTGCACGTAGCGGCCGTTGCCGACGTAGATCCCCACATGGTTCACGACCCGACCCGTGCCGAAGAACAGCAGGTCGCCGGGAAGCAGCTCATCCGGGTTCCGGGCGATCTCCATCCCGATGCGCGACTGCTCCCGCGAGGTCCGCGGCAGCTCGACCGAGAAGTTCGCCATCAGCCACTGGACCAACCCGCTGCAGTCAAAGGCCTTCCCCGGCGCCGACGCCCCCCAGCGATACCGGGTGCCGATCTGGTCGCGGGCAAGGTCCACGAGCGAGTCGCGGGCCGAGGTGGGGAGGAACATCCGCGAGATCGTCGCGAACGGCTTCTCGCCGCGCGAGAAGGACGACTGGGCCGCCAGCGGACGGCTGGCGCCGAGGGCGGCGAGGCACAGGGTGGCGAGGGCGATCCGGCGGGGCAGCGACACGAGCGAACAGGGTCCTTGCGTGAACGGGTCCTGGCCGCCGTCGGGGCGGCCGCGGTCAGGATAGCCCCATGGGCGGCGATCGTCCACCCCAGTCTCGGTCAGTCGATGGCGAACGTGACCCGGATGACCCCGGTGATGTCCTTCTCCCGGTCGGCCGTGTCGTACATCCCGTAGTCGCTGATCTCGGTCGATTGCCGCTTCCGGACCTGGAAGACCCCGACCCGGACCGCCTTGATCCGGCCGACCCGGGCCCCGGCCGCGCCAACGATCTCCTCCGCCCGTCCCCGGGCGTCCAGGGTCGCCTCGGCGAGCAGCGGGCCCCGGATCGCCGGGAGGTCGGCATAGAGGTACTCCGGGGACTGGGGGACCACGGGGACGCCGAGATCGAGCAGCGCGGCGGGGTCGGCGGCGAGGGTGGCCACCAGGTCGACCGCGGGGGTGCGGACCTCGACCTGCGTCGAGACCCGGTGGCCAACGATCCGGCCGGTCGGGCTGCCGTTCACCCACTCCTCCTGGGTGAAGGTGGTGGGGGCCCTGGTGGTGATGGCACTGTCGGGGAGGCCCGCGGCCACCAGCCAGGCGCGGGTCGCCGTGGCGCCGGCGGCGGAGGCGCGCGTGGCAGCGAGCTGGTCGCGATCCTGGGCCACGACGTCGAGGCGCCAGACCGCGAGGTCGGAGGTGACCGCGCGGGTCGCCGACCCGGTGACGGTGATCTCGTCGCCGCCGCGGCGGACCCGCTCGACCGCGACGGCGCCGACGAGGGAGGCACTCACGATGGCGAGTCCGAGAATCGCCGCGGGCAGGGTGTTGGGCGAACGACTCACAGGATCCTCTGGCCGAAGCCGCTGGCCACCAGCCCGACCGCGAGCTCGGCGGTGTGGTTGAAGCGATCAAGGACCGGGTTCACCTCGACCAGGTCCATCGACACGATCCGCTTGGTGTCGTGCAGCATCTCCATCGCGAGGTGGGCCTCGCGGTAGGTCGCCCCGCCGCGCACCGGGGTGCCCACGCCGGGGGCCTCCTGCGGGTCGACGAAGTCGAGGTCGAGCGAGACGTGGATCCCCGTGGTGCCATCGCTCACGAGCTCGATCGCTTCCTGCAGCACGGCGCGCATCCCGCGCTCGTCGATCTCGCGCATCGTGAAGACCCGGATGCCCCACTCCTGCGCATGGGCGCGCTCGCCCTGGTCGACGTCGCGCGCCCCGACGATGACGAGGTGGTGCGGGGCGATCCGGGCGCCGTCGGACGCGAGCGCGGCGAGGTCGGGATCTCCCTTGCCCAGCAGGTGGGCGACCGGCATGCCGTGGATGTTGCCGGTCTCGCTCGACGTCGGGACGTGCAGGTCGGTGTGGGCGTCGAGCCAGATCACCCCGAGCCGCCCGCCGGTCGCGGCCACCGCATTGGCGGCCCCGGCGACGGAACCCGCCGCGATGGAGTGATCGCCCCCGAGCACGAGCGGGACCTCCCCGGCGGCGACGATGCGCGCCGTGCGGCTGGCGAGGTCGCGACAGACCGTGGTGATCGTCGGGAGGTAGTCGATGCCGCGGCCGGCCCCGAGCGTCTCGCGGGTCGGCACCGGGACGTCGCCGTCGTCGCGCACGACGTGGCCCAGCGCCTCGAGCCGTTCCTCCAGCCGCGCCAGTCGGACCGCCGACGGCCCCATCTCGACGCCGCGCCGCGCCGCGCCGAGGTCCATCGGCACGCCCAGGACGGTGATCGGGCGGCTCACTGGATCGTCTCGCCCGGGGCGGGGGAGAGGACCCGATCGCGGAGGCCGGCCGGCAGTGCGTCGCGGAACGCGTCGACGGTGCCGGGGAGTCCCGGGAAGGTGCCGTAGTGCTGCGGGATCACCCAGGCCGGATCGACCAGCTCGACCGCCTTCGCCGCCTGCCGTGGTCCCATCGTGTAGAAGTCGCCGATCGGCAGCATCAGGATGCTCGGCCGGTAGAGCTCGGCGATCAGCGCCATGTCGCCGAAGACGCCGGTGTCGCCGGTGTTGTAGATCACCGTGCCGCCCGGCAACTCGACGACGAACCCGCACGGCGTGCCGATCGCGCGGCTGCGGCCGTCCGCACCATCGAGGGACGACGAGTGGGTCGCCTGCACGAGTGTCGCGCGCAGCCCGTGCGCCGTGGCCGCGCCGCCGATGTTGTAGGCGATCACCTGCGCGTCGGGCACGCCGTCGGCGACGAGGTCGGCCCCGACCTCGACCTGGCAGAGCACGGTCATCTCGTGGTCACGCGCCAGCTCGGCCGTGCCGGTGATGTGATCGAAGTGGCCGTGGGTCAGCAGGATCGTGCGCGCCGACGCGGCGAGCGATCGGGCGGTGTCCGGCGCCCGGGGGTTGTCGAGCCATGGATCGAAGAGGAACGCCGGGCCCTCCGGGGGCGCGACGTGAAAGGCGCTGTGACCGAGCCAGGTGATGCTGGCGCCGAGTCGGGACATGCGGTCCTCCCGGACGGAATGGGGCTGGTGCGTTCCGTTGCTGCCCACGTAGGATAAGGATGCCCCGCAGCCCCGGCACCCCCTTCCGTCCGCAGTGCGCCGACGACCGCCCAGGAGACCCGACCATGATGCGCCGCACGGCCGCCGTCCTGCTGTTCACCATCGCCTCCGTGCCGGTCCTGACGGCGCAGGACGGCTACCGCCAACCGCCGGCCGACATTGCGGCGATGCTCGACGCACGGCCGACGCCCAGCGTCTCGCTCTCACCGGACCGACGCTGGATGCTGGTCATGGATCGGCCGGGGATGCCGTCGATCGCCGAGGTCGCCGAGCCGCACCTGAAGCTCGCGGGCTCCCGGATCAACCCGCGGACCAACGCCACGGCCTCGACCTTCGGTTACACCGGGTTCACGCTCCTGCGCATTCGCGATCGCGCCGAGACACCGGTGGCCGTTCCCGCCGGCGGCCGTCTCGGCGGGCCCGACTGGTCGCCCGACGGATCGCGCTTTGCGTTCACGCTCACCGAGGAGAACGGGGTCTCCCTCCACGTCGCGGATACGGCGGGCCAGGTCCGTCGCCTCCTCGGCCCCACGCTCAACGGGACCCATGGCAGCCCCTGCCAGTGGGTGGATGCCGGCCGCGCCCTGCTCTGTGCGACCATCCCCGCCACCCGGGGCGCGGCCCCTGCCGCCACCGCCGTCCCCACCGGTCCCGTGATCCAGGAGACGAGTGGCAAGGGGGCCCCGGGACGGACCTATCAGGACCTCCTCTCCAGCCCTGAGGACGAGGCCCTGTTCGAACACTATTTCCAGACGCAGTACGTGCGGGTGGCGCTGGATGGGACGACCACACCGGTCGGTCCGGCGGGGATGGTGGTCTCCCTCTCACCGTCGCCCGACGGCGAGTGGTACCTCGCGGAGACGATCCAGCGGCCGTTCTCCTACCAGTTTCCCTGGTACAACTTCCCCTCGCGCACCGAGATCTGGCGCGCCGACGGGACGGTCGCGAAGGTCCTGAAGAACCAGCGGGAGGTCGAGGTCTCGCCGATCGCGCGCGGTTCGGTGCTCCCCGGCCCGCGCGCCTGGCGGTGGCGCGAGGACGCCCCGGCCACGCTCGTCTGGGTCGAGGCGCTCGACGGGGGGGATCCCGCGGCCAACGTCGACAAGCGCGACCGGGTGCTCGCCATGGATGCGCCCTTCTCCGGCACGCCGGTCACGCTGCTCGAGACGGCGTGGCGTGCCGGCGGTATCACCTGGGGCCGCGCTGACTTGGCCCTCGCGTCGGAGTCGTGGTCCCCGACGCGGATGACCCGCACCTGGGTGATCGATCCGTCCCGGCCGGGCAGCGCCCCGCGGCTGCTCTGGGAACGCTCCAGTCAGGACCGGTACAACGATCCCGGCAGCCCGCTGACGCGGGAGACCCCGGACGGTCGCCGGCTCCTCCACTTCTCGCGCGACGGGCGCGCGCTCTGGCTGAGCGGCGCGGGGGCCTCCCCCGAGGGCGACCGACCCTTCCTCGACCGGATGGAGATCGCCACCGGGAAGACCACCCGGCTCTTCCGGTCGACGGCGCCCTACTACGAGACCATCGTCGGGGCGATCGATGCCGACGCGGGTCGCTTCATCACCCGCCGCGAGTCGCGCACCGAGCCGGCCAACTATTTCCAGCGCGACCTCGTGCGCCGGATGGCGCCGGTGCAGCTCACGAACGTCGCCGATCCGGCGCCCGCCTTCGCCGGGATCACCTCGCGGTTGATCACCTATCACCGCAAGGACGGCGTCCAGTTGTCAGGGACCCTCTACCTGCCGCAGGGGTATGACGCCGCCCGGGATGGGCCGCTGCCGTTCCTGCTCTGGGCCTACCCGACCGAGTTCACGAGTGCGGCCGATGCCTCGCAGGTGAGTGGATCCCCGTACCGCTTCACGCGACCGGGCGGTTCCTCGCACCTCTTCATGCTCACCCAGGGGTACGGGATCCTCGATGATCCGTCGTTCCCGATCATCGGCGCCGACGGGGCCGAGCCGAACGACACGTACGTGGAGCAACTCGTCGCCAGTGCCGAGGCGGCGATCGACACCCTGGTGGCGATGGGCGTCGGCGATCGCGAGCGGATGGCGGTCGGTGGCCACTCCTACGGGGCGTTCATGACCGCGAACCTGCTGGCGCATTCCCGGCTGTTCAAGGCCGGCATCGCCCGCAGCGGGGCGTACAACCGCAGCCTCACGCCGTTCGGCTTCCAGGCCGAACCGCGGAGCTACTGGGAGGCGATGCCGGTGTACCTGCGGATGTCGCCGTTCACGTATGCGAACCAGGTCAAGGATGCGATCCTCTTCACCCACGGCATGGACGACAACAACTCGGGGACCTTCCCGATCCAGTCCGAGCGGATGTACGCGGCGGTGAAGGGTCACGGCGGCACCGCCCGCCTCGTGATGCTGCCCGGCGAGTCGCACGGCTACGCGGCCCGGGAATCGGTCGGGCACGTGCTGGCGGAGATGACCGAATGGCTGGATCGCCACGTCAAGACCGGGCGGCCGTCGGTGCCGTGAGCGACACCCCCGGCGCTCCCATCCGGAGGCCACATGCGCCATCTGATCCTGGGACTCGTGCTGCTCCTTCCCCCGGCGCTACCCGGAGGGCTCTCGGGGCAGGAGGTCGAGCGCCGGAACCTGTCGGGAGAGGTGATCTTCGATGCCCGCGCCACGCTGGGCGACTTCAGTGGGCACACGCGGGCGATCGCGGGCGCGATTCGACTCGGGGGACGCCTCGACCAGACACGCGGCTGGCTCGAGGTGCCGGTGCGGGCGATGCGCACCGGCAATGCCAGTCGCGATCAGGAGATGCGCGAGCTCCTGGGCGACGGAGGGCACCCCGCCATCCGGTTCGAGATCACTGATGTCGCCGTGGGGATGCCCGACGGGGATTCGATTCCCGTGACGGTGCGCGGCGGATTCACCGTCCACGGGGTGACACGCACGCATGCGGTCAGCGGCTGGGCCTGGCGCCGCCGCGGCGGAGCGATCCGCTTCCGGGGCCAGACCGTCCTGCGGCTCTCCGAGTTCGGCCTGCGGCGCCCGGGGCGCCTGCTGGGCATGCTCAGGATGCGCGACCCCATCACGATCCGGATGGACCTCACCGTCGGGGGCTGAGCCGCCCGGGATCCTGCCGGGGGCGGGAGGCGTACTCCCTGCATGACCCGTCATGCCGTCGTCTTCATCGCTGTCCTGCTGGCCGCCGGCGCATCCCGCGCGGTCGCCCAGGTCCCCGACCGCCTCCTCGTCACCGGCACCCTCGCCTTCGATGGCGAGGCGACCCTGGGCGACTTCACCGGCACCACGACCGCCGTCGCGGGGCGCCTCGAGGGCGCCGAGACGCTGGCCGGCGTTCGCGGCTGGGTGACCGCGCCCGCGCGGACGCTCGTCACCGGCAACGACCGCCGCGATCGCGACATGTACAAGTCGCTCGAGGTCGAGCGCCATCCGACGCTCCGGTTCGACCTCGACCAGGTCGTCCCCGGCCGCCCGGATGGCGACTCCACCGCCGTGACGCTCCGCGGCCGGTTCACGATCCATGGCGTCACCCGCGAGACCGCCATCCCCGGCTGGGCCTGGCTCGACGAGGCGGAGACCCGCTTCCGCGGGGCAGTCCCCCTCAACTTGAAGGACTACGAAATCGGCGGGCTCACCAAGCTGCTCGGCACGCTCCGGATGCAGGAGCAGATCGTGGTGCGGATCGACCTGGTGTTCAGGCCGTAAGGACGCGAAGCGCGAAGCGAGAAGCGAGAAGCGAGAAGCGAGAGGCGAGTGTCACCCTGAGCCGAAGGCGAAGGGGCGGAACCGTCCGGCTGGCTCCGCCCCTTCGCTGCGCTCAGGGTGACACAGACGCTTCTCGCTTCTCGCTCAGTCGATCAACGCATTGAACACGAACCGGTACGTCCCCTCCGGCTGGGCGCGGAACAGCACCTCGGGTCCGTAGGCGTAGAGGCGGCCCTTGCCGAGGTCGGCCTCGAACATCGTGACCCCGTTCTCGAGGTATCCCTGTCCGTACGCCCATCCCGAGCGGAGCGGGGTGGCCGAGCCGAACCAGGCCACCGGGCGAATCCCCCGCGCCGCCGCGTCGGGCGGCAGCGAGAAGACCGGCGAGTTGTCGAACATCACCGTCGCGGTCGAGTCGGCACCCGCGCTCACCGCGACGCGCGGGTTGACCGTGACCTCGAGGAGCGAGCCCGGGACGTAGTACTTGTCGCGGGAGAGTCGCTGGTCGGACCCGTCCGGCTGCCGCTCGACAAGGTGATTGGTGACCGGCAGCCCGAAGTGGTCGACCAGCGCGGTCGAGGAGCCGATGGTGATGATCCGCCCGCCCCCCTCCACGAACGCCCGCAGCGCGGGGATCGTCGTCTCGGCAGTGATGCTGCCGGTCCGGTCCCGGTACTCCTCGGGGAGGCGGTCGTTGCCACCCCCGCCGCCACCAAACCGCCCACCGCGACCCCCCGCCGGCGGGATGGCCCCGTCGACGAAGACGAGGACGTCGAAGTCACGCGCCAGGTCGCCGGCATCGAGCCGCTGCGGGTAGACGACCTCGAACGGCACGCCGTACTGCTCGAAGATCCACCGGGTCCACCCCGACGGCATCGACCCGCCGTAGCGGTCCCAGAGCCCGACCCGGAGTGGGCGCACCGCGGTGCCGCGGGCACCCCGCGCCGGTTGGGTCGCGAGCGCACGCTCGCGCGCGAGGCCGGCGAGGACCTCCGCGGTCCGCCCGCCACGCAGCACGAAGTCACCGTTCGGGAGGCGCTCGACGCGGCCACCCGCCGCGGCGACGGCGTTGACCGCCCGGAAGGCGTCCGTCGAGGCCGGCGAGACGATCCACGCCCCGGCGCCCCGATCGAAGGCGACCGGGCGAGGCGTCACGTGCAGCGCGGTGACCTCCTCCAGCGGCCCGGTGACCTCGGACATCGCGCGGTCGAAGCGGAAGCCCATCTGCATCGCCATCGTCCAGCCGGCGTTGTCATACGGCGCCTTCGGTGGGCCGCCCGGGTACTGCAGGTCGGTCGGGTGATCCTGCGGCTCGAACATGTCGAGCACGTGGGGCCGGAACGCCTGGGCGGCCGGGATGACGAACGTTCCCGCCGCGTAGCGGGTCCCCTCGTGCTCGAACGCGGCGGTGGCCCGCCAGATCTCGATGCCGGAGATCCGCATCGCATCGAGGAAGTCGAGGGCGTTGCCGATCTCGGGCTGGTCCGCGGGGATGAGGTAGGCGTAGGGATCGCGACGGGCCGGGTCGCGCAGCACCGCCTCCATCGCGGCGGTCGCCTCGCGGCCGTTCTTCCCCTCGGCGGCCGCGCGCGCCGCGTCGATCAGGGTGGGGTCGTGCGTCCAGGTGTCGGTCCGGCCCCGCGCGATCGCGTTCGCCCCCATCTGCCAGAGGTTGAACAGCAGCGACTCGCGGTACCGCGACGCGAGGTCGAGCACCGCGCGGTTCGCCGTCATCGAGTAGTCGACCGATTGCCGGAAGCGCCACTCGCCCCACGCCACCGGGAGGGCCTGCCCGCTCGAGGGGAGCTGCCGTTCGAGGCGCAGCGGCACCTGCATCGGCGTCGGCGAGCCGATCGTCTCGGTCAGCAGGCCGATGATGTTGTGGAAGTACGCGGTGGTGCGGAGCCCCCCGTTCCACCAGGTCGAGTAGCTCGCGGCGTCGCGCGACACGGTGCCGCCCTTGCCCTCCGCCGTGAACCGCCGGTGCATCGCATCGCCGACGAAGTCGAGCCCGGTGACCAGCATCGGGTCATAGACGTAGTTGAACGGGTCCCGGAACGGCGGCGCGAACATCACCGAGCCGGCGGGACCGGTCTGGTGATGGTTGTACATGATCTGCGGATACCACTCCGTGTACATCACCCGGCTCATGTTGCGCGACTCGGCCTGCGCGTTGCGGTAGAGGTCCCGGTTGTTGTCGTGCCCGACGTACTTCTGGTACAGCACCGGGAGCCCGTTGAGCGAGCGCTGCAGCGTGTCGGCCTCGCGCATGTACCACGAGGAGACCAGTTCCATCCCGTCCGGGTTCGCGTGCACCGCGAGGATGATCACGTCGTCGAGGATCCGCCGCGTCTCGGCGTCGTCCCGCGTCACGAACTGCCAGACGAGCTCCATCAGCTGCGTCGCGCCGAGGACCTCGGTCGCATGCAGGCCGCCGTCGATCCAGATGATCGCCTTGCCGGAATCGGCGAGCGACCGGGCGGTGGCCGAGTCGACCCGACCCCGCGCGAGCCGCTCGCTGATCTGCCGGTAGTGCTCCCGACGCGCGATGTTCGCGGGCGAGGAGAGGATCGCCATCACCTGGGGCCGCCCCTCCGCCGTCGTGCCGATCGTGTCGAGCACCATCCGCGGCGACGCCGCGGCGAGCTGTTCCCACCAGCGGTGCAACTGCGAATACGTCGCGAGCCGGTAGTCGGCGCCGATCCCGAACCCGAGCGCCTGCTCCGGCGTGGGCAGCGGGGCCTGGGCCGCGAGCGGCGCCGTGAGGAGGGACAGCGCGAGGAGACGGCGAAGCATGGGCGGGACCTTGTGGAGAGGCGAGAAGCGAGAAGCGAGAAGCGAGAAGCGAGAAGCGTGAAGCGAGAACGACAATCTACGTTCACGGCAGGGGGCCGTCCATCGACCACCTACCGCACGGCCCCCAGCCCCGCGAGTCGTCCCGTCACCCACGCCCAGGTGAAGTTGTAGCCGCCGATCGGCCCGAATGCATCGAGCAATTCGCCGGCGAGGAAGAGGCCGGGATGGATCCGGCTCTCCATCGTGACGGGGTCGATCTCCTCCAGGGCCACGCCGCCACCGGTGACCTCGGCCTTCTTGTATCCCTCGTCAGAGGTCCAGGGGAGGGGGAATGCGGTGAGCACCTGCAGCAGCCGCCGACGTGCGGTGCGCGGGAGCTGGGCGAGCTGGGTGTCGGCGGCGACATCGGCCTCCCGGAGGAGGCGGTCCGCGAGTCGGGTCGGGAGGCGCTGGCGGACGACGGTGGCGACGTGGGCCGGCGACGGGGCGAGCCATCCTTCCCATGACCGTGCATCGTGGGCGCCCCACGCCACCGTGAGCTCGGCGCGCGGCTCGCGTGCGAGACGGCCGCGCACCGCGACGTGCGAGACATCGAGGAGCGCGGGCCCCGAGTACCCTCGATGCGTGAAGAGGAAGCCACCCGTGGCGTCGCGCTGCTCGACCGGGCTCCGGGCCCGGATCGTCACCGGCAGCGACACCCCCGCGAGCTCCGCGAAGGCCGGCGGGTCGAGGGTGAGCGGGGTGAGGGCGGGGTAGGTCGGCTGGATGGTGTGCCCGAGGGCGGCGAGGGCACGGAATCCGAAGCCGTCGGAGCCGGTCTGCGGCACCGAGAGCCCACCGGTGGCGAGGACCACCGCCGCCGCGGAGATCGGTTCGGCGCCGGCGATCGCGATCGACCAGCCGTCGGTGGTGGGCGTCAGGCCGACCACCTCGGTCGTGCCCCGGAATCGCACGCCCCGCGCGAGGGCCAGCGCGTGGAGCGCGTCGCGCACTGCCCGCGAGCGATCGGCCACCGGGAAGAGCTTGCCCGTCGCCTCCTCGACCCGGAGCGGCAGCCCGGCCTCCTCCTCGAAGAAGCGGCGCATCGCATCGTGCGGCCAGCCGCGGAGGATCTTTCGCATCGAATTCGGCGAGGAGGCGGTGACGAATCGCCCGGTGTCGAGCGCGGCCGGCAGCACGTTGCACCGGCCGCCCCCCGAGATGAGGATCTTTCGGCCGCCGTCCGGCGTCCGCTCGAGGAGGATCACCTCCCGCTGCCGTCCCGCGGCGTGGATTGCCGCGAGCAGGCCGGCCGCGCCGGCCCCGATGATGACGATCGGATCGCGAGAGGTGGACATGGCCGGAAGCTAAGCCACGACCTGCTATTCTTGGGGTCATGCCGCACCGACTCATCCCCGCTCCGGCCGGTGGCCGATGAGCCACCCCGATCGCTCGGAGGCGTCCACGCCCGCGCCGCCGCGGCCCTCCCCGGCCGTGGACGTGGCGGCGCTGCGCGCCGCGCTCGATGGTGCCCAGCACGGCACCCGCGACTTCGTGCGCCAGCGGCTGACCGATCCGCGCTTCGCCTATCAGTACGGCCTCTCCAGTGACGCGTACCGCGAGCAGGTGGCGGCCTGGTTGCGCGAGCTGGCGAAGGACGGCCTCGGCGCGCTCGCCGTGCCGCCGGCCCTGGGCGGCAAGGGCGACCCCGCCGCCTTCATGGCCGCCTTCGAGACGCTGGCGTTCCATGATCTCTCGCTGACGATCAAGTTCGGCGTCCAGTTCGGGCTCTTCCAGGGCAGCGTGCAACTGCTGGGCACGGCCTGGCACCACGAGACCTTCCTGCCCGCGATCTCGCGCGGCGAGCTGCTGGGCGTCTTCGCGATGAGCGAACTGGGCAGCGGCTCGAACGTGCGCGACCTCGAGACCCTCGCGACGTACGACCCGGCGAGCGAGGAGTTCGTGATCCACACGCCGCACCCCGGGGCCCACAAGGAGTGGCTCGGCAACGCGGCGCGGCACGGCCGGATGGCGACGGTGTTCGCCCAGCTCGTCACGCCCGCGGGGCGACACGGCGTGCACGCCTTCCTGGTGCCGATCCGTGACGAGCGCGGCGAGCCGATGCCGGGTGTGCGGATCGGCGACACCGGGCTCAAGGAGGGGCTCAACGGCGTCGACAACGG